>Ga0187844_10000027_pt1 | contig 90524 bp, 75 predicted proteins | sample SpaLakP09_SKY_50_FD_134517 | JGI IMG/M metagenome (GOLD analysis project Ga0187844, IMG submission 134517) | Oligotrophic lake water microbial communities from Sparkling Lake, Wisconsin, USA - SP09_SKY_50 | ecosystem: Environmental > Aquatic > Freshwater > Lake | place: USA: Sparkling Lake...
GCTGGCGGAACGCGTGCGCGAGCATGAACCAGGCGCCGTCCTGCGTCTGCACCAGGTCGCCGTGCCCCAGGCCCTGGATGGCACTGGTCTCCGCGTTCATGTCCGCGTGGGTCATGATGGGATTGCCCGGGTCGCCCATGTACGGTCCATCGATGCGGCGGCTGCGTGCGATGGTTTCCTTGTGGCCGAACTGGGTCCCGCCTTCCGCGATCATCAGGTAGTACCAGCCGTCCTTCTTGTACAGGTGCGGCCCCTCGGGATAACGCCCGCCCGTCCCCGCCCACACGTTCTTCGGCGTGCTCAAGAGCTTGCCGGTGCGGATGTCGATCTGCGCCAGGTGGATGCCCTCGTGGATGTTCGGCCCCCAGTTGACAGTCGAGGTCACGTACACCTTGCCGTCGTCGTCGAAGAACAGGCTGGGGTCGATCCCGGGCACGTCGATCCAGACGGGGTCGGACCACGGGCCGCGCGGATCGGTGGCGGCCACGTAGAAATTGCCCCTGTCCGTGATGTTCGTCGTGATCATGTAGTACACCCCGTCATGGCAGCGCAAGGTCGGCGCGAAGATGCCGAGGGTGACGCCGGCCTTCTTGAGGGGAACCTGTTCAGGGCGCGTCAGCACATGGCCGATCTGCTCCCAGTTCACGAGGTTCGTGCTATGGAAGATCGGCACGCCGGGGAAGTAGCCGAAGCTGCTGTGGACCATGTAATAGTCCTTGCCGACGCGGCAGACGCTTGGGTCGGAATAGAAGCCCGGCAGCACGGGGTTCTGGTAGGCGACCTGCGCGCCTGCCGTGGTGGCCGCGCACATGAACGCGGCAAAGATCAGCGGCGCGAGCCGGCGCCGTGGTTGTCTGGAGTGAGTCATCATCGTGCTCTTGAAAGAGATAAAAAAAAGCGCCGGGTTGGAGGCCGGCGCTGCGCGAGTACGAATGCGGCGTTCAGAGCGCGTTGCGCCTTGCGATCGCACCCAGTACCGCGGCGCTGGGCTTCGGCGTGCGCTGGAACGTCGTGCGGTCGAGGGTGCACAGGCCGAAACGGGGCCCGTAGCCGAACACCCACTCGTAATTGTCGATCAGCGACCAGTGCATGTAGCCAAGCACCGGCACGCCGTCGTCGATCGCGCGCTTCAGTTCCGCCAGTGCCGCCGGAATCAGGCGTGCGCGCTTGCGGTCGTCGGCGGCGTTGACGCCGTGCTCGGTGACCATCACGGGCACGCGTGTCGCTTCGTACGCATACCGTACCACGTCCGCGAGGGACGGCGGATAAATCTCCGCCCCCGCATCGTTCGTCTCGGCGCCCTTGGGCGGCGGCAGGCGGCCCTTGTCGTCCCAGATCGTGCGCTCGTAGTTCTGCACGCCCACGAAATCGTCGCCGCGCGCGGCGTCCAGCCACGGGCGATACAGCTTCTCGCGCATGGCGTCGCGCAGGCTGCCCGGGCCCGCGGCCTGGTCGTCGATAATGGCCAGGCTGACGCCGACCGGCAGGTCCGCGCGCACCGACTTGATCGCGTCGCGCCCCGCCTTGTGACCGGCCAGCAGGTGCTTCTGGACGACCTGCGGATCGGTGACAAACAACGGATTACCGGGCAGGAAGCGCGCAACGCCGTGCGCGCGCGCCGCCGCCTCCTGCATCGCCCGGTCGTCCCCGAGCAGGCGCTTGCCGATATCCCCCGGCAGCACGAGATCGAGCACGCCCGTCAGGTTGGGTTCGTTGAGCGTGGTCGCGTAACCGATGCCGGCCGCCAGGTGGCGCGCGGCGCGCTCGCAGTAACGGGCGAACAGCGCCGGCGCCTCGGGGTTGGACCATCCTCCCTGCGCCGCGAACCAGACGGGCGTGGTGAAGTGGTTGAACGTCACCACCGGCACGAGGCCGCGGGCCCGGCAACCGGCGATCATCGCCTTGTAATGGTCCAGCATGGCGACCGAAAACTCGCCCTTGGCCGGTTCGATCCGCCCCCATTCGAGGCTGAAGCGATAGCTGTTCAGGCCGAGACTCTTCACGAGGTCGAGGTCGGCGGGCCAGAGCGCGAAGCTGTTGGCGGCGTCGCCCGACGGTTCCATGTAGACCGTCGGCCGGGCGTGCTCCATCGCCCATACGTCGCTGCCGACGTTGTTGCCCTCGACCTGGTAGGCGGCCGTGGCGGCGCCCCACAGGAACCCTTTCGGGAAACCGGGCGTGGACGCGGTTTTCGCGCGCGCGGCGCCGGACGATACCGCGCCGGCGGTCGCTGCCGCGACCGCGCCAAGAAAAGTACGACGGTTCAGCATGGATACCTCAGAAGTCGTAGCGCACGCGCATGCCGTAGGTGCGCGGCGGCTGGAACTGGATCGTGTTCACCTGGCCCGTGTAGTTGTGCTGCGCGTTCGCCAGCACCACCCGGTCGGTCACGTTGTTCGCATACGCCTGGAACTCCCAGTTGCTGCCCTCGCGGCGGTATTTCAGCAGCGCGTTCAGCGTGGCATAGGACGACTGGCGCTCGTCCTGATTGTTGAACACGGAATAGTAGTACTCGGTCGAATACTTGGCCGACAGGCGCGCCATCAGGTCGCCGCCGGCGACGTCGAAGTTACGCTGCACGCCCGCCGTCATCACGAACGTCGGGGCGTTCGGCAGCCGGTGGCCGCCGATGTCGTGCGGCTGCGCCGGGCTGGCGCCGTCGCTGACGATGATGTTGTCGCCGAAGCGGGTCGTCAGCAGCGTGGCATTGACGTCGAACCGCGCGACATCGGGCACCGTCGCCACCAGTTCCGTCTCCAGGCCCTTGATGGTGGCCTTGCCCACGTTGAACACGCCCGTGCCGCTGCTCAGCGCGTCGGAAGATTGGGACGCCTGGTAGTTCTGGTAGTCCATGTAGAACAGCGACGCGTTGAACTTGAGCTGGCGGTTCCAGAACATGTTCTTGCTGCCGACTTCGAACGACTTGACCGTCTCGGCCGCGTAAGGCAGCGACGCCGCGCTGCCGTTCGAATTGAAGCCGCCCGACTTGTAGCCGGTGGCGTATTTCGTGTACAGGAAGTTCTGTGGCGTGAGCGTGTAGTCCAGGCCCACCTGCCAGGTCGGCTTCGATTCCTTCACGTGACCATCGCCCGGCACGGTGAAGGCCGGCACCGGAATGAACGGGCTGACCAGCGCGCCCAGCAGCAGGCGCGATTGCCCGACACGTTCTTTCTCGTCGCGCGAATAGCGGGCGCCGACGGTCAGCTTCAGGTCCGGCGTCAGGTTCCAGCCGACCTGCGAGAACAGGCCTTGGGTCTTGGTGCGGATAACGTAGTCGAACTTGATGCCGTAGGTGTTCGAGAAGTCGACGGGAATGCCGGGGTTCATCGTCAGGTTGTACACGCCGCTGTCGATCAGGTTCCGCTCCGTGAAATAGAAGTAGCCGGCCTGCGCGGTGACTCGTCCCTTCAGCGGCGTCGAGATGCGGATCTCGTGGTTGCGCGTATCCGGCTGCTCGCTCTGGATGAACTGGCGCGAGGCCGGATAGGCGGGGCCGGTGGCGTCGGTCCGGTGGTGGTATTCCTGCGAGTCGAGGCCGCCCGCATAGGTCAGCGTCAGGTCCCAGGGCAGCCGGTCGTAGCTGAATTCCCAGCGGGTGCGGTGCCCGTCGATCTTCGTGAGGGTCGGCGCATAGCCGGGGAACGTCTTGGCGTCGCCGATCGGCGCGAGCGAGCCGAGGGCCATCGTCTTGGCCACGTCGCCGACGGCGTCGGTCTTGTCCTTCTGGTACGACAACAATCCCTGGAAGCCGGCGAACGGCTGGAACGCGACCTGCAGGCGGCCCGACTTGGTGCCTTCGTCGTCGCCGCGCAGGTTCACGCCCGTCAGGTTGCGATAGCCCGTGTGGTGGCGTTCGACGCCCGAGAAACGCATCTGCACCTTGTCGCTGACCGGCACGTTGACGGCGCCCTCCAGGTTCACGGTATTGTAGTTGCCAACGTCGGCGCTTACGTAGCCGCCGAACTCCTCGCGGGGCTTGGCGGTGATGACGTTGATCAGGCCGCCGGTCGAGTTACGCCCGAACAGCGTGCCTTGCGGCCCTTTCAGGACTTCGATGCGCTCGACGTCGTACATCGACGACGCGATGCCGAACGAACGGTTGGTGAAGAAACCGTCGCGGCCGATCGGCACGGCCGGGTCGCCGGTTTCGGTGGTGTCGGTCGAGGCGATGCCGCGGACCGCGACGTAGGCGGCGCCGTTGCTGCTGGTGACGTTGACGCTGGAATCGATGGCCTGCAGGGCCTGCACGTTGCTGACGCCCGCGTCGGCCAGTGCCGCGCCGTTGTAGACGTTCAGCGCTACCGCCGTGGTCTGGGCATTCGAACGCACGCGGTTCGCGGTCACGACCACGATATTGGCGTCAGCCTTGGCAGCCGCCTCGGCTTTCTTGCCATCGACGGGGGCAGCGCCGGTCGGTTCCGGTGCGACCTGTGCGAAGGCCGTGTTGGCGGACATCAGCAAAGCACCGCTGGCCAGCAGGCATTCCAGGATTCGTTTGTATTGCATGTCATCTCCAATGGCGTCCCGGCGGGACGGCGTTTTCGTTATATGGCGCGGCGGTCACGGCAGCGCAGGTGGTATGGAAAGCATATCCGCAGGCAAGTCTTCCGGCTCGTGATTTTATGGATAGGTCCTATCCATGTCGTGAATGCCCCACCCCGGCCGGCGCGACGCCGCATAGGCGCGCATGGCCGATATTGTCTGCGCGCCGCAGGGGCGCGACGTAAGAGGCGCCCGGGCGACCCATCGGTGGCACGAATGGTCAGGTATCGCGAATGAGCGTTGGGTTGTGTCTTGCCGGCTGCCTATAATGGACCGTCGCCACCCTCTCCCTCCCCACATGCGCCTCAAGACCCTCAGCCTGTTGATCGCCGCCCTGTCCGCGACGCTGCCGTGCGCCGCGGCCCGCCCCACGCCCCTCGTCGCCGGTTTCATCGATCCGCCCGATGCGGCGCGCCCGCGCACGTGGTGGCACTGGATGGACGGGAACGTCAGCGCGGACGGCATCCGGCATGATCTCGCCTGGATGAAGCGCGTGGGCCTGGGCGGCCTGCAGCAGATCGACGCCAGCCTGCAGACGCCCCGAATCGTGCCCGAACGCGTGGTGTACGGCAGCCCGGCGTGGCAGGCGCACCTGCGCCTCGCCGCCGCCGAGGCCGAACGCCTGGGCCTGGAGTTCGCGATCGCCAGCTCGCCCGGCTGGAGCCTGACCGGCGGGCCATGGGTCGCGCCGGAACAGGCGATGAAAAAGATCGTGTGGAGCGAAACGACGGTCGACGGCGGCACGGTCGCGCCGACGCTCCCGGCCCCGCCCGCGGTGGCCGGGCCGTTCCAGGACCTGGCGGCGGCACCGGAAGGCGCGCACCCGGCGCCGGCCTGGTACCGCGACATCGCCGTGCTCGCGCTGCCGGCCGAGGCACCCGCGCCTGCGGCGCCCAGCGTGCGCACCCGCGCCGGGGACGATGTCGGCCGGCAGCTCGCCGACGGGCGCCTCGCCGGCCCGGTGCAGCTGGCGCCCGGCGCGGACGGTCGCACGTGGATCGACCTCGACTACGGCGCGGCGGCCACGTTCCGCGCCCTGACCCTGGCGCTGCCGGCGCCGCACGGCTTCGGCGCCCCGCCCCTCCCCGCCGCCGTGCTGCAGGCCAGCGACGATGGCGAACACTACACCGACGTCGTGCCGGTTCCGCTGTCCACCGCGCCGCGCCAGACCGTGGACTTCGCCCCGCGCACCGCGCGCTGGTGGCGCGTGCTGCTCACGGCCGCCGCGGATGGCGGCGCGCCGCCGGCGGCGCCGGGCGTGCTGCTGCCGCCGTTCGGCCAGCCGGCGCGCAGCTTTCCCGTGTCCGAGGTTGCGCTCCACACGGCGCCGCGGGTGCACCGGGTCGAAGAAAAGGCCGGCTACGCGGCGGCCGCGAATTATTACGCACTCGATACGCCACAGCCCGCGGTCGGCGTCCCGCTCGGCGCCGTGGTCGACCTGACGGCGCGCCTGCGGCCGGACGGAAGCCTCGACTGGACTGCACCGCCGGGACAGTGGACCGTGTTGCGTTTTGGCTACAGCCTGACCGGCAAGGTCAACGCGCCCGCGCCGGCCGAAGGCACGGGCCTGGAGGTGGACAAGCTGAACGCCGCCCACGTCGCGCGCTACATGGAGACTTACCTCGGCCGGGTGCGCGCGGCCGTCGGCCCCGACCTGATGGGCCGCCACGGCGTGCGCGCGCTGCTGAACGACAGCATCGAATCCGGCTTCCAGAACTGGACCGACGGCATGCAGGACGCCTTCAAGGCCCGGCGCGGCTACTCGCCGATCCCGTGGCTGCCGGTGCTGACGGGCCGGATCGTCGGCGATGCCGCGACCAGCGACCGCTTCCTGTGGGACCTGCGGCGCACCATCGCCGACCTGTACGCGGACGGCCATTATGCGACCGTGGCGCGCGGCGCGCACGCCGCCGGCCTCGCGGTGTACGGCGAGGCGCTCGAAGACAACCGTCCGCAACTGGGCGACGACCTGGACATGCGCCGCCACGCCGACATCCCGATGGGCGCGATGTGGACCGTGGCGCCCGGCGGGCAACCGCGTCCCACGTTCGTCGCCGACCTGCAGGGCGCGGCGTCCGTGGCCCACGTGTGGGGCAAGAACGTCGTGGCGGCGGAATCGATGACGGCGTTCGGCCAGCCCTGGGCCTACGCGCCGCGCGACCTCAAGACCACCGCCGACATCGAGTTCGCCCTCGGCGTCAACCGCATCGTCGTCCATACGTCCGCGCACCAGCCCCTGGACGGCGTCACGCCGGGCATGGCGCTGGCGCCGTTCCTGGGCCAGTATTTTTCGCGCCACGAGACCTGGGCGGAGTCGGCCAGGCCGTGGATCGACTACCTTGCGCGCACGTCGTTCCTGCTGCAACAGGGCCGCAACGTCGCCGACGTCGCCTATTTCTACGGCGAGGACGCGCCGGTCACGGGCCTGTTCGGCGCGGCGCCGAACCGCGACGTGCCGCCCGGGTACGGCTACGACTACGTCAACGCGGACGCGCTGCTGCACCAGCTGCACGTGGCGGACGGCCGGCTCGCTGCCCGCGGCGGCGCGCGCTATCGCGTGCTCTACCTGGGCGGCTCCAGCAGCCGCATGACGCTCGCGACGCTGCGCCGCATCGCCGCGCTGGTGCGCGCCGGCGCGACCGTGGTCGGACGCCGGCCTACTGGCTCGCCGAGCCTGGCCGACGCGCCGGCGGAATTCGCGCACCTGGCCGACCGGTTATGGGGACCCGCCGGCGCCCCCGGCATGCGCCGCGTCGGCCGCGGCACGGTCGACGGCACCGGCAACCTGCAGGAGGGGCTGGCGCGCCTCGGCATCGCGCCGGCGTTGCGGCTGGACGGACAGGCGGACGACGTGATGACGATCCGGCGCCACACCCCGACCCACGAGCTGGTGTTCCTCGCGAATACTGGCACCGCGCCGCGCAGCGTGGACGCGCTGTTCCGCGACGCGCCCGGCGCGCCCGAGATCTGGCATCCCGACAGCGCCTGCATCGCCGCGACCGGCTATTCGCGCGGCCCCGGCGGCACCCGCGTGCCGCTGCGCCTGGATGCCGGGGAATCGCTGTTCGTCGTGTTCCCGCGCGGCGGCGCGTCGCCCGGCCGGCAGGACGGCATGGCGGCACTGGCGCCGTGGCTGGCGCTGGACGGCGCCTGGCAGCTGGCCTTCGCGCCGAATCGCGGCGCGCCGGCACAGCCGGTCACGGTCGAGCGGCTCGCACCATGGAACGCCAACGACCTGCCGGGCATCCGCTATTTCTCGGGAACGGCGACATACCGCCAGACCTTCCATGTGGACGGCGCGTTGCCGGAACGGGCCATCCTCGACCTCGGCGACGTGCGCGACCTGGCCCGGGTCAGCCTGAACGGCGAATCCGTCGGCACCGCCTGGAAACCGCCCTACCGCTTCGACCTGCAGGGACGCCTGCGGGCCGGCGCCAACCGGCTCGAGGTCGAGGTGACGAACCTGTGGGTCAACCGCCTCGTCGGGGACGCCCAGCCGGACGCCGTCAAAGTCACCCAGGCAAGCGGCATCTATGCGGCCAACGCGCCGTTGCGGGATTCCGGCATGCTGGGCCCGGTCCGGCTGCTGTCCGCGCCGGCATCGGGGTGCGTGGACGGCGTCGCGCGCTGATCGCCATGCGCCGCGGCCGGGGCGGCGCGGCGCAGCATCGAACGCAGCCACACATGGGCCGGGTCGTGCTGGTTGGCCGGATGCCACTGCATGCACTCGACGATCGGAGGAATCGGAACGGGCGGCGCGAGCACGCGCAACGGATAGTGGCGCGCCAGCTGCAGCGCCAGCCGGTGCTGCAGCGTGGCGACGCGCCGGGTGCCGATCACGAACTGCGGCAACATGTTGAAGGTGGAGCACACGATCTCGATGCGGCGCGCGACGCCGATGCTCCTGAGGTAAGCCTCCTCGAAAGCCACCTGCAGGTGCGAGCCGAACGACGTGGCCGCGTGGCCGAGGCGCAGGTAATCGTCCCGGCCCAGCATGTCCCCCACGTCGGTGTTGCCGGTCCAGACGATGCAGCTGAAATGGTCCGGGAACAGGACTTCGGACGGGTGGGTGCGCGACAGGTAGCGCTCCGGCATCAGCAGCAGGTCGATCTCGCCCCGCTCCATGCGCACCATCGCATGCTCGTCGGGCTGCAGGATCTCCAATGTGACGCCGGGTGCCGCGAGGCCGATCTGCGCCGCCAGGGGCGCCAGCACCACCGCGCCCACATAATCCGAAGCCATGATGCGGAAATGGCGGTTGCTGGCGTCGGGCCGGAAGTCCGCCGCCGTTTCGACGGTACGCTCGATCCTGAGGAGGATGTCGCGCACCGGCTCCATGAGCGACAGCGCCAGCGGCGTGGGCACCATGCGGCGCCCGGACTGCACGAGGAGGTCGTCGCCGAAATAGTCGCGCAGCCGCGCCAGGATCCCGCTCGCGGCGGACTGGCTCAAACACAGGCGGCGCGCGGCACGGGTGATATTGCATTCCGCCAGCATCACGTCCAGCCCGACCAGCAGGTTCAGGTCGAGGCGTTTGCAACGCATGCTCTGGACGTTCATGCCGCCTCCTTCACAGGCCGTCCACCAGGCCGAGTGCCCGCTCGATGGCCGCCGCTCAGAAATAAGGATGCGGATGACGCGCTTCCGCCTTGGGATCGATGACCTGGAACGCGTCCCAGTGCTCGACGATGCGGCCATCCTGCAACCGGAACAGCTCGACCACGGCGGCGCCCATGCCGTTGCCCAGGCTGCCGCGGACGTGGACCGTGGCCAGGTCGCCGTCGACGACGACATGCTTGACGTCGAAGTGCGCAGCCGGATTCCTGAGCAGTCCTTCAATCTCCGCGATCGCGGCTTCACGGCCGTCGGCGATGTTCGGATTATGCTGGACGAGGTCGGGCGCGACGTACGCCTCGTAGGCCTTGCGGACCTGCTTCTGGGCGTAGGCCGTGTCGACAAAGGCGCGCATGACCGCGCGGTTGGCCTCTGTCGGACCGGCGGCGGCCGCCGGGCCCGCGCACAGCGCGGCGGCAGCCAGCACACCGGCGAGCTTGCTCTGGAAACGCATGGGACTCCTCGTTGGTGCCCGTCGGGCGCTGGTGTTCAGTCGGCGGCCGGCGCGGCGTCCGCATCGCGGCACGCCACGGCCCACTCGGCCCAGACGCACAGCGGATAGGCGCCCACCAGCAGCGCGGCGCAGAACGTCGCGATGCCGCCGGTCAGGATGGTCAGGTGCAGCATGATCGCCTACACGCCCGGCTGCGGACGGACGGCGCGCGCGGCCCGCACGCGCAGCAGGCAGGCTGCGACGGCGCAGGCGGCCGAGATCAGGCCGAAGGCGAGGAATGCGCCCTGCAGGTTGCCCACGCCGCCGCGCATCAGGTTGACGACCGCCGGCGACAGGAACTGGGCCGCGAAGAACGAGCTCGCCCACCAGCCCATGCCGCGGCCGCGGTGCTCGAACGAGAACTTGCTCTGGGCCCAGGCAATCAGCGCGGGAACGATGATGCCGTTGGCCAGCTGCTGGATAAACGCGAAGGCGAGTGCGACCTGGTAGTTCGGCGCCAGGCCGATGCCGGACAGGCCGATCGCGTAGCCGAGGAAGACCAGGCCGATCTGGGCGCCGGCGCCGAAGCGCGTGGTCAGCTTGAACACGATGGCACCCAGCGGCACGCCGATGCTGGGGATCGCCATCGACAGGCCGATCTTTTGCGGATCGCCGACGCCCAGCTCCTTCAGCAGCACCGAGAAGTTGATGACCTGGACATAATAAATCGTCGACAGCAGCACGGTCACGCCGGCCACCATGAACGCGATGCCATACGGGAATGGCGTCCCGCCGCCGGCCTGGCCCGCCGGCCCCTGCCTGCGGCGCGGCTCGGGCTCGAACAGGAACGCAAGGCTCGCCAGCAGGATCGGCAGCGCGATGGCATACACGAGGAACGGCCACTGCCAGCCATGCGCCGCCAGGAAGCCGGAACTGGCGATGGTCAGCGTGCCGAGCACGGAGCCGACCACCCCCTGCAGCATCAGCCAGCGATGGCGTGCCTCCTCCTCGAAATAATCGGCCAGCAAGGTGTTCACGACGGTCAGCACGCCGGCTTCGCCGATGCCGATGACGACGCGTCCCGCCACCACGGCCCAGAAGTTGTCGATGGCGAACGGGACGAGGCCGCCGGCCGCGTAGAAGGCCATCGACCACAGCAGCAACGGGCGGCGCCCGAACCGGTCGGCGATCGCGCCGGCGCCCGGCGCCAGCAACGCGATGCAGGCGCTGGGAGCGGTGATCAGCAGCGGCACCATCAGCGCGGGGTTCGGCACGTCGCGGAAGTGGCCGAGGAGCGTCGGCAACGTCGGCGCGAGCGCGATGATCGCCATCACCGGCAGGAAGCCGGAGATCACGAGGATCCAGCCCTGGCGCCAGTCGGCCTGGCGTTTGTCGGAAGAACCCGCGGCCGAAGCAGGCGGCCGGGTGGAAGTGCTGCGCATCGTAAAGTCTCCTTGTGATTGCCGCGGCAAGGCGCCGCCTCCTGTCTTACGCAGGCTGCAGAATCAGAATTATCATAATTATTTTCAGCGGTTTTCCCAAGAAGAAAATGATTGGGACCCGCTGATTGTTTGAATAGCTGCTATCGGTGCGCCGAATACCGGCGGTCAGCGCGACGGCGTGAAGCGCAGGTAGGCGAGCATCATGTCGCTCAGGTCTTCCAGCAGTTCGCTCCAGCGGCTGGCATCGCCCAGGCCGCCGACGCTGTCGAGGCCGAGGAAGCGCGCCTGGGAGGCATAGATCAGCATCATGCTGGCCTCGATCGCCCGCGTCGGGTTCGGGTGCCGGATCTCGCCGCGGCACGCGTCGACGAGCCGGCTGAACTTGGCGTGGTTGTCCTCGGCGGCCTTGCGTCCGGCCGCGGCGATCACCTCGTCGGCAGCGCTGCGCAGCATGAACGCGCGCAGGACGCTGGCGTTCTCTTTCAGCAGCGCGCCGAGGCCGCCGACGACGGCGGGAACCACCTCGGCCAGGCCGTGCGCCCGCGCGGCGATGCGTTGCGCCTCTTCCGTGAACTGCTCGCCCAGGCGTTCCAGGAACTGCACCTGGACCGCCCGCAGCAACTCGTCCTTGCCCGTGACGCGGCCGTACAGCGCACCGGTGGATACACCCGCGCGCTGGCAGATCTCGGCCAGCGTGGTCTGGTCGTAGGGCCGTTCCCGCAACAACTCGATCGTCGCCCCGATGATGCGTTCGAACGATTGGCGGCTGCGCCCCTGCTTGGGCGCGCGCGCATGGGAAGTGGCGCTTTGCATGGATGTCGGCGTAGTGGAAGGATGACGGGATTCTAGCGGAATCCCGGCCTCGCGCGGAAAATTCAAAACGAAAATTCCGGTTTTTTATTCTTCCGAGCAAATACGCTGGCCGGGTTGACGACCTGCTCCGCGAGCACCTTCAGGCTGGCCGCGACCTGGGCGTCCAGGCACTGACCCTCCGCGTCGAACAGCTTGACGCCCGCGGTATTGAGCGTCACGCCCAGCGGCGTCGGCCAGCCGCGCAGCGCGTGCACGATCGAGCGCATCGCGCCGAGCGTCGTATTACACCCCTGCCAGCCGGCCGCCGTGACGATGCAGCCGACCGGCATGCCGTCCAGGTACACGCGTTCGTCGGCGCGCAGGTCTTCCAGCAGGTCGATGGCGTTCTTGACGAGGCCCGAGACGCCGCCGTGGTAGCCCGGCGACGCGAAGATGACGGCGTCCGCGCGGCGCACCGCCTCGACGATGGCGCGCTGCGCGGGACTCCTTTCGCGCACTTCGGGCGAGAACACGTCGAGCGTGCTGAGGGCTTCGCCGCCAAAGAGCTGCGTTTCCGCGCCCAGGTCTTCGGCGTACTGCAGCGCCGTGCGCAGTGCGCTCTCCGTGCTGGAGCCGGGGCGGGTCGTGCCGCCGATGCCGACGATGAACGGGCGGTCGGCGAGATGGGTATCGATGGCGTTCATGGTGATCTCCTGGTTAATTCGTGTTGACTTGTACGGCAAATGGCAGGTCGGCACTGGACCGGCCGACGAGCAGGTCGACGGGACCCGGCAGGTCCGTCCAGCCGTCCTGCCACGTTTGCAGCCGGCGGCGCTCGATGGCGATGCGCACCGTGCGCGTTGCGCCCGGTTCGAGGTGGATCTTGTCGAACCCGACGAGCGTCAGCTCGGGCACGGTGCGGTACACCTGCACGACTTCCGCGCCGGCGCGCGTGCCGGTATTGCGCACGTCGACGGTCACGGTCCAGCCGTCCTCCCCGGCTTCCACGGCGGCGTCGGCGAGCGCGAACGTCGTGTAGCCGAAACCGGCACCGAACGCCTGGCGCGGTGCGATGCCGCGCGCGGCCAGGCCGCGGTAACCGACCCGCGTGCCTTCGCTGTACGGCAGGTCGCCGTTCGCATCCGGCTGCAGCGACAGCGCCGGATAATCGGCATCCTCGCCCGCGATGGTGACGGGCATGCGGCCACCCGGCTCGCGGTCACCCGCCAGCACCTGCGCCAGCGCGCGGCCGAATTCCTCGCCCGGGTACCAGCAATGCAGCACGGCCTTCGCTGCGGTCTCCCAGCGCGTGTCGAACGCATGGCCCACGTTCGTGACGACGACCGTGTTCGGATTCGCCGCGCACACCCGTTCGATCAGGTCGACCTGCTCGGCCGGCAGGCGCGTGTCCCTGCGGTCCTTGCTTTCGACGCTGGCGTCGGACGTTTCACCGACGACCAGCACGACGGCATCCGCCGCGCGCGCCGCATCGACGGCACGGTCCAGCATCGCCTCGTTGCTGTCCGGGCTACGCACGCCATACCACAGGCCCTGGCAGCGGGCCGCCGTGTAGCGCAGCTCGGCGACGACCGTCACGGCCTGGCCGGCGCGCAGGTCGACCGTGACGCTGTCGGCATCGCCGCTCTTCAGCCGGCCCATCACGTCGCCGGGCGCCAGCTGTTCGTCGCGGCGGAACACTTCCATGCCGTCGACCAGCAGGCGCAGCGCACCGGTGCCGCCGATATAAAAGCGGTGAAGGCCGTCGACGGCGGCCGTGACGATGCCGCTCGCCCGCGTGGCCGCGGCCTGCTGTAGCGCGCCGGCCGCGTGCACGCCGTGGAACCACGTCAGCGAGTTCGTGTCGCGCGTTTCGGAGAGCAGCGGGCTGCCGGCGCACTCGGGATTGTCGAAGTAGTCGAGCGTCATGCCGCGCGTGCAGCCGTCGACGTCGCGTGCGGGCCGGGCAGACATGCGCGGCAGCTTCGGTTGCGGGTCGACACCGGGCTCGTACGCGACGATGGCATCGCCGAAGCGGGCGCGCAGCGCGTCCAGCGGCAGCAGCGCATCCGGACGGACGGCGATCTTGGCGAACGTACCGCCCTGAAAGCACGGCGCGCTCGCGTTCGGGCCGAGCACCGCGATGCGCGGATAGCGTGCGGGGTCCAGCGGCAGGATCGCGTTCTCGTTGCGCACCAGCGTAAAACCGGCGGCGGCGGCTTCCACGAGCAGCGCACCGGCCTCAGAGTATGGCAGCGGCGTGCCCTTGTCCTGGCCGAAACGCCGTGCCGTGCGTGCCACGCGTTCGGCCGCGTCGCGCACACGTGCCGGGTCGACCTGCCCTTCCGCCACGGCGCCCGCGCTCTTCGCGCCGAGGAAGCGTGCGGGGCCCGGCATCTCGAGGTCGAGGCCACCGTTCAGCGACGGGGCCGTCGAATGCGTGCCGAACCAGTCGCTCATGAACACGCCGCCGAACTTCCATTCGCCCTTCGCGACGTCGCGCACGACCCTGCCCGCTTCCGCGCACCAGGCGCCATTGACCTTGTTGTACGCGGTGAGCATCCCCGCGCAGCCGGCTTGCGCGGCCATCTCGAACGGTGCCAGGTAGACTTCGCGCAGGGTGCGCTCGTCGACGACGGCGTTCATCGAATCGCGTGCCGTCTCGCTGTCGTTGCACACGAGGTGCTTCGCGACGGCGCCCGTGCCGACGGCCTGGCAGCCCTGGATCCATGCGGCGCCGAGGCGTCCGCACAGCAGCGGGTCTTCGGAAAAATACTCGAACGCGCGCCCGGCCAGCGGGCTGCGGGCGAGGTTCAGGTTCGGCGCGAGCATCAGGTCCACCTTGCGGCGGATCGCCTCGCCGCCGACGAGGCGCCCGACCCGCTGCACGAGTCCTCTGTCCCAGCTGGCGCCCAGCGCGACGGGCGCAGGCGTCAGCAGCGACACGTCGCGCTCGTCCACGCGCGGGCCGGCCACGCCCATCGGACCGTCTGCCATCGCCAGCGACGGAATGCCCGCGTGCGGGATGGCGGCCGTGGACCACATCGACGCGCCCGCCGTCAGCGTCGCCATCTCATCCAGGGTCAACGTCGTATCGCTCATTGGAATGCCGGGATCACATGTTGAGCCAGCAGGCGCAGGGTCTGGTCCGCGTAGGCGAGGCGCTGTCCGGTGAGCGGGCCGGTGACGGTGCCGCACAGGATGTTGCCGATGCCGACCTGCTGGTACGCGCGCAGCTTGTCGATGACTGTGGCCGGGCTGCCATACAGGCACCACGTGGCCATCCATTCTTCCGTCAGTGCGGCGCCGGTGCGGTCCGTCTTCTTGTTGGCGTCGTCGCTTTCCGCCTTCGCATTGAACGCGGCTTCGCGGTCGATGGCCTCCTGGTACGCCGTCAGGATCTCCAGCACTTCCTTGCGCGCCTGCTCGTCCGTTTCCGCGAGGTGCACGCACTGGTAGCTGTGCGTCGTCCACGACAGCGCATCCTTGACGGTCTCGTCGGAGTGTCCGGCGGCCAGCAGCTGCTCGTGGTATTTGCCGAAGTATTTTTTTACGTGCGTGAGCGGCTCCAGGCCGCCGATCTGCGGCGGCGTGAACGCGGGGATGAAGGCGGGCCAACCGTTGACGGCGGCGCGCGTGATGCTGGCATCCTTCATCGCCACCGGCATCAGGCGCGCATGCTTCGGACCATAAGCGCTCGGGGCGATGCGCTGCAGCACGCGGCCCTTGTGGAAGCCATCCAGCTCGATCGCATCGTCTTCGATTTTCTTGTTCCACAGCGCTTCCGCCGCCGCCAGGTTTTCCTCGGCGATGCGGCCGGCGTCCTTGTAGTTCACGCCGAAGCCGATCATCTCTTCCGGCGTCGTGCCGGAACCCACGCCCACCAGCAGCTTGCCCTTCGTGAGGTGGTCGAGGATGTTGATGCGCTCGACGAAACGCACCGGGTGATGGAGCGGCACGGTCGTGACGGAGAAGCCGAAATGCATGTCCGGCAGCTTGGCCGCGAGGTACGACGCGAACATGTAGCTGTCGCTGGCGACCGCCATGTAGCCGTTGAAGTGGTGGTCCGGCAGGAAGATGGCATCGAAGCCGAGCTCGCCCGCCAGCAAGGCGTGCTTCTCCAGGTCGACGATCAGTTGGCGGTCGGCGTCCGGCGTCATGGTGCGGGCGTTGAGGAAGACGGAAAAGCGCATACAAATCCCTTCAGGGTGGTGTCGAGGTCAAAACATAACTGTAATTATGATTATGGTAGTTCCAGATATTTCGGCCGTCAATCTCTTTTATTCACCAGGTTGTTGGCAACGCAGCAACGAGATGTTGCAAAAACCGCATATCGGTAGAACCCTCGCCCGGATATGGATATGTCAACATATTCGTTCCGCATCGGCGCTTCCCTTCGTAAGATGCCTCGACTCATCCATTACGAAAGGGACGCCATGACCGCCACCGCGACGCGCCGCCAGGCCCGCCTCCATCGACGACAGCAACAGGCACGCCGCCTGCGGACGGCCACCCTGCTGGCCCTGTGCATGCTGCCGGTGGCGGCCGCCTTCGCCGCGCCGAGCGTGTTCCCGACGGGCGTCACCCGTTACGAACCGCAGAAGGCGTGGAACGGCTATGTGCTGTTCTCGGGCCAGGACAAGAAGACGCACCTGATCGACATGAACGGCAACGAGGTGCACCAGTGGGCGCAGGAAGGCTTCCCGCCCGTGCTCGTCGACCCCGCGATAGCGGGCGGCGCGCGCGGCCGCGTGCTGCTGCAGCTGGCGCAGCTGCCGGGCGTGCAGACGGCCGGAAATGGCCTCGGCAATACCGCGATCGGCGAGCTGGATTGGGACGGTAAGGTCGTCTGGCGTTGGGGCGCGGCCGCGCAGACCGCGTACGGCGGCGCCGACACGAACACGAATGCCGCCCCCGGCGGCGCCGCGAAGCAGCACCACGACTGGGAACGCCTCGCCAACGGCAACACGCTCGTGCTGGCGAACCTCGTGCATGACGTGAAAGGCTTCAAGGCGCAGCAGGTGCTGGACGACGTGCTGTACGAAGTCGACCCGCAAGGAAAAATCGCGTGGCGCTGGACCGCGTCCGACCATCTCGAGGAATTCGGATTTTCGAAAGCCGCGCTGGACCAGCTGCGCAACGCGCCGCCGCGCGAAGGCGCCAAGGCCGTCGACTACCTGCACACGAACAGCGCCCGCGCGCTCGGTCCGAACAAGTGGTTCGACGCCGGCGACGCACGCTTCAACCCGGACAACGTGATCATCAGTTCGCGCCAGGCGAACATCGTCGCGATCATCGACAAGAAGACCGGCAAGGTCGTGTGGCGCCTCGGCCCCGATTTCGCCCCGACGGGCGGCAAGCTGCCGCGCCCCGTCGACCAGCTGATCGGCCAGCACGATCCGCACCTGATCGCACCCGGCCTGCCCGGCGCCGGCAACCTGATCGTGTTCGACAACCAGGGCGAGGCCGGCTACCCGATCGTCAGCCCCGGCATCTTCCCGCACTCGCGCGTGCTGGAAATCGACCCGGTCAAGAAAGAGATCGTGTGGGAATACACGGCCGTCGACTCCCGCCAGACGCAATGGAGCTTCTACAGCGCCTTCATCAGCAGCGCGCGCCGCCTGCCGAACGGGAACACCCTCATCGACGAAGGCATGAACGGCCGGGTATTCCAGGTGACGCCGCAGGGCGAGATCGTGTGGGAATACGTCAGCCCGTTCTACGGCGACTCGCTAGTGGCCGGCAGCGGCCGCACCGTGCGCACCAACTGGGTCTACCGCGCCCAGCCGGTGCCGTACGACTGGGTGCCGGCCGGTACGCCGCGCAGCGAGCGTCCGCTCGACACCGTCGCAGGCACGCGCTGATTCCCCTGTTTTCGGTACACCTGCGGCGCCGCCCCGTGCGCCGCAGCGGCTTCGCTCATCCATCATTTTTATAACGTTCAAGGAGAACTTCGTGTTTTACGTATCCGCAGCACAGCTCAGGACCAGGCGCCACGGCGCGCCGGCCGTTTCACGCACCACCATCGCGGCGGCGGCCATGATGATGTGCGCAGGATGCGTATGGGCGCAGGAGAATGGTCCGAATGCCGTCGCCCCGGCGCTCGTCGCTGCGGCCGACGTGAGTCCCGATCCGGCGGCCACGCAACCGCTGTCCGAGACGATCCAGACCGTGCTCGTGTCGACCCGCCGCCGCGTCGAAAGCGCGCAAAGCGTGCCGACGCCGATGACGGTGCTCAACGGCGACGAGCTGGAAGCGAACCGCGTCTACCGCGCGCAAGACCTGCAGCAGCTGCTGCCCAGCACGACGATCAACTACGTCCACGCCCGCCAGATGAGTTTTGCCGTGCGCGGCCTCGGCAACAACCCGGCCAGCGACGGCCTGGAAGGCAGCGTGGGCCTGTACCTCGACAACGTCTACCTCGCCCGCCCCGGCATGGCCGCGTTCGACGCGCTCGACATCGAGCAGCTCGAATTGCTGCGCGGTCCGCAGGGCACGCTGTTCGGCAAGAACACGACGGCCGGTGTCGTGAACATCTCGTCGCGCAAACCGGCCCGCACGGCGGAATCGCAGGCCGAAATCTCGGCCGGCAGCTACGGCTATGTGCAGGGCAAGCTGGTGCTGAACCGTCCCGTGAACGACGACCTGGCCGCGCGCCTGTCCGTGTACCGCACGCAGGACGACGGCTATATCCGCAACCGCTACAACGGGTCCCGCGTGCAGGGCGGCCTGCGCCAGGGCCTGCGCGCCCAGGCACTATATGAACCGGGCAAGGACTTCAGCCTGCGCGTGATCGCCGACTACAACGAGGAAGACTCGAACAACGGCACGCTGATTTTTTATAACGCGGGCGCGACGGGCAAGTACCTGACGCAGGCGGCGCTCGTGGGCGGCCATCCGGTGACGAATCCGGAAGACCGCGCGGTGAACCTCGACAACGGCTCGCACGTGAACGTGCACCAGGGCGGCGTATCGGCGGAAGCCAACTGGAACCTGGCCAACGCGAGCCGCATCACATCCATCAGCGCCTGGCGCTATTGGAACTTCGTGCCGCACAACGACGACGGTCTGGACGTGCCGGTGACCCTGAACGTGGGCCAATCGGCGCGGCACCGCCAGTTCACGCAGGAGCTGCGCTGGGCCAGCGCGCCGGGTGCGGTCGACACGGTGGCCGGCGCCTACTATTACTACCAGGCGCTGGAGAACAACGCGTTCACCGTCAACGGCCCCCTCGCCGACCGCTTCAACGACAATCCGGTCGGCGCCTGGAACGACGTGATCAGCAATTCGCCGGGCACGCTGCGCGTGAACAGCTACGCCCTGTTCGGCCAGGCCACGTGGCATGCGACGGACCGCTGGGACCTGACGGCCGGCCTGCGCGGCACGTATGAGGACAAGCGCGTGCGCGTGATCCGCTATGCGCCGGTGGGCCCGGCCGTCACGGGCCCCGCCCTCACCGTGCGCAATGCCCGCTACGGCGCCTACGATTCCGGTCCGCTGGCGCTGCACCAGTCCAGCCCCAGCGCGCTGCTGTCCGCCGGTTACAAGGCGTGGGACGACGTGCTGGTATACGCCAGCCTGTCCCACGGCGAAAAATCGGGCGGCATCAACCTGCAGGTGTCCGGCGCGGCCGGCGCGGCATCGCTGCTGGTGGGTGCGGAGCGCGCCAACGCGGCGGAACTGGGCGTGAAAAGCACGCTGCTGAACCGCCGCCTGCAGCTGAACGCCAACCTGTTCGCGACCGTCGTCCACGGCTACCAGAGCAATGCCTACGACCCGATCACGCGCACGTCGTACCTGACGAATGCGGGCGACGTGCGCACCCGCGGCATCGAACTGGAAGCCCTCGCGATTCCCGTGCGCACCCTGCACATCCAGGCGAACGTGTCGTTCAACGACCCGCGCTACCTGACGTACAAGAACGCGCCGTGCCCGGCGGAAGTGACTGCCGTGTCGTGCGACCTGTCCGGCCGCGATGCCCTCGTCAACGCGCCGCGCCGCACGGCAAACCTCGGGGCGCGCTGGGAGCATCCGCTGGACGCGCTTGGATCCGATTCCTGGCGCGCCTACGTGAACGCCAACGTGTCGTACCGCTCGTCGTCATACGGCACGCTGGACGCGTCGAAGTACTCGCGTGTCCCGGCGTACGGCCTTGCGAACCTGTCCGCCGGCGTGCGCTCGAACGGCGAGCACGCGTGGGACGTCCAGCTTTGGGCGCGCAACCTGTTCGACCGCCAGTACTATACGAGCATGTGGAACGGCACGTTCGGCTCTTACAACGCCGTCATCGGCACGCCGCGCACGATCGGCGCGACGGCCCGTCTCGACTTCTAAGTCTTTAAGCAAGGAACCATCATGAGCAAAACCGACCAGAAACGCCGTGCCGTCATCAAAGGCCTGCCCGCCCTCGCCCTCGCTCCACAGGCGCTGCTCGCGGCCGACCGCAAGGACCGGCAACCGAACATCGTCTTCATCCTCGCGGACGACCTGGGGTACGCCGACCTGAGCGTCTACGGCAACACGGATTTCACGACGCCGAACCTGGATCGCCTGGCCGCGCAGGGCGTGCGCTTCACACAGGCGTATGCGAATTCCGCCGTGTGCTCGGCCACGCGCTTTGGCCTGATCACGGGCCGCTACCAGTACCGGCTGCGCGGCGGGCTGGAAGAACCGATCGCCGGGGCGTCGAAGACCATCGGCCTGCCGCCGCAGCATCCGACCCTGCCGTCGCTGCTGAAGAAGGCGGGCTACCGCACCGCGCTGTTCGGCAAGTGGCACCTGGGCTACCTGCCCGTGTTCGGCCCCCTCAAGAGCGGCTACGACGTCTTCTTCGGCAACTACGGCGGCGCCATCGACTACTTCACGCACAAGCCGGGCGTCGGCCCGGAGGTGCCGGAAGATCTGTACGAAGGCGAAGTCCCCGTGCACAAGGTCGGTTACTATACTGACCTCCTCGCCGACCGCGCCACCGAATACATCGGCCAGCAGGATGGGAAACAGCCGTTCTTCCTGTCGCTGCACTTCACCGCGCCGCACTGGCCATGGGAAGGTCCGGGCGACGAAACCGTGTCGCGCCAGATCGGCAACATCTTCCACTACGACGGCGGCGACCTGGTCACGTACGGGAAGATGGTGGCGGGCCTCGACACCGCCATCGGCCGCGTACTCGATGCGCTGCAGCGCAAGGGACTCGCCGACGACACGATCGTCATCTTCTCGAGCGACAACGGCGGCGAGCGTTTCTCGAAGACGTGGCCGTTCAGCGGCCAGAAGACGGAGCTGCTGGAAGGCGGCATCCGCGTGCCCGCGATCGTGCGCTGGCCACGCCGCCTGGGTGCCGGCAAGACGACGGACCAGGTCGCGATCAGCATGGACTGGCTGCCGACCCTGCTCGAGGCCGCCGGCGGCGCGCCCGATCCGGCCTACCCGTCCGACGGCCAGAACCTGCTGCCCGTGCTGACAGGCCAGCGCACACCCGGCGAGCGGACGCTGTTCTGGCGCTACAAGGCGAACGCCCAGCGCGCCGTCCGTTCCGGCAATTGGAAATACCTGCGCATCAACGGCAACGACTTCCTGTTCGACGTGGCGAATGACCAGCGCGAGCGCGCCAACTTGGCACAGCGCCATCCGGACGTGTTCGAGAAGCTGAAGGGAGAATGGGAGCGCTGGAGCGCGAGCATGCTGCCGATCACGCCGGATGTGCGCACGCACGGCGTGAACGGGAAGGTGCAGGCCGACCGCTACCACGCGGAGGGCACGGACTGACCCTTTCACTCCTGGGCCGCGTCGTCCTTGTCGTCGCGGCCCAACAGTTCGCTGGTCCATTCCTGCCACGTGCACCCGGGGCAGCGCCACCACAGCAGGATCAGGAAAAACGTCGCGCAACCGCCCGCCAGCACGACCGCGTGCAGGGCGAGATCCGGCTCTAGGCCGTAGAGTAAATCCAGCATGGCACACCCACCTTCCCCGCGGAATCATTCATGGCAATACCGCATGATTCCAATGTAGACCAAGCCGGAAGGCGTGTCCAGCGCGCTTCAGATGGGTTTCAAAAACAGACCGATGGTCAGCGCAACACCGATGCAGACGATGGCCACACGCAACGCCTTCTCGTTCACGCGGTGCAGCGCCCATGCGCCCAGCAGCCCGCCGATGATGCCGCCCGCCGCCAGCACGCCGCATTGCAACCAGTGCAACTGGGGCGACGTGAGGAACAGGACGACGGCCGACGCGTTCATCACGCCGGCCAGCACGTTCTTGGTGGCGCCCGCGTTGCGCGCGGCGAGACCGGCCATCGTCAGCGCGGCCAGCATCAGGATGCCGATGCCGCCGCCGAAATAGCCGCCGTAGACGGCGATCAGGAATTGCGCGCACGCCGTCGCCACGGGCCCCAGGTGGACTGCGCCCGCCGCGCCGGGCTTGCGGAAAAAGCTGCCCCACGTGAACACGCCCGTCGCGAACAGCACGAGCCACGGCACGAGCCGCGCGAACACGGCCTGCGACGTGTGCAGCAACAGCAGCCCGCCCGCCGCGCCGCCGGCGATGCTCAATACGAACAGCGCCCAGAACGGCAGGCCGCCCGCGCCGCTGACCAGCCTGCGGCCGGCGTACCCGGACGTGATCTGCGCGGGGAACAGCGCGACCGTCGACGTGATGTTGGCGGCGAGCGGCGACATGCCGGACACGATCAACGCGGGCAAGGTGACGAACGAGCCGCCGCCGGCCAGCGCGTTCTGCACGCCGGCCCACAGCCCGGCCAGGAAGACGAGCAGCAGCATCATGCTGCCGCTCCGTGTTGACGTCCGGTGGCGATAGTGGCGATAGGTATCGGCATGGCGTGAAGATGAACTCGGGGAAGCTCATCTTACACCGGCAGCCGTCAGTGGCCGCCCTTCTCGCCGTTCTTGTGCCCGTGGTCGCCGCCGTGGGTGGGCTCGGCGTGCGGCTGCGGCGGTGCGTGGGGCGCCGGTCGTGGATGCGGCGCAGGCTTCGGCGCGGGCTCCGGACGCGGCGTGGGCTTCGGCGCGGATGGCGGAACCGGTTGCGGATGCGGTGCCGCGTGCGGCTGCGGTGCCGCCGGATGTGCGGCCGGTTGCGGATGCGGCGCCTGCATCGCGACGCGTTGCGGCGCGGGCGCTGGCGCATGCGGCGCGGCGTGCGGCTGCTGCGCCGGCGGATGCGCGGCCGGTTGCGGATGCGGCGCCTCCGAGACGTGCTGCGGCCCGAGGGCATGGCGCGGCCCGGCGGGCGGCGGCATCGCACCCGGTGCCTGCGGTTGCACCCTCACGCCACGCGCGGCAACCCGCGGCATGTCGTCCCGACCGTGCCGGCCGTGTTGCGCCGCGGCGTCGGGTGCGGGACCGCGCGGCGCTGCCGGACGTCCCGCCTCCGCGGCGGTCGCGCCCGCGCCGGTACCGCCGCGCGCCTCGAACTGCCTCGCGCCGTGCACACCCGCCGGCATCGATCCGGCCGCATACGCCGGCCGCGCATCGTGGCCGCCACGCCCGGCCGGTCCATGGCCCCGCTGATCGGCCTGGCCCGGCAACGGCATGCCGGCGGGCGCCGGCTGCGGCCCGTGCCCAGGCATCCCCGGCCGGCCACCCTGCGCGATCCGGGGCGCAACGGGACCGGCTCCCGGCACCGGCCCCCGCGCCGGCTGCGGCGTCAGCGGCTTGCCGATGGCCGCGCGCAGCACCCGGAGGGGCACCGGTCCGTGGGCGGCAACGCGTGCATCCGGGTGTGCGGCCTCATGTCCGGGCGCGTGGACGAATGCGTGCCCTGGCAACGCCCGCGCGACGGCGACGCGTTGCAAGACAGGCGCCGGCGGCAGGCGGCTGGCCGGCGGCGTGCCGATCCGGCTCTGCGGCACCGGCCGTGCCTGCGGCGCCGCCAGCACCGGCGCGGCGCGCGCCACGCCCGGCGGCAGCAGCATCGCGGCACGTCCCGTGGGCGTGGCCTGTGCGAACTGCTGCGCCGGCATCGCGACGATCGCGCCGGGCACATTGCGGTTCCGGTAGGTGATGTTCGTGATGTTGTTGACGATGGTCGTCTGGCGGATCACGGTATTGGTCACGTTGACGTTCGTGATGTACGTCGGGCTCGCACGGTACGCCGGCCGGTACGGCTCGTGCGGCGCGAGCGGGAACCAGCCGACGCCCGGATCGGAGCGGCCGCCTACTGCCAGCACGGTCCCGACGAACGCGACCAGCGCGGGCGCATATACAGGCTGTACCCCCGGCTGCGCGCGCGGCGGCGCCGGCACCCAGGCCCACGTGTCCGGCGCGCGGACCCAGCGGCCGTAGTGCGACACGGCGTAACCGTAGGGCTGGTCGTCGATCCACGTCCAGCCCCACGGATCGATCCACGTCCAGTGCCCCGCGTGATACGGTGCCCAGTTGCGCGGTGCGCGGTCCGGCACCCACACGGTGCCGTACTCGGGCATCGTGCGCCAACTGCCGTAGTCGTCGAGGTCTTCGGCGCCGACGACGCCCTGCGGCACGTAGCGGCGCGCGATCGCGCGTTCGTAGCGCTGGTCGCGCGCCAGCGCCCAGCGGTCGAAGTCGTCCGGCGGTGCGGGCGGGAGCAGCCCGTAGTTGTTCAGGTCCTGGCCGCCGAACCGGTAGCCCTGCCCCGGCGCGAGAGACAACGACGTGCCGTCGCCATACACGTCGCCGGCGCCGTTGAGCACCGTGACATCCGTCGTGCTGCCGTCCGGTACGACCGCGAGACGGTAATCGCCGGGCTGGCGCGCGACGAAGGCGAGGTTCGGCGTGTCCACTTCGACCGTTTCGCCGGGCGCGAGTCGGCGCACGTGCAGGTCGACGCGGCCCTGCGACACCTGCAGCTGGGTCGTGCGTTCGTCGGCCGCGAGGACGGTCAGCAAGGTCCCGGCATCCATGCGCGCGATGGCGGCGCCGAACTGGGCTTCGTCGCGCCCGCCGGCATCCGTCCACAGGCGGTCGCCGGCGACGAGGGGCCGGTTGAGCGGCGCCTGCGCCCAGTCGGCGGCGCCGGCGGGCGAAAAGCTGACGGGGCCGGCGAGATACGCGATGCGCCCCACGCGTGCAGGCGGGTCCTGCATCTGGGCTGACGCGGTTGCCGCGGCCAATGCCAGCCCGAAGGCGATGGCCGGACGGAGGATGTTCGAAGCGCTCATGATCGTCGATGACACTGGATTGAAGCCCGATCATAGTCCCGGCGCTGCGCACGCACGGTACGCTGTCACACGGTGTTACAGAAGTTGCATTCCGGCTCAGCGCACGAGCGCCGGATAGGTGAACGCGACGAAGTGCACGGCATTCAGCGCGAAGTGCGTGAGGATCGCGCCCTCGATGCGTCCGGAACGCAGGTACGCGGCCGCGTAGCCGAACCCCGCCAGCGTGGCGAACAGCACGGGCAGCGGGCCGCCGGCCGCGTGCGCGAGCCCGAACAGCAAAGTCGAAACGACGACGGCGACCGCGATACCGGCACGCCCTTCCCCGATCCGGCGCGCCAGCCCGCCGAGCAGGAAGCCGCGGAAGAAAGCCTCCTCCGTCACGCACGTGATCAAGAGATTATTGACGAGGAACCAGGACGTCCACGGCAGCCATTTGACGTCCGCCCGCACGACGCCGAGCAGCACACCGGCGCCAAGGACGACGACGAGCGTCGCCGCCAGCACGGGCAGCGTACGGCGCAGCATCGCCGGCCAGTCGGTCAGCGCGCGGATCGGTGCGCAGAACACGCCCATCAGCACGATGCCGGCGATGGCCTTGTCGAAGTTCGCGTACAGCGTGAACGGCGGCGCGCCGGCCGACACCTGCTCGTGGTCGACCAGGACAGGATTGTGGAAACCCGGCAGGCGATGCAGCGCCAGCAGCAGCGCGCATACACCCGTCAGGACGAACAGCGGGATCCGCACCCAGGCCCGTTCGCTCGTACGCGCGCCGAACGCCAGCGCCAGATAGACCGCGGTGACGGCGACGCCGCGCCAGTCCAGCACACCCGTCGCGAGGCCGGCGACGCACGCCACCAGCAGCCCGGCACACCAGAACCAGTCGCGGTTGCCCCTCACGGCCGGCGCCGGGAGCCATAACGCCAGCACGGCCAGCGCCAGCGCGCCGAACGGGAACAACAGGTCGGAAGCGAGCGGCATGGGTCAGCCGTGCGACCGTTTGTGCATCTGCTTGTGCATGCGGCGCAGGCTGAGCCACACGAGACCCGCGACGACGGGCACCAGCGCCCCCGTGAGCATGTCCGGATTGACCGGCATGCCGAGGCTCTTCAATCCCTTGCCCGCATAGCCGAGCAGGCCCACGACGTAGTACGAGATGGCCGCCACCGACAGGCCCTCGACGGCCTGCTGCAGGCGCAGCTGCTGGGCGGCGCGGCGGTCCATCGATTGCAGGATTTGCCGGTTCTGGTTTTCCTGGACGATGGAGACGCGCGTACGCAGCATGTCGTTGACGTTGGCGATGCGGCGCGCCAGCGCTTCCTGGCGTGCGGCCGTCGACTCGCACGTGTTCATCGCCGGCGTGAGGCGGCGGTCCATGAATTCCTCGACGGTCGGCACGCCTTCGATGCGGGCTTCGCGCAGTTCCTCGATGCGTGCCTTCACGAGGCGGTGATACGCCTTCGACGCCGAGAAGCGGTAGCCGTTGTCGAGCGAGAGTTTTTCCAGGCGCGCGGCGAGCTTCGTGATCTGCGCCAGCAGGTCCTGGTCGCCCGCGACCGCCTCGCCGGCGACCATGCGCTCGGCCAGCGTCGCCAGTTCGGCCTCGATGTCGTCCAGTGCGGCGGACACCGCGCGCGCGGCCGGCAGTCCGAGCAGCGCCATCATGCGGTAGGTGTCGATCTCCAGCACGCGCTGCGCGAGACGGCCGGCCTGCTGCGCGCGCATGTCGACGTCGCGCAGCACGAAGCGCGAAAAGCCGTCGGACTGGATTGCGAAATCCGTCCACACCTCGCCGCCCTGCATGACGCGCGAGCCGACCAGGTTATTGCTGGCGAAACCATCCTGCAGCGCGGCGGGATCGGCGGCGCCGCGCTCCAGCAGCACGTGCGCGGCGGACATCAGGCGCCCGTGCAGCCCGAGGATCCACGACTGCGGCAGGTGTGCGAGCGGCATGCGCGCGAACGCCTCGGCAATCGGCAGCCCGGGCGCGATCTTTTCCGTGAACGTGTAGGTCGCGAACTCCGTGTGGCGTTCCCACTTCAGCCGGAACCGGCCGAAGTTGTGGTAGAAGTGATTGGCCGTCACGTTCGGCGCCGCGACGCCGAAGTGTGCGCACAGCGCGGCGAGCAGCGCATGCTGGTTGGGTCCATGCTCGCTGCGCGATCCGGACTCGCTGGCGCGGTACACGGCGAGGTGCGTGATGGCTTCGGGCGCTTCCAGCCGGAGGAAAGGACGCGAATGGATTTCGGCGGCCAGCGGAATGCGCTGGTCGTGGCTCAGGCTCGGGTAAGCGGTCGTCATGGCTTGTTGGTGGACTCGGCAATATTTCTCATTGTACATGCGTATGCACGGGGCCGGAACGGCGTCGGTCCCATCCTTGGCCGAATAAAGTTCAGAAGCTGGCAAAACCGCCAACGCAGTCGGCCCAAATGAGCATTTTGGTCCGACCACTTGCAACATTATCCCGGCCAAACTAAGATGCGATCTTGGCAATCGCCTCCACTTTTTCCTGGACTGACACAATGAGAAAAATGCCCGCGCCACCCGATGCGATTGCGACCGAGCCGCGACTGTATCGCGTGGTGTCGAGCCGGATCGAAGCGTTGATCCGGGAAGAGAACATCAGGCCGGGCGAACGCCTGCCCGCCGAACGCGACCTCGCGACGAAACTGGGCGTCTCGCGCACGTCGCTGCGCGAAGCGCTGATCGCGCTGGAACTGGGCGGCGTCGTCGAGGTGCGCGGCGGCTCCGGCGTGTACGTCAGCGAAAAAGCGGCGGTGGCGACGGCGCGGCCCGCGGCCGGCCCCGGTCCGTTCGAAGTGCTGGCCGCGCGCCGCATGATCGAGGTCGAAGTCGCGGCGCTGGCCGCGAAGAACGCGACGCCGGCGGCCGTCGACGCGATCCTCGTCGCCGTCGAACAGATGGAGCAGAACCAGGACAACCTGGGCGAGAACGAATCGGCCGACCGCAACTTCCACCTCGCGATCGCGCGCGCGGCCGGCAACAGCGCCCTCGTCGGCGTCATCGAATACCTGTGGGCCCAGCGCGGCAGCCTGTGGCACAAGCTGACGGAGCACTTCCAGACCGAGGAATTGCGCCAGCTGACCCTCCTCGACCACCGCGCCATCCTGGCCGCCATCGCCTCGCACGACGTGGCCGGCGCGCGGCAGGCGATGCGCGCGCACCTCGACCGCGTGACGCGCACGTTCTCGCGCGGATAAGCCGATGGACATCTGGGTCGACGCCGACGCCTGCCCCGCCGTCATCAAGGACATCCTGTTCCGCGTGGCGGACCGGGTGCAGCTGAATGTCACGCTCGTGGCGAACCAGTTGATCCGCGTGCCCGGCTCGCGCTTCATTCGCGCGCTGCAGGTGCCGGCGGGCGCGGATGCGGCCGATGCGGAAATCGTCGCGCGCGTACAACCCGGCGACATCGTCGTGACGGGCGACATTCCCCTCGCCGCCCTCGTGCTGGACAAGGGCGGCATGCCCCTCAATCCGCGCGGCGAGTGGTACACGAAGGACACCATCGCGCAGCAGCTGTCGATGCGGGCATTCATGGACGAATTGCGCAGCAGCGGCGTCGACACGGGCGGGCCGAGCGCGTTCAGCCAGGCGGACCGGCAGCGGTTCGCGAATGCACTCGATCGCGAACTGGCGAAGCGCGCGCACAAGCCATGACCGGTCCCGTGTTCGCCGCCGCCCAATGCAGCGCCGTTGCGGGCCACATCGCCGCCAACGTCCGTCGTCACCTGGATGTCATCGACGCCGCGCAGCGCCACGGCGTCGGTTTCCTTGTCTTCCCCGAGCTGTCGCTGACGGGCTACGAGCCGGCGCTCGCGGCCGGCCTCGCGCAGGCGGCAACCACCGATTGTGTCGCGCCACTGCGCGCGCGGGCGCGTGCGACCGGCATGACGGTCATCGCCGGCCTGCCGCTACGGTCCGAGGCGGCGGACAAACCGTTGATCGCGGCCTTCATCCTGCACCCGGACGGCGGCCTGACCGTGCAGACGAAACAGCACCTGCATACGGGCGAGGAACGGTATTTCAGCGCCGGCACGGGCGGACCGCTGCTCGATGCCAGCGGCATGCCGCTGGCACTGGCGATCTGCGCCGACTTCGGGCAGCCCACGCATGCGGCAGCGGCGGCGGCTGCGGGCGCGCGCCTCTACGCGGCAAGCGCGCTGGTCGGGGAATCCGGCTATCCGGTCGACAGTGCGCTGTTGCAGGGCTACGCAACGACCCATCGCATGGCCGTGCTGCTGGCGAACCACGGCGGGCCGACGGGCGGCTGGACGTCGGCCGGGCGCAGTGCGTTCTGGGACGAACAAGGACGGTTGATCGCCGCAACGCCCGGTCCGGGAGATTGCCTGCTGGTCGTCAAGGCGGGCGACGCCGGGTGGACCGGGGACAGCGTGCCAGTCGCCTGATCACAGGAAACCGAACAGCTTCTTGCCCGCGTTCGCGCGGCGCGGATCGACCAGGTCGCTGATGTGCTTCCGGTCGAAGCGCTCCAGCAGCTTCTCCGCCCCGGCACGCAACTTGAGCGCCAGTTCTTCCGGATAGAGCGGCACGATCGCGAAGAACGCGATCTCCTTGTCGGCGTCGATGCGCAGCCGGTGGAAGTCGTCCGGCACGCTGATGGACGGCAGCAGGATGCAGCCGTCGAACCGCACGTCCGCCGCATACGGCTCCGCCGGATCGCCGTTCGGCACCGTATGCCCCCAGCCGAGCCACGTGCCGTACTTGTGCGGCAGCCTGGCCAGCGTCTTGATCAGGCGGACGGGCCAGTACCAGCGCTCGTCCTCGAACGATTCCTTGTCCAGCTTCCAGTCCGGCGGCAAGGTGATCATCAATTCCGCGTGGCGCGGCGCGTCGGAATCCGGCGGCGTCGACATGGGCAGGTCGCTCATGCCGGACGTGACGAGGCGGATGAACGGGTACGCATCCGTCGGCTTCACGATATGCACGTCGATGTGGACCGTATCGGACACCAGTTCGTGGAACACGCAGTCGACGGGCCCCAGGTGCCGGTCGACGTGGTCCGAAATCTGCTGCAGGCAGATCTCGCCCTGCGGCGGCGCCCACGGCGTACTCTCCGTGTGGTGGTAGATCGGATCGCCGTGCAAGGACACGACGTTGCTGGCTCGGTATGCGCTCATCGCGGCCCCTTCGAATGCTGACCCGACGAGTCTAGCAGCGCGGCGGGTTCGAAAATGCGCGCATTTCCACCGCGGGGCCGGGCGATGTGCCGCATTCCTTGTCGGGTCGGCGCAAAAACGACAAGACCCGCCGGCCGGCCGGGGTTAGCCTTGGGGTATGAAAAAGATATCGATCATCGACTCCCACACGGGCGGCGAGCCCACCCGGCTCATCGTCGACGGCGGCCCCGACCTGGGCGACGGCCCCCTGTCCGATCGCCTCGCGCGCATGCGCGCCCGGCACGACCACATCCGCACAGGCACCGTATGCGAGCCGCGCGGTTCCGACGTCCTCGTGGGCGCGCTGCTGTGCGAACCCCATGCGCCGGACTGCGCCGCGGGCGTCCTCTTTTTCAATAACGTCGGGTACCTGGGCATGTGCGGGCACGGCACGATCGGCCTCGTCGTGTCGCTGGCCCACCTCGGACGCATCGGCACCGGACGGCACCGCATCGACACGCCCGTCGGCGTCGTGACGGCCGAACTGCACGCGGACGGTTCCGTCAGCATCGGGAACGTCCCGTCGTACCGGGCGCGCAAGGACGTCGGCGTCGACGTGCCTGGATTCGGCACCGTGCGCGGCGACGTGGCCTGGGGCGGCAACTGGTTCTTCCTCGTCGAGCGGCATCCGTTCGACGTCGTCCCGGCGAACATCGCGGCGCTGACGGCGTTCGCGCAGGCTGTCATGGCCACCCTGGCGGCGCAGGGCATCACAGGGGACGGCGGCGCGCCCATCGACCACGTCGAACTGTTCGCGCCGTCGCGCACGGCGGACAGCCGCAACTTCGTGCTCTGCCCCGGCAAGGCCTACGACCGATCGCCGTGCGGCACGGGCACCAGCGCGAAGCTGGCCTGCCTGGCGGCCGACGGCAAGCTGGCGGAAGGCGCCGTGTGGCGCCAGGAGAGCATCGTCGGCAGCGTGTTCGAAGGCAGCTGGCGCAAGGCCGGCGATCGCGGCGACGCCGTCGCACCGACGATCCGCGGCACGGCGTGGATCAGCGCCGAGTCCACGCTGCTGTTCGACGCCGGCGATCCGTTCGCATGGGGTATCCCGGCCTAGGGCTTTTTCATCTGTAGCCCGTATTCACTAGGGCTCATGCCCACGTACGATTTGAACTGGCGGCTGAACGCGCTGTGGTCCGTGTAGCCGCACTCGTACGCGATCTGCGCGATCTTCGCGCCCGGATTCTGCTCGATCAAGGTGCGCGCCGCGGTCAGCCGGCATTGCACGAGCAGCTGCCGCGGCGAGTGCTGGAACACTTTCTGGAACAGCCGTTCCACGCGCGACAGCGACAGCCCCGCTTCGTCCGCCAGCGCCTTGAGCGAGATGTTGTCCCGATAGTTATCGCTGATGTGCTGCGCGATGCGGGCGATCTGCCGGTACGCCGGGTGCATGTCGTCGAGCAGGCCGAGATCCTGCGACGTGCCGATCAGGCCGACGACGTCGCCATCCTTGCCGAACAGCGGAATCTTCTTCGTGATGCACCAGCCGCGGCTGTGGCCTGGGTAGATGTGCAGTTCGAGCTGCTTGTCGATCGCCGTGCCGTTGGCGATGATGTGCCGGTCCTGCGCGAGATACGTCTCCGCCAGCGCGCGTGGAAACAGCTCCAGCGCCGTCTTGCCTAGCACATCCTTCTTGTGCCGAACTCCGCACCGCCGCACCATCGTGCGGTTGATGCTCAGGTAGCGTCCGTCCCGGTCCTTGACGAAGAACGCGACGTCGCCGAGCGCGTCGAAGATCGCTTCGACGGCCTGCATGCCGATGGTGTCGATGGCCCGGATGGTGGTGTCGTCGATCATGATGTCCTCCAGGACTTGACTATAGGCGCGTTGCGCCCCGATGGCAAACGGTGGCCGGACGTTGTGCCGATTTCGGCCTCCGCAGCGCCCGCTTCACGCAAGACCCTGGCGCCAAACAGGCCTAGCATGGATGCTTTCAATCGCCCCACGCAAAGGAGACAAACCCCATGTGGAAAGGTGTTCTTCCCGCCGTCACCACCAAGTTCGACGAGGACGGCTCGCTCGACCATGACGAAATGCTGCGCTGCTTCGGCATCCAGATGGACGCCGGCGTGGATGGCCTCATCGCCTGCGGCTCGCTCGGCGAGGGTCCGATGCTGTCGCACGACGAGCGGATCCAGGTCCTCAGGCTGTGCAAGGAAGCGGCCGGTAACAAGCCCGCGCTGCTGACCGTCGCCGAGGCGGCCACGAAGGATGCGTGCGCGCTGGCGCAAAAGGCGGCCAAAGCGGGCGCCGACGGCCTGATGGTGGTGCCGAGCACGATCTACCATACGGACCCGCGCGAGACGGTGGCCACCCTACGGGCCATCGCACAGGCGGGCGACCTGCCGATCATGATCTATTCGAACCGCCTCGCCTACCGCGTCGACGTGACGGTCGAGATCATGGAGGAACTGGCGGACGACGCCCGCTTCGTCGCGGTGAAGGAATCGTCGGACGACATCCGCCGCAGCACCGACATCATCAACCGCTTCGGCGACCGCTTCGACCTGCTGACCGGCGTCGACAACCTCGCGTTCGAAGCGCTGGCAGTCGGCGCCCAGGGCTGGGTGGCGGGCGTGGGCCTCGCCTTCCCGCACGAGACGGTGGCGATCTGGCGCCTCGTGCGGGCCAAGCGCTACGACGAGGCGCTGCGCATCTACCGCTGGTTCCGCCCGTTGCTGGACCTGGACGTCTCGACCTACCTCGTCCAGAACATCAAGCTCGCGGAAGCGATCGCGATCGGGTCGAACGAGCGCGTGCGCGCGCCGCGCCTGCCGCTCACGGGCGCACGCCGCGCGCAGGTGGAGCAGACGATCCGCGCCGCCATCGCCAACCGCCCGCAATTGCCCGTTCTCCCCGCGCTGGCGTGAAGCGTCCGGACGTGATCGTCGTGGGCGCCGGCATCGTCGGCGCCGCGTGCGCGGCGGAGCTGCAGGCGCTCGGGGGCGACGTGCTGCTCGTCGACGGGAGTATTCCCGGCGGCGGCGTGACGGCGGCGGGCATGGGCCACCTCGTCGCGCTCGACGAGACGGACGATGAACTCGACCTGTGCCTGCTGTCGCTCGCGCGCTGGGACGACTACCTGTCCACCATGGCCGGCCGCGCGGAACACGTCCGCTGCGGCACTTTGTGGGTCGCGCAGGACGACGCGCAGATGGCCCGGGCGCGCGTCCGCGCCGGGCGGCTGGGCCGGCGCGGGTGGGATGCCGTCGAGGTGTCCGGCGACGAACTCGCGCGCATGGAACCCGCACTGCGCACGGGTCTCGCGGGCGCGGTGCGCGTCGCGCGCGACGGCGTCGTGTTTCCGCCCGCCGTCGCACGCGACCTGGCCGACACGATCGTCGCGCTGGGCGGACGGACGCGGTTCGGCACCGCCGTCGCCCGCGTCGACGCCGGCGCGATCACGCTCGCTTCCGGGGAACGCATCGCGGCGGGCGACGTCGTTGTCGCGACGGGCACCGCCGTGACGCGGCTGCTGCCCGACATCCCGATCTTCCCGCGCAAGGGTCACCTCGCCATCACGGCCCGCTACCCGCGCCGCTTGACGCACCAGGTAGTCAGCATGGCGTATGGGCAAACCGAGGGCCGGACAGAAGCCGGCAGCGATGCCCTCGCCGTCGCGGCGAACGTCCAGCCCCGCGTCACGGGCCAGTGGCTGATCGGGTCCTGCCGCCAGGACGGCGTCCAGCATGCCGACGTCGACCCGCGCGTGCTCGCCCAGGTGCTGCGCTCGGCCATCGCGCTGCTGCCCTGCCTGGCCGACATGAAGATCATCCGCAGCTGGACCGGCATGCGGCCGGCGACGTACGACGGGCGCCCCGTCATCGGACGCCATCCGACGCTCTCCCGCGTTTGGGTCGCCGCGGGCCACGAGGGTCTCGGCGTGACGACGGCGTTCGGCACCGCGCAACTGCTGGCGGACCTGATGCTGGACCGTCCCGCGTCCATCCCGGACGCCCCTTATTCACCGTCGAGGTTCGCGCATGTCGCTGCCTGATCCTTTCAGCCGCGTACTGGTCGACGGCGTCCCGATCGACGTCCCGCGCGGCGTCAACGTCGTCGCGGCGCTCGTTGCCGCCGGCTCGTTGTGCACGCGGCGCTCCGTCACGGGCCAGCGCCGGTTCGCGTTCTGCGGCATCGGCCAGTGCCAGGAATGCCGCGTCACCGTCGACGGCCGCGCCAACCGGCTCGCGTGCCGCACGATCTGCGCGGACGGCATGACCATCGACACAGGAGGCGACTGGTGAAGAGCGTATTGCACATCGTCGGCAGCGGCCCGGCCGGACTGTCCGCGGCGCGGACGGCCCTCGATGCCGGCGCAAGGATCTGCCTGATCGACGATAATCATGCGCCGGGCGGCCAGATCTGGCGCGGCGGACCGGCACGCTGGACCGATGCGCGCGCGCGCGACGCCTGGGACGCGCTCCGCGACCACCCGGACTGCACGATAATGCAGGATGCCCAGGTCATCGGCTGCGGAGACGCCGGCACGCTGCTCGTGGAAACGGGCGGGCGCGGCGTTTCCGTCCCGTTCGAGCGGGTGGTCCTGTGTGCGGGCAGCCGCGAGCTGGCACTGCCGTTCCCCGGCTGGACGCTGCCCGGCGTCACGGGCGCGGGCGGGCTGCAGGCGCTGATCAAGGGCGGCATGCCGGTGTGCGGACGCCGCGTCGTCGTCGCGGGCTCGGGCCCGCTGCTGCTGGCGACGGCGTCGACGGCGCTGCGCGCGGGTGCGCACGTGGCGGCCATCGTCGAGCACCAGCCCTGGTCGCGCCTGTCGGCATTCGGCCTCGGGCTGCTGTCGCGCCACGGGAAGAAATTCCTGCAGGCGGCGTCGCTGTTCGCCGAGTTGCGCGGCATCCCGTACGTGACGGGTGCGCTGCTCGTCGAGGCGCGGGGCGAGGATGTACTGAGGGGCATCGTCGTGCGGGCCGGCGGCAGGGATGTCGAGTATGCGTGCGACTTCCTCGCGGCGGGCTTCGGCCTCGTACCGAACACGGACCTCGCACGGGCGCTCCGCTGCGACATCGTCGACGGCGCGGTCAAGGTCGATGGCGGACAGAGGACGAGCCGCGCGAACATCTGGGCCGCGGGCGAATGCACCGGCATCGGCGGCGTCGACAAGGCGGTCACCGAGGGGCGCATCGCGGCACTGGATGCGCTGGGCCTGGCGCCGTCCGGGCGCGACCTGCCGCTGCGGCGCACGGCGCACGCGTTTGCCGCGCTGCTGGCCCGCACCTTCGCGCCGGATGCGTCGCTGCAGGCGATGTGCGGTCCCGAGACGATCGTGTGCCGCTGCGAGGACGTGACGCTGGCGCGCCTGCTGCCGCACCGCGACTGGCGCGAAGCGAAACTGGCGACGCGCGTCGGCATGGGCCCCTGCCAGGGCAAGACATGCGGCGCGGCGTGCGCCTTCCTGTTCGGGTGGTCCCACGAGGACGCCCGGACGCCGATCATGCCCGCGACCGCGCGGGCGCTGTCAGACTTTGTAAAACAAGGGGAATCATGAACATTGGCGGTACCGACACACAGGCTGCACTCGACGCGTTGACCGACATGACCGCGGGCGCCGCGCCCATCGCACCGGCCGAGCACCGGGCACGCATCGCCCGCGCGCAGGACGTCATGGCGGCGCAAGGCATCGCCGCCGTCTACCTCAACGCCGGCAGCAACCTGACCTATTTCACGGGCACGAAGTGGCACCCCAGCGAGCGCATGGTCGGCGCCGTGCTGCCGGCGCGCGGGGACGTCGTCTACATCGCGCCCGCGTTCGAGGAAAGCACGATCCGCGACTTCATGGTCGTCGAAGGCGACATCGCCGCATGGGACGAGCACGAGAACCCGGCCGCCCGGTTGCGCGCCGTGCTGGAAGAACGTGGCATCGCGCCGGGCAGCGTGCTTGCCATCGACGACAGCACGCCGCTGTTCCTGTACGACCTGATCCGAGGCGCGACGGACGGCTACGCGCTGCGCAATGCGCATCCGGTCACGTCGCACTGCCGCAGCCGCAAGTCGGATGCGGAGATCGCCCTGATCCAGCGCGCGATGGACATGACCATGGCCGTGCACGTGGCGGCGGCAGCTATCCTGCGCGAAGGGATCACGACGAAGGAAGTCGAGGAATTCATTCACCTCGCGCACCGCAAGGTCGGTGCGGGCGGGTCGTATTTCTGCATCGTGCTGTTCGGCGAAGCGACGGCGTACCCGCACGGCGTCAGCTACGTCCAGACCCTGAAACCCGGCGACACGGTGCTGATCGACACGGGCTGCAAGGTCCACAACTACATCTCGGACATCACGCGCACGTACGTGTTCGGCGAACCGTCCGAGCGCCAGCGTTTCGTGTGGAACGCGGAAAAGGCGGCGCAGCGGGCGGCGTTCGACGCGGCGCAACCGGGCGTGCCGTGTGAAGAGGTGGACAAGGCCGCACGCCGCTCGCTCGAAGCGAACGGCTTCGGCCCCGGCTACAAGCTGCCCGGCCTGCCGCACCGCACGGGCCACGGCATCGGCCTCGACATCCACGAAGGCCCTTACCTCGTCGGCGGAGAGACCCGGGCGCTGGAACCGGGGATGTGCTTTTCGAACGAGCCGATGATCGTCGTACCGGGCGAATTCGGTGTCCGCCTGGAAGACCATTTCTACATGACGGCGGACGGACCGAAGTGGTTTACGCAGCTGGCGGCGAGCCTGGAGAATCCGTTCGCGGCGGGATGACATTCGATGCCCTTCTTTGATTCTGCTGAAGCGCAAAGAGACGATACGCGACACGTGGTTTTATAGCGAGCTGACCTCGCCAGAAGCGAAATAATTGGTGAGACTTCGCAACTTTCTGGCGGGCTATACTCGTGCTCGCGATACGGCACGCCAAGATGCCGTCCAAGGGGATCACAATGAAAAAGACTTTAGCAATTCTGACTGCCGCCATTGCACTCGGGGGATGCCAATCTGCGCCACCGATTAATTTTTCTGTTCCAAACGTCGGATACAGCACCAAGAAAATCGACGCCGAACTCAAATCGATGACGGTCGGCATCGCCCGTGCCGATGAAAAAACGGGCAATCTGCCCGCCGGGATGGAAACGCTGGTCCCGCAGCTCTGGCAAACCTCGTTGCAGGAAGCCCTCAACAAGATGGCGATCTTCAACGATGATGCGGCCAACAAGGTCAACCTGACCGTGAAAATCCTGAAGCTCGACATCCCGAGTTTTGGTGCGGGCATGACGACGCAGGTCGGCGCCCGTTATGAATTGCTGGACCGCAAAACGGGCGCGATTATCTACACCCAGGACATCAATTCGAAAGGTGAAGTGCCTTACGATTATGCGTTCGCCGGGGTTACGCGTGTACGCGAATCCATTAACCGTGCCGTGCAAAACAATATCACCCAGTTCCTGCAAGCTTTGCAAACTGTCGACGTATCGAAACCGATGTTCCCTGTAGCGGTGAGCCAGAAATGACAGGCAAAAAAGCCCTCGTTTGCGCTATCGCGACGGTGCTGGGCCTGTACGGCTGCACCTCCAACATTTCTCCGACCTCGTATTCGGTCGGTTCGGTGGGCCAGGTCAATCGCACGATCGCTGCAAAGGTGATCAGCGTGCGGCCGGTTGATATTGCCGGGACGACGGGCGCGGGCGGGACCGCCGGCGGCGCATTGGGTGCGACAGCGGGGTCGGGACTTGGACACGGGGATCGGGCCAATGTGGCGGGTGCCATCGCCGGCGCGGTCGTGGGCGCGGTGGCCGGCGCGGCGATCGAGCAAGGCGCAACGCGCCAGTCGGGTTTCGAATATGTCGTACAGACCGACAACGACAACCTGATGACCATCGTGCAGGGTGCGGACCCGACGTTTGCCGTGAACGACAAGGTGCTGGTGCTCTACGGATCGCCGGCCCGCATCATCCCGGATCCAAGGAAATAATCGCCTTCACCGAAGCCCGCTCAGCGGGCTTTTTCTTTCGGCACTCACGGCCGCGCACGTAGATATTCACGCAGAAAACGGTCCGTCGCCTCAACCGTCGGCGCCAGCCACGGATCGAACAGCCAAAAGCTGTGGGGCGTGTCGGGCACGGGCACGACCCGGTTCGGCACGCCCAACGCTCGCAGTTGCTCGGCCATCGCTTCCCGCCCCAGGCTGAAACGCCGCTGCGCGCTGACGATGAACAGCATGGGCGGCGTGGTCTTCCTGACGTGATACAGCGGCGACGCATCGCGCCACAGCACCGCCTTCTCCGCATAACGTCCGCCGAACCAGGCGCCCGCGGATGACGGCTGCTTCGCCGGATCGTCCTCGTATTTGCGCGCTTCCTCCGACGTGAAATCCGACAGGCCATCGATGTTCACGATCGCCTGCACATCGGCGGGCACAGGGCCGCCGTCCGGATCGAAGCGTGCTTCTCCGTTCGTCACGCCCGTCAATGCCGCGATCTGCCCGCCGGCCGATCCACCCGCGATGGCGATGCGGTGCGGATCGATGCCGTACTGGCCCGCATGCGCACGCACCCAACGCACGGCCGCCTTGACGTCGTGGATCGCGGCCGGATACGGCGCTTCCGGCGACAATCGATAGCTGATGGTGGCGGCCACGTAGCCCCGTTCGGCCATGCGGATCGCCATCGGCGCGAAGTTCGCGCGCACGCCCGCGCGCCAGCCGCCGCCGTGCACGAACACGATGGCCGGGCGCGGCGCCGGGGCGTCTCCCGCCGGCAGGTACAGGTCCAGCTTCAGGTCGTGCCTCAGTTTCCCGTGACTGCGGCGCACATACGTCACGTCCCCGACCGCCTGCACGGTCGGCGGCACGGCGCGGCTCGCGATGCGGATGAACGGATACTGAGGCGCCAGCTTCGCGTACGTCGTCTCGGCCGTGTAGCTCTCGGGCGCCGGCCCTTGCACAGGCTGCGCCACGCATGCCGCAAGCAGCACGCCCGTACCCATCCAACATAACGCCTTGCACATCCTCGCCTCCGTCTCCTCGTCGGAGTCCGAGTATGCCACCGAAAAACAGTTCGCGGCTAGTCCACCTTGCAAAAGTGGCCAGACCAACCTAGAATGGTCTGGCCAAATAAAGGACGAGCCATCGAATGAGCCGTCCATCATATAAAAACGACCGGAGACTATACGGTGCCGCCATCCAGATTGCTTGCCGCCCTGGCCGCTTTCGCGTGCCTTGCCGCCCCTGCGCATGCAGAGGGCCCCTATCGCAACCCCGACAACAAGAACCCGAACGACACGGCCGAAGGCACGTATCCGGTGCCGTACAAGAAGCCCGTCGTCGCCGAGATCGCGGCCTCGCTGCAGCGCATCCGCGGCTACGTCGACGGCCAGACGCCGACGCGCATCGTGCACAAGGCCGGCGGCGCGGCGGTCACCGATTTCCGCACGCCGGTCGCTGACGCCGTGGTGGAGACGGGCGACGCCGGCTTCGGGCTGCAGGCCTATGAAATGGGCGTCGTTCACGCCGGCCTGCTGAAGGCGACGGCCGCCACCGGCGACAAGCGTTATACCGCCCTCACGCAGCGGCACCTGCAGTTCTTCGCCGACCGTCTCCCCTACTTCCGCGCGCAGGAGCAGCGCTTCCACCTCGAGCGCGCCAACAGCTTCGCCCACTTCCTCGACCCGCGCGCGCTCGACGACGCCGGTTCGATGTGCGCCGCGATGATGCGCGCGCGCCAGGCCGGCATCGGGCCCGATCTCGCCGCGCAGATCAAGGTGTGCGGCGACTGGGTGGCGAAGCGCCAGTTCCGCCTCCCGGACGGCACGCTCGCGCGCCAGCGCCCGCAGGCGGTCTCGCTGTGGGCCGACGACATGTACATGGGCATTCCCGCGCTGGCGGAGCTGGGCCGCATGACGGGCGAGCGCGCGTACTTCGACGACGCCGTGAAGAACATCCTGCAGATGACGGACTACCTGTTCGACCCGCAGCGCAACCTGTACACGCACGGCTGGAACGCGAACAACCCGGACGCGCCGCGCTTCTATTGGGCGCGCGCGAACGGCTGGGCCGTGCTGGCCATGTCGGACGTGCTGGACGTGCTGCCGAAGGACCACCCGGGCTATCCGAAGGTGATGGCACAGCTGAAAAGAACGCTGCGCGGCATCGCCGAGCGCCAGTCCGGCGCGGGCCTGTGGCACCAGATGGTCGACCGCGACGATTCGTACCTCGAGACGTCGGCCAGCGCCATGTTCGTCTACGTACTCGCCCACGCCGTCAACGAAGGCTGGATCAGCCCGACGACGTACGGCTCGATCGCGCAGGCGGGCTGGAACGCGCTGTCCGCGCGCATCGACGCGCAGGGCCGCGTGGAGGGCACTTGCGTGGGCACGACGTTCGCGAGCGACCAGGTCTATTACTACAACCGTCCCACCAGCACGACGGCGATGCACGGCTACGGTCCGATGCTGCTGGCCGGCGCCGAGATGATCCGGCTGCTCAACAACCCGTCCATCGACATCCAGTACCGCGTCCGCACATATCACTATGTGCCGAAGGACGGCGGACAGACCAGCTACCGCGAACATCCCTGACACCGCCTCGATGAAAGCCCCCAACATGCAAGCGAAAACGTTGTGTTGCGCCGCAGGCCTCGTGCTGTGCGCAGGCATGTCGACCGCGGCCGTCGCGGCCGCCCGTCTCACGGTCACCGTGACCCACGACCTCGACGCGGCGCGGCCGTCCGAGAAGATCGTCATCCCGTGGCAGGACGTGAACGCCGCGCTGCCCGGCGCGCTGATCCAGCACCTCGTCGTGAAGGATCCCGCCGGCCACGCGCTGCCTTACCAGGTGACGAACGTGGCACCGCTGGCCAAGGATCCGCATGGCGTCGGCGCGGCGTACGGCGAACTGCTGTTCCAGCACGACTTCAAGGCCGGCGAAACGTCGGCCACGTTCATCGTCGAAACGAGCGACGCCCTCACGCCGCCGTTCGCACCGAAGGCGTTCGCCCGCTACGTGCCCGAACGCCTGGACGACTTCGCGTGGGAGAACGATGTGGTCGGCCACCGCACGTACGGCCCCGCCCTCGCCGCACCCGCGCCGCCGGGCAGCGGCAAGGAAGTGCTGGAGACGAGCGGCCTCGATATCTGGTTCAAGCGCGTGGACTACCCCATCGTCGACCGCTGGTACAACAAGGGCCACGACCACTACCACAAGGACGAGGGCGAAGGCATGGACATGTACAACGTCGGCCGCTCGCGCGGGGCCGGCGGTACGGGCGTCTGGGACGGCACGCGGCTCTACACGAGCGGGAATTACGCGGGCTGGAAGGTGCTGGCCAACGGTCCGATCCGCGCCGTGTTCGAATTGACGTACGACGCGTGGGATGCGGCCGGGACGAAGGTCACGGAGGTCAAGCGCTTCACCGTCGACGCGGGCCACCAGCTGGACCGGATCGACAGCACGTTCACGTTCTCCGGGCCGTCCGCGCTGACGGTGGCCGTGGGCCTGAACAGGACGCCGTCGGACAAGAAGCAGGAACCGCGCATCGTGGTCATGAAGGACAACACATCCCACGCGCTGCTGCAATGGGTCGAGCAGGCCACGAACGGCGCATTCGGCACGGCCGTCGTGCTTCCCGCATCCGCCGGCTTCGCGGAAGACCGGCTCAATGAGCTCGTGCTGGCGCGCGTGGAATCCGGCAAGCCGCTGCGCTACTGGGTCGGCGCCGCGTGGGACCGCGCGGGGCGCATCACGTCGAAGGCCGCGTGGCAGGCCTATGTCGCAGCAGAAGCCCAACGGGCCGCGCATCCGGTACGCATCGCCATCAAGGCCGGCGCACACTGATATCGAAACGGAGATCAGTCATCATATGTGTTGCTTTTGCAGCACAACCTCATCATAATCTGGTCTGACCACATTGATATCGCGGTCAGACCAAACTAGAATGAATTCATCAAAGAGCCCCACGCGAACGATGTGCGGGTTCGACCTTGCCAGGCTGGTTTTGTAAGAAGCAATCATCGGCGTCCATTCCCCCGCGGGCGCCGACACGTCATCGACAAAAAACAGGAGACAGCTTCATGAAATACCCCCGCAGCACCCCGCACCGCCATTTCGTCATGTCCTCGATCGCCCTCGCGGTCCTCTCCCTCGCCCAGCAGGCGCAGGCCCAGCAAACGGACGCCCCCGTCCAGCGCGTCGAAGTCACCGGCTCCAGCATCAAGCGCCTGGCCGCCGAGGAAGCCCTGCCCGTCACGACCATCAAGGCCGAGGAACTCGTCAAGCAGGGCATGACCACGCTGGCCGACGTGATGATGGCGCTGCCGCAGTCGGCGTCGCTGCAGCCGTCCAACGCCGGTTCGGGCACGAACATCAACCTGCGCGGCCTGGGCGTGAACCGCACCCTCGTGCTGCTGAACGGCCGCCGCCTCGCCAACGAGGCCATCGCCGACGGCTACGCCAACCTGGACGTCATCCCGATCAGCGCGCTGGCCCGCGTGGAAGTGCTGCGCGACGGCGCGTCGTCGATCTACGGGTCGGACGCGATCGGCGGCGTCGTCAACTTCATCACCAAGCGCGAAGTCGAGGGCGGCAACGTCACCGTGCAACTCGTGCAGCCGCAGCGCCGCGGCGGCGGCGACGAGCAGCGCATCCAGACCACGTTCGGCAAGGGCAACCTGGAACGCGACGGCTGGAACGTCTACGGCACCGTCGACTTCCACCAGCGCAGCCGCCTCGCGCTGTCGGACCGCGCCGGCTTCGTTCCGGACAACGCCGCGATGGCCGCCATCGGGCTGCCCCGGACCACCGCCAGCGGCGGTTACGCCACGCCCGCCAACTTCACCAGCTCCGCCAACAAGAACGCGGCGAATCCGTATTACGCGAGCGGCTGCCTGAATCCCTATTCGATCCAGGGCGGCAAGAACACCTGCGTGCTGAGCGACGACGAGTACGGCACCGCCCTGCACCCGAACAAGCAGCTGACGATGTACGCCAAGGCGACGAAGAAGATCGACGCCGACAACACCGTCACCGTCGAATACACGCGCGGCGACGAGTCCATCTTCGGCTACAAGAATCCGACCCAGGCGGTGGCCGTAGGCTCGCGCGCCGCGATCCTGCCGTCGACCAGCAAGTGGTATCCGGGCAAGAGCGGCGGCGTGCCAGCCGTCGCCGGCATCACGAACCAGCCGCTGACCGTCTCGTGGGCCGTGGCGGACTTCGGCCCGGCCGTCACGCGCGACAACCAGGTCAACCAGCGCCTGTTGCTTGCCGCCGACGGCCACCTGGGCGACTGGGACTACAAGGCCGGCATGACGTATGGCCTGTCGCTGCGCAAGGGCTACTATAAATCCGGCTACTTCTCGGGTCCGGGCCTGCTGAACGGCCTGTCGAACGGCATCCTGAACCCGTTCGGCCTGCAGGACCAGGCCGGCCTCGACTACCTCGAATCGATCGCCGCCGACGGCATGCAGAACCGCAGCTCGAAGAGCGCCTATTACGGCTTCGACGGCACGATCAGCCGCTCGCTGATGGCGCTGCCGGGCGGCGACCTCGCGTTCGCCCTGGGCGCCGACCTGCACCGCGACACCAACGAAGACACGAAGCTGGCGCAGGCCGCCGACATCACGTACGCCAAGAGCGTGCCCGCGCACGGCGAAAGCGCGCGCAACGTGGCCGGCATCTATACCGAGATCGACGCGCCCGTCACCAAGACGCTGGACCTGAACGCCGCCCTGCGCGTCGACAAATACAGCGACGTGGGATCCACGGTGACGCCGAAGATCAGCTTCCGCTGGCAGCCGGTGAAGTCCGTGATGTTCCGCGGCTCCTTCAACACGGGCTTCCGCGCGCCGACGCTGTTCGACCGCTACGGCTACCGCACGACCGTCGCCAACACGACGACGGCCGGCCGCTGGGACGATCCGGTCCTGTGCCCGGGCCCGACGCCCGCCATCCCGGGCAGCGGCACCGCCGTCGCCGGCGCCAACGCAGCGGACGTCTGCAACGCCAAGCTGAACAAGCTGACCGGCTCGAACAACACGCTGCAGCCGGAACGCTCGAAAGGCGGCACGCTGGGCGTCGTGTTCGAACCGACCCGCAACTTCACGGCATCGCTCGACTACTGGCAGGTCAACATGAAGGACATGCTGGCCAACCTGCCGGAGAATGTCTACTTCACCAACTACGCCGACTACAAGAACCTGTTCGTGCGTAACGCCGACGGCTCGCTCGCCTACATCAACAACACGACGATGAACCTGGGCGGCCAGATCGCCGGCGGCGTCGACGTGTCGGCCAACTGGGAGATCGCGCGCAACAGCTACGGCACGTTCGGCGCCGCCATCGACGGCACGTACCTGACCCGCTTCGACAACCAGCTCGTGCCGGGCGGCGCGTGGATGTCCAACGTCGGCCAGTTCGGCTGGGCCAGCAACGGCACCACGTCGAGCTTCCCGATCATCACGTTCAAATGGAAGCACAACCTGCGCCTGTCGTGGCAGAGCGGCGACTACGCGGCCCAGCTGACGAACAACTTCAACAGCAAATACCGCGACGCCAACACGGCCGTCACGTCGCAGTACTACCGCGACATCCCGTCGTTCTCGATGTGGAACCTGACCGCGTCGGTCCGCGTGCAGAAGCAGGTGCGCATCACGGCCGGCGTCACGAACCTGTTCGACAAGGCGCCGCCGATCACCAACAACACGATCTACAGCAGCGGCTACCTGGCCAGCGTGGCGAATCCGGTCGGTCGCGCATGGAACCTGCGCGTCAGCTACGACTTCGAGTGATCGCGATGCGACGTCATTATCTCGTCCTGGCCGCGCTTCTGCTGGCCGGCCAGGCCGGCGCCGCCGACGCGCCGATCCGCGTGATCCTCGTCGGCGACTCGACGATGGCCACGAAGAGCGGCTACGGCGACGCCCTGTGCGCCCGCTTCACGGCGGACGTCACCTGCGTCAACCTCGCACGGGGCGGCCGCAGTACGGGCAGCTTCCGCGCCGAGGGCCGTTGGGACGAGGTCCAGCGCATGCTGAAGGATGGCGCGTCGTTCATGGCCACCTACGTGCTCGTGCAGTTCGGCCACAACGACCAGCCGGGCAAGCCGGGGCGCTCCACCGACCTCGTCACCCAGTTCCCCGTTAACATGGCGCGCTATGCGCAGGAGACGCGGGAACTGGGCGGCGTGCCGGTGCTCGTCACCCCGCTCACCCGGCGCACGTTCAAGGGCGCGTATCTCGGCAACGACCTGGCGCCGTGGGCGGAAGCGACACGCCGCGCGGCCGCGCAGGAACATGCCGTGCTGCTGGACCTGAACCGGGACAGCGTGGCTGCCGTCCAGGCGATGGGCCAGGATGAAGCGGACACGCTGGCGGTCGCCCCACGTCCGCCGGGCTACGGCTTGCCCGTCGATCCGAACAAGGTCGAACCGGCAGGCGCGGCAAAGACGGCATTCGACCGCACGCACCTCGGCACCAAGGGTGCGGATTATTTCGCGCGCATGGTCGAGCGCGAGCTGGTAGCCGCGCGGCCGGAGACGGCGCCGTATTTCAAGGACGGAGGCAAGCCTTGAGGCGTCTCGCCGGTCTCGCGTGCGTGCTCGCCTGTCCGGGCGCGCACGCGCAGGACACGCGTAACGTGCGCGAACCCGTCGTGCCACCCGCCTGCGCGGTGCTGATCGGGGACAGCACGAACACGGGCCGCGACGATGCCGCGCGCATCCAGGCGGCCATCGACAAATGCGCACCGGGCCATGCCGTGGTGCTCGCGGCCAGCAACGACAAGCGCAGCTTCGTCTCCGGTCCGCTCCACCTGCGCGACGGCGTCACGCTCCTCGTCGACAAAGACACCACGCTGTACGCGAGCACCGATCCGCGCCTGTTCGACCGCGGCACCGGGACGTGCGGCACGAACGATGCCTCGGGCCGCGGCTGCCGGCCGTTCATTGCGCTGGGCGGCGTGCGCGGCGCCGGCATCATGGGCACGGGCACCATCGACGGCCAGGGCGGACAGCGCATCGCCGGCAAGGAAGAAACGTGGTGGCAGATCGCGCGCCGTGCGCAAAAGGAGAAGACCCGGCAGAACGTGCCGCGCCTGATCCAGGCCGACAAGGCGCGCGACGTCACGCTGTACCGCATCACACTGAAGAATTCGCCGAACTTCCACGTCACGCTGAACGACGTGGACGGTTTCACCGCGTGGGGCGTGACCATCGATACGCCGCACGATGCGCGCAACACGGACGGCATCGACCCGATCTCTTCGCGCAACGTGACCATCGCCCACAGCATCATCCGCACGGGCGACGACAACGTCGCCGTCAAGGCCGGCGCCAGCGGGCCGACGGAGAACGTCTCGATCCTGCACAACCGTTTCTACAGCGGCCATGGCATGTCGATCGGCAGTGAGACGAACGGCGGTGTGCATCGGGTCCTCGTCGAGGATCTCACGATGGACGGCACGACGTCCGGGCTGCGCATCAAGAGCAACGACATGCGCGGCGGTCGCGTCGACGGCATCGTCTACCGCGACGTGTGCCTGCGCGGCATCCGTTCGCCCATCGAGATCACGACGCATTACGAGCAGCCCACTCAACCGGGCACGCTCCTCCCCGATTATGCCGGCATCCGCATGGAGCAGGTACGCAGCACGACGCCGGGGCGCATCCTGCTGCAGGGGTATGACGAGACGCATCCGCTCGTGCTGGATGTGAAGGACGTGGCCATCGCGGCCGGCTCGGACGTGAAGCAGGAGCATGCGCGCGTGCAGGGCGCGTTCGGCGCCGCACCCGATTGCGCGGACCGGTTCGTGCCGTTTCCGGAACCGACGGTGCGCAATCCGCGGCCGCAACTGACGCCGGCCCTGGCCGCCGACTTCGACTACCGCAGGGTATTGCGCTACGTGGGACCGGTCGGCAACGAACGCGTGGACCCGTGGGATCCGCTGGCCGACCCGCTCGCCACCGGCGCGCCGCTGCATGCCGACTACGCAGTCGACGCCAGTGCACCGGGCGATGGCGCGACGCGCTTCGCCACCGTGCAGGCTGCGGTCAGCCACGCCGTGGCGGCGGGCGGTACGCGCCGCGTCGTCATCCGCATCGCACCGGGCACCTACCGCGAGCTGGTCTACGTGCCGCCGGGCGCACCGCCGATCACGCTCGATGGCGGCGGCGCGGACCCGCAGGCCGTGCGCATCAGCGCCGCGCTGGAAGCGTCGACGACGGGCGCCGACTACCGCAACCGCTACGCCGCCGCTTTCGAGCATGCGGCTGCGCCCGTGCGCGCGATGTACGATGCGCTGAAGGACCTGCCTGCCCTGCAGACGACGGGCTCCGCGACGGTGTGGGTGCGCGCGGACGGCTTCCAGGCCCGCAACCTGACGATCGAAAATGCGTACAACCGCGACGACACGGTGAAGCATCCAGAATGCAGCGGCGACAACTGCCCCGACACGACGGGCGGCAGCCGCGTGCACCACCAGGCCGTCGCGTTGCGCGTGGATGGCGCGGACAAGGCGCAGTTCGAGCGCGTGCGCCTGCTCGGCCTGCAGGACACGCTGTTCCTCAGTTCGAAGGACGGGACGGAAACGGTGCGCAGCTTTTTCCACGCGACGCACATCGAAGGCGACGTCGACTTCATCTTCGGCGACACCATCGCCTTCTTCAAGGATTGCGACATCCATGCCATCGGCGGACGCTCGGCCTCCTACGTCGCGGCGCCCGACACGAACCGCCGCGCAAGATATGGCTTCGTGTTCGACGGCTGCCGCTTCACGAGCGATGCGCCGGGCGCGGCCCGCACCCAGTTCTATTTCGCGCGCCAGTGGTTTCATAACGAACGCTGCACGCCGTACGGCTTTATCCCCGTCGAAGGCTATACGTGCCGGCTGGGCGATGTGGACGTCTACCAGGCGCCCAACGGCACGATCCGCAGGCGCACGCTGGAGACGGTCGGCAAGGCCGTGATCCTGCGCTCGCGCATCGGTCCGCATTTCGAGAAGACGGCGCCGTGGTCGGAATGGAACCGCAACGGCACGCTGGCGCACCGTCCCGCACAGTTCAGCTCCGACGATTACTGGGACAACCTGGCCGGCACGCCGTTCGCACCGCCAGGTCCGCGCCCTGTCCCCGCCGACGTGTACCTCGGCGAATATGACAATACCAATGAATGACGGAGACACCATGCAGCAATCCTTCGACGCCCGCCGCGGCTTTTTGAAAACCGCGACCGTCGCCGGCCTCGCGCTGTCCGGGCCCGCACGGGCGCTGGCGGCGGCCGTTCCCGATCCGTGGAAAGCGGCAGCCGGCATCGCGCAACGCCTCGCCCATCCCGTCAAGTTCCGCAAGGTGGACTACGTCGTCACCGACTTCGGCGCCGCGCCGTGCAAGCTCGCGCCCGTGAAGGCGTGGATATCGTTCGAGGACCAGGCCATGGTGCAGACGCCGGCGCCGGATGCGCAGGACTGCTACGCCGCGATCAGGTCCGCCATCGAAAAATGCCATGCCGAGGGCGGCGGCCGCGTCGTGATCCCGAAGGGCGACTGGTACTGCGCGGGCCCGATCGTGCTGCTGTCGAACGTGAACGTGCACCTTGCACGCGGCGCCCACGTTTACTTCAGCAACGAGCCGGCCGACTATGCGAAATACGGCGACGTCGATTGCGGCCCGAACGGCAAACTGGTCGTGTCGCGCTGGCAGAGCAACGACTGCCTGAACTTCGCGTCGATGATCTATGCGCACAACCAGGACAACATCGCCCTCACCGGCGACGACTGGACGGCGATCCTCGACGGCCAGGGCGGCGTGCCGTTCGCGGGCCGTGCCGATTGCTGGTGGACGTGGAAGGGCAAGAACGCGACGATCAATGCCGTCGCCCAGGACAAATCGCCGAACTACGTGCCCGGCAAGCTGGCGCAGAACCAGGTCAACGAACTGAATCCGAAGTCGCTGGCCGAGGTGGCGCCGGGCCTGGCCGAGGAAAAACGCCTGCTGATCCAGGGCGACGGCGACAAGTGGCGCGCGGACGATGCCTACCTGCCGGCGCTGTCCGAAGCGGGCGTGCCGTTGGCGAAGCGCGTGTTCGGCCTGGGCCATTACCTGCGCCCGCCGATGATCCAGCTGATCGGCTGCACGAACGTGCTGCTGGAAGGCTACCAGGTGATGCACACGCCGTTATGGCAGCATCATCCGGTCGCATGCCGCAATCTCACGATCCGCAACGTGCATGCGAACAGCCTCGGACCGAACAGCGACGGCTTCGATCCGGAAGCGTGCGACACGGTGCTCGTGGAAGGCTGCCAGTTCAACACGGGCGACGACTGCATCGCCATCAAGGCCGGCAAGAACCTCGACACGCAATACGGCCCGTCGCAGAACATCGTCATCCAGAAGTGCACGATGCAGAGCGGCCACGGCGCCGTCACGCTGGGCAGCGAGATGGCCGGCGGCATCCAGAACGTGTACGCGCAGGATCTCGTGTTCGAGAACATGAATTGGGCGACGAATCCGCTGAACACCGCGATCCGCCTGAAGACGAACATGAACCGCGGCGGCTTCCTCCGCAATTTTTATGTCCGCAACGTGAGCATCCCGAACGGCGTGCAGACGTCGCCGTCGTTCTACGCGTCGCTGCCCGGGTCCCCGATCGCATCGAGGACGGTGGCCACGGCCGCGGGCGCGGTCGTCACGTTCGACTGCGACTACACGCCGCGCGCGGACAACGTGCGCGTGCGCCCGCCCGAGGTGCGCAACGTGCACATCTCTCGCGTCAAGGTCGGCAACGTCAGGACGAAGGATGGTGCGCTGGCGTCGTGCTTCCAGGCGTTCGTCGTCCTCGGGCCGGTGGCGTCCGACTACAACGGACCGGCGCCGGCACCGGCCGTGCTGCCGGTGCGCGACGTGACCATCACGGACTGCGACTTCGGCACGCCAGTCAATGCGGCGCAGCCGTGGTACACCTATAACGTGCGGGGGCTGAAGCTGGCGAACGTGACGATTGCGGGCAAGCGCTACGACACGACCTTATCCACGTAAGGTGCAATATGTACCGTCGCTCCCGGCATTGCCGGAAGCGACCTCCCGCGCAGGCGGGAGCCTAATTATTACGTACACCACTTACCTCTTACGCAGGCGGTTCGCTTGCAACTTGGGTTCCCGCCAAGGGGGGCGCCTAGCCCGGGAACGACGTTGTTACTATCACCCCGTTCCTCATCCGCCACATGCTCTACAATGCCGTCACCTCTGGCTTGCATGGGATGGATGATGGCGACACCGGCGTTCAACTACGGCTCCGACGTGACGGGGCTGGTGTGGGGCTTCCTGCTGGAAGATGCCGCGCCGGCGGCCTCCATCGACGCCAGGGATGCCGCAACCTGGTTGCGCGCGCCCGTCCCCGGGCAGTTCGTCTGGCTGCACTTCAACCTCTCGAACGCGGCCAGCGAGCGCTGGCTGCGCGCCCATGCCGGCCTGCCCGAGGAATTCTACGAGACGCTGCACCAGGGCTCGCGCTCCACCCGCATCGAGATGGCGGACGATGCCCTGATCGCCGTCGTCAACGACGTCCTGCATAATTTTTCGGTCGACACGGCCGAGATCTCCACCTTGTGGGTCCACGTGACCCCGCACGGCGTGATCACCGCCCGGCGCAAGCCGCTGGAATCCATCGAGCGCCTGCGCCAGGACGTGCTGAACGGCGCGCCGCTGCGGTCGTCGGTCGAGCTGCTCGTCCATTTGCTGCGCGACCAGGCCGACGTCCTTGTCAACATCGTGCGCGATGCCGTGGCGCGGGTCGACACCGCCGAAGACCAGTTGCTGGCGGGCCGCCTCTCGCGCCGGGGCGAAGACCTGGGCGCGCTGCGCCGGGTGCTCGTCCGGCTGCAACGGTTGCTGGCACCCGAACCGGCCGCCCTCTTCCGCCTGCTGCAGCGGCCGCCGGCCTGGGTTGCGCCGGAAGACCGGCAGGAACTGCGCCAGTCGACGGAAGAGTTCACGGTCGTGCTGTCCGACCTTGCCGCGCTGCAGGAACGGATCAAGCTGCTGCAGGAAGAGATCGCGGCCCGGGTCAACGAGGACAATAACCGCAGCCTGTTCCTGCTGACCATCGTGACGGTGATGGCCCTGCCGATCAACCTGATCGCCGGCCTGCTGGGCATGAACGTGGGCGGCGTCCCGCTGTCCCAGCATCCGCACGGCTTCTGGCTCGTGCTGGGTTTTACCGCCCTCGTGACGGGCGCCATCGCGTGGTTATTGCTTCGACTGCAACGCCCGCGCTGACGTTTAACATGTCTTTACCATATCAAAACAACATACGAGCCCCCGCATTGGGTATAACTCGTTTCGTGCCATCACGTTAAGCTTCTTGCCTCAGGAAAAGCCCGCACGCCTGTGCAGCCGTGCGCGGCGCCACCGACGGTAGAATGGCCCCAGACACCGGCGCCAGCCTCTGCTTCCACCGGTACGCGCGCCGCGCCGCCCGGCCGTGGCTTTTCGAGCATCCTATTTCCGAATCGCAGAAGAAGACCATGTTCAATCCATCCGACCATCCGCACCGCCGTTACAACCCGCTGCAAGGCGACTGGGTCCTCGTGTCCCCGCACCGCGCCAAGCGTCCGTGGCAGGGGCAGCAGGAAGCCGTCGACCGCTCGGCCAAGCCGTCGCACGACCCGACCTGCTACCTGTGCCCGGGCAATACCCGCGTCAACGGCGAAAAGAACCCCGACTACACGGGCACCTTCGTGTTCGAGAACGACTTCGCGGCGCTGATGCCGGACACCCCGGAAGCCGCGCCCGATGCCGACCCGCTGTTCCAGACGATGAGCGCGCGCGGCAGGAGCCGCGTGATCTGCTTCTCGCCGGACCATGCGAAGTCGCTGCCGCAACTGTCGCTGCCGGCCCTCGAAGGCGTCATCGACACGTGGTGCGAACAGGCCGCCGAGCTGGGCGCGAAATACCGCTGGGTCCAGGTGTTCGAGAACAAGGGCGCCGTGATGGGCTGTTCGAACCCGCACCCGCACGGCCAGATCTGGGCCACGAGCTACGTGCCCAACCTGCCCGCCGCCGAAGACCGCCAGCAGAAGGCCTACCACGCCGAACAGGGCCGCCGCCTGCTGCTGGACGTGGCCGAGCGCGAGATCGCGGCAGCCGAACGCGTCGTCGTCCAGACCGAACACTGGGTCGCCATCGTCCCGTACTGGGCCGCGTGGCCGTTCGAGACGCTGGTCCTGCCCCGCTTCGCCGTGCGCCGCCTGGAAGAGCTGCAGCCCGCGCAGCGCGCCGACCTGGCCGTCCTGCTGAAGCGCCTGACCACGCGCTACGACAACCTGTTCCAGACGTCGTTTCCCTATTCGATGGGCTGGCACGGCGCGCCGTACGGCATCCCCGACGAAGAAGCCGAAGGCTGGCAGCTGCACGCCCACTTCTACCCGCCGCTGCTCCGCTCCGCATCGGTGCGCAAGTTCATGGTCGGCTTCGAGATGCTGGCCGAAGCCCAGCGCGACCTGACCCCGGAACAGGCGGCCGAACGCCTGCGCGCGCAATCCGAAGTGCACTACCTCGACACCGAATCCACTCAAGCGACCTGACATGCAAGATAACCGACTCTCCCGCACCGCCGCCGCCTTCGAAACCGCGTTCGGCGCCGCCCCCACCCTGTTCGTCCAGGCCCCGGGACGCGTCAACCTGATCGGCGAGCACACCGATTACAACGACGGCCTCGTGCTGCCCTGCGCCATCGACTACCGCACCGCCATCGCCGCGAAACCCCGCAGCGACCGCAAGGTACGCGTCGTGGCCGCCGACTACGGCGACGCGCTCGACGAATACGACCTCGACGCCCCGATCGGCCGCGTCGACCAGCCGATGTGGGCCAACTACGTGCGCGGCGTCGTCGAGCAGTTCGTGAAGCGCGGCCTGCCCATGCAGGGCATGGACCTGGCCATCGCGGGCGACGTGCCGCAAGGCGCGGGCCTGTCGTCGTCGGCATCGCTGTCGGTCGCCGTGGGGCGTCTGTTCGCCACGCTGCCCGGCTTCGAGGCGCTGTCGCCGATCGACATCGCGCTGATCGCGCAGGCGTCGGAAAACGACTTCGTCGGCACCAAGTGCGGCAACATGGACCAGATCAGCTCCGCGTGCGGCGTCGAAGGCCACGCGCTGATGATCGACTGCCGCTCGCTGGAAGTGAAACCCGTGCCGGTGCCGGACAATGCCGCGATCATGATCTTCAACTCGAACGTGACGCGCGGCCTCGTCGACAGCGCCTACAACGTCCGCCGCGAGCAGTGCGAGACTGCCGCCCGCCACTTCGGCATCCCGGCCCTGCGCGACCTCGACCTGGCCACGCTGGAAGCCCGCGCGGGCGAACTTGACCCGGTCGTGCTGCGCCGCGCGCGCCACGTGGTGACGGAAGACGACCGCGTGCTGGCCGCCGCCGACGCACTGCAGGCCGGCGACCTGGTACGCCTGGGCGAGCTGATGGCCGCGTCACACGCGTCGATGCGCGACGATTTCGAGATCACCGTGCCCGCCATCGACAACCTCGTCGACATCGTCAAGAACGTGATCGGGACGCAGGGCGGCGTGCGCATGACGGGTGGCGGCTTCGGCGGCTGCGTGGTCGCGGTCGTGCCGCACGCGGTGGTCGACGCGGCCCGCACCGCCGTCGAGCGCGACTACCGCTCGCCGGACGGCAAGCCGGCCACGATCTACGTCTGCAAGCCGGCGGCCGGCGCCGGCAAGGTGAATCCGTGACGTACGAGGCGGCGGCCGGACGCTACGGCTCGATGCCTTACCCGCATTGCGGCCGCAGCGGCTTGCGGCTGTCCGCCGTGTCGCTGGGGCTGTGGCACAACTTCGGCGGTGCCGACGAATTCGACACCCAGCGCCGGATCGTGCACACGGCGTTCGACCACGGCATCACGTGCTTCGACCTCGCCAACAACTACGGCCCGCCGCCCGGGGCGGCCGAGGACAACTTCGGCCGCCTGCTCGCGCGCGACCTGAAGCCCTACCGCGACGAGATCGTCGTATGCACGAAGGCCGGCTACACGATGTGGCCGGGGCCGTACGGCGACTGGGGCAGCCGCAAATACCTCGTCGCGAGCCTGGACCAGAGCCTCAAGCGCATGGGCCTGGACTACGTCGACATCTTTTATCACCACCGCCCCGATCCCGCCACGCCGCTCGAGGAAACGATGGCGGCGCTGGACTGGATCGTGCGCAGCGGCCGCGCGCTGTACGTGGGCATCTCGAACTACAACGGCGAGCGCACGGCCGCCGCCGCGGCGGAACTGCGCCGCCTGGGCACGCCGTTCGTGATCCACCAGATGCGCTACAACATGCTGGTGCGCCAGCCCGAGATGGACCTGTTCCCCGTGCTGGAGCGGGAAGGCCTCGGCGGCATCGCCTTTTCGCCGCTGGCGCAGGGACTCCTTACCGACCGCTACCTCGGCGGCGCGCTGCCCGCGGATTCGCGCGCGGCCGGCAAGGTCGGCTTCCTGAAGCCGGAGCACATCACGCCGGAGCGCCTGCGCATCATCGAAGCGCTGAACGAGGTCGCGCGGACAGGCGGCCGCACGCTCGCGCAGCTCGCGCTGGGCTGGGTGCGGCGCCAGCCGGCGATCGCGTCGGTGCTGATCGGCGCGAGCAGGCCGCAGCAGGTGGTGGATGCGGTGCGGGCCGTCGAGATGGCGCCGCTGGCCGGGGATGAGATCGCGGCGGTCGAGGCGATCCTGGCGTCGCAATAAGCGCTTTCAGCACCAGTTCCTCAGCACCAGTTCTTATCAGGTTTCATGTCGAGCCGGTGCGCCGCATCGATCACGTCCTGCAGCTCCACCGGGTCGCTGAACGGGTCCTCGTCCAGCGCGGTGACCCGGTTCAGCTCCTTCTGCCAGCGCCGCAGCTCGTCGACGTATTCCTGGTCCGGCACCCGCTCCAGGTCGCCGTTCCTGTCGACGAGGTCGTGGATCCCGTTGTGCACCCACTCGCCGCTGTGCCAGTCCGGCATGTCGATGCCGGGGAACAGGCAGATCCCCTGCAGGTCGATCCCCCGCCGCACGGCCGCCAGCGATTCGCACATGACGTCGTGCAGCCAGCTCGCGCGGCCGTGTTCGAGACCGCTCGTCTCGCCGATGATCATCGGCCGGCGATAACGCGTCCACACCGTTTCCAGCATATCGCACAGCGGCGCGATGCGGTCGTCGTCGGGCGCGAGCGGCGCGTGCGGCCCGTGCTCGCGGTATTCCATCTGCCCGAACGAATACGAATTCGCGCCGACGATGTCCAGCACGTCGGGCGACCCGCCGAACTCGGGATGTTCGCGGCCGTACAGGATGTCCCAGGCGAGGAAGGTGTCGACTTCCGTTTCGCGGCGTGCGGCCTCGACCTGGTCGGGGCGGTCGCGCGGCGCCACGACGCGGACCAGCGGATCCACGTGCACCATCCGCGCCTCCGGATCGACTTCCCGGATCGCCTTCACGCCCGCGATCGCGGCGCGGCACAACGCCAGCCGCAAGCGCATGCGGTCGTCGCGCGTGCAGCGGTACGGCGCGGCCCAGCCCCATTCGCCGGCGCAGAACGAAAAAAAGGTGATCTCGTTGATGGGCGTGAAAAAGTGCGGACCGCGTACCTTCGGCACCACGTACTCGGCCGCGGCCCGGCAGTAGCTTGCGAAACGGTCTGTGAACGCATCGTCAAATGGATCCAGATCGTCCGGATAGCCATAGTGACACAGGTCCCAGACCGGGATGACCCTGGCCGCGTTCATCGCCGCGATGAACGGATCGAGACCGGAAAAATCGTAGCGGCCGCCCTTGTCCACCATGGGCCACGGGATGCCTTCGCGGGCGACGGCGATGCCCAGGCGGGCCAGGCGCGCGTAGTCTTCGCTGGCGTGACGGTCGTGTCCCGTCTCCGCCACGAGGTTGCGGCGCACGCGGTCCTTTCCCCACAGGAAGGTGGAGCATTCGAAACCGGACAGGAAAAAGGTGGGGAAGATGCCGGGACGTTGCGTCACGCGATGCTCCTTGGGATGTACATGCGGGGCCGAGTATAGCCCGGCATCGCGAACCGGCCGTGCACGCTTGCCCCAAGGAACAGCACCGCAACTAGATACTGCGCAAACGTGGCGCGGAACCGTCCGGCTACCCGGCCGTCCAACTACCGCCGGCTCCTTTCCTGGGCCGTGGGGGCCACGCCGGCTTCGCACGGACACGGCCTTCAACATTCTTTTGACGGAAAGACCATGACCAATAACGGCAATAACAACCCGGCGCTGCGCGGCCATACGCCAGTGTCCAACCTGGGGGTGGAAACGAACGGCGGCATCGTGGGGAAACCGGTGTCCGACCCGCCGTCGGAGGGGCCGAACGCCGATACGATTGCACCGAGGCCCGACGGCACCGAGTCGCTCGAAGGATCCAGGCTGATGGAGTCGGTGCGGCCGGAGATGTTCGTCGCGCCCGCCGACAGGCGCCTGCCCGACATCGGCCAGGCGTCGTTCGGCCCGCCGCCGCCGAGCGAGGAAACAGTTCACGGTCCGGACGACCGCGTCCGGATCACCAACACGTCGACCTATCCGTGGCGCGCCAACGCGTCGCTGCTGATCACGGCTGCCGACGGCTCGATGTGGATCGGAACGGGCTGGTTCATCGGCCCGCACACCCTGATGACGGCGGGGCACGTCGTGTACATCAAGAACAGCGGTGTGCCGAACCGCGACGGCTGGGTCAGGAGCATCCAGGTCATGCCGGGCCGCGACGGCAGCACCCTGCCCTACGGCGCCGTCACATCCACGAATTTCCGTTGCGTCCAGGGGTGGACCGCCAATGGCGACGAGAATTATGACTACGGCGCCATCATCCTGCCCAGCAACGTCGGCGACACGACCGGGTGGTTTGGCTTCGGCGTGTATTCGGACGCCGACCTCGTATCCGCGGTCGGCAACATCGCCGGCTACCCCGGCGACAAGCCGGCCGGTACGCAGTGGTACGATTCACGCAAGATCGCGTCCCTCAACAGCCTCAAGGTGTACTACGATATCGACACGGCCGGCGGCCAGAGCGGCAGTTGCGTCTACCGCATCGTGTCGGGCGGACGCTACGCGGTGGCGATCCACGCTTACGGCGGCGCCACCACCAACTCCGGCACCCGCATCACGACGCCGGTCTTTAACAACATGATCGCCTGGAAGGCCTGATCCGCTGCGCCGTCAGGGTCCGCTCGCACGGGACCGTGGCGGCCCGACGCCTGCCCATGAATCCATCATCCATTCTCGTCGAAGCCAGTGTGACCGACCCCGCCGGCCGGCCGGTCCCGCAGGCGCGCGTGTACGTCGTCGATGCGCCCGTCGCGTTGCCGGACGTCGCCGTGCTCACCGACGCCAACGGCACGTTCCGCCTGTCGCTGCCGGCGCCCGGCACGTACCGGATCGGCGTCAGCGCGGACGGCCATGCGCAGCAGACGGCCACCGTCGTCGCGGCGCCGGGGCCGCCCATCGCGCTGCAAGTGACGCTGCTGCCCGAGTAGGACGGCTGAAGTGCCTGGCTGGAGCGCTTACGCCCGGCGTGCAAACCACGTCGCCAGCGCCGACCCGGACAGGTTGTGCCACACGCTGAACAACGCGCTCGGCACGGCCGCCAGCGGGCTGAAATGCGCGGCCGCCAGCGCGGCGCCGAGGCCGGAATTCTGCATCCCGGTCTCGAACATCACGGCCTTGCGCTTGGCGAGATCCATGCCGAACAGCCGCGCGAACAGATAGCCGAGCGCAAACCCGAGCAGGTTGTGCAGGATGACCGCCGCGAACATCAGCAATCCGTTCGTCAGCAGCTTGGACTGGTTCAGCGCGACGATGATGGCGATGATCAGCACGATGGCCGCCGTGGACACGAGCGGCAGCGCCCGCACGCTGGCCGCGGCCTGGCGGCGGAACAGGGTTTTCGCCACGATGCCCAGTGCGATCGGCACGATCACGACCTGCACGATGTCGAGGAACAGCGACGTCGTATTAATATGCATCCACGCGCCCGCCAGCAGCGACACGAGCGCCGGCGTCGCGAACGGTGCGATCAGCGTGGACACCGCCCCGATCGACACGCCCAGCGCCACGTCGCCGCGCGACAGGAACGTCATCACGTTGGACGCGGTGCCGCTCGGGCAGCAACCGACGAGGATCACGCCGACCGCGATCTCGGGCGGCAGGCGCAGCCCGACTGCCAGCACGTACGCGATGCCGGGCATGATGAGGTAATGCCCCACGACCCCGATGGCGACGTCTTTCGGCCGCCGGAAGACGTCGCGGAAGTCGTCCGTGGACAAGGTCAGGCCCATGCCGAACATGACGATCCCCAGCAGCGGCGCGATCCAGCTCTTGTAGCCGACGAATGCCTGCGGCGCGAAGAAACCGAGGGCGGCAAACAGGAGCACCCAGAACGAGAAGGTCTTGCCGACAAAGGCGCTGGCTTTTTCGATGGCGTTCACGCGGGGGTCTCCGGGGCTGATGGGTCCGACATTATATGTCCGCCGCCCTGACCTTCGGCCGGTGCGACGCGGCCCCGATCGGGTTAGCATGGTCACATGATGACCGATCCCTCACCTATCCGCCTGCCCATCGGCTCCAGCGACGGCGTCGTGTTCGACGTGGTCGCGTGGGGCCCGTCCGACGCCGACGTCGACTTCAGCGTCGCCTGCATGTTCGAGCATGAACTCGGCGCCGGCATGGCCGGCGGCCTGCTCGCCCTGGACCGGGCCCTCGGCGGCCACCTGTCGCGCCTGCGCGCGGCGGACGCGTTCCGCGCGCAGCCGCTGGAGACCTTGCTCATCACGTCGCCCCCGCCCGCCGTCATGCCGCGCACCGTTCTGGTGATCGGCATGGGCGATCCGGCGCGGCTGGACGGCGAGATGTTGCGGCGGGCCTGCCGCGTGGCGATGCGCGAGGCGATCCGCTTCGGCGCCGTGTCGATGGCATTCGCGCCCAGCGTGCTCGATGCAGGGCACACGGACAATGCGGCGCTCGATATGCAGCACGTGATGCTGGACGGGATGCTAAGCGCGCTGCGGGCCGAACACATGCTGGCGGAGGCCGGCCTCGCGGCGGAGCCGGCGCTGCGCCATTGCACGTTCGACGTCGGGGCGCCGCGCGCGCAGGCGGCGGGCCAGGCGTTCGCGGAGGCGTTCGCCGGGCTCGCGGGCGACTAGTTCCGCAGCGCCAGGTCCGCCACAAGCGCCAGCCCCAGCCCGAACGACACCGCCTTCCAGAACAGCAGCGGACTCCGCTCGATCAGCGGCGTGCGCGTGCGCTGCACAAACGCGCTGTTCGGATGGTGCAGGTCGTACACGAATTCCGCGACGTCTTCGTAGCGCCGGCGCGGATCGATCTGCAGTGCCTTGTGCAGCGCCGCGTCCACCCATGCCGGAATCGACGGGTCGTGCTCGCGCGCGGAGGTGTACGCGAGCCGACGCTGGCCCGCGCGCCCGGCCGCGCGCGGGATCTCCACGCCGTACGGCAACTCGCCCGTCAGCATGAAGTACGTGAGGACGCCCAGCGCGAACACGTCCGAGCGCACGGTGCCGCACTCGCCGAGGAAGTACTCGGGCGCGGCGTACAGCGCTGCGCCCTGCAGGGTCCAGTCGGCGTCGTGGAGCGACATCTCGACGACGCCGGCCACGCTCACCGAGCCGAAGTCGATGATGCGCGCGTTGCCGTCCGCATCGATCATGACGTTCTCCGGGCGGACGTCCTGGTGCAGCATCTCGAGACGGTGGAACGCGCGCAGGCCCTTCGCCACCTGGTCGACGATGCGGCGCACGGCGTCCAGGCCGGGGCGCGGCTGGCTGCGCAGCCACTGCGCCAAGGTGACACCCTCGATGTATTCGGCCGCCACATAGACGTGGCTGCGGCGGCGCGACGGGGCGGGCTTGACGACGTGCGGACTGCGCACGCGTCCCATGATCCATTCCTCCATCACGAACCGCTCCATGTAGGCGCGGTCGCCGGCCAGATCGATGGAGGGCATCTTGAGGATGACGTGCGCGCCGCTGTCCGGGTCTTCGGCGAGGTAGACGTGGCTGCGGCTGCTGCCGTGCACCTCGCGCACGATGCGGAAGCCGTCGAGTTCCGCGCGCGGGGCCAGCAGCGGCGGCAGCGGCAGGCCCGCCATCTGGCGCAGCAGTTCGGACGCCTCGCGTGCCTGCAGCGATTCGATGCGGACCAGCTGCACGGTGAGGTTGTCGGCGCTGCCGTTGGCCAGCGCGCGCTCCACGAGGCGGCACGCGGCGCCGTCCAGGTCCGGCGCGTCGCGCAGCTCCGCGTGGACGTCGGCGCCCGTCACGTGCTCGTACACGCCGTCCGTCGCCAGCATGAACAGGTCGCCCGCCTCCAGTGCCACGGCGCGGTAGTCGATCTCGACCCGGTCCTGCACGCCCAGCGCGCGGCTCAGGTAACTGCGCTCGGGCGACACCCACACGCGGTGATCGGTCGTCAGCTGTTCCAGGCTGGCGCCCTGCCCGCCCGCATGCACGCGGTAGATGCGCGCGTCGCCGACGTGGAACAGATGCGCCGTGCTCGACTTGATGACGAGCGCGGAGAACGTGCACACGTGGCCGCAGTCCTGGTCGGTGCGGTCCTGGCCCTGCCGCGTCTGGGCATATAGCCAGGCGTTGACGGCGGCAAGCACGCGCTCGGCGGACGTCCTGACCGACCAGGCGTCGGCCGTGGCGTAGTAATCGTCGAGGAAGGACGCGACGGCGGTGGCGCTGGCGATGTGGCTGACGGCGCTGCTGCTGATGCCGTCGGCCAGCGCGAGCGCCGCGCCTTTCGTCGAGGCGAGCGGCGCGCGCGGCAGCACCATGCCGTGGCAATCCTGGTTGACGGCCTTGCGGCCCCGGTCCGTGTGCTGGCCGACGGACAGCGTCAATGGTTGCGACATGGGCTGTGAAGCGGCGACGCCGGCGCGCGCGGCGTCAGACTTTGGTAAACGAGCGCTTCGGCGCCGTCTTCACGTGCGTCGAGTACAGCGTCAGTCCGGTGAACGCGAGGCCGCCCACGAGATTGCCCAGCACGGTCGGGATCTCGTTCCAGACCAGATAGTCGAGGACCGTGAAGTGCGCGCCCGTCAGGATCCCGAACGGGAACAGGAACATGTTCACGACCGAGTGTTCGAAGGCCATCGCGAAGAACAGCATCACGGGCATCCACATGGCGATGACCTTGCCGCCGACGGTCGTCGAGATCATGGCGCCGACGACGCCCGTCGACACCATCCAGTTGCACAGCATGCCGCGGATGAACAGGGTGACCATGCCGGCGAAGCCGTATTCCGCATAGCCCAGCGTGCGCTTTTCGCCGATCGAGCCGATGGTCTTGGCCAGCACGCCGCCGTCCGTGTGGTAGCCGAACGTGAAGATATACGACATCAGGAACGCCACGGTCAGCGCGCCGAGGAAGTTACCGGCGAAGACGATGCCCCAGTGCTTGATCACGCGCGGCAGCGTGACGCCGGGCCGCCTGTCGATCAGCGCCAGCGGCGTCAGCACGAACACGCCGGTCAACAGGTCGAAGCCGAGCAGGTACAGCATGCAGAACCCGACCGGGAACAGCAGCGCGCCGATCAGCGGCACGCCGGTGGCGACCGAACAGCTGACGGCGAACACCGCCGACAGGGCAAGGATTGCGCCGGCCATGTAGGCGCGGATCAGCGCATCGCGCGTGGACATGTAGATCTTGGATTCGCCCGCGTCGACCATCTTGGTCACGAATTCAGAAGGCACCAGATACGCCATGAAACTTCTCCCTAGGGGCCGCCCGTGAGGCGGCGTGATTGATCGGTGATCCGGCGTCGTATGCGCCGTCACAGGGAGTTATGCAAAAAGCGGGCCCGCATCGGAACGGGGCGATTCTCACGGGTGCGCACGCACCGCGATCGTGCCGGCGCCGCCTGCTGGTGCAGCGCCGCACCATTTATAACGAGGCCACTCGCCGGTACGGTGCAGCCGCCCCCGCACGGAGCGCGCATTGCACCGGTCAGGCGCCGAACCCGCGTCCGAACCAGACCGCGCATGCGGCGCGCAGGCCCTCCACGCCGCCGTCGCCCGCCCACGCCACGTGGCCATCCGGCCGCACGAGCACCGCTGGCGGCAGCGGCACCTGGCCGACGACCGGTAGCTCAACCACGCCGGAGAGCGTCGCGTCGATTCGTTTCACGCGGTCGTCCGCATAGGTCGCGGCGAAGTCCAGCAGCACCGGCCGCGCTTCGCGCAGCAGCGCGTGGACGCGCGTCGGCCCACCGGCCGTCATGATGTCCAGGCCGGCGATCATCGCGCCGAAGCGCTTGCGCGGTTCGTCCATCGCGAGCATCTCGGCGGCGGCGGGATGGCGCTCGGCCTGGTACGTATCGAGCAGCGCCGCTGGCGACCTGCCCTGCACGACCTGCGCCAGCTTCCACCGAGGTTGACGGCATCCTGCACGCCGAGATTCAGACCCTGCCCGCCCAGCGGCGGATGGATGTGCGCGGCGTCGCCGGCCAGCAGGACGCGGTCCTGGCGATAGCGGTCGGCCTGGCATACGGCATCGCTGAAGCGGGACAGCCACGCGGGCGAGTGGACCCCGAAGTCGGTGCCGTAGATGGCCTTCAGCCCGGCGGCGAGTTCGTCGAGCGTCGGCTCGCCGCCGGCCTGCGGGTCGCGTCCCGCCAGCACGACGCCGACCGTCGCGCCGTCGTCCAGCATGGACATCGCATGGCGGCCGGACGCGTCTTCGTGCAAGCCAAGCTTCGGCTTCTCTGTCATCCTGACTTCGGCAGTGATCCAGCTCGTGGACGCGTCCCGGCCCGGAAAGCCGATGCCGGCCAGCTTGCGGATTTTGCTACGGCCGCCGTCGCAGCCGACCAGCCAGCGCGCCCGTAGGCGCGCGCCCTGCGTCGTGGTGACGTCGACGCCGTCGTCGTCGTCGTCGGTGGCGATGGTTTCCACGTCCCGGTCGCGATGGATCCGCACGTTCAACTCGTCGGCCCACGCCGCGAGCAGCCGCTCCGTCTTTTCCTGCGGGAGCGCGAGCAGATCGTTGGGGCGGGTCGGGAAATCGCCGATGTCGAGCGGCGCGTGAAAGCTGACCTTCGGGTGCATCCTGCCCTCGGCGAGGAACCGGTCGACGATGCCGCGCTGGTCGAATATCTCGAGCGTGCGTGCATGCAGCCCGCCCGCGCGTCCGCCCACGCGGGCCTACGCCGGCTTGCGTTCGACGATGGCGGCGTCCACACCGGCCAATGCCAGTCCGGCGGCCAGCATCAGGCCCGTGGGGCCGGCGCCGACGATGACGACGTCATGGTCGATTGTTTGCATCCGGGGCTCCTTGACTGTCCGGTCAGAGTTTGCCATAGCCTGCACTGCACATAAGTTGCCCGACAATCCGGCTCGATCCAAAGCGGACCTTGTCAGGTTCCGCGATTGATCTTCCAAGGTACGCCAAACCTGTCGATCACAACGGCATAGCGGGGAGACCAGAAAGTGCGTTGCGGCGCGAGAATCACTTGTCCATGGGTTTGTAGCGCACTGAAGTAAGCATCGACCTTCTCTTCCGAATCGACACCGAGCAACACATAAAAGCCTGTCGGCCTTTTGTAGTGATGCGCTTCGACGTCGGACCCAGCCAGTTCGACCCCATCAATGCAGACGTTCGCATGAACGATATGGCGCCCTGGACGCGTCGCCGATGCCGGGACCGGCGAATCTTCGACCTTGAGCATCGTACCGAGCCGCCCTCCGAGATGCGCTGCATAACAATTGAATGCCTCTTCGCACTCGCCGTTGTAGTCAATGTGAAACGACAAACTCATTGTTTATTGCGCTCCATTATGCTCGGGTGGTGATGCTGCTTGGTCGTTAGATGCGGGGCAATGGCAACCGCGAAGTTGATGAGCTTAGACCCAGTCAGCACACTTACCCGCTATGGGCCGATCACTGACATCGGCGCAGCTCAACGTGTGGCAGTTCTGCAGCTGCGCCAGTTTGATTCTTGTGGAACGTGTTCGTCCACTTGCTGCCTGCTTTATGCAGACAGGCCCTTTTGCAGCAATTGTGTAACGAGTTCATTCAATTCGACGCCGCGCTCTTTGCTCAACGTCTGCAACTGCTTGACCAAGTCGCTATTGAGCTTGACGGCAAACGGCACGAGTCCTAACGCGCGCTCACGTTCGCGTTGTTCTCGACGGTCGGGCGCGGCCACCGACGCTGCTACACCGAACGTTGCGCCTTTCGCATTCATTTGGTTCATCAGTTTCTTAGCGTCGCTTTTTGCCAGATCTGTCTTTTTCATTGCCTGCCTTTGGGTTGCGTGGATCGAGGCCGGATTCTACTCCCGAAAACGCCCGGACAACGCGGCGGTCGTACCAACGTCACTGCAATTTCTGGTTCTGGCTTGCGCAACCTCCCCCAAGCAGACACAGTGGCTCATCCGCTTAAAGCGTGCACTTTGCCAAAAGCAGCAACACCCTAAATCTACTGCCGGCGCCTGGCCCATCGCTGTGTGCCGTGACTTCACCGCCATGCAGCTCCACGATGCTTTTGACAAGCGCAAGACCTATCCTAAAGTCCACCTTGCGATCGGTCTGGGGCGCGTCGCATGCCCAGCCACCGTGCCAGCCTCCCGGCACCAAAATATATGTCGCCATCGGTGTCCTCTCCGGTTTGCGCGTACGCGCGGGCCCGACAGGATACACCCAAAAAAACGGCGCGCCGCCCGAAGGCAAGCGCGCCGGTGGTAACAACAGGCCGGCACCGCCGTGCCGCCCCGTCCTACTCGGAAATCAGAAGTGGTACTCCGCCTTGACCATCGGCGTGCTGGCCGAGGCGCCCGGTACACGCTTGCTGTCGTTGCCGAACTTGTTGTGCCAGTATTGATAGGCGACACCGGCGCGGAAGGTCTTCGGCTTGGCGCCCAGCAGCGGGCCCACGTCGTACAGCAGCTGCATGTCGATGTTCGTTTCCGGTGCCGTCTGGTTGCCGAATTCGTCCTTGCCCTTCGAGGCGATCCAGTTCGCGAAACCTTCCCACGACCAGCCCGAGGCGCCGATCGGGAATGCCCACACGGCGCCCAGCATCGGATGCGTGTCGTAGCGGTAGCGCGACACGCTGGTCTGCGTGAACTCGTTGTTCGGCGCGTTGCTCTCCCACAGGCCATACACGCCCACGTTCAGCAGGCCGGGGACCTTGAAGGCCACGGTCGGGCCGACGACCAGCATGCGCTTCTTCGAGTTGTAGCCGGCATCGTCCTTCGTGTTCGCGTCGAAGCCGACCGTCAGGCCGACGTCGCTCACGGGGCCGTAGGCGAATTCCTTGCCGCTCACCTTGCCCAGCGAGACCGTGTTGCGGTACACGAGGTAGAACTCCTGCGCGCCCGACTTGGCGCCCGGCGACGACGGATCGGTCTTGTTCGACAACAGGACATCCAGGTTGAAGAAGTTGGTGCCGTAGGCATAACCGCTCACGTGGTTGATGTCGATGATGTCCTTGTGGATTTCACTGGCGTTGAACGGCTCGCGGAAACGGCTGCCGGTACGGTAGCCGATCGACGTGTCGCTCCATTCGGCGGCCTGGACGGACGTTGCCGCGCATGCGCACAGCGCCATGGTCAGGACGGTTTTTTTCATGCTTTGCTCCCTTGGACGATAGGTGGGTGGTGGTTGGTGGCGCCCGCGTCTCCGTGGTTCTCGGCCGGGATGTCGCGGGTTCCGTTGAAGAAGAGGTTCAGTGCGACCGCGGCGACGGCGGTCAGCAGGATGCCCGACTCCAGCAACGGATGCAGGCTGTGGGCCATCTGTTGGGCCCAGCGCGGTGCCACCAGCGGGATCAGGCCGAAGCCGATCGACAGGGCGACAATATACAGGTTGTAGCGGTTGTTCCGGAAGTCCACGCGCGTCAGGATGCGGATGCCTGCTGCGGCAACCATACCGAACATGACAAGTCCGGCGCCGCCCAGCACGAATTGCGGAATCGCTTCGACGAGCGCCGCCATCTTCGGCAGCATCCCCAGCACGATCATGATGATGCCGCCGGCCACGCACACCCAGCGGCTCTTGACGCCCGTGACGGCGACGAGGCCCACGTTCTGCGAGAAGCTCGTGTGCGGGAAGGTGTTCAGCAGGCCGCCGATCAGCGTGCCCAGGCCGTCCGTGCGCAGGCCGGCAGCCATCTGTTTGCGGTCCAGGTCCTTGCCCGTCAATTCCGACAGCGCGAGGAACATGCCGGCCGACTCGATCATCACGACGATCATGACGACGGCGAACGTGACGATCATGACGAGGTCGAACGTGGGCGCGCCGAAGGCCAGCGGCGTCACGAGCTGGAACCATGCGGCCTTCCCGACCTTGTCGAAGTTCATCTCACCGAGCGCGAACGTCACGACGCAGCCGGCCACGATGCCCAGCAGGACGGAGATATTGGCGAGGAAGCCGCGGCAGAACCGCACGAGGCACAGCACGACGGCCAGCACGAACGCGGCGATGCCCAGGTGGTCGAGCGCGCCATAGTTCGGGTTCGGCGTCATCGGCACGGGGCCGGCCAGCTTCAGCGCGGGCGCTTCCGCACCTGGCGGCAGCGCGGCCGCCACGTGCGCGGCACTGGCGCGGGCCGCATCGACCATCGCGGCGAGCTTCACGGTGTCGACGCTTTGCGCCGCGCTTTCCGGACCGCCCATCGCCCAGCCCACGCCGACGCGCATCAGGGTCACGCCGATGATCAGGATGATGGTGCCCGTGACGACGGGCGGGAAGAACCGCAGCAACCGGCTCATGAGCGGCGCGAGCAGCAGCGCCACGGCACCGGCGCCGATGCCGGCGCCGAAGATCGCCCGTGCCCCGTCGACGCCGGGGACCGCGTTCGCGATGGCGACCATCGGACCGACGGCCGCGAAGGTCACGCCCATCATCACGGGCAGGCGGATGCCGAACCACGATGTCAGGCCAAGGGACTGGATGAGTGTCACGATCCCGCAGCAGAACAGGTCGGCCGAGATCAGCATGCTGACCTGTTCAGGGGGGAGTTTCAGTGCGCGTCCCACGATGAGGGGGACGGCGATGGCGCCGGCGTACATGACGAGGACGTGCTGCAACCCGAGCGCACCGAGGCGCGCGAGCGGCAACCGTTCGTCCACCGGATGGCGGGACGGTTGGGTCATGCTTGTCTCCTAAATGTTTTTATGAACTGCTGAACTGCTGGTACTGCTGGACTGCGTTCGAAACGATAAGAAGCATGCCGCCCGCCACGCGCCAGCCATCTGGGCCGGGCGCGCGAGCGTGTCCGCCGGCCCGCTGTGGGGACCGGCGCACAGGGTACAACGGGTCAGTTGGTCGGGGCGCCCTCTTCGTACCAGCGCTTGATGAGGTTGCGCTCATCCGGCGTGATCTGTGTGGCGTTATTCAGGGGCATCAGCTTCAGCACGACGGCCTGCTGGTACATCTGCTGGGCGTGGCGCTTGATCGAGTCGGGCGAGTCGAACGAGATGCCTTTGCTGGCCATGGCGGCCGAGTGGCACATCGCGCAGCGCTGGGCGACGACGCCCTTCACCTGGTCGAAGCTGACGTTCTGCGCGGTGGCACCGGCGGCAGCGGCACTGTTCACAGGTGCGGCGGATGCGATCACCGGCAGGTCGGCTTCCGGTTTCGGCGTCAGGAAGACGACGAGACCCAGCATGGCGGCCACGCCGAAACCGGCGAATTCCCACGGCACGCGCTTGCCGTGCACCAGCGCCTTGTGGCGGGCGACGAAGCTCTGGCGGATCAGGGCGCCGGTCAGCATCATGAGGACCAGCACGACCCAGTTGTGCTCACCCGAGTACAGCCAGCCGTAGTGGTTGGACAGCATCGCGAACAGCACCGGCAGCGTGAAATACGTGTTGTGGACGCTGCGCTGCTTGGCGCGCCAGCCGTAGATCGGGTCGACCGGCTGGCCGGCCTTCAGCTGCGCGACGACCTTGCGCTGGCCCGGGATGATCCAGAAGAACACGTTGGCGCTCATCGACGTGGCCAGCATCGCGCCGACCAGCAGGAAGGCGGCACGGCCGGCGTACAGCTGGCACGCGAGCCATGCGGCGAACACGACGAACGCGAAGATGATGGCGCCGACGATGGCGTCGCCGTTTTTCTTGCGGCCGAACGTGCGGCAGATGGTGTCGTACACGAGCCAGAACGCGACGAGGAAGCCCAGCGCGGTACCGACGGCGGCACCGGCCGTCCAGTCGTGCACCTGCTTGTCGACCATGAAGGTGCCCGCATTGAACAGGTACAGCACGGTGAACAGGCCGAAACCGGACAGCCACGTGGCGTAGCTCTCCCAGTAGAACCAGTGCAGGCCCTCGGGCATGGATTTCGGGGCGACGAGGTATTTCTGCGGATGGTAGAAGCCGCCGCCGTGGACGGCCCAGAGCTCGCCGTCGACGCCTTTTTCGACGAGGTCGGGCGACGTCGGCTTGGTCAGCGAGTTATCGAGGAAGACGAAGTAGAACGATGCGCCGATCCAGGCGATCGCGGTAATGACGTGGGTCCAGCGCAACAGCAGATTCACCCAGTCGAGCAAATAGGATTCCATGAGAGCCTCACACAAAGGAAGCATGGCGCAAGCAACGCACCAGGCTGTCCCATCACCACAGCGGGCTCTGTGAGGGGCAAATCATCGCAACCACCGGCGTCGGGCTGGGCCCTGCTGCCGATGTGCTCCGCGGCGACACAACAACTGTATACGATCTTTTCGAAAAAGGGTATGAGTTTATGAGAAAAACAACGCTCCGTGCTTACGAGCCACGGTAGGTGGAGTACGACCACGGGCTGACGAGCAGCGGCACGTGGTAGTGGCCGGCCGCATCGGCGATGCCGAATTCCAGCGGCACGACGTCGAGGAAGGCCGGCTCGGGCAGGTTAACGCCCTTCTCGCGGAAGTACGCCGCCACGCCGAACGTGAGGCGGTAGCGGCCGACCGCCATCGTCTCCGCGTTCAGCAGCGGACCGCCGTCGTTGCGGCCGTCGCTATTAAGGGTGAGCGTCTTGATCGTGCGCGCGATGCCGTCACTGTCGAGCGCTTCGAGCGTCACGCGCATGCCGGCGGCCGGACAGCCGTTCATGGTGTCGAGTACGTGGGTGCTGAGGTGTCCCATCTGATTTCCTTATTGGTTGATGTAAGTAAAAAATTGCATACACTTTGTGTTTTCTTTTTTTTGAAAAGTGTATACACTTCAAACACGATGTCAATCACTTATTGTTCCGAGCGACCATGAACCGAGCCCGCCAACCCCTGAAGATCGTCCCCTTGACGCCGGACCATGATACGCCCGCGAGCGCGCCGTCCGGCAGCGCGACGCAGCGCATCGTGGATTCCATCACCACCGCGATCGCCGAGCGCCGCCTGATGCCGGGCACGAAGCTGTCCGAACAGAAGATCGGCGACATCTTCGAGGTGTCGCGCACCGTCGTGCGCCAGGCGTTCAACCAGCTGTCGCGCGACCGCCTCGTCGTGCTGGAACCGGCGCGCGGCGCGTTCGTCGCCACCCCCACCGCCGAGGAAGCGAACGACGTGTTCGAAGTGCGCGCCATCCTCGAAACGGCCGTCACCAAGCAGCTGTGCGCGACGATCACCGACGCCCAGGTCAAGCAGCTGCGCGAACACCTGGAGCTGGAACGCGCCGCCGTCAACAACGCCGAGGTCCCGGGCCGCACCCGCCTGCTGGGCGACTTCCACCTTGTGCTCGCGCAGATGCTCGGCAACCAGGTGCTCGTGCAGATGCTGTCCGAACTCCTGACGCGCTCCTCGCTGATCGCGCTGATGCGCCAGTCGTCGCAGTCGGCGGAAGAATCCCTGGACGAACACGTGGCCATCGTCGACGCGTTCGAAAAGCGCGACGTCAAGGCGGCCGTGCGCCTCGTCTCGAAACACCTGGCCAACGTCCAGCACAACCTGCACCTCGATCCGCAGCGCGTTGACCTGGCCGACATCCTTCACCCGTAATCATTCAAGTACAAGCCACCATGACCCAGCACTATCCACGTGACCTCGCCGGCTACGGCCGCGAGCAGCCGTACGCCGACTGGCCGGGCCGCGCCCGCGTCGCCGTGCAGTTCGTCCTGAACTACGAAGAAGGCGGCGAGAACAGCGTGCTGCACGGCGACGCCGGCAGCGAGCAATTCCTGTCCGAGATGTTCAGCCCGCCGTCGTTTCCGACCCGCCACCTGTCGATGGAAAGCATCTACGAATACGGGTCGCGCGTGGGCGTCTGGCGCATCCTGCGCGAATTCGAGAAGCGCGGCCTGCCGCTGACGATCTTCGGCGTCGGCATGGCCCTCGAACGCAGCCCCGACGTGACGGCCGCGTTCAAGGAACTGGGCCACGAAATCGCCTGCCACGGCCACCGCTGGATCAGCTACCAGAACGTCGACGAAGCGACGGAACGCGCGGACATGGCGCGCGGCATGGATGCCATCGAACGCCTGACGGGCGAACGGGCGCTGGGCTGGTACACGGGCCGCGACAGCCCGAACACGCGCCGCCTCGTCGCCGACTACGGCGGCTTCGAATACGACAGCGACTATTACGGCGACGATCTGCCGTTCTGGCTGAAGGTCCGCAAGACCGACGGCACGCAAGCCCCGCAACTGGTCGTGCCGTACACGCTGGACGCGAACGACATGCGCTTCGCCCTGCCCCAGGGCTTCTCGCACGGCGACCCGTTCCTCGCGTACCTGCGCGACGCGTTCGACGTGCACTACCAGGAAGGCGGCGAGCGCCCGTCCATCCTCAGCATCGGCATGCACTGCCGCCTGCTGGGCCGTCCGGGACGCTTCCGCGCGCTGCAGCGCTTCCTCGACTACATCGAACAGCATGACCGCGTGTGGGTCGCGCGCCGCATCGACATCGCGCGCCACTGGAAGAGCGCGCATCCCTATAACCCCGACACCGCATTCGCCTGGGAGTAAGAACAATGCTAACTTTGGAGACACTCAACGCCGCCGACGAAGCGGGCTTCACTGCCCTGCTGGACGGCGTCTACGAACACTCGCCCTGGATCGCCGCGCGCGCCTGGGCCAAGCGCCCGTTCGCCACGCTGGCGCAACTGAAGCGCGGCCTCGTGGAAGCCGTGCGCGACGCGTCGCGCGACGAGCAACTGGGCCTGATCCGCGCCCACCCGGAGCTCGCGGGCAAGGCGATGGTCAGCAAGACGCTGACGGCAGAATCGACGAATGAGCAGAACAAGGCCGGCCTGACGAATTGCACGCCGGAGGAATTCGCGAAAATCCAGCAACTGAACGCGGACTACAACGCGAAGTTCGGCTTCCCGTTCATCCTCGCCGTGCGCGGCCCGCGCGGCCTGGGGCTGCAGAAGGCGGAGATCATCGCCACGTTCGCGCGCCGCCTGGCCAATGGTCCGGACTTCGAATTCGCCGAAGCGCTGCGCAACATCCACCGCATCGCCGAGATCCGCCTGGACGACAAGTTCGACCAGCACCCGACGCTCGGCAACCTCGTGTGGGACTGGCACGAACAGCTGGCCGCACACAGCGAACCCGGTTACGCCGAGCGCGGAGAGCTCTGCGTGACGTACCTGACGGATGCGCACCGCGCGACGGCCGCCCAGCTGGCGCAATGGATGCGCGCGGAGTGCGGTTTCGACGACGTGTCCATCGACGCCGTCGGCAACGTGGTCGGCATCTATCACGGCGCCGATCCGGCCGCGCAGCGCCTGCTGACCGGCTCGCACTACGACACCGTGCGCAACGGCGGCAAGTACGACGGCCGCCTGGGCATCCTCGTGCCGATGGCGTGCGTGCGCGAACTGCACCGCCAGGGCAAGCGCCTGTCGTACGGCATCGAAGTCGTCGGCTTCGCGGAAGAGGAAGGCCAGCGCTACAAGGCTGTGTTCCTCGGGTCGGGCGCGCTGTGCGGCGGTTTCGACACCCGCTGGCTCGACCAGAAAGATGCGGACGGCGTCACGATGCGCGACGCGATTGCGCATGCGGGCCTGGATGTCGACGACATCGCGGCGCTGAAGCGCGATCCTTCTAAATATCTTGGCTTCGTCGAGACGCACATCGAACAGGGTCCGGTGCTGAACGATCTCGACCTGCCGCTGGGCGTCGTCACCTCGATCAACGGCAGCGTGCGATTCGTCGGCGAGATCGTCGGCGTCGCGAGCCATGCGGGCACCACGCCGATGACGATGCGCCGCGACGCGGCCGCCGCCGCGGCCGAACTCGTGCTGTTCGCGGAAAAGCGCGGCGGTGCGGTCGGCGATCTCGTCGCCACCGTCGGCATGCTGGAAGTGCCGAACGGCTCGATCAACGTCGTGCCGGGCCGCGCGAAGTTCTCGCTCGACGTGCGCGCCACGACGAACGAGGTGCGCGACGCCGCCGCCAACGACATCCTGGCGGAATTGGCCGCGATCTGCGCCCGCCGCGGCCTGCAGTTCGCGCTCGAAGAAACCATGCGCGCCGCCGCGGCGCCGTGCGCGGCCGAATGGCGCCAGCGCTGGGAGCGCGCCGTCGAGACGCTGGGCCTGCCCGTGTTCCGCATGCCCAGCGGCGCCGGCCACGACGCGATGAAGATCCACGACATCCTGCCGCAGGCCATGCTGTTCCTGCGCGGCCTGAATGCCGGCATCAGCCACAACCCGCTCGAATCCATCACCAACGACGACACCGAACTGTGCGTCCGGGCTTTCCAAACCCTTCTCGACCAACTCGCCACGGAATTCTGACATGACCACGACCGCTACTGATAAAACCGCCGTCCCCTACGAAGCCCTCGACGCCTGGATCGACGCCCATTTCGACGAGGAGGTGCGCTTCCTGCAGGAGCTCGTGCGCGTGCCGACCGACACCCCGCCGGGCAACAACGCGCCGCACGCCGAGCGCGCCGCCGAGCTGCTGAAGGACTTCGGCTTCGAGGCCGAGAAGCATTCGGTCCCGGCGCCGACCGTCAAGGCGGCCGGCCTGGAGACGATCACGAACCTGGTCGTGCGCCGCAAATACGGTCCGGGCCGCACCGTCGCGATGAACGCGCACGGCGACGTGGTGCCGCCCGGCGACGGCTGGACGCATGACCCGTACGGCGGCGAGGTCGTCGACGGCCAGCTGTTCGGCCGCGCCGCCGCCGTCAGCAAGTGCGATTTCGCCACCTTCACGTTCGCGACGCGCGCGCTGGAAGCGTTGGGCGCCCCGCTAAAGGGCGGCGTCGAACTGTACTTCACGTACGACGAGGAATTCGGCGGCGAGCTCGGTCCGGGCTGGCTGCTGCAGCAGGGCCTCGTCAAGCCGGACCTCTTGATCGCGGCGGGCTTCAGCTACCAGGTCGTGACCGCGCACAACGGCTGCCTGCAGATGGAAGTGACGGTCAACGGCAAGATGGGCCACGCGGCCGTGCCGGAAACGGGCGTCGACGCGCTGCAGGCCACGACCCGCATCCTCGTCGCACTGTACGACCAGAACACGCAGTACAAGAAGGTCAAGAGCCAGGTCAAGGGCATCAACCACCCGTACCTGAACGTGGGCCTGATCGAAGGCGGCACCAACACGAACGTCGTGCCGGGCAAGGTCGTGCTGAAGCTCGACCGCCGCATGATCCCGGAAGAGAACCCGGCGGAAGTCGAAGCGACGATCCGCAAGGTGATCCAGGACGCCGTCGCCGACAGCGCGGGCATCACCATCGAGATCAAGCGCATGCTGCTGGCGAACGCGCTGCAGCCGCTGGACGGCAACCGGCCGCTGGTCGACGCCCTGTCGCGCCACGCGACCAGCGTGTTCGGCGAAGAGATCGGCGCGGCCGGCACGCCGCTGTACACGGACGCGCGCCTGTTCGGCGAAGCCGGTGTCCCGGCGGTGCTGTACGGCTGCGGCCCGCGCACGGTCGGCGAAAGCAACGCCAAGCGCGCCGACGAGCACATCGACCTGGAAGACCTGCGCCGCGCGACCAAGGTCGTCGCACGTACGCTGTTCGACCTGCTCGACTAAGCCGCTGCCCGCGTGGGCACGGTGTGCCCACCCTACCGCTGTGATAGCGTAGGGTGGGCGGCCTCCGCCCACGCGGTGCCGCCGTTAAACGCCCGCGAATGTCCCAAGGTAACGCGCCGGTATCTCGACGGGCACCACGTTGCCCATCAGCGTGGCCACGATCAGCCCCGCGACGACGATCCCGACTGCGGAAAAGCCCGCGACCACCGCCCTGCCCCGGCGCAGTGCGCACCCCAGGTGCACGAACAGCGCCGCCACCGCCAGAAAATAATAGGGCACGAAAAACAATACGAACGGCCACACGTGCAGCCCCGCCGCGGCGAAATAAAAATTCGTATCGAGCCCGCTGACGCGCCCCGCCATCACGGCCGTCACGTGGATCGCGACGAACAGCGCCACATACGCACCGGACCCCGCCTGCAGCCACGGCAACAGCCCGCGCCGCCGTTGCCGCCGCGCCCACAACATGCGCAGGCCGCTCGCCGCCTGCAGCACGACGCACGCCAGCAGGACGGCTTCCACGACGGGCTGCCGGTACACGCGGCGGGCGGCGTCCATGAAGCGCACGTGCGCGTCGACGCCCGCCAGCGCCGCCAGGTGGTTCGCCACGTGGACGACCAGAAAGACCGCGAGCACGGCGCCGGCGGTCCGGTGCAACCGGCGCGGCGGCATCATCGTGGACGCGCGGTCAGCCGCAGCGTGAGCGGCGTCTCCGGCCTCAGCGTGATGTTGAAGACGGGCTTCGGCGGCGCCATCCCGGCCGGCACGTCGATCGTGTACCGCTGCAGGAACATCGCGGCGAGCACGGTCATCTCCGCCAGCGCCAGGTGCTGGCCCAGGCACACGCGCGGTCCCGCCCCGAACGGCATGAAGGCACCGCGCGGGATAGCCGGCGCACCGGGCGCGAACCGCTCGGGACGGAACGCCTGCGGCTCCGGGAACCAGCGTGAATCGAGGTGCATCAGCTGCAGCGGCACCGCGAAGATCGTCCGGGCCGGCAGCTCCCAGCCGCCGAGCGTGACGGGCCGCACCGCCCGGCGCGAGATCAGCAAGGGCGCGGCCGGGTACAGGCGCAAGGTCTCCTGCAGGGTGCGGCCCAGGTAGTCGAGCGCCGGCAGGTCGGCGGCCGTGGGGCTCCTGCCCTGCAGGACCGCGTCGACCTCCGCGCGCGCGGCCGCCTGGACGGACGGATTCGCGGCCATGCACCACGACCACCACGTGAGCGTCGCCGCCGTCGTCTCGTGGCCCGCCAGGAACGCCGTCATGCACTCGTCGCGTACGGCCTTCAAGGGCCAGGTCGCGGGATCCTCGACGTGCAAGGTCAGCAGGCGCGTGAGCAGGTCCTGCGGCCAGTCGGCCTGCGGCATGGCCATGCGCGCCTGCACGTGGCCCGTGATCAGGCGGTCGAGCGTCGCGAGCGCGCGGCGTTTCTTCGCCTTCCAGGGCATCCAGTCGGGCCAGCTCTTCGGCCAATACATCTCGGCATTGCCCGCGACGCCGGCCATGTGCACGGCCCACTCGGCGTCGCGGGTATCCGCCGCCACCCCGCTGGAAAACGTCATCCGCATGATCACGTCCATGCCCAGCGACGTGAAGGCGCTCTCGATCGGCCAGGCGGCATCGGCGCGCGGCCATTGCGCGTAGGCGGCGTCGGCCGCGGCGGCGATCGCGGGCAGGAAGGCTTGCACGGCCTTCGGCGCGAACGCGGGCTGCAGCGCGTGCCGCTTCGTGCGCCACGCGGCGCCCTCGGACGTCAGGGTGCTGTGACCGTGCACCTGCGCGAACACCTCGATGCCGCGCTCCCAGCGGACCAGCGCGTCGTGCCGGTCGACCAGCAGCTCGCGCACCCGTTCCGGGTCGGTCACGACGACCTGGTGCTCGGGCCACATGCGCAGGTGGAACACGTCGCCGTACTCGCGACGCCAGGCCGACCATGCGCCGAGCGGGTCGCGCGCCAGCGTGCGCAGGAAGTGCCAGCCCGTCAGGCCGGACGGCGGGCCGGGTGGCCAGGTGCCGGGTGGATGGGAAGCCGGAGGCGTGTCCGCGCCGGCGTGGAAGGGGCAGGATGGGGGCGTCGTCGTGTTCATGCCTGGCATTCTCGACCGATGCGCGCAGCCGGTATTGAACGGAAACGACATCGACAATCAGTTGGCACGCCGGACCGACGGCTTTTATACTGTCGGGAATGACGTTCATCTTTCGACCAGTGGCGACGCTGCTGGCAGCCGCCATCTTCACCCTTTCCGCCCACGCGGCGCCCCTGGACAAGGCCCCCGTGATCGAGCTCCCGCACGCCAGCTGGACGGCCCGCGAGGGCGCGCCCTCCAACATCACCGGCATCGCGCAGACACGCGACGGCTGGATCTGGATCGGCAGCGCCTCGGGCCTGTACAAGTTCGACGGCGTGCGCTTCCTGCGCGCGGCGGGCAGCGAGGCGCCGCTGTCGTCGAACGTGGCCGGCATCGGCGTGCTGGCCGACGGCACGATGTGGGTCGGCTACAAGTACGGCGGCGTGAGCCTGCTGGCCGATGGCCGCATGCGCCACTACCCTGCCGGCAAGGACGGCGGGCCGGCCGGCACGGTCATGGCCGCCGCGCGCGACGCCGCGGGCCGGCTCTGGCTCGCCACCGGCCGCGGCCTCCTTGTCCTCGGCGCCGGCGGGCGCTGGCAGCCATGCGATCCGGCGTTCGGGGTGCCCGACAGCGGATTCGCCTCGCTGCTGGCGGACCGCGACGGCGCGCTGTGGGCCGGCGGCACGGCCGGCGTATTCGTACTGCCGAAGGGCGGCACCCGGTTCGCGCTGCTCACGCCCCTGTCGACCCTCTTGCCGCTCGTCGCCCACCCGGACGGCAGCATCTGGGCGACGGACGACGCGCGCCCTGCCCTGCGCATGCTGGCCGGCCCTGCGGGCGGGACGCCCCTCGCGTGGGATGTCCCGCGGGGCGCCACCCTCTTCGCCTTCGATCGCGACGGCTATGCCTGGGTCGCCGACGGTTCTGGCATCCTGCGCGGCGGCGCCGCGAACCGCCGCCTGCGCCGCATGTGGGCCGAGCACGGCCTTTCCGGACGCAAGGTGCAGGCCGTGTTCGAAGACCGCGAACGGAATGTATGGGTCGGCACCGAAAGCGGCCTCGACCGCTTCCACGCGCCGCGCGTGCGGCCGGAGGCACTGGCGGGCGATGCCGCGTCCGATGCGCTGCCGCTCGCGGGCGGCACCGGCGCCGGCGTGTGGGCCGGGCACGCCTTCCTCGCCGCTCCGGGCGCCGCCGCCCGCGACTACGGCCACGCGCCGCCCGGCGTGAACGACACGATCACCGCGCTGTACCGGAGTCCGGCGGGCGACGTGTGGGCCGGCGGGTTCGGCGGGTTGTGGGCTGTGCGGCCGGACGGCACGGGGTGGCGCCGTCTCCACCCCGGCCTCGACGGCCCGGCGACCTTTTACGCGCTGGCGCAGGACAGCGCCGGCACGTTATGGATCGCGCTGGGCAGGCGGGGCGTCGCGGCCTGGCGCGAGTGGCGGTGGATCGCGGGGGGCGGGGTCGCGGAACTGGCGACGTTCGCGGCGGCGACCGTCGCGGCGGACCGGCGCGGGCGCGTCTGGTTCGGGTCCGTCGGCGACGACCTCGCGCTGCTCGAAGGCGGTCGGGTCAGGCACTATGGCCGCGCGGACGGGCTTACCGTCGGCACCGTCGTCCAGGTCCTGCCGGCCGGCGACGGCGCCTGGGTGGGCGGCGAGAATGGACTCGCGTATTTAGACGGGACGCGCTTCTCGCCCGTCGCGGGCCGCAACGGCGAACCGTTCGCCGGCATCACGGGCATGGTGTTCGCCCGCGACGGCACCTTGTGGCTCAACGGCGCCGCCGGTATTTCCAGCATCGCGCTGGCCGAGCTGCACCGGGTGCTGCGCGAGCCCGGCTACGCCGTGGCGTTCGGCCGCATCGATTACCGCGACGGCCTGCGCGGCACGGCGGGCGCGATCATCCCGGTGCCCTCCGCGACCCGCAGCGACGACGGCACGCTGTGGTTCACGACGATCGGCGGCGTCTACGGCTTCGACCCGGCGACGCTGGCGCGCAATACGCTGGTGCCGCCCGTCGTCATCACGGGCATGAAGTCCGGCGCGACCGCGCTCGCCGCAGGCGACGGGATGCGCCTGCCCGCGGGCACGGAGACGCTGGACATCGACTTCACCGCCCTGAGCTACCGCGAACCGGGACGCGTCGCTTTCCGCTACCGCCTCGACGGCGTCGACCCGGACTGGCGCGAAGGCGGCGATCGTTCCGCCCATTACACCAATCTCGGGCCGGGTCATTACCGCTTCCAGGTGCTGGCAGCGAACGACGACGGCGTGTGGAACACGACAGGCGCGACGCTCGCGTTCGACATCGCCCCGCGCCTGACGCAGACGACCTGGTTCCGCGCGCTGTGCGTCGTCGCGGCGGCGCTCGTCGCGTGGCGCATGCAGTTGTTCTGGATGCGCCGGACGACGCGCCGGCTGGCCGTGCGCATGGACGAACGGGTCGCCGAACGCGAGCGCATCGCGCGCGAACTGCACGACACGCTGCTGCAATCGATCCAGGGCCTGATGCTGCTGTTCTGGAGCACGGCCAGCCGGTTGACGGCCGACGCCCGTGCTCCGATCGAAGCGGCCCTGGCGCGCGCGAACGGCGTGGTGGCCGAGGGCCGCGACCGCGTGGCCGGCCTGCGCTCGTCCGCCGTGCCCGATGCCGACCTGGCCGGCGCGCTGCGCCGCTTCGCGGAACCGCTCGCGCGCGATGCCGGCATCGCCTTCCACCTGTATGCCGAAGGCCGGGCGCGCAGCCTGCGCGAACCCGCCGCCGACGAAGCCTTCGCCATCGCCCGCGAGGCGTTGTGGAACGCGTTCACGCACGCGCGGGCACGTGCGGTCGACGTCACGCTGCAGTACGGGCCGATCGCCCTGGTCGTCACCGTGGCCGACAACGGCGCCGGCCTGCCGGACGACGTGGGCGCCGAACATGGGCGCGACGGCCATTGGGGAATCCCCGGCATGCACGAGCGCGCCCGCACCTTGGGCGCGACGCTGACGGTGCAGACGGCACCCGGCGACGGCACCGCGTGGACGCTGCGCGTGCCGGCGCCGATCGCGTACGCCTGAACGGGCCTAGTTCTCCGTAGCGCCCGGCGGGAACATCAGCCGCAGCAGGTCGTCCGCCACGGCCTGCAACTGGCCCACGTCGCGGTACACGCGCTCCAGCACGACCATGCCGCGCGTCGTCGTCGTGATCAGGCGCGCGGCCGCGGCGGGCGGCAGCGCCAGCCGGCCGGCGGCGTCGGGCTGCGCCAGGCGGTCCGCCAGCGCCTGCTGCACGTCGTCCAGCAGGCCGCGCAGCGCGGCCCGGATCGCGTCGTCCATCGCCGTCTCGTCCGTCGCGGTCTTGGTCGTCAGGCAGCCGCGCGTCACCTTGTCGTCGTCGACGGCCGTCACCGTGTCGATCGCAAAGCGCAGGTAGCGCCGCAGCGCTTCCTCGGCCGTGGGCGCATCCAGCGTCGCGCGCAGGCTCGCCATGAACCATGTCCGGTAACGCCCGAACACGCGCAGGAACAGCGCCTGCTTGTCGCCGTACGCGTGGTACAGCGACCCGCGCAGGACACCGGTCGCCTGGGCGACGTCCTGCATCGACGTGGCGCCGAAACCGCGCCGCCAGAACAGCAGCATCGCGCGGTCGAGGACCTCGTCTTCATCGAATTGTTTTGTGCCTGCCATGCGCCGATTATCGGCATCCTTGACAGCCCTGTCAAGTTTGACTAACCTGTCAAACATGAACCGACAACAAGGATCCAGCATGGACACCACCCTCGACCGCGGCGCCGCAACGCGCGCCATCCTCGCCGGCCTGTGCGCCAGCCTGGTCGGCATCGGCCTCTCACGGTTTGCCTACACCCCGCTGGTCCCGCCCCTGATCGAAGCACACTGGTTCGCCGCGCAGGACGTCGTGTTCCTCGGCGCCGCCAACCTCGTCGGCTACCTGGCCGGCGCGCTGGCGGGGCGGCCGCTGGCCGCGCGCCTGGGCAGCCGGCGCACTCTGCAGCTGATGATGGCGCTCGCGTCGCTGGCATTCTTCGCGTGCGCCCTGCCCCTGTCCGTGGCCTGGTTCTTCGGCTGGCGGTTCCTGTCGGGGCTGGCCGGCGGCATCATCATGGTGCTGGCCGCGCTGAGCATCCTGCCGCAGGTCCCGGCGGAGCGCCGCGGCGTGGCCAGCGGTGCGATCTTCCTGGGACTCGGGCTCGGCATCGCCGCATCGGGCACCGTCGTGCCGCTGCTGCTGAACGAGGGCCTCGCCGCCACCTGGGCCGGGCTCGGTGTGCTGTCGCTGCTGCTCACCGTCGCCAGCTGGCGCTGGTGGCCGCAAGCGGCGGCCGGCGCGCCCGCCGCGAGCACGGGCCGCGCACCGGCCCACGCCGGTTTTGCGCTGAACCTGATCTATGCGCAGTACGCGCTGAAGGCCGTCGGGCTCGTGCCCATGATGGTGTTCCTCGTCGATTACGTGGCGCGCGGCCTGCACATGGGCACGCACACGGCGGCGCTGTTCTGGGTCGTCTACGGCCTCGGCGCGACGGCCGGACCGATGCTGTACGGTGTGCTCGGCGACCGCTTCGGCATCGGCACCGCGACGCGCATCGCGCTGGCCCTGCAGATTGCGGCCGCGGGCGTGCTGGTCCTCGCGCACGGCCTCGCCGGCCTGCTCGCGGCCACGTTCGTCATCGGCACCTACCCGCCCGGCATCGTGCCGCTGACCCTCGGCCGCATCCGCCACACCTTGCCGCAGGACGTGCCCGCGCAAGGCGCGGCCTGGAGCCGCGCGACGACGATCTTCGCCCTGTTCCAGGCGCTGGCCGGTTATGCCTACTCGTGGCTGTTCGCGGCGACCGGGGGCGATCATCGCGTGCTGATGAAGATCGGCGCGGCCGCCCTCGCCGTCGCCCTGCTGTCGGACCTGCTGCTGGCGCGCGCGGCGTGGGCCGCGGCGCATCCAAAACACGCGGTCTAAGGCAACGTTCTGACCTGGCCGAAATCTGTCACGCGTCCAATGCCGCACTCAACTGCTCATACAATGCCCGCCTTTCGTCCAACGCCTGCCGGCCGCCATTGATAATGATGGTCATGCGTTCGAAATCGGCCGTATCCGGATGGCCCGCACCGGAATCCGCCAGCGCATTCAGATGGTGGGAATGCCAGAAATAAGCTGCGCTGAGCGCGGCATTTTCCGGTTCGGTCAGCATCTCCGGCCGGTTTTGCAGGGGCAGTTTGATTTGCTGGCCAACCTGGCTGTAATTGGTGCGACCCGTGATCTGGAGCAGCCCGCGGCCGCGAAAGCGGTAACCGTCGCCGGACGCGACGTCGCCATTTCCCATCCGCCTCGCGTACACGAAATTCGCCAGCGCTTCCGGGTTGCGCAGATAGCCCGATACGTTGGCGCCGCGCGGAAAGCGGCTGGGCCAGACCGCGCTCAATCGATCTGCCGTCGTGTAATACAGGTTTTCTTCCAATACGCTGAATCCGGCCGACTCGACGCCGGTCTGGGCAATGAAGGCCGCCGCACGCGACGGCGTCGTGATATCGAACTGGGGCAGGATCTCGTTGAGCGTATCCGCCCAAGCCTGTGGGTTTTTACATCTCGGCAGCTTGTCCCTTAGCAGCTGACCGGTAATGGCAATCATGATGCGTCCTTTCAGGTCCACGTTTTGCATCCGGCATGGCGGTCGGCACCGCCGGCGATTTCAAACAACACCCCTCCTTTCGAACGATTTATCTTCTTGGTTTTAATCCTGTCAATACAATAATTTACACGGCGATTGAGAAAACGCCATTGGAAATTTATTTTTTCCAACATTGAATTTATTAATTCTCAAGACGTTGTTCATAGCCGGCCGTCGAGTGCCCCGTACACTTCGAAAGAACATCGAAAAGCCCATCGGCCAGTACGCCACCGCCTTCCCCGACGTGCATCGGGAGCTGGGCAAATTCTACGAAACGTCCGACACGATCATCGTCGAGCTGCCACCTGCCCCGCTTCCTCGCCGACAAGGAGCTGCCCAGCGGGAAGCTGATGTCGAGCGCGGGCAAGCATCTGCCGGGCAGCGTGGACATCCTCGTGGCCGCGCGCAACCATTGCGACCTGCATGATGTCGGAACGCTTTACAGCCAGGGCGGATCTACCAGTTGTCACAGTTAAATTGTAATTAAAATCATTAGCTTGACGCGGCTGGCACGTATTTCGCTCAGGCTTGGCGACGTATTTTTCCGAATCCGGTTACGGAACCATTCTCCCTGGAGGCTGAGATGCGAAACGTCGTGTGGGGTATCGTCAGAACGGTGCTGCTGTCCTGTTTTCTGTTACTTCCGTTGGCAGCTCCGGCTGCGGTCATCACAAGTACGCAACAACATCTCGGCGGCAATCGGTGGGCGATCGACTATACGGTTGCGGCAACCGACAGGGAGATCGAAGAATTCACGATCTATTTCGACGCGACGCGGTTCTCGAATCTTGCGGTCGCATCGACACCCACCGGTTGGGACGGCCTCGTCATCCAGCCGGATCCCGGGTTATCGTCCGACGGGTATTTCGATGCGCTGACGCTCGGCACCGGCCTCGCTGCCGGCACGTCGCTCGGGGGGTTCCGCGTTGAATTCGACTTCGGCGGCGGGAGCCCGGGTGCGCAGGCATTCGACCTCGTCGACCCGGCAACGTTCCGGACACTGGAATCGGGGACGACCACCGTCAGCTTACCGCCACCGGGCGAAGTGCCCGAACCCGCCACTTTCCTGCTGGTCGCCGCCGGCCTGGCCGCGCTGTGGTGGCGCAGTACCGCGGCGACCTCGCGGCCGGGCACGCGGCGTGCGCTCGCACTGGGTGCCGCGGTTTTTCTGTCGGCCTGCGGCGGTGAGGGTACATCGCAGCAGGCCGGCCAAAGCAAGTTCGCTGCTGCCACGTCCACCGCGACCCAGGGCATGAAGGTCGTCAGCCTGACCAAGACCGCCGAAGTGCGCGTCAGCCGCACCGTGTACGACTACACCTTCCGCGTCACGGTCGCCAACAACAGCGGCAGCGACCAGAAAGACGTGAAGGCGTCGGTGACGGGCGTCGGCACGGGCACGATGGTCATCGATGGATCGGTCGAAGTCGGCGCGCTGAAGAACGGCGCCAGCGTCAGCCCGGCCGACGTCATCATCCTGCGCCACGATCGCACCGTCCCGTTCGACACCCAGGCCCTCGTGTGGCAGATCGCCGGCACGCCGGACGGCGGCTCCCCCCCGCCGGACGGCCTGCTCCCCGGTGCACCGAACGATCCGGCACTCGACAACGTCGTGGACAAGCGTTCGACGGAAGTCTACCCGCCGGCCAGCTACCAGATCGATCCGGCCACGCAGGAGATGGTGCTCCGTCCCCTCGTGCAGATTGCCTTCAAGATGGGCACGACGGTCGGGCAGATCAACGGATTGCTCACGCAAATCAACGGCCGCATCGTCAGCTCGCACGCGAAGACCGCCCTGCTGTTCGTCCGGGTGCCGGATCCGGGCTCGTTGCCGTCGCTGGACGCACTCGTGACCCAAATCGGCAAGGCCACGTTCGTTCGCTTCGTCACCGACACGCGGTTCGCGCCGGCCGAATCGGTACCGTCGCTGCCGTTCACGGCCAAGAGCACGCTGCCGGCCATTTCGAGCCACCTGGCCGCGCGCGGCCATCTTGCCTGGAATGCCAGGGGCGCGATCGGCTCGACCGGTGCGGCCAAGCGGCCGACGGTCGTGCTCCCGGACTCCTTCGGCGGCGGGAAGCCGGCCGCGAATTTGAACAACCTGAGCTATGCGGCGGCGGTCGGGCAAGGGTTCTATGTCGGCGCACCTGACCAGCATGGCTATCATGTGCTCGGCATTATCGGGGCGACGTTCGACGACAAGATCGACGTTACCGGAGCGTATCCGGGCGCTCCCGTGTCCGAGACACTCACCCTCGAACCCGTGGACCGCGTCCGTCCCAACACGTCGGACGAAGATCTCCTGGCAGCCGCGATCAAGCATTACGTCGCCAACGGCGGGCACGTCGTCGTCAATACCAGTTACGGTTACAGCAGCACAGGCGGCCTGACGACGGCGCAGGCCACGACCGCGCGCGAAAAATGGCTCATGCTGATCCGCGGCGGTGACGGCAGCAAGCCGAACCCCTCGATCGAAGACCGCTATTTTCACGCCACGTCGGCGGGCAATAATGCCGCGAGCCTGGCACGCAACAATTCGTCGTTTGCCTCCGCGGCACTGAACGGCGACTTGCATAACACGGCCGTCGTCGAAAACCGCACCAACGGACGTGCCGATCCATTCACGGCGGGTTGCCTGTACGCGATCGGGAAGGGGGCGACCCGGGGCGGCAATATTTCGGCGTTCGGTACGGATGTCCTGTCCTATGTCGATGCCGCCGGCTCGACGAAATCGCTGTCCGGTGCGTCCATGGCCTCGCCCCAGGTGGCCGGGTATGCCGCTTACCTATGGTCGATCAATCCCGACCTGACTTCCTCCGACCTGCTGGACGTCATCACCTCGAACGCCGCCACGCCGGGAACGTCCTGCAGCGACACGGGCGCAGTCTACCTGGACGCCTACGCGGCAGTCCTGGCCCTCGACGACGCTGCCGCACTCGCCAGCACGGGCCAGACCAAACGCGCTCCCGCCCGCATGGCAATCCTGGACGTCAACGGGGACGGCGCGTTCAAGGACGACGACGCGGCGCTGTTCGTCCAAGCGATCGCGACCGGCGGCAGTGCCTTCGAGGTCGCCCAAAAGATCGGCGGGTACGACCCGACGCGGTTCGACCTGAATGGCGACGGCAAGCTCGGCGGCACTGGGACGAGCGCGTTCAACCTGGACATCAGCTATACGGCCGGCAGGAAACACAGCTACAGCACGGTCGAGATGCAACTGGACCCGAAAACGAAGATCCAGCTGGACGAACATGCCGCCACCGACCTCCAGATCCTGTGCTATTACGTGTACAGTCATCTGTTCAGCGGCGACGTGGCCAAGGTCGAGCAGGCACTCCAGAACAAGAACCTGTCTTGCCGCGGCACGCTGCTCGCCGTGGAACTCAGGGTCAACGATACCAACCCGAACTGGAGCGGCCTCCCCGCCACGGTCCGCCTTTCCAACTTCTACAATCCGGGAAACAAAGCCCGGTTCTCGATCAACGGGAATTCGGCCACCTGCGGCAACCAGTTCCCCTGGCTGGCTGGCGAACGCGGCGGCCCCATCTTCAGCAGCCAGGTCGAAACGGGCGCCGTCTTCCTCGGTGCGCGCGACGTCATCGGCATGCCCAGCGCGATCAGCGGTCCGGGCGTCAATTTCAGGAACTGCTCCAGCTTTTATGCGATCAAGACGGTGCAGGATCCTGTCACCCAGAAGTTCTATTCGAAGATCTGGGTGAACGCGACGGGGCGCGCTGTGAGCTTTGGGGGGGTCACGTTCGACTGGGAGTACCAGATCCGCTACTACTCGGGCGACCCGCTGAACAACGACGCCGGGCGCGCCGCCGTCGTCGGCATCGTACCGAACTCCGGCAACTTTGCGCCCAGCTTCAACGCGGGGAACTACACGCTGACGCACATCTACGGGCCGCCGCTATGACGTGATAGCTGGCAAAAAGGCATCATGTTCTTGCTATACTAACCGTCCATGATGCCTGCCCAGACCCTGTTCCCGCCCTGCCCCGACCCGCTCGCGCGCGCGCCCCGGGCCGCACCCGACGGCCCGCCGACCGACTGGCTGCGCCTGCCGCCGGCGTCGCTGCAGGGCGCACTGGTCGCCGTCGTCGGGCGCGACGTCCGCAGCGTCACGATGAACGACGCCCAGCGCCTGTCGCACTTCCCTTCGTCCCCGCTCGTGTCGCTGTCCTGGTACCGCGACATCGACGCGGGCGAGATCCGCATGGAAGGCGGTACCGCCGCATGGCGTCCGTTCGGCACGGCGTGCGTCGTCGCCGGTACCCAGGCGCATCCCACCACGACGTGGGCGCCGACAACAGGCCGGGGGTGCATGGCCCTGTTCCACGCGGATGCCGCCAACGCACTGTTCGGACTGGACCTGGTGCGCGTGCAGGACCGCTTCGTGCCCGCCGCCGACGTCATGGACCGGACGTGGGCGCCGCTGTGGGACGACCTGCTCGCCGGCCGCGACGAGGACATGGTCGGGGTGTTCGAACACCATCTCGCGCGGCGCTGGCAGGCGCTGCGCGGGCGCGACACGGACCAGCCCTCGCTGCGCCAGCTCGGGCGGCACTGGGTCGAGCGCCTCGCGTGGCAGGCGCACGAATGGCGGCGCGAGCACAGCCCGCGCCACGTCGAGCGCCGCATCAAGTCGTTCAGCGGCCGCTCGCTGCGCGAATGGCAGTCCATCGTACGCACCGAAGGCCTGTTCTTCGCGGCGCGCGACCGCCACGAGGCCGGCCAGCCGTTCGACTGGGCCACCATGGCGCTGGACGAAGGCTTCGCCGACCAGGCCCACATGACGCGCTCGGCGCGCCGCATCACCGGCTTCACGCCGGCGGAATTCGCGCGCCGCTTCGTCGAGGACGAATCGTTCTGGATGTATCGCCTGTGGGTGTGAGCCTTCAGTTGAATGTGTAGCGCACGCCCACGCGCACCGTGCGCGGCGCGCCCGGCCCGCTGAACGTCGAGTGCACGCGGTCCCGGGCCACGAAAGCACCGTCCGCATCGAAGCCGCTCGTGCCGAGCTGCGACGCCGTCGCATAGCGGCGGTCGAGCAGGTTGTCCACCTGGACGAAGACGCGCAGGCGCGGCGCCGCCTGGAATGCCGCCCCGAAGTCGAACACGACGTGGCCCGGCGTGGCGCCGCGGCCCAGATAGGTCATACCGTCCGGGCGGTGCTGGCCGTTCTCGTTGCCGCGCGCCGGCGCATCGGCCACCGCGATGGCGCCCAGTTCGGCCGACCACGCGGGGGTGATCTGCCATTCCGCGCGCGCCTTGAACACGTGGCGCGGTATCAGCGGGATGCGGTCGCCGGGCCGGATGACGATATTGCCGTCGGCATCCGCACTGCTGTTGCCCGCCCCGCCCACGGTCTCGCCGCTCGCGAACGTCGCCTGCAGATATGTGTAGTGCGCCGACGCGGTCACGGGCCCGGCGCGGCCTTCGACGCGCAGCTCGATGCCCTGGCGCCGCGTCCGGCCGAAGTTGCGGAAGTAGCCGAAGCCCGCCGCATCGTCCGCGACGAAGAGGATGTCGTCGTCGTTCGTCGCGCGGAATACGCCGGCGTTCCAGTGCGTCCGGCCGGCGGTGCCGCGCACGCCCGCTTCCCACGTGCGCGTGACGACCTGCCTGAGCGGCGGATCGCCCGCCATCGCGTTCGGCAGCTTGCACGGATTGGCCGGGTCGGCGCAGCCCAGTTCCACGGCCGTCGGCGTGCGGCTGCCTTCGTCGTAGCCGGCATACGCGCTGAACCTGCGCGACGGCGACCACGTGATGCCCAGCGCCGGGTTGAAGCGGCCGTAGCGATGATCGCCGTCGAGCGAGCCGCTGCCGCCGCCCGGATTGACGCGGTCGCGGTTGTGGACCGCCGTGCGGTTATAGCGGCCGGACAGGGTTACGTGCAGGTCGTCGCGCAGGTGAAACGTGTCGGTCGCGAAGACGCTCCACGTGCGCGTGCGGCCGACGAGATCGACTGACAGGTCGTCGTCGACGACGTCCACCGGCGTGACGCTGCGGTCCGGATTCAGGCCGCCGTATTGCGCGCCCTGGCGAAAGTCAGCACGGCTCGCGTCGTATGCCGCGCCGACCGTCAACCGGCCGGCAAATTCGGCCTGCCCGCCCAGCCCACGGTTCGTCTGCGTGCCGGCGGTGCGGTTGACGATGGCGTCGAACGGTCCGTCGTCCTCGTCGTTCAAGTCCCCGTTGAACGTGGTCGTGCGGATGTGGCGGTAATAGGCATTCCCCGACAGCAGGATATCGTCCCCGACCCTGCGGCTACCGGTCAGGTTGAGCAGCACGGCACGGTTGCGCGTCACATCCGGCTTTGTATAGACGCTCGCGTAGTCCCGGTCGAGCAGCCGCTGTTCCTGCAGGCCGTTCCCCGTCAGGCGGCTGCCGGCCAGCGCGATGCTTGCCGCCACGTCCGAGACGCCGTCGTGCCGCCCTACCTTGGCGAACAGCTGCCCGAGGCGCGTGGGCGAGTCGTCGCGCCAGCCGCCGTCGCGGAACGCCGTGCCCGTGACGTACCAGTGTAGGCCGCGCCCATCGTAGCCCTCGTGCCCGCCCTGCTCGAACACGGCTTCGCCACGGCCATGGCTGCCCGCCTGCATCTGCATGGCGCTGCCCGCATCGTGCAGGCCATCCTTCGTGCCGATGGCCAGCGCGCCGCCCAGCGTATTCAGGCCGAACAGCGGATTCGAGCCCGGCATCAGGCTCAAGGTGGCGATGGCCGCGCGCGGGATCAGGTCCCAGCTGACGACGTCCCCGAACGGCTGGTTCATGCGCACGCCGTCCACATAGACGGACAACCCTTGCGGCGTGCCGAGCAGCGGCGACGCCGTGAAGCCCCGGTAGCTGACGTCCGGCTGGAACGGATTGCCCTGGATCTCGTTGACGAATACGCTGCCCAGGCGGCGGTTCAGCGCGTCCGGCAGCGTCGCGGCAGCCGGGTCGTTCATGTCGTCGCCGTCCAGCGCCTGCACGTTCGCCGGGATCCGTTCGCGTGCGACGCCGAGGCCGTGCAGCGGCGTCGTGCCGACGATTTCCACGACGGCGGGCGCCGGGTCGGCCGCGGCGATGCCGTGCCAGAGTGCCGCGACGGCGGCGGCGAGTACGGTCCGGGTCATGTCGATGTCTCCTCGGGTTCTCTTTTGCACGAACTATTCCAGCGTCCCCGCCGCCGCGACAGGGAAAAAATCCCGACTGGTATAAAAGTTGCGTACACCCCGGCAAACAACATCCACGAGGGGACCATGGACTTGCGCCGCCGTCTCATCGGCTCGCTGGGCCTGCTGTTGGGCAGCCTGCTGGCCATGACCACGCTGATACAACTGTATTCGCTCCGCAGCGACATCCGTGCAGAGGTGGACGCGTCCACGCGCCTCGTGAACGTGCTGGTGGCCGCCGGCAGTGCGGGCGCGGGCGATGGCGCCGACGTGCGCGCCCTGCTCGCCGGCGCCGGGCTGCGCCACCTGAGCATCCGCACGGCGGACGAACCGCCGCCGCAACGCGCCGCGAACCCGCTGCCCGAGTGGCTGGGCTTCGCGCCGCCGGACCGCGGCGAGCGGGCGGTCCGCATCGGCGGCCGGCTGCTCTACATCGCGCCGCATCCGGAATCGGAAATCGGCGAGCGCCTGCACGACACTGTGCAAATCTGGATCACCCTGTTGTTCTTTTCCGGTACAACCCTGGCCGTGACGTGGTGGTGCGCGGACCGTGCGCTGGCGCCCGTGCGGGCGCTGGAGGCGGGCCTGCACCGCCTGGCGCGCAGGGCGAACCCGATCCCGCGCTGCCCGCGTTCGCCCTGCGCGAATTCCGCCGCGTGGCCGACGCCATCGCCCACCTCGCGCACACGCTGGCGGACGCGCGCGCCGCCCAGCACGCGCTGGCGCGCCAGCTGATCGCGGTGCAGGAGGACGAGCGGCGCGTGCTGGCGCGCGAGCTGCACGACGACATGGGCCAGACGCTGACGGCGCTGAACGTCACCGCGACCCACCTCGCTCGCCATGCGAACGTGCTGACGCGCGCCGCGGTGGCGGAATGCGCGGCCGACCTGCGGCGCGAGATCCGCACGTGTGGCGAGCAGCTGCGCGCCATGCTCAAGACCCTGCGGCCGCACGGCCTGCATGCGGCCGGCCTCGCGCAGACCTTGCGCGACCTCGTCTCGGGCTGGCGCACGCGCCACACGGACATCGATTTCGAACTCGACCTGCCCACGCAGCTGCCGGACGTGGGCGAGCTGCTGTCGCTGACGGTCTACCGCGTCGTGCAGGAAGCCGTCACGAACGTCGTGCGCCACAGCGGCGCGTCGCTGTGCGTCGTGCGGCTCGCCGTGCGCACCGGCGGCCTCGTGCTCGAAGTGCGCGACGACGGCCGCGGCCTCCCGCGCGACGGCGCGACGTGGCATGGCGGGCTGCTCGGGATCACGGAACGGATCGGCATGGCGGGCGGCCAGTTGCGGCTCGTCGCCGGTCCGGCCGGCGGCCTGCGCCTGCTGGCCACGTTGCCGCTGCCGGCGGCGGACACGGTCGAGGTGCCGGCATGATCCGCATCGTCCTCGTCGATGACCACGCCGTCGTGCGCAGCGGCTACCGCCGGCTGTTGTCCGCCGAACCCGATTTCGACGTCGTCGGCGAGGCGGCGAGCGCGCCGGAAGCCAACGCCCTCGTGCAGCAGGAACGGCCGGACGTCGCCATTGTCGACCTGAGCC
>Ga0187844_10000028_pt1 | contig 89934 bp, 74 predicted proteins | sample SpaLakP09_SKY_50_FD_134517 | JGI IMG/M metagenome (GOLD analysis project Ga0187844, IMG submission 134517) | Oligotrophic lake water microbial communities from Sparkling Lake, Wisconsin, USA - SP09_SKY_50 | ecosystem: Environmental > Aquatic > Freshwater > Lake | place: USA: Sparkling Lake...
AAAACAAGTTGGGAAACAAGTTGGGAAACAAGTTGGGAAACAAGTTGGGAAACAAGTTGGGAAACAAGTTGGGAAACAAGTTGGGAAACAAGGTAGAACAAATTACAAATATTAAAAATTTGCACTCATCTATAACAGAGTTAATGACGCCGTATAAAATCATATGTGACAAAATATTAGACGCAATGATTAAAATAGAAGACACCAAATTCCTCAAATTTCGAGACCTTCTTTACGATATTTTTATATATAATTTAGACATTACCGATTGCGTGTGGTACATAATATCAACATTAATACATCAAAACAAAATTAAGAAGGACCACATTTCAGTATTGCTCGTTAAAACATATTCGTTTTTTCAGTATTACAACAACAACTATCGACCCATTTATCATTTAGAAAATTACTTGTTTTTTATTGTTTCATTGATTCACAATTATAAATTGTAAATTGTTAGTCCGAATCAATACTTAGAAGATAAAAAACAAGTTATGCAATGGATTTTAAAATCGCCTGCGAAATATTAGAAATAGATACCTGTTCTCAAAAAGCAAATAATATAACATTAGAATACTTAAAGAAGCGCTATCACAAATTGGCACTGCAAAACCATCCTGATAAGCGCGGCAACACTGTCGAAGCCAAGGAAAAATTTCAACAAATTAACGAGGCCTATAATTATTTGTCGAGAGAAATTAGCAATTTAGACTCATGCGCAGATTTTGATAACAACGAAGAAAAAACCGACACCAATACTGGGTATATGAATATTTTAAATATATTTTTAGATAGCTTATTGAAGGGACATTATAACGAGTTTCTCTCGTCATTTATAAAAGATATAGTGAATGGCTACAAGGATATCACTCTCAAGATGTTTGAAGACCTTGACAAAGAAAAGACTCTAGGGGTCTACAATTTCCTCTTTAAGTATAAAAATATATTATATATTAGCGATGAGGTTTTGGACAAGGTGAGCAAAATTATAGCAGAAAAGTACAAGGATGTGCAGATATATGTGTTGAACCCAAGTATTAACGATTTGCTTTCGAACAATGTATATAGGCTGGATTTAGACGGAGAGAAATATTTTGTTCCATTGTGGCACAATGAATTGTATTTTGATGATAAACGATTGGAAAATGGAAAGGACAATATAATTGTAAAATGTATTCCCGAGTTGCCGGAGAACATAAGCATAGACGAGAACAATAATATTCATATTTTATTACGGGTTTCGTTTACTTTTTCTCTCCTCGAACAGAAATTTATGGTGTTTTATTTGGGGGAAAAAAGGGTTGACCTGCCTTTAGAAGACTTGAAAATGCAAAGGTTTCAGACTGTTGTGCTGAAAAGACAGGGATTATCAAAAGTAATTGATAATGATATATATAATGTTGAAGAAAAAGGAGATGTAATAGTTAGGTTACTTTTTTGTGAATAATTTTATAGGTATAGATTAATGAGCGTTGAACCTTATGAAGCAGCAGCAGCGATGGAAGAAGATAGCATTCCAGTGCAAATTATAAATCAGTTAGGTTATGATGATTTCAAAAATATAGTATTGACAGACGCAGAAATAAACAACATTTTAAGAACCTTGCATGCAAAATCTATGGAAAATGCAAATTGCACAAAACAACAACAACAAACCACTTCTAGTTCAATGGTAACATTTGTTAGTGGACATGGAAACGATTTGGATGTTGCTACTAGACATACAATTGTTGACGCGGTTTTGACATTAGAATTTAGTTTTCCTGAATTAGATTATGATAAAGGCGCCGATGGTTCATATAAAAAATTTGCGTCTGGAAAACAAGCCGGACAAAAAAAAATTAAAAAAACTAGCTATTTTGATATTTTAGTTCCAGATGTATTTAAAACAGAAGCTGTTTTTAGAAAAGCTTTTGAAAAATACATTGAAAAAAGTGTGAATTTGCAAATTGCAATGGGAGAACCGGGCCCATCTGCTCCTATGTCTATGGCCGAAAAAAGCGACTGGACTACTTTATTTTCCGCTTGTAAATCAGATGTATGTCTCCAACATTTTTCTAGTTCGGAAATAGATATTTACATTGTTGAGAATGCATATAACTTATTGAATAATAGCGCTCTAAAAACTCCCACAGATTGCGATTTAATTGAATTTAATCGAGTTATAAGACACATTTTAAGAGCAAATTTTATAGACATGTGGGATGAAGAATTAAAAAGTGTAAAAGACTTAGACGAATTGTGGTGTAAACATTACTTAAAATTGCTTATAGAGACAAAAAAAAACCCAGACAAACCAAAAGTGTGGGTTTTAAAAAGAATAAGCAAATCAAGTTTTGATAGATATTATCAATTAAAACCAAATGAAGGTGAAGCTCCCGAATATAGAGTTCATGAAGGTTTGCATATTTTTGATTTTAGACAAACAAACGGTGCAGAAGTAGTAAATAACTCTGGACAAACAGTTGTTCAATTCAATAAATGGAAGGAATCCTTAAAAAGAGTCTCTCCAGACCCAACAGATGAAAATGAAATGCTGGATACTAATAATTTGAAAAACCCAGAATTTAGAAACAAGTTTTTCGAGCATATAAAAACAAAATTTCCTACAACGGGTGTTTCAGCCGAAAAAAATAAAGCAATAAGAAGAGCTATAGCAGGAATATTATATTCAATTGAAAAAGAAGAATTATACTTGAGCGAAATATGCTTGCTTGGATTTTTGCTTGATATAAATATGTTAACTTTGTATGACCCCGCTTGCAGACCCATTACACACACTGTTGTTGACGCTGAAGGAAATGAAATGTTGTCAACAACAAGATCTGGCTTAGTTAGATCAGTTGACAATGTATATAACATTTTAGACCCATTTTTAACACAGAGTTCGCAACCATAGATTAAGTTTTTAATTTATATGAATGACATAAATTAAAAAATTTTTTATATTTTTAGGTGCGTTTTACAATATAATAATTATTTTTATATTTTTAAGTGCGTTTTAAACTTTATCTTAAGCCTCTGCAAGAACCTTCTTCTTCACCACCTTCTTCTTCTTCGGCTCCTCAACAACAACTGCTGCTGCAGGAGGTGCGACAACTACGGGCGCTGGTGCTGGCGCAGGCGCAGGAGGAGGCACAACGGCCGCTGAAACCGGTTCATCATCATCCTCTGACTCCTCGTCCGAGTCCTCAACCTCGGCAGTATGAACTGCATCCTCATCATCGACAATATCGCCGCTGGGAGCAGGCGCTGCCTTCAACCTCTCCTTGTCTGAGGTCTTGAGCTTGATAAAGCACTGACCGCTTAGAGAAGCCCGAGGCTTCTGCACAACCACCTGAATCAACTTCCAAGTTACTCCAAACTTGCCATTAGCAAACCAAAGACCACCACACTGAATAAGCGCTGCCACTTGAGTGCCCTTCTGGATAAGCTCAACGGGAGTTAGAATTGGGTTCGAAGAATTAGGAAATAGCTTCTCGCCATCCTCGTCGTAAACCTCGCACTTCCAACTTCCCTCCCACATAGGTATCTTCACACGCAAAACGGGTGCGCGATTTAGATCTGGCTCACCGGATGCCTTGTCCTTTGAGTACTTGAGCATCGGCGTGTAAAGAGCGTCAACAACCTCTGCGTTCTTGTGAACCTTGCCAAACCAATCCTTGGAGTTGACGAGTGCGTCATCCTTGATCTTTGCCTCAAAAGCTTGCATATTCTTTAGGAATGCCGTCGTATCCTCAGTCTTGTACTCCTCGCTGGGAAACTGCATTGACATCTCAAATTTACCATTTCCCTTGCCAGATGCCTGGTCCACAAAATCGGAGGCTCCCCAAGTGAGCATAAGCGGCGTCGAAAGCCGAATTCCAGAATTGGTCGCCTTATTCAAAATATTAATACTCTTTCCACCGGAGGCGTTTGCCTTGGGAGCGGAATAGCGAATCTCCTTCGCGTTAAACATGGTTGCGTCAATGATCGTGTCTGCCATCTTACTAGTATGAATTATATATACGGCTTATCTTTAAATCAATTTTTTTTGCAATTCAAAATTCAATTGAAATTCGACCCGTCTTTACACCTTTGCACAATTAAATCGCCCATTCTGGGACGATTTATCAGTGCAAAGGAAACGGTTCCATGCGCATTTCGCAAACTTGCGAAATGCGCAAAGGTGTAAGATGTGCAATGCAGTAATATCTGTTAATATATTATTGTTTGTAAAAGGCTCAAAAAGATTTCTACATATAGTATAAATTCAAAAGAAATGGGCATAAAAACGAACAACTGCAATATTATTACTAATATCGATAATGTAAAGAATTATAAAACAAATAAATGCACAATAGAAGAATACATTGATTATATTGAAAAACAGTGTGAAACAGAGATAAAGGTTGCAAAAAAAACAGAAAAGGTTGGCGACGATGCAATAAGCATTCCAAGCTTCACCGAATACTTTTTTTTAACTCACAAAAACTACAATGTTCAACAGTTGAAATTGATTGCAAAGCATTATAAATTGAAAATATCTGGAAACAAAGGCCAGCTGATAAATCGCTTGTATGTGTTTTTAAAACTCTCTTCAAACATTGTGAAAATCCAGAAAATATTCCGTGGAAAACTGCAGAGAAATTACAACAAATATCATGGCCCAGCATTTGCAAAACGATCGCTGTGCACAAATACAACAGACTTTTTATCTATTGAACCTATAGTTTTGTTGCCGTTCTCTCAATTCTTCAGTTATAAGGATGTAGATAATTTTATTTACGGTTTTGACATTATTTCTCTCTATAACTTGATAATAAAATCGGGGAAAAAAGTGCAAAATCCTTATAATAGAAATGAAATGCCAAAAGATGTCATGCAAAATATTCGACATTTGATTCGATTAAGCAAGATATTGAAAATCCCAATAGATATTGATATAAAAGATGTAAACGACGATATAAGTAATCAAAAAAGCATTGAATTGAAGATTTTAGATATTTTCCAGAACATTGATAGTTTAGGAAATTATAGCGACCCCCAATGGTTTCTCTCATTGAATCGCCAACAAATCCTAAAATTTGTTAGAGAGTTGCACGATATTTGGACTTATAGAGCGCAGCTATTGCCAGAAACAAAAAGAAATATTTGTCCACCAACCGGCGACCCATTTAGGAATATTACTGTAAATCATATTTTGAATGAAACAAATATTGATAATATTAGAAAAATTGTTTATCCATTATTAGAAAAATTCGTTAATAGTGGGATAGATAATGATAGTAAATCTTTAGGAGCATACTATGTGCTTAGCGCTTTAACATTAGTTAATGAAAATGCTGCTACATCGCTTCCTTGGCTTTTTCAATCCGTATCGTATTTTTAGGAAATATTTTTGTGACCTTCCCAATCACGATTATATATATAATGCGTTAAATCACTTAAAAAGATATTGTTTAGATAGAATATAAATGGCAAGAACCAAGAAGACTACCGACGCTGTCGAATCCGCTCCCGCTTCCGCTCCCGTTGTTAATGTTGCAGCTGATGCTGCCAAGGCCCCCAAGGTCAAGAAGGTCAAGGCTCCCAAGGAGGCCGCATCCGTTGTTGAGGTCGCCCCCGTTGTTGAGGATGCCCCTGTTGATGCCCCCGCCGACGCCGCCGTCGACGCTGACGCTTCCCTCATTGAGCAATCCACCGAGTTTTTGGCCAAGCTTGGTCAACTCGGCGCTCTTATTTCCTCGCTTAAGACCGAGTACCGCACTCTTGAGAAGAAGTGGACTCGCGAGCTTAAGGCCGCCCAGAAGCAATCCTCCAAGCGCAAGCGCAAGGCTGGCAACCGTGCCCCTTCTGGCTTTGTTAAGCCTACCAAGATCTCCGATGAGCTTGCTGCCTTTCTAGGAAAGGACAAGGGTGCCGAGTTGGCTAGCACCACTGTTACCAAGGAGATTAACGCCTACATTCGCACCAACAAGCTTCAGGATGAGGTGAATGGTCGCAAGATTAACCCTGATGCCAAGCTTGCGGCTCTCCTTAAGTTGAAGAAGAGCGACGAGCTTACTTACTTCAACCTCCAGAAGTACATGAGCCATCACTTCGCCAAGACTGTCAAGGTTGAGGAGACTGTTTCCGCTTAAGCGCGCTGATGTGCTATTAAAAATAATTTTAAAAAAACAAAAACAAAAACAAAATAAAAATATATAAATTTTATTCTAAAAATTTATATATTTCGTTTATCTTATTGCGCATATGTTTCAAAATTGGGAAAATCATTGTCGACTGGTCCAAAAACATATAGTTTCAATAATTTATCTTTATTCAAATGTGGTTGTTTTTGCATTACATATTCAAGTGTAATTTTTTCTTCTTCGTCAGTTAACTGAAATTTATTATTCAAAATGTAATTAACCGCAAATTCTTCAGTTATAGTTTGTGTGCGCAAAATTTCCAATAATCCAGTTGCATATATATTTTCTTTCAATATTTCCATAGAATATTTATTATTCTTCAAATCAAGTGTTTTATTATTGCTCATTTATAAATAAATTATACTTTATAATTTTAAATAGTAAAAAATAAAAATACTTTTTACTACAATTAATCCTAATTTCTTGAAAAGATAAACCCATCCTCTTCTAATATGGAATGTATTGCATCTTTCCTAATTTGTGTATTTACAATTTTTATTTTATCAAATACTTTTAATATTGCCGAATGTTGATTCAAGGATAAATCGAACATCTTGTATATGTTATCGAGTTCATCCCTATGTAAGATATAATCCGTGTTTTCTAGCAACCAATCGTAAAATTCTTTAGATGTTTTAGACTTGTGATATTTTTTGAATAACCTGAGTGTATGCATCAAATTGTGTTCATGGTCATTCACAATATTATAATCAGTGCCAGATAATATACAAATTTCACGAAATTCTTTCAGAGATATACCCAACTCTTGTAAAATATTTTTGGTGTCGTATAAAACCGCGTTGTGGTTTAACAGGCTGAAGTATCTTAACACTCGTCTACACCCATAAACAAACATATCCATGTCTTCGCTTAAACAAGCCCACACTTTCTTTTTGGCGACTAACAATGCGCATAGCTCGTCGGCTTCACCAGGAGCATCGTAATATGTAAGACCATAAGCGCGAATCATTTCTTTAACTTTTTCTAATTGTTCGCGATTCACATAAACAAATTTTTTTTTTAGTGCGTCCATGCTTGTTGCAATTTCTTCTTTTTTTTCCTCGTTGATTGTAATGTCAACAGATTCTAATATATTTTTCAGTTGATTGTATTCATTTTCAGCTTCCTTTTTGTCCGCGCGGCGTTTTTGAAGTAGTTCCTTTTTTTCAGCTGGTGGTTTGCCGTCGAAAATGAAGATTGGTATAATGTTGTAATACCGAAATGTTGCAAGCATCAAATATATGTTCTCTACTAGAGAGTCGTCGCCCACATACTTGTAAATATAGATGCTTATGTCTACAGCAATTTTCTTGCCAGACAAATCTGCAAGAGAAATGCATTTAATTGACTCGGTGCAATTATCACGCAGAAAACTGTTTAAATTCTTGATTCCCATCCTTGGTAGTAAAAGTTGTTGCTTCAAGTTACGGCTATTTTTTACTGATTTACCCTATTCAATTTTTTTGTTAACAATTTTGCCTTTGTACATGTAAAATGCAGATCAATAATGATGTAAACAGGTTATTTTACTCTAAATAAAATTGAAGAATCAAGTATTTAAAGCTATTGTAACACTATACTAATAACATGCAAACTCGAAGCCAATCCAATACTCAAAACCACATTCAACTAGACATAGTCGAATATGAAGTCAACATCGATTTTGACGAAGCTAGCGCGGCATGGAAGACCAACAAGAAATCCAAGGGGAACGGAACCTATCGATATGTTTGTCAAGGTTTAACAAAAACGGGAAAAAAGTGCTCGAGAGAACCATTTCCTGGTTGCGAATTTTGCAAATGGCATCAAAATCAAAATTAAAAAATAATATTTAGAAAATATATATGCGTTCAAAAAAACAAAACACCAAAAACAAACAAACAAAGAGATTTCATAAAAAGGGTGGAGACACTAGTTCTGATATGTCTAGAATGGAAGAAGGGCTTGGACCCAGAAAAGATGTTTATGCAATAGAAATAAAACCAACACCTTCTTCTCAGTCTTCTTATTCTGCTCGTTCTCCATCGTCTTCAATTCCTCCACCTCCATCTCTCCTATCTTCCAGTTCATTCAAATCTGATATTAAAGAATTGCTTGCGCCTCCTCAAAAAAATAGTAAAAAGATCTTCCCGTATGAAAGAGTTGATGTTGACCCATATGACATTGAAAGCATGGTGCAAGATTTAAGACCATTTCCACCAAAAGCCACACCCATACAATTTGAAGTTTCGCCGCCTTTAACCAAGAGAAGAGTCCCTTTTAATCTTAGTTTTAATAATACTGATGCTCCGTTTAGATTAACAAAATCGTTGCCAGATGTATTAGTTGTAAGAGACGCAAAAGTACAAAATCAAAATTTTAACACATTTAAATCTTGGTCAGCGGAAGAAGAACGACCTCCCGACCTTGCATTCGGTTATAGAGTAAAAACAATGCGCAAACGGCGTCATAATAAAAAAACTAGGAAACACAAAAAAAAATACAGCAGAAAACATAATAAAAGACGCCACAAAAAATAAATTATTCTTATGTCAACATAATTTATTTTTTTATTTATTTTTTCTATTATTTATGCCATTATTTATGCTAGGCATTTAACCCAATTCACAAATAGACATTCGCATATTTTTTAGAAGAAGTTCCGTGCTTTCTCGGGATTTCTTAGTCTTTGACTTCTTGAAGCCATTCAAAAACTTTTCCATGCATTCAACGCCCTGAATCATTGACTTGGTTTTATAGTTCTTTTCCACAAACTTGCAAAATTCATCCAAGTTTGCAGAAGTCTTCTTGAATTGAAGGAGAGAAAGATTGTGTGTATTACACCACGACAAAAATCCTTGATAATTGTTCATTAATACCAAAGTAATCACATAATAAGCCAACACGCTACTTTTTTCCTTATACATTGTTTCTCTCAATACTCTCGATTCTTCTGTATTTGAATATAAATCTTTGTATTTAAGACCCATAAAATTCAATGTCTTTTCCATCTGGAAAAAACCATATGTTCTTTCAAAATTAATAAAAAACTCGCAGTTCGAAAGAAATTCTTCTTCATTGTCCTTGTCTTTTAATAAATAAAAGCTGCAAAAGACTGAATTCATTATTTCTGCCCAAAACTCCGTATAAGCCTCGAATAAATTCACATCTGAATCTACTTTGAAAACAGATAATATGCGTTTAGTGCAAGAACTCGCATTCATATCAGAAAAGTCGAGGGCAAAATTGTGAAATGTCTCATGCATAAGTACCTTTAACCATTCCTCTTTTCTAAATACAACAATCTCGCTTACTACCGGGCAAGTGTATGTAAACGCGGTATTCACATTGCTCTGGTCTAAAATGCTTATATTGTTTGAAGGCAGCTCCTTCTTCATTGAAGTCATATAAATAAAGAGAGTCAACTTCTTTGCGCATCGTTTTGCACCATACTCATTTATTATATAGAGCCACGCCAATATCTTATCAACATACTCATTGTACATAGACAACGAAAGTTCCGGGTTCTTATCTTCCACTAAAAAATGGATTATTACTTCTCGATCATAGAGAGAAAAAGTATACGACAAGTCGTGAGAAATAAAAGTGTCTATTTGATTTCGAATGTCACTAGGAAAGCTATCCGCATTAAATTGTTGCGGTTTGGGAATTTGCGAAGCCGTTGTCAGTTTAGTAACAACGAGCTTATAAAATGAAGGTCCTTCTTCCCTTTTCTTTTTCTGAACAAATGCGTTTGCCGTTTTCAGTTCGCTGTACAATTTTCTTAAAATGTTATTCGTCTTTTTAGTTGGTTGTGAATGATTTATGCATTTATTTTCGATGAAAAACGACATCAATGATTGGCTTGTTTTTGTTAATTTCATTCCTATACTATTTAGTTATTTTATATTTAATTTGTTTACAGTAACAAAAATATTTATTTTGTTTAGATAATTTATAACTATGGAAGCATCCGACATTATCATCGCCGTTCTCATCGTCTTGCTGTTTTTTACTTTTATGGGTCATCTAGTGGTGATTCAAACCAACCCTAACCCCCAACCCAAACCCGTTCCCATTCCCGTGCCTTATCCTGTTCCTCAACCTTATCCTGCGCCTCAGCCTCAACCTCAGCCTCAGCCCCAACCCGCTCCTCAACCAATGGTAGGTGGGTGCGCTGGAACCAGATATGGTTGCTGCCACAATGGTCAAACCCCAAAAATGAATTTTCTCGGGTCCAACTGCTGAAATTAGCCTATTATTCCCGAAAATCCCTTAGGATGTTTACTTATAATATTTTCTTATCATTTATCATAAGAAAATAAATACATTCTCTTATTTTTTGAAAGGATGGTATAAATCTGCAAAACGAGTAAATCCGCAAATTTTGCTGAAAAGTATTTTGGGTTTTCGTTTTTGGACATTTTTTTTGTCCATTTTTGAAAAGGGAAAAGACTTTTCGACAAAAAGTCGCGCCAAAATCGATTGTTAGCATAAAGATCTCAATTCTATTTTTCTGTTAAAAAAATCGTTATCATAAATTTTTATACTTTTGCGGCAAACAAACTTAAGCATTTTTTTCTTTAGGAATTATATAGAAAAAATGCCGCATACAGAAAATGCACAAAAATACTACTGCTTTTTTTGCGATTTCAAATGCTGCAAAAAAAGCAACTATGACATTCATTTGACCACACGAAAACATATTATGAGGAATAATGCCTCATGTGTAGCCGATGAAATAAAATGTTACGATTGTTCATGCGGAAAAAAATATAAACACCAACAAACTCTTAGCGCGCACAAGAAACTGTGCAAAGGTCCAAAGGACATAGAAAACTTGGTTCAAAATATGACAGACAAAGAGCTCATTATGTACTTGTTAAAAGAAAACAAAGATTTCAAAGAATTGATTTTAGACCAAAGTAATAAAATGATGGAGTTGGCAACAAAACCAACCAGTATTATAAATAACAACAATTCTAATAATAATTCAAATAATAATAATAAGCAGTTCAACCTGCAAGTTTTCTTGAATGAAAAATGCAAAAATGCTATGAATATGAGCGAGTTTATAAGCTCTCTCAAAATCCACGATGAAGACTTTGAAAATATCGGCAAGCTGGGTTACATTCAAGGCATATCCAATATTTTCATAAAGGGTCTTAAAGGCCTCGATGAAACAATGCGTCCGCTTCATTGCAATGACATAAAAAGAGAAACATTGTATATCAAGGACAACGATGTCTGGGATAAAGATGATAATAATCAAAAAATTAGAAATGTTATTGCTCTAATTGCGCACAAAAATTTCAAATATATTCCAGTGTGGAAAGATGCAAACCCAAGCGCTTCCGATGTTACAACATCAAAAAATGATTTGTACATGAGAATATCAAATCAGGTAACAACATGTATTACACCAGACGATGATTCAGGAATCAATAAAATTATTCGCAATGTGGCAAATAAAGTTATTATTGATAAAGAAAATTATATTTAAGATTTTTCAGCCAAATACATGTTGCCAGCACCCCTTACAGAAATAACTTGATACCCCAATCTAGAAAAATAATCAAACAACCTTTGAATTTTTGTAGTATTATTGTACTTGAACAAAATTCTTGGACCGCATCTTTGCAATGTTTTTTCAGAACCCGCCAATATTTGCATAAGATTATCTTCTACATCTATTTTAATAAAACCAACATCATTTAATTCAAGACTGTCCAATGAACGAATGTCTATTTTTGTTTCCATAAACATTTCCATTAGTTCTTTATCTATTTTTGAACTGATTCCATCATTAGTCATTTGCTCATTCGACCCTAGTCCATAGTTTAAACATATTACATTCCGCAGATTTGACAAAGCAACTGATCCACATAATGCGTAATAATTCATTTGTTCTGGTTCAAAACAATATACTTTCTTGCACAAATTGCCCAATGAAACTACATATGTTCCTGTGCGCGCGCCGATATCAAGCATTAATTTATCTTTTTCGCAATATTGCTTACACCATTCTATCGTAGCAGATTCAAATAAACCATCCGCTGTATAACACGATATTAAATTTCTAGGCAAAATGTAAGATAGTGCAGTATCGTTAAAACATATAAAATGATTGTTATCGGTGTCACAAATATCAGTTTCTTCTTCTCGCGTCATAATAAAATATGTAGTACTCATTATATTTTATTATAATTTATTTTTTTTTAGTTTTTATTGTTATTATTTTTATTTTTAGCGTTTATCTTTCAATGCATATCTAACAAAAATTAATTCTTCTGCCAATTTGGGCTCTTTGCATTTCTTACAATGTACCAATTTTGCTTTCCTTGTTGCTAAAAGAGCGTCTCTCAGGTCTTCATTTTGAGAAAACTTTGCATACAATGCCTCTTTCAAGGCTTTCTCTCCAATCTTATCATCGAACTCGGGATCTATCGACACTTCAACTGGTCTTATCAATTCCTTAGTTTCTTTATTTATTCCCCTTTTGCTACCTGCATCCTTTGCTAATTCCACATTCTTAGATAATGGCGTCCCCGATTCCAAAGCAAAAGACAAGTAAAATTCTCTATTGTGTTCTTTAAATTTGGATGCTTGATAATAATGCTCAACTGTTTCCCACCTATTTCCATCTAATGTAAATGGTTGCGCCCAAGAATTATCCAATTTTCTTCTCCAATCCGGGACCGCGGCCAAATCAGCAAACTCTCGCACCATTTCCACCGGAATCTTCTCCCCAGCTCCCTTTCCTGGCAATTTTTTACCCGATGAACCACCATAAAAAGAAAAAATAATATCGTCTTCGTAGAGACCCTTTATTTTTGCCTCTGATAATTCTTCAAAACGCGGCTTCTCTCGATCCGGACCTTTCAGTTCTTCTTTGAACCTTTTAAATTCAGAAATAAGACCAAATATGCCTCCATCTTTCTCCATGCATTTATCTACTATTTTCGTCTTCATATCATAGGGAATTTCTTCAAATGTGAAGATTTGCTTCTTCTTATAACCTATTAACTTGTAATGATATCCGTTGTGTTCAACCATAATATAATAATCAGGATTAAACACTCCCGCGGACTCTAACACCGCATCGTTTAATTGACTGCAAATTAATACATTATTTTTATCTCCAGATTTATAGGCTTCATATGACAAAACAATAAATTTAATATTCAGGGCTCTTTCCAAAGTTGACATTGTCCACGTCTCTCCCCAAAATTCACAAGTACGAATCTTCTTTTTAAACGCATCCAAGTCGTTTATTTTTTTCATAAACTTGTATTCCGCTGCATATTGTTGTGAAACTAGTTTTTCTTTGATTATTCTATCGCGCTGTTCTTTAATTTTTTTCCCGGCCTCTGTAAGTTTCTTTTTTTCCTCTCTATCCAATGTAGCATTATATTTATCTTTAAAGTTTTGATGAATAGCTTCTAATTCAGTAATTTTTTGCGTATCATTGACGATTGATTGCATTGCTTCTTCATATTGCCTTTTGTAGTTTTGAAACAACTCTTCTGTTGCTTCTGCCGATAATCGATTTCTTAGTTTAACAACCGAAGTCTGTTGTCCTATTTGCGAAAATGCGTCTCGAACTGTAGCAAACAAGCAATCGCCTCCACCTTCATTGTCTAATATATAATAGTTGTCATTTTGCATAAACTTTTCTATCCATTCACTTTTACTTGATTCCCTGAAACGGTCTTTATAAGCCTTTGCATCCTTTTTAGTTTCTTCTCTCAATAATGCAGGAATAGGAATTCCCTTTGTTAGAACAAATAAATCTCTTCTAGATTCGGGAATGACTACTTCTCCCTCGGTTAAAAATCCCTTATCAATAGCCAGGTCTTGGTCATCGTCTTCTTCTTCTCCTTCGTCTTCTTCTTTTTCTTCTTTTTCCATTTCCGCAATAAATTTGTCGGGTTTTAATCGCAAGTTTTTTAACATTTCCGTGGTAACAAATGCATAAATCAAAGGATCGCCCATTTTTTCAACCTCCAAATTATTATTTTCATCGGTATATTCCGCCACATTTGTAGATTCAACTTCGTATACCCCTATTTGCATTACCTTTTTATTCGTTTTTACTAAATAAATAGGGAAATAGGTAACATTCTTATCTTCAAATGTATTTTTTGCATTACCTATAGCAACAATTATTTCAATTTTACTAATTTTTTCCGTTTCAAATTCTATTTGATATAAATTTGCTTCCTTTTTTAAATCATTTGGGTCAACTCTTTTTAATTCGGGATAACTAATACTTCTATCTAATTTTGATAATACCATTACTTTCTTATTCTATAGTTTATAATAATATTTTTAATATCTTATCTTTATATTTTCAAAATATTCTTGAAAATATACTTTATACTTATTACCAAATAACAAATTTTTTCATATTTTTGTCACTTTTTAACGCATCTAAATAAAACCACAATTCTTTGCGTTTCATTACAATATCTATGTTCTCTGCATTCTTCTCAAACATCATTATTAATGTTATAATATCATTCTTTTTTAAACCTCTAGCATTTTTTGTTTGTTTTGTTAAACCATAGTAATCGCATATTACTAGTAATTGTTTTATTGTGAAATTTAACTCGTAATTTTGTATTTCTGTTATTATCTCATCTTCATTAAGCAAGTCCGTTTTATTCGCATTGTTGATTTGTTCAAAATTGTTTAACAATTCTGTCAATTCAAGGTTCAAATCATCTGAATCGTCCAAGTTTCCATCATCCACATAATAAGTAATGTTTTCATCGTCCATTACTTATTACATATTCTTATTTTTAATATAATTAATTCAATTATTAATTATATTAATTATATTATTTATATTATACTGCCGTGCGCGCATTTATCTTGAAAACGCGATTGTATCCATGCTTCTTATTAAAGCTCCAGCAAAAATAATAATAGGCAACAATACTAAAACCCACGATACAATAGAATATCCCTTTGAACAAAAGTAATTCAAAAAACATGTCCACAAAAGAATAAATAATAAATTAATAATTGTGGTTGTTAATTGAAACTTGGTAAAAAACGCAATTGTCAATCCAATAATGGATATCCAAAAATAAATACTTGCCGGGGTGCACAAACTTTTTACAGAAAATTTCATTATACTATATGTCAATATAAAAAATATTAAATATTAATTATCGAGAAAATTAATTTACATCTCAATCATATCCATGCACTTGAATATAGTTTTGTTTGACAAACTAGGATAATCCTTTGCTTTACTACGCGCCAACCTTTCAATAACCTTGATAAAAGTGCAGTCATCAATTCTTTCGCTTAAATTTTCAAACCACTCTTTATTATACAAGATAAAGATATTTTCAATAATTTCATCTACTTCACTTTTCTTATTATCTTCTTTCATAAATGCCAATACTTGGTTAAGCAAATTGAAAGTCAGTTCAATCAACAACTCTCTCTTAATTATTCCATTTATTGTTAAATTTACAAAGAATAGACTCAACGCCTTTCTACGCTCATTATCTTTTACAATTTTGCAAAATTGTGCATAATTTTCATCAGGATTTCCACTCTCAATAGTCTTAAATACATCTAAAAACGCATTAAAGTTGGAATCAAAAATTGAGCGCATAACCTGATATTGATTAATGAGCAATGTATATAAATCCGCGTATAATTTTGAAAAGAATCTATTATTCGACGCTATTTCAAATATAGAATTTCCAACGCGCAGCATATCCGTTTCATTAACACCTTCACCAATTAACTGATTTAATATTTCAATAATCTTACCCGAATGCTCATCGTAATTTTTTTCTGTCATTTTATTCAACGATGAACGAATCAAATCGATTTGAACATCAATACCCACCTTTTGTTCTATGACAGTGGCTTGAAAGGTTCTTATGCTTTCCCAATCATCATCATTTAACGCTTCAACGGGTCTATTTCCTCGTTTCTTCTTTTTAAAATCAAAGTTGTCGTTAGCACCAACAAATAAAGTATTATTTTTTGCCTTTAATGGATTTTCTTTTTTCGCAAATACGGGAGTTCTTATATATGTTGGGGAACCCACTTGCAGTGCCAACTCTGTAATTATACTCATGGTTTCATCTGGGAATTTAATTTCAAAGCCGTTGAATGTAATATCTGTAAAATCATTTAGAGTATATCTCATTGTCTGCATTGGCTTATAAATCTACTTATATTGTTTCATTTATATCAATTTTTTTTTATATATTTAACGAAGGCGTCGTGCCGATTTTACATTAACACCAACACTGCAAAGCGCAGAAAATTTCATCGAGAACAATAAATCTAAAATGCTATTATGTATTTATTATATATTTAGTAATATAAATCCACTTAAATATAAAATAGATAATAATAATATGTCAGTTGAAAACGAAAACGAAAACGCGCCTAGAAATACGGAAGAGAGTAACGAAATAGACTCTTCATATGAATTTAATTCATGGGATGAACTAGAGATTTCCACAGATTTATTGAGAGGCATTTATGCATATGGTTTTGAAAATCCTAGTCCTATTCAAAAAAAGGCGATTAAACCGCTAATAATGAAAAAAGATATTATTGGACAAGCTCAATCGGGAACAGGTAAAACGGCAACATTTACAATTGGTGCGCTATCAAATGTAGTGCTGGAGGACAAATGCCCTCAAGTGTTGGTTCTTTCCCCCACTAGAGAATTAAGCATACAAACCGCGAATGTATTCAGAGGCATTGGATCCATGATGGATGACCTGCGTGTGCAAATTTTAATAGGAGGATCTTCAATTGATGAAGATGTTGATAATTTAAAAAAGAACACGCCGCATGTCATTGTTGGTTGTCCAGGTCGAGTATATGACATGATTCGTAGAAACGCATTTTCAGCTAAAAAAATCAAGCTTGTTGTTTTGGATGAAGCGGACGAATTATTTTCAATTGGATTTAAAGAACAGGTATTTAATATTTTTCAGAATTTTAATAAAGATATTCAAGTGGCTTTATTCAGCGCAACGCTTCCATCATACATTTTTTCAATTACATCAAAATTAATGCGCGATCCAGTGCGCGTTTCCGTGAAAGCAGAACAACTGACATTGGAGGGTATTTCACAATATTATGTAGCCGTCGAAGATGATAAGCAAAAGTATGCAACACTAAAAGATTTATACGCAGTTATTTCTTTATCACAATGCATTATTTATTGCAATAGTGTAAAACGCGTATCGGATTTATACGATGCAATGATTGAAGACGGATTTCCTGTGTGTCGAATCCACAGTGGCATGGACAAGTCTGACCGCGACAACGCATTTGCCGAGTTTAGAACAGGCAAATTCCGCGTTCTCATTTCTTCAAATGTTACTGCGCGAGGAATTGATATACAACAAGTGAGCGTTGTTATTAATTTCGATATTTCAAAGTGTGTCCACACTTATTTGCACAGAATTGGAAGATCCGGGCGTTGGGGACGAAAGGGCGTTGGTATTAATTTGATCACAAGGCGCGATATTTCAAAGATGAAGGAAATTGAGGCGCATTACTCTTGTCAAATAGAGGAGATGCCTTCAACACTGGACAAGTTGGAAAGATAAATGGTCGCGTAAAACGCAACAATAATTCTTCTATTTTTTCTATAAATGTCATTATCTAATATAGAAAAAATAAATGATTATTTCAAGGTTCCTATTTTGTATAACAAGGAAAAGCAAAAGCTGAATGAAAATATAATTACTGATTTAGAGTTAATAAAAACACTAGACCCTTCGGGTGCATCTATGTACCAATACGCGTTTCAACCAAAAACTAATTTTGGCAAAAAGGTCATTGAACAGATGCCTCTTTATTATACGCCCGATATTAAACATTTAAAAGATTGTCAAATTCTTTTAAAGAGTTACAAGTCACCAAAAGATGAAATTTTTAGACCCGATTTCGATCACATAATGGAACTATGGGATGAAGTAAAAAATGATAATGGATTCAAAGAAAAATATCAATACATTGACTGGTCCTTTTGGGACTTTTTAAATAAAGACGGAAATTTTCTTCAAATACTTAGCATTTACAATCTTTCGTCGCCAGTCATGTCTTTTTTTGTGCCAGTCATTATCCTAATAATTCCATTTTTTGTTATACAGATGAAAGGTGTAAATTTGTCCGTTTACGAATACATTGAAGTATTAAAGATTGTAGCGTCCAATCACGCAATAGGCAAACTCTTTACAAAATTCAATTCCGTCAAGTTGGATGAGAAGATGTATCTTCTTGTGAGCGCGACCTTTTACATTTTTTCTATTTATCAAAATGTTCTAACATGCATAAGATTCAACAATAATATGAAAAAAATACACATTCACTTAAACGACATAAAAAATTATATAAAGTACACCGAAAACAATGCAAACAACTTCCTTTTACAGTCAACCAGTTTATCAACTTTCTCTCAATTCAACCAAACTTTAAAAGAGAATATAATAATTCTTAAACAATTTAAAGAAAAGATCGATAAAATCGACGAATACAAATTTTCAATTAAAAAGGTCATGCAATTTGGCCACATTTTGAAGTGCTTTTATGAATTATACGATAGTCAGGAATATAATGACGCATTTTTGTATTCTTTTGGTTTTAATGGATATACAGATGCATTAGAAGGGGTGGTCGATAATATACAAAAGAAGAATATTCAATTTGCCAGATTTAAGAAAACCAAGACCGCTAAAAAATCTTCTGCAAAATTTGTGAAATCATATTACCCTGCATTAATTAATGCTAATCCTATTTGCAATACTATAAATATAAACAAAAATATAATTGTTACCGGACCGAACGCTTCAGGGAAAACAACTATATTAAAGTCTTCTCTCATTAATATTATTATTAGTCAACAAATGGGGTGTGGATTTTACTCGTCGGCATCATTGACGCCTTATAAGCACATTCATTGTTATTTGAATATACCCGATACTTCGGGGAGGGACAGTTTATTTCAGGCCGAAGCGCGACGATGCAAAGAAATAATCGATGTAATACATTTGAATCCAAAAGACAAACACTTTTGCGTATTTGACGAGTTGTATTCGGGGACGAATCCGGATGAAGCAATTGCTAGCGCTGGCGCATTTATGAATTATTTATCAAAATATAAGGGAGTAAACTGTTTATTAACCACACACTTTTTTGATTTATGTACACATTTAGGAAAAAATGATCGGTTCGAGAATTATTATATGCAAACCATAAAAGATGAGACTGACGCTTTATCAAAAAAATTCAACTACACATATTTATTGAAAAAAGGAGTCTCAAATGTCCGCGGTGGAATAAAAGTCCTAGAAGATATGGAATATCCTCAAGAAATAATAGAAAATTCTTCTTTATAATTGAATTTAAATTTGCGTTGCTAAAAATTTTAATTCGTTTCCTTGGAAAGAAAAATATATAATTAAAGTCTAATAATGGGATTAGCCGACATTTTATCAACATCCACTTTAATTTGTTTAGGGATTATGTTGCTCCTTCTAGGACTTCTTGCAATGTTTTTTATGCAGAAGATGAACGAACAAAATCATAAAATAGCTTCAATGTTGGGACTCGTTTCTACAATGGCGGAAGAACTCAATTTTGTAAGATCAAGAGTACAAATATTATCCGCAAATGCATTCCCACAAACTGGAGGGGCGGCTTCTGTTGAAGTTAACTCTTCAACTCTTGCACAACCCAATAGTTCTTTAATAGAGGTATCCGATAATGATGAAGATGATAATGACGACTACGATGATGAAATAAGTGAAGACGGAAATAGCGAAGAAGGAGATAGCGAGGAAGGAAGTGAATCTAGTGAAGACGAAGATGAAGAAGACAAACAAAACATTAAGACTATTAATATGGGCGAAACGCTTGATGTGAATATTCAATGCGAAGCATTGGCTGAGGAAGAAGATAACAATGACGATGACGATGACACATCATCTAAATCCGAATTAGAAGATGAATTAGAAAGTTTAAATGATGATGATTTAGATGGAATCGAAAATAATAATGAATTAACATCAGACGAAAGCATTACCTTGACAAATGCAGATTATATTAAATCAATTGATATTTCTAATTTAGAGGAATCACACAATGAACTCGAGACTTTTGATTACAAGAAAATGTCGCTTAACAAATTAAGAAACATTGTTGTTAAAAAGGGGCTAGTCAAAGATTCTTCCAAGTTAAAAAAGAATGAACTATTAAAAATGCTTAACGCTGAATAAAATAAATAGTAAGTGCAATATAATTATAATATATAATTTTCTTACAATACTATATATTATGTCTTGGGCAACTTGCTACAGCGGTTCAAATAATATTCATTTTAATTTTCCTCCAATTATGGCCGACGGGAGAAATTTTGCTTCGTGGCAGCCAGAAGCGGTTGTTAATGAACGCATACAAAAACAGGAAAATATAACTTCGAGTTGGGCATATCGCCAATTTCTAACCAACAACGCTCTTCAAATAATGAAATACAATAATCAAGAGGCTTGCACTGATTTAGGATTGAATGCACATATTCAAACAAACGCGACTCCTTCTTCCAATGTGCCGCACATGTTCAGCTCTGTAATGGACACCAGATCACCAGGTTTTGGTTATCCCACAAGTGATCTAAAAAATCCTTACTTATCGAGAGAACAGTTGCAAGCCAGAATGATATCGCCATCAATAAGCGTACCTTGTTCAAAAAACGCATAATATAACCATAATTATTATCTTTTTAAAATATAAAAAAATAATGAAAAAAAATCATCAATGCACAATCGAGCTTACAAATAACGATATTAGTTTACTTTTAAATTTGGCGCGCATTTTAAATGAAAGTGTAAACCCACCCGATAATCCTGAATCATTTTGCAACAAAGCCAAAATGTTGTCAAACTTGCTACCAAATCACATAAAAGATGAATTAATGCATTTTTCAGTAAATGGTTCTCCAACGGGTTATTTACTTATAAAAAATATTCCTGTAGAAAACACTCCTCCCACTCCCAGTGGAAATCAATTTAAAGTAGGAGAAACTACATTATTGGCCAAAATTCAAGCCATTCTAATAAGTTTTTTTAGTGACTTGATTTCCTATGAAGCGGAGGGTTATGGTAGACTTTTTCAAGATGTTGTTCCCATAAAGTCAATGTCCACGGTTCAAACGAGTTTAGGCAGTAACACCGAACTGGAGATTCACACTGAGCAAGCATTTTCAAAGTTGAGACCAGATTTTCTTAGTTTGTCATGTTTAAGAGGTGACCATAATGCAAATACTTATATTTTGCCCGTACAGAAAATAATAGACAACGCCACTAAAAACGAAATAGACATTCTTAGAAAGCCATTATGGAAAACGGGAGTAGATTTATCATTTAAATTGAATGGCCATGAATTTATTGAAGGGGATACGCGCGGCCCCCTCGCAATTCTAACTGGCGACCAGTTTGATCCACAAATTACCTTTGATCAAGATTTAATGACAGGAGTTTGCAATGAATCGCAAGCAATGGTGAAAAAAATAGTAGATATCTATTACAAACACCGATATTCGCACAATCTTAAACCAGGCGAAATAATAATAATCGACAATAGGCGCGCTCTTCATGGGAGATCACCGTTTTTCCCGCAGTTTAATGGGTTTGACCGGTTTCTTATTCGTTGTTTCTCTACATTAGACTATAATAAAAGTGTGTACGCTCGCATCAACAATGGAAGAACAATTGCAGCCATATATAGTTGACAAAATAACTTGTCAAGTATATATAAAGAAAAATGTATCGTTATATGTTTGGTTTGAGCATATTGAAAGCATTTACGCCATATTTTAGAAAACACACATTAACAACTTTGAATTCGCACGATTTATTATTTATAAACACCTTTCTGATTTTTTTAATTGTATTTTCGGTTTTCTTGTATAAATTATTATTTGATAAATCAAAACCTCTTATAGAGACATTCAAAAATTACAATAGTCTTTCATTTACCCAAGTAGGCGCTCTTATTTTAATGGCTTTTTTAGCCGTTGGTTCTTCTATTTTTATTTACGAATTTGACAAAAACTACAATACCCCGCTTATAAATTCAATGTTTATGCGCGCCGCGTCCACCATTTCACTTATTCTTGTTGGCGCATTTCTATTCGAAGAAAAATACTCGTGGAAACAGATTATAGGAGTCTTTCTAACCATTCTTGGCGTTTTTCTTATTTCTCAAGAATAAACCTTTAGTCTTTAAGCCCAATGTCAAAAATATATTATATCTATAACTTAAAGAGATGTCATCCAAATTTACCACCTTTCTCTCGATTATGTTGTTTTACATTTTGCTTTCTTATATTCTTGGTCCTTTGTTTTTCTATTATTTCTTTGGCAAAACATTTGTATCCGCCGGCAATGGTTTTATTGTTGGTAGTGTAGCATCCATTGTTCTTTGGCACTTTTATGGTTCAAAAATGGTATAAATTATAATATAATATAAACAACTTTTTATATTTTATATTATATTATATCAACAGTCTATAAAATGAAAATACTTAGCATAGATGTTGGAATAAAAAATTTAGCATTTTGCCTTTTAGAAAAAGATGACCATTGTAGTGATAAAAATAGCGACAAAATTACTATTTTAAAATGGGATACCATTAACTTGGCGCAAAAAATCGAGGCAAAATGCTGTGAAATTGAGAAAAATACACAATGCAATAAACCTGCAAAGTTTACCAAAAACTCGAAATGTTATTGCTTGAAACACTCCAAAAAACAACAATTTCAAATTCCAACGAGTCAATTAAAACCGGCTTTTCTCAATAAACAAAAAATGAATGTGCTATGTCAAATTGCCGACGACTATAAAATCAAATATTCTCAACCGTGCAAAAAGGCGGATGTTCTCTCTTTAATTAATGATTATATATATAATTCTTGTTTTGAACCTGTTGAGAACACGAGTGCTTCCAAAATCGATCTTGTTACTATTGGTCGCAATATGCAATGCAAGTTCGACGAAATATTGGACGCACACCTTTTAACCATTGACAAGGTTATTATTGAAAATCAAATTAGTCCAATTGCGAATCGCATGAAGACTATACAAGGTATGATTGCTCAATATTTTATTATGAAAAATAATAATATTCAAATCGATTTTGTGAATGCATCCAATAAACTTAAAGCCGCGACCACTTCTACTTCTACTTCTAGTTCTACTTCTACTTATACTTCTGATGGGGCAAAAAATCCCGACTCTAAAAAAATGAAATATAGCGATCGTAAAAAACTAGGCATTCAGCAATGTTTAGAGTTTTTATCAACTTATAATTTTCAAGAATGGGATGGGTTTTTTAAAGCGCATGCAAAAAAAGACGATTTGGCCGACTCTTTTTTACAGGCGTTGTGGTACATTAACAACAAACTAACTATCTGCTCTCCTTTGTAAATCCACTAGTTTGTTGTTTCAAAATATATTTATTATTCGTTAATACTTAGATTTAATGTTCTAATTAATTCATAAATGGACGATATTATTGATATATCTACTATAAATTTAAATGAAAACTTGGGCGACGATTGGAATTCTCGTTCTAGTAGCGGCGGAAGAACAAAGACTACTAATTTTGGTGGAGGACTAGAGTTGTTGATGAATGATAAGAAAAAAGAAAATTCTGGAAGACAATCCTCTGATATTGAGCTAGATGACTTGAATAATTTAGAAGACGAGTTAAACAATCTTACTGATGATGTTGATAATTCAAGATTTGAAAGTCGCTCCAGTTTATTTAATAGAGGATCTAGTTTTGATGATAAACCATCAGTTCGGTTTGATGATAATAATGGTGCAAGTTTAGGACAAGCAACGGCTGAATCCGACGGTGATAGTAGAACATGGGATGGATACGCCAAGTTTAACAATGTTCCGATTAACCCCGACAAGCCCGTCCAAACTCAACCACAGATGTCCAAAGAAGAACTGTTGAGAGAAAAGTTCAAGTATTTAAGAAGATTAGAAACACTTGAAACAAAGGGAGTTTCGCTTACAAAGAAATATTCTATGGAGTCGCCACTCGCTGAAATGCAAGGCGAATACGAAATGATTATGGAGGAAAAAGCCAAGCAAAACTCTGTCAAGTTTCAGGGTAACATGCTTATGGCGTGCATTAATGGAATCGAATTCTTGAATAACCGTTTTGATCCTTTTGATATTAAGCTCGACGGTTGGAGCGATCAAATCAATGAAAACTTGGGAGACTATGATGATGTATTCGCAGAGTTGTACGATAAGTATAAGAGCCGCGCATCTATGGCGCCCGAACTCAAATTGCTTTTCCAACTTGGATGAAGTGCCATGATGGTTCATATGACCAATACAATGTTCAAGTCCGCTATGCCTGGCATGGACGATATTTTGCGCCAAAACCCAGATTTGATGCGCCAATTCCAGACCGCCGCAGTAAACTCGATGAGCCAAACAAGCCCAGGATTTTCCGGTTTTATGAATAATATGATGAACCCCGAACCTTCCGTTGGATATAATGGTGCACCTCCTCCGCCAATGGCAACGCAAAATCGCGAGGGTTCTGCAAGTAGTTCCGCAAGTAGACCTGGAAACAATAACTCGACCAAATTCTCTAATGCCCGTCCCATTTTTAACAATGAAAATGACGGAATTAATATTCGCGAGAATTTTGGTGGCGCCACAGATGTTCCTCGGTCGAGTCGCGCTGAAATGAAAGGTCCTAGCGATATCTCCGATATATTAAATGGTCTTAAAACAAAGACTATTAATATTCAAGAAGCGCAAACGCAAGGACAACCCAACTCTTCAATGTATGAACCACAAATTGCAGGAAATGATAGTAGCACAATTAGCATATCAGATTTGAAGGAATTGCAAGCGGAGGGAAATATGCCCAAACGCAGCAGGCGCAAGCAAAAATCGGATAAGAATACTGTTAGCTTAGATATTTAAATTTAATTCGCAATAATTATTTTAATAAATTAATATTATAATTAATATATTAAAGATAAAAGAATAAAAAATTCATATGGAAAATAATTGTCAATTTGTGAATAGTCGCGGAATATTGAAATCGTGTGATTTTCATTCGCCAAATCCTAGGTCTTCTTGGTGTTATGATACAGATTATTTAAATAAAATGATAACAGAAGAACCAACAAATATGTTTGATAATATGTCAATTTATGTTTGCACCGATGTATTGCCTTATTTTCTTAAAAATATTTTACCAAAAATAAATAATGATTTTTTTTTGATTTCGGGAGACTCAGATGCGACTGTTCCAAATGGTTATTACGATATATGGAGTAATAATAGAAAAAAATTGGATGCATCTATATGTTACGATGTATTAAGACATCCAAGATTAATAAAATGGTTTGCTCAAAACTGCATCTTTACAAATAATGAAAACGATTATGATAATAACAACAATTTTAAGATTTTTAATATTATTGATAATAATAAACTCTGTCAATTGCCAATAGGTTTAGACTATCACACAATATGCAATGATCATTCAAAATTTTGGAGAGACCACAATGAAGGTTATATGGCAAAATACCAAGAAAATATTTTAAAAACTATTCGTAAAACAATGGCCCCTTTTCATGAAAGGACAAAAAAAATTTATGTTCAAATGTTTCTTTCACCAGAAAGACTGACAGATTTGGCTAAAATTCCTTTGGGTCTTGTAGAAGTTAATCCAAAAAATATGCCTCGAACACAAGTGTGGAAGGAAGCAGTAAATTACACCTTTGCATTTTGTCCATATGGAGCTGGTCCAGACTGTCATAGAAATTGGGAAATATTAGCATTAGGTTGCATCCCCATTATAAAAGCATTTGGACAGAATGACATGTTTGATAATTTACCAGTTTTAATTGTGGAGGAATGGAGCGATATTAATGAACAACTGTTAAATGATACTGTTGAAAAATTTAAAACTATTAAGTTTAATTATGATAAACTATTGTTGCAATATTGGGTCAATCAGTTCTCGAGTCCTCCATAGAAAATATAAATGCAACAATTATTTGTTTTATAATCTTTTTTGTAACTCATCTTTTACTACATAAATTAAGTCTTTCAATTCTTTGCGTTCATTGTCAGTTCTTATTAATTTAACCGAATTGTACCAATATGTTGTTTCTTCATTTGACCATCTCCACTCGGAATAGCCCAATAACAACCGCGTTTCAATATTTAATACCCCTGCCAAATGCACTATATATGTATCAACAGTTATCAATAAATCTATATTTTTCAATATATGAATCGTATCTTCAAAAGGCGCTTCTTCATCTATATCAAATAAATGAAAATTACTTTTTTGTTTTATTGATATTAAATCTGAGTTATTTTCTTGATTCTTTTGAATGCAAATTAAATCAATATCTAATTCGCACAATTTTTCAAATTCGTTCAATGGTACATATTTCTCAATAAACGAACTTAATAAACCGCTATAAACAAATCCCACTTTAAATTTTTTTAAATCTTGCAACTTATTCTTCCACAATAACAATTTATCGTCTTTAATTTTAATATATTCTTCAGTATTTGGTTTTATTTCACTTAAATGCAAAATTTTAGGCAACGACATGATATAAATCATATAATCATAATTTAAAATAGTAACCGTGTTGACTATTTCAATGTTTTCATAACTATTAAAAATATGAGCTATTATATCTTTGCAGAAATAATCTATTTTTAAATCTGGGTATTTTTTTGAGAGTTCAATTATAAATCTAAAATATTGAATATTATCTCCAATGCCTTGTTCATATACAACTAATAATCTATTGCATTTGTCTATTCCATTCCAATAGGGTATTTGCGGAATATCAACGCGTTCTTTCAATCCAGTTTGAGCATTTACATTATTACTTTTTAATCTATTTTCATAAAACTCAAATCCCTTTTTAAAATCTTTTTTAGATAAATAAGGAGAAGACATGTTATAAAAATCTGCAGGCATTTTATTATTAACTTTTTCGTAAAAAGAAATAGATTTTTCGTATTGTTTCGTGTAATAGTATAAATTACCTAGTGCGGACTTTGACTTATCATTATTATCAAGATTATAAGATTTTAAATAATGCGCTTCGGCTAATTTATATTGTTTAATATTTACAAAGCAAACACCTATATTATTTAAAACATCGCTCAATTGTTTTATTTTTAATACTTTATAAAAATAATCTATAGCTTCTTTGTGTCTCGACAAAGAGAAATAACATATACCTATTTCATTTAATATTACACCATTGTTTGGTTCATATTTAATTATATTTAAATAATAGTCCAGTGCTTTTTCATAATTACCATTTTTTATATTTTCTTCAGCATTATTGTAATATTTTTTTAATTCATTATCTAATTTTGACATACAATTAATGTAATATATTATAATAATATCTTTATGTAATTTTTAAATACTAATTGCAAAAAATATTTTATGTATAGTTGCAATAACTTTTGATATCACTTATTTCAGAATTTAATATTTTGTCTATTTTTACTTTGACGCGATTTCTTTCGTCATTTGTTTTATAGACAGCTCTTGCTAATTCAATAAATTCTTCGTCAAATTCTTTTTTGAACTCTTTTTCTCTTATTTTATCTTCAATTTCCCACAGTTTTTCATTGATAGTTTTTAATTCATTTATAATAGCATTGCTAATAGCATTATCAAAAACCATTTTATTTATAAACGGCGTTAAATAAGCTAGTTCTTTTGCTATAATAGCCAATTTTGTTGAATCGCAGATCTTTTCATTTTTAATTTGTAAAATAGTATATTTATCATATAATTCGCCAAACGACACTGGTATAACTGGAAGACTCATAAGTATTATTAACTTATATTTTTATATTTTTATATTAATATTCTAAAAAAGAAAAAAAAAAGAAAAAAAAAAAAAGAAAAATCTAGTCAAAAACTTCAACAAAAGGTGTAAACCAAAATTATAATATAAAAATAATTATAGTTTGTATTATAGATGACACCATTTTATTTAAGCGTTTCAATATTACTTTTCTCTCAAATTCTATTATTTCCCCAAAAAATAATTGCGTTGCGGTTGAACGGAATATTCAGTAAATCATTTCAAATATCAAATAGAGAAATAACAAAACACATTCCATACAATAAGATTTCTTCACTGGATGCGCAAAATATATTAAAAAATATAAATGGCTTTTATGGCATGATAGGACCCGATGTAAATGAAGATAAAATAAAATCAGTTTATGAATTATTTGCGGGAGATGGTATGATTCAAGGAGTTTTTTTTGATAATGGAAATATTACCTTTGTAAAAAAGTTTATTCGAACTGAAAAACTTTTATTTGAAGAAAAACATGGTAAAATACCCAACAATTTATTGGTAACAGCATTATTTGCAATAGGAAATAGTTTGAAATTGTTGCCTAACATAGTTGGACGCGCAAATACAGCTTTAATAAATATAAATAAAAATATATATGCATTATTTGAAGGGGATAACCCTTATTTATTAAACATTGACTTTGAAAATAAAGCAATCAACACATTAAAAAAAGTAAATATACCAAACATTAATTATTTCTGCGCTCATTCAAAATTTAATAATCACGAACAACAAATAGAATCCATTGATTATGATGTAATGGGAAAAACCGTTAATTATTATTTATTAAACTCGGCATTTCAAATTATTAATCAAACAAAAATATCTACATCTTGTATTCCGTTTGTCCACGATTTTATTTCTACCAACAATAGTATTTTAATAACACAACCACCATTTTCATTAAAATTGGATTCCTTGAGAGATGTAAAGGTGCCAATTGAATTAGACAAAAATTCAACAACAAAAATTCACATTATTAATAAAACTACAAATAAATGCGAAACATATGAAATAAATCAGAGTATTTTTATTTTTCATTATGCCATTTTAAAAGAATGCGATAACAATATTGAAATATTTGCACCAATTTATGATAAAATGGACTTTAATGATTTAAATTTTGAGGGAAAATATAGAAAAATATCAATAAATAAACTCACAAAAAATGTAGTCATTGAAAAGAACGAAGAGCTCGAAAAATTAAGTTTAGATTTTCCTTTGCGTTTTGATAATAAAATTGTTTTATTAAATGGTGTAAAAAATAAAGTAAACGGTTTTGTTATTTGTGAAGAACTCAAAATAATTTATAAATATTTTTTTCATGATAGATGCATTTGCGGCGAACCAGCAATAATTTACATTAACAAAACGCCTCATTTAATAGCTTTTGAAAATGACACTTCGAACAAAAATAGTTATTTAATAATTGTAAACTTGAATACACATAAAACAATAGAAATACCATTAGATGTAGAGCTAAGCATGGGATTTCACTCTATATTTATTGATAATAAATAAGATTTTAGTTGCCATTTTTATATAATAATAATCCTCTATTTAAGATATGTCTGAACAAGAAATAATTTATAATAAAAATAATATTACTATAAAAAAAAGCGAGACAAACACTTATCAATTACTTTTTTCTCTCAAAAACCAAAATATATATTTAGAAAAAATAATTAATTTTACACTGTTAGATGTACTTTACGCATTAAATAGGGACATTTTTGATAATTATAAAGTAACCATTCATAATGAATGTGAAGCAACCGTATATTTTTTATTCAAGCATTTTTTGCGCGATTTAGGTCTGCCTCAAAAATATGCATACATAAAAGTAGTTTTAGAGAAAACCGATAATCTAATAAAATTCAAAGCGCATACTATTGACAGTTTTATTCCCAACAATTTGCCCAAAGATGTAGAATTAGTTTCAGTAAATAATATTAATGTTGAATGCATTTTAGAAACCCCACACAATATGAATTACCATAGTTCATTAACATTGTATACAAGCATGGATATGTTTGAATTCCTTGAGAATTTTGCAATAAAGGTGCTTGTAAAAATCTTTATAAGAATAAAACAATTTATAGAAAGCTACAAATAGTATAATTATTGTTAATGTCGAGTCTTGCAGAAAATATATATTTTTTAAGTAGTACATTTTGCACATTTCTTTTTGAATTAGCGTTTTCGATGTTTCATCAAAGTCGACAAAAATTTATACAGCGTCTAGCATTGCAATTGTCTAAAAAAAATATATTATATGTTAAATTATTTCAGGCGATTGCATTAAATAAGAATTTAATTAATGATGAAATAAATAATGAGTTGATGAAATTTACAGATTCGGCTCCATATAATGAAAATGACATTGACCGAGAGCTACTTTTCAAGGTAAAAGATGAATTCAATCTGGATTTGCGTTCTTGTAAACCATTAAACTCGGGTATGATTTCATTAGTATTTAAAATGCACAACAATGATATAAATGAAGATGTTGTTTTAAAGGTAAAAAGAAAAAATATAGACAACACATTATCTAGCGCCATTGAAAATGTGCAGTTTTTTGTTTACATTATGTCTTTTATACCATATTTAAATACATTTGATATTGCGACTACATTTAACAAAAATATAGATTCATTGAAGCAGCAATTGGATTTTAATCAAGAGGTTAAAAATATGAAAGAAGCCACAGAAAAATGCAAAAACTTGAACTATATTAAAATTCCTCGCGCATACGAAGAAGTTACTAAAAAGTTTCCAAATGTTATTATGATGGAATTTATAGAAGGAAAGACAATTCAAGAAATTGACGAAGAAGATTATAGTGAATATGCGGGGCAACTACTAAAATATGGAATGGCCTCTTTTTTAATTCATCGAATAAGTCACGGTGACTTGCACGCCGGAAATATATTATTTTTAAAAGACGATGTTACACAAGAACGCAAAATTTGTCTTATTGATTTTGGTGTTATTCTAAGAATTGAACAAAAAATTAGTGAAGATTTTTTAAATATTGGATTAAGATTATTTACAAGTCCCGCTAGAGAAATATCGAAAGATCTTCTGTGTATGTATTTGGAACCTGTTGATGTACTATTAAATTTACCAAACAATCATTTTGAACGAATAATAGATAAATTGGAAAGTATTATAGAAGAAACTATCCATTCAAAAAATCAGGCGGACCAAAATAAACTGTATCAATGCATTGTTGAAATTAATTCTTATATTAATAATAATAACTTGTCTGGTTATGGTGTTAAATTTAATGATTCATTTGTTAAAACGCAAATGGCATTAGCAATGTGCAATGGTATAAATATGGTTTTGTGTAAAAATGATTATATGTCATTTGCAAACAAAACTATTAATGAATTATTTCACACAGACTTACTAAAGGACAATTAAACCGATGAAGAATTATTATTATTATTATTATTGTAATTAAGTTTTATAATTCGATTGCGCATTAGTACTCGATACAAAAATAACATTAATAATTTCATTGAGACCTTGTTATAATATAATGAAATTATTACTCTAAGTTTTTTTGTTTATACAAACTTTGCTTGCCACATTTCGAATAATCTTATTTATCCCAGAATCATCGTCGGGTGTAATACTGGTAGTCACCTGGTTCATTATTCTCATCAACAAGTCATTTTTCTTGGTGGTAACATCAGAGGAGGTTGGATTAGCCTCTTTCCAAATAGGAATGTATTTCAAATTCTTGTGAGCAATCATTGCTATAGTATTTCGTATTTTTTGCTGATTCTCGTCTTTATTCCACACATCATTGTCCTTTATGTACAAGATCTCGCGTTTTATATCGCTGCAATGAATGGGTCTCACTGTTTCATCAAGGTTTCTAAGCCCCTTTATAAATATATTAGAAATACCTTGAATGTAGCCTTGGTTTCCAAAAACTTCGAGGTCTTCTGACTTGATTTCAATCGAGTCAACAAACTCAGTAATGCTCATGGCATTTTTGCAAGTTTCATTTAAGAAGAACTGCATATTAAACTGGTTGTTATTAGTATTTATATTATTATTATTCACGGTGGAGTTAGTTTTGCTTGCAAAATCAAGCATCATTTTGCTTTGTTCTATCATTTTATTTCCCTGATCAATAATGATTTCTTTAAATTCTTTATTTTCTTTCAATAATATTTTAACAAGATCACTTTCATTAACATTCTGTTGTATATTGGCGCATTTCTTCTTATGATACCACACACCGTGCCTAGATTTAAAAAATTTATTACACTTGTCACACGAATACAGGTGCGAGTGTTCAAAAGCAACTTCGTCGTTACCATTCGTAACGAAAATGTGCTTAGCTGTTAGCAAATGTTTATCAAAACTACTTTTTTTGCTCGTAGCATAGTCACATTTTTTGCACAAAAAACCTTGAGCAACTTTTTTGCAACTTTCTGTTACCATTTGTTCTATATTTTAAGAACAGAAAAAGTTGCTAAATACTTTCCATATTAAAATGAAAAAATAATATGCTGACAAATTTTTTAACTGAAAATTGCATCTAAGAGCTTTATGCTCACGAGCGATTTCTCCATTATTTTTTATCAAAAAGTATTTTCCCTTTTCAAAAATGGACAAAAAAAATGTCCAAAAACGAAAACCCAAAATACTTTTGAGTAAAAAGCGATGCCTTATATACCCCCGACCCGACCCTATTTAAAATGTCAACCCATTTTCATATGGCTTATGATAAATGCGTGTGCCACAAAAATAATAATTTGTGCAGAAGACCATAAGCACGAAATTTGTAGATAAGATAATGCCACAAGGTATGAAAGAACTGATTATTTTTTCATTTAAAAATTGATCTTACAATCTCACACGATAATTCTGTAAACCGAGTTAATATGACAACCATCGAAAACACTATTTTGGACTCCTTTGTTGCAAGTGAAACCCCCACCTTTATCTTTGTAGATGGAAGTTATTACACCTTTCATCGATATTTCTCAATTATGCGCTGGCGCAAGAGCGCGCATCCAGAGGAGCCGCTCGATGACCCTTTTAAAAATGAGGTATTCGTGGAGAAATTTAAGAAGACCTTTGTTGATAATCTAAAAGCCATACCAAAAAATCTCGGCATTCACAAGGACCCAATTTCTCCTATTATGCTTGTAGGGAAAGATTGCCCGAGAGAAAAAATATGGCGCTATCAGCTCCAAGACAAATACAAGGCAAATCGCAAAAATGGTCCCGAAGACGGGTTTATGGGTGGACCTTTCTTCAAGATGGCTTATGAAGAAGAACTTTTCCAAAAGGGTGGAGTCCGTGCTATTCTCAAGCATCCGCATCTAGAAGCCGACGACTGTATTGCTATTTCCGTCAAGTATCTACTTCAAAAATACCCAAGCGCGCGCATTTTCATTATTACAAGCGACAAAGATTACCTACAGCTTGTAGAACCCCGAGTGCAACTATTCGACCTCAGCTTCAAGAATTTGGCGCAACAAAAGAGTAGTACCGGTGACCCCAAATCAGACCTGTTTTGTAAAATTGTAATGGGTGATACAAGCGACAATATATCGTCTGTTCTTTCAAAATGCGGACCTAAGACGGCGCTGAAATGTTACCAAGATCGCGAATATTTTGAGGCGCGGATGAAAAAGGAAGATGCATATGCAAAGTTTGAAATCAATCAAAAAATGGTTGATTTCAATTATATTCCTCAGCATCTTGCATGCGAGTTTATGCAATCTCTTGCGTTAATCGAGACAGACAATATAATCTAGGGCAACACCGAGACTATATCTAAATCAATATCAAAAATTTTATCTACATTGCGCAATAAATTTGTTGTCTCTTTTATTTTTTCTATGTCTGGTCTTTTATAATATTTCATTGGATGATTTACTATATCTACTAATAAATTCATGTCTGTAGATAAATCTCCGGTTAAACAAATAACTTTATCGTCAAAATAATTTTTTATATTATAACATCCCAAATATACTGGCATCGCTGAACACAACAACGAATTTATAATTTTCTCAGAAAAATACTCATTACACTGAAAATTTTCAATACATATATGAAAAAAATAATTTTTATAAGGCTCTTTATCCGGATATTCGCCTTTTAATCGTTCATCACTGCGCCCCAAGCGATCTTTAATATTTGCGCATCCTCTACCATAAACATCAATTGGCAATTTGTTCTGCAAAATAGCATTAACCAAATCATATCTATAGTTGTGTCCGGGTGCAAATTCTTTTTGACTAATCATAATAGACATTATCTTATTTTTTTCAGGAAAACTTTTTAATGGAACAGTGTGCCACATATATGTATAGCCTTCAAAAAAAGGACTAGGCAATTCTTTCTTGTCTCCAATAAAATATCTACTTATATTTTTTCTTGCATACTCAATAAATTCATCGGTAACTCCCAAAAAATATATTGGTTCAAGAGATAATCCAATAACATTTTCTTTTGGTATACCTGGTTTCAAGCTAGGCATTGCAGTATTCAGAATAATAACATGCGTGTATTCGTCGTCGTTTGTTATATATAATTTTTTATCTGCACCATAATAATCCAATAAATGCGATTCACACTGTGTCTCATAGTTTGATTTGCATGTATCGCCGCTGCAAAAACTAGAAAAGAATCGAATACAAATTTTGTCGCCAGTGCCTTTTTTTAAGTCGGCTTTAAGTTCAATTTTCTCAATAGTATTTTGTGGTTCTTTTTGCGAGTCTTTAACTTCTTCTACCATAGTAATAGTTTTTTTGAAAAGTCTGGTATAAAGTTCCCGGTTGCCAAATTTATCAATGTGAGGTTTATGCAATCCGCAAGGGCTTTCGTAGTACACAGTTTCTACTGCAAACTTTTTAGCTACATCTAATGGAGCTACTTTAAATTCTCTTATAGTGCACCAATAACAAAAATATATGTCTTCATTTTTCATATATTCTAATCTGGGACAGTGTGTTGAAATATCTAACATTGCATCTACATTTCTTAAAGAAAGACCACCGTTTCCAACATCTAACATACCCATCCATTTTATGCACCAAGGCGCGCCAACATAGTCGTATTGTAAAAACTCATCCAAATCATTTTTGAATAATAACGTGTCTGATTGGAAAATAAGAGCGTGCTTCGCTCCACAAGATTTTATTTTTTCCCAGAAAGAGCTAGAGCACAATAAATCATTGTATTCATTTTCTTCCAAGTTAGATTTACCAATATTAAAATAATTTATATTTTCTATTCCTAGTAATCTATATTTTATAAAATCTTCATTTTCTGTTCCGTGAAAAATAATGAGACCCCATTGCTTCTCCTGTAACAAATATAAAAAGTTCTTTATTGCGAGAATAGTTAGTTCCATCATTCTTGGTTCGACAATAACGCAATATTTTTCGACGCGTGAGTTATCCGCTATAGTAAATTCGCTATTTGGTTTATTAAACTGTTTCAAGTGATTCGACCATTCGGGTTCATAGACATCGTCCATTTAAATATTAAATAATATTGAATGTAATATTTAAATCTTTTTTAAGTAAACTTATCTTTCTCTTCCCCTATCTCTATCCCTATCCCTATCTCTTTCGCTCCTACTTCTAGGTCTTCTTTCATCGTCTCCATCTCTGCGTCTTCTTGTCGACCTATAATTATCTCGACCTCTTTCGTTTTCTCGATTCTTTAAAGCAGAAGGCGCTGTAAACCCAGTAACATATAATTCGTTAGGACGATAGACTAGGCCAAACAATTTTGCCCAGGCTTGTCGGATTTTCTCGTATCGATTCTGACAAGCTAAAACCGCTTTTTGTGTTAATGGAATGCCGTCTTTACCTGGATACAAATCCAAGTCAATAATAACATAATAACTCAATCTTGAATCGCGGTTGCTTGCATAAGCAGTGTTTCCGCGACTTGCGCTTACATAGCCACTTGACAACGACGCACCGCCTCTTGTAACAGCATAAGGGTTACTCAAATCTATATTTGTTTTTTTTCTTGCACCGCGTCTTACTGCAGGCGGAACTACTGTATTTTCAACTTTTATTATTGGTATTGTTGCTGATGCAGAAGAACTTTCTTCATCTATTTTTGTTTTATAATCAATCATTGTTTGTATGTATTCTGGATTTATATATCTAAAAAATGGTAAATTTTTTAAATCTTGCACATTAGAAAACCTTACCAAAGAATTAAAAATTAACATATTGTAAAATGGAGGAATTTCTCTATAATTGTAAACAAATTTATTTTCTGTAAAACTAAAAATATTACTATAGGTTTCGCCCGCGGTATCGCACAATAAAAACATAAAATCATCGATTAGTGTTGGTGTTGTTGGCGCTCTTGTAAGTTCAAGTATAGGCGGCGCAATAAAAAAATTTTGTTCACTGGGAATAACTCTTTGACATGACATTTGAAATTCACTAGAGTCCTGAGTTTTGATAATAAATGTTGGATAAAAATCTGTAACATCTGCCAAGAAGCCTCTACTTGAACCACTACCATTAAAATATGCAGTTAATTCGGTTAATGGGGTGTTAAATATTGCAGTTGTTAGAGTTGTATTCGGCGTTTCCAAATATTTTATAATATTTTGTTGTTCAAAAATTTCTGCTATTTTATCGTTAAATTCCTTTAATTTTGCACTAGCCTCTGCGCTGCGAACATTGTAAAAAAAAGGAGATTTCATGGTTTCTAATATATTTAGCAACGCGTCAAGAGAGTTTACAAGTTTCGAGCACTGGTCTATTAATGCTTTTCCATTTGGAGGCAAACGCGTCATTTCTTTAAGTTCTGTAAATCTACCCACTAGTAGTTCTTTTAACAAACCCAATACTATTTTTTGACGATTCCATTCAAAGTTTTTTTGGAAAGGCGAAGCTTTAAATGCGCCCTCCCGCTCTCTTCTGTTTGAACCAGAAAAATTTATTTCCTTTGCAATTCCACTCAAAACATTATTGTCGTTGTCCAAAAATTGAAGAAAAGAACCCTCCCGCAGTTGCTCTTCAAAACTATCAACAACAACAACTTTAATCTTAAAAATATTTTCTAAAAGAGGCAACATTGCTCTGTCGCCAAAGTAACCTTGGGCACTTGTAATTCTACTATTAATAATTTTTATATTTGCAATAGTATTGGAATAAATTAAAACAGAGCAATTATCCCCTGCAATTATTCTATTAATGTTGTTATCTAGATCCATGTCACGAAACACAAACCTGATTTTTTCCCACTCTTGATCCATATAATCCTTAAGAATTGTTTTTAATTCTATTTCTTTTTCACTGTCATCTGGAAAAGCTGTATACTGTTCTATAAAATGCTCGCAAAATTCGCTCGCTTGTTCAATGTAATAATCAATATAAGATCCATTTTCAGGTAAAGCAAGTTGGTCTGCAATTGCACGCCTTATACCTTGAATTGCAAATTTTCCGTCCAGTGCATATTTATTTGTTGTAGTCTGTCCCGAAACAATTAATTGCCCATTCAATGCAGTAACAAAGGCTTCCAAAATAGAACCAGGTTTCTCTCGATCGTTGTTATAAGTGTATGAATAAACGCTCCATTGACTTATCTTTTCCGTTATTGCAGCATAAATTGAAGGATTTACTTGTTTATCCTTAATATATGCATAATATTCTAAAAACACCCAAGTTAGTTGATTTTCGCAGTTTTCACTCAACTCCTCATCTTTTATAAATCTTTTAAAAAAATTAATTCTATCTTGTTCGATTATTGAAATAGGATTCTGGTTTAAATTATCAGGATTAATTATTGCAACGCAAGCTTTAAATACCCCCATTTTACTAATATAAGGAATAAGCGAATCCAATTCATTTTTAAATTTTAAATTCAATGTATCAATAACATTTTCAAAAAAAACCTTATCATACATAAGAGACCCGAGTTGTTTCGCTGCATCGGCGCTCAATTTATCAAGTTCTATTATAGGGTTTATAGTTGGAGACGACCATTTATCTGGTTCCAAATCTCCGTACAACGAGTCAGTTAATAAACCAACTGCATTTACCCCCGCAAAATTTTTTTTTACTGATTCGTAATACTTTTTTAGAGAAGAGTAATAATTTCTTTTCGCATTCACAGAGTTTAACTCTTGAGTCTTGTAAGACAATTGTCGCGCCAATGTTATTGTAGATAACCTAGCGTATAGTGTAATATATGTATACGATATGACTTGCGCGTTTAATAAGTTTGTAAACTGTTCTCTTTGTGCAGTATCCTTGGACGATGTTGAAGAGCGAAAGCTTAACAAACTTGTTTTTTGAATGGGAACTTGTCCGGCATTATACCTTTGTAAAAAATTAGCGCGCTGTTGTGCATCTGGAAAAGTTTCGGTATATTTTTTATATAATAAATAAGTTTTCCCAATTGATTTCAAAGCAAGCCCCTTTATTCGTTCAAACAGTTTGTCCGTTTCTAGTGAAATGTGTTCCCATAACTCTTTTTCATTTTGAATGTCAAAAATAAGCAATTTTATATTATAACAATCCAATTGATGTTTTTCAATAGTTAATAGAAACGGGTAATTAAATAATGTTTCAAAAGTCTCTCTCACATTATAGGGTTTATCCAACAAATTATCCGTTTTAATAATTAGCGCCTTGATGGTGTCTTCTATTTCTTTTAATGTTGCATTATAGGAAGCATCGTTTAATAAAGAAACATAACAACCATAATCAAATTCCATCATTTCGACCGAAATAACCAACTTTAATAATTCTAGTGAATCATATTCGTCCTTCTTTTTTTTATACATCTTGTCCAGTTTTTTTTCTTGAATATCCAATAATAATTTAATATAATTACAAAATGCTACTATATACTTGCGTTGATTATTGATCTTATTCAAAAGAGCATACAATGATTCTTTATAAACTCTAAAATATGACTGTTTTACTTTTTGCAATTTTCCCACTTCTTCCAAGACCTTGGCTTTTATTGTTTCATCTGCAAGAATAGACTTGGCAGTTTGTCCATCTTTTTTATATGTGTCTACCATTTTAATAAAATTTTCTAGCAGCTTGTCATATACTCCTTTCAATTTTAAAACAGAATTATTTACTTTTATAGGTAATGCAGCATCATAGTTTATTCCTTTATATTTGTCAAGCAATGTCCTATTCAATCTAGCAGTCTGTTTAAATAATTGACCTATTTGTTGTAACCCCATTTGAATTTGTATTCGTACACCAGATTCTAATTGCTGTCCATTATAAATTGTTTTTAAATTATTTAATAAAACTTCTATTTCACTCATAGAAGAATCTACGTTTTTAACCAAAGAAAAGGCATCGACTTGTTTTTGTAACATGTCTGGAGGGTTGGTAGCACTATCTTTTACGAGAGATTCCTGAGTTTTTATTAAATTGGCAATTTTTGTTTTAGCGCTTTCTATCCTCGAAATAGTATCACTAGTAGCATTTGTTAAAGTCGAAGCAACAATTGATGGTTGTGTTTGTGGTTGTGGTTGTCTATACATGCTAATAACAGAATCTAGTTCTCCAGACAATCCTGAAAAATCAATAGATTCCAATTGACCAATAATTTCATCTCTATTTCTTTTTAAATCTCGCCGTGTTGCATCCAACTCTTCAAAATTACTTTCATCTTTATCAAGAAGGCCTAGAGATGATTTGAATTTATTTGATGCATTTTGAAAGTCTTTTAGTGTTGCTTGAAAAGTTTCAAATAAAGGAACTAGACCAGGGTTTGCACCCCTTTCTTCCAAATAAACAACATTTAATGCATCTAACAGCGATTTAGATATTGGATCGCTCGCCATATTGGGTGTGTTTGGGTCAGCGTTTATAGCACTATCAAATATTAATTCGGTGGCTACTAGTTGTTTTACTGCTTCGGGCAACACCTTTTGTTTTTCCGGATTTACAGTAACATCTGGGTTATTAACAACACTAGAAGGCGTCTTTTGTGAAACGCCCGCCGCGACACCAGTTAACAATAGTTCAGCATCGTCAAATTTAGACATTCTTGGATTTATTTTTCCGCGCATCACAGACTTGGGATGAGTCGATTTGAAATTCGCCAATTCCTGGTCAGCAACAGCCTCTTCTTGATTAGAAAATTGCACTTGCATCATTGAATTAATGCCTTCTCCGTAAGAAGAACCACTCGTCGCAAATCGGCGTTCTATATTTTTAGTTCCAACCTTCCAGTCCCCATAATTCCAATCATAACCATTCACTGTAAATGGTTGCCCCTTTATATAAAAACGATTGCCCGATTTGAATAATTGATCCAATGTCACTTTAATGTTATTATCAACATACCCCTCATCGGTTGCTTGTTCAATAGTTCGCTTCCCTTGTCCAAAGAGAGAAGAAGAAAGGGTTCGACTTATTAAACTATCAAATCCACCCTTGTCAAAAAACTGTGTATACAGTTCAGATGGAGGATAACCTTTTGGAACCGAGCCAGCTACACTATTATTCAATCTAACAAGAGGATCGAAATACACAGTTTCACTGCGCGCCCCAGGAACCGACATAGAAGGCTCATATTTCAGTTTTGGATAACCGCGAATTCTTGTATTCAATAATATGGTTAATGATTTTGGATAATTAGTTTCACTTGGATTTATTTTGGATGGAATAATTTTAGAAACGGGCAGCATACTTATAATACATTAAGAATATTATATAGGTATTTTTAATGTATTTTACATCATTGGATTGCATTATAATTCCCGTTATTACTATAACAAGGGTTATTTGCTGGTCACACTGTTTTGAGGAAGATCGTTTTCAACGCTTTTAAACTTATCATAAGCATCCATCTGGGCTCTCTTTTGCTTCTCTCGCTTGGCTTTTTCTAATACAGCAATAGCTGAGCTCACTTCTGTTTCGGATACAACGCCGTCCGCATTTGAATCAGCCAGCTTGTGCAAGACGCGGTGATTTTGGGGAACAATGCAAAAATTGCTTTCTTCGTTAAATAAATGGTCAGACAAAACTACAAAAATAGCGGTTAAAGCAAGTGCCGTGTATATGTCACGAGTGCCCATCCACGCCATTGCAAAAACTAAAAGTTGCTTGCTGAGAGAAAACTTGAGATATTCTTCGGTAGATTTGCTAAATTGAATCGAAATGAACTTGGACCCAACGTTCAACATAATCATAATTACACCGGCAAAAAACTTGCTACTGTTTAAATATGAAATGTGATCGTGAATATATAAGAAAGGGTTTTGAAAGAAGCTTACATTTGACGAAGGTGGTGCTGCCGGTGCTGGTCCAAAACCTGGGAATCCTAGTGCAGAAGAAGAAGAAGAAGCAGAAGAAGCATTCGAATTATCGGGAACATTTATTTTTTTTTTTGAAGGCTTGGGAGGCATATTATAATAAAACTATAAAATAAAACTTGCAAATCAAATAAAAGACGCAACAAATAATTACCATAAACCCCACCTTCTTAAAAATACTGAAACTTTGCCAGAAAGCGAATCATAGTTACTTGTTGTGTATAAACGCGCTCTTCTAACATATGGTCTATACATTTGACGAAAGCCCGACAAAAACCCCTCTTTAGTCGTGTCATTTTCTTTATGTAAACTTAAAAACATAAAAATTGTTGTAATAAATACAATAAACAGAATAAATGGAATAAAAAATATAATCAAACTGCTCTTCATGAAATATGATTATATTTAAAATTTTCGACCTTAATTTGCTAGAGCTGCACCACTTTGCATGCCTTCGGTTCCTGAGTAATTTGCGCTAGGTTCCGCGCTTGACTCGTAGTATTTAGAAAAAGACATTTGATTTGAGAACTTGGGCATACGAATGTAATCTTCGATAGTTAACATTCTATTTCTTCCTTCATTCAAATCAGCGGGAGACAAGGTCATGTTATGGAATGCTTCCTTTTTTGCATCTTCTTTCTTTGTATTATCTTTTTGTACATTTTCTTTTTGTACATTTTCTTTTTGAACAACCGTCGGTTCTGAACTCTTGTCAATAGGAGAATCAGGTTTTTTATCATCAGAAGAAGCGGTCGGTAAAGGTGTAGGTGTACTAGATGTAGGAGCTTCGGTTGTTTTAGGTTCAGGTTTTTTTTCTGTGGCAACAATTTCTATTTTTTTGCTATTAGCGTCGAATCCTTCAATAACGCGCGAGTTATACAGACCAATAAATGCTACAGTTGCCAGCGCTCCAAGCATAGGGTTGCAATATGTCATTGCAACAACAAATAATATTAAAGCGGCTCTTCCTAAAGCGTTCTCAAAATAGAATTCCAAGTAATAAGGGTATCTAACAATGTAGAGAACAATTACCCCAAAAATAACGGTTATAATTGTATGAAAATGGTTAGTAAAGGCGGTAAGTAATTTTGTCATTATATAAATAACTGTATATTTTTTTGCGAAAATGCAAATGTTAAAATTCAGTGTGTTTCATAAATTTATTATCTTAATTTTTATTAAGAATGTCTTTAGCAATGTATGCAGCACCATTTGATAATGAAATAAATGAAGTAGTAAATAATGATACGACAAATCATATAGGAAAAAAAAGAATTGCTCTAAATAAGACGCAAAAGCGTTATCCAAACCTAAATCCTAAAGAGAATGTAAATACAGAAAAAGTATTATCGGTTCTTCAATCCATCCACAATTTACCGGAACAGCAAAATGATCTTGCGGATTTTAGTCCTCTTCCACCACCGCAATCAATGGGCGTTCAATCAACAATATTGAGAGAAGGTAAAACCTCGTCATCGATGGGATCAAATCTATCATCTAACACAACAAGTGAACCTAATGATGTAAACCAAGGTTCAACTTATAATGTTTATTCTGAAGACCACAACCAAAACGCGGCCGAAGACTATTACAAACGATTTATTCCTAATTATGAATCTATGTACAGCGCGACGCCTAATAATATCCCGGCTTACAAGTTTTCAAATTCTACTAGGTCTCAAATGTCAAATGGTGGACCGATGTCAAACAGTGTACCGATGTCAAACAGTGTACCGATGTCTAGCCAAGATATGTTGATTGAGAAATTGAACTATATGATTCATCTTTTAGAAGAACAACAAGATGAACGCACAAACACTGTAACCGAAGAAGTTGTCCTATACTCCTTTTTAGGAGTTTTTATCATTTTTATTGTGGACGCTTTCTCTCGTGTAGGAAAATATACACGCTAATTAATGAAGAATTAAGCACTTTGCTGGTTTAAAGGTAGGATAAGCAAAATTATAAAAAAAATACGCTGTAGGACTCACTAGACTGGGTTCTGTGCGAAGCATTATATTTTTTATGATTGCATTATTATCACTAATGTCCTCAATAACTGCGTATTGAAAGCCCGGATGCTTTTTATAGATTTTCCACAAGACAACCTTGTATCCTTCCACAAATATATTATTTTTATTTTTTTTATTTTTTTTATTATTTACACCATTAATAGATGCAAAGCACGATAATATTTCCACATTTTTCTCTATATAAGCACATGATTTACGAAAGAAATAAGCACACAATACTTCAAAATCGTGAACAATAATATAACAATAAATATTGCCAGTTTTAATAAGTTCTAACAGATTCGAAATTTCTGGCATAGCAACAATATCAAATTTTATATTTTGCGTTTTAATAAAATCAATTAAATGGTGCGCATTTTTGGGTCCAATTTCAACTAGACCCAAATGTGGTGGCAAGTGCGGTGGCTGTTTCCAAGTTTCCATTTCAAATCCATAAGTTGAATAAACGCAAAGCGGAACAATCCCTGTTAGATCTCCTTCTCTTTTAAAAAGAGAAACCAAAATTTTTTTGTTTAAAATGCGTTGATTGTATTCGTGTGTTTGAATAATTTGCGGAGCAATTCCGGATTTTCTATAACTTTTATCTACGCACAAGTAATCTATATAATACGCATCAAAAAATGGTTTTGAATCTTTGCCACTATTATTATTACCATTATTATTACCATTATTAATATAAATGTGAAGCGGTCGACCAGTCATTGCAGCAATAATTTTGTTATTTTCAATTGACGAGTTTGTTTTGCAGTCTAACAGAAGCTCGGACACATTATAAAACGAGAAAAAACACGGATGATTGTGTCCAGTAAAATAAGGAACAATATTTTCTTTCTGCGGCAAAAATACATTTTCCTGGTTTCTCAAATAATGAGACTGGACAAAGCCAACAAACTTTTGAAGCTTGTAATTATCAATCTCGTCAAATTTTATGGTCTCTACATCTTTAAAGTTGCAATACTTATTTTTTTCGGGTGCCTCGTGCTGGATAATTCCCGGCGGAAATAAATAATAATGCAAATCATATATGTGAAATACTGGCTGAATTCTCCAAAATCCATATTTAAAACGAATGTACAAGCAAAAAGACAAGAAAAGTAAAAATACAATACATATAAAAATTAAAAATATGTATTTTATGTTGTGAAAATTTTTATAATAATCAAATAGCATCACTACAATCTTATAGTCAATAACAGAAAATATTTACTGTGGTTTGACTAATATATATAAATATTGATATTCATAGGCGACCTTTACGAGGTCTACTTGCCCTTGCAACAGGAACCCGACTTCTTGTGCCATTTGTATTATGGAATCGCTGGTTGGCATATACATCTTGTGTTCATTTTTGCGCACCTTTCCCGAATCGGCAAATTTGAATTTTTCACTAAAAGTAGCAACATCGGTATTCTCATCCAGGTCAAAATTGGCGTCATATTTGAAATCATTGAAAGTAATACTGGTATTTGTTATGCGTTTATCAGCATATTTTTGCGGAGACACCATAATAAGAGGGTTACCGGGAGGCAAAATGGGGTCAAACATATCTCGGTCCACCAAATGCAAAATTAGATAACCGCCTGGCTTCAGCCAATTCATGCAATTCTTGAAAAAGAGCATCTTGTCTTTCATGTAATAAATTGTAAAATAAAGACACAAAATGTGTGTGAAAGAGTTGGGATGAAATTTATCACTCTTTAATGCGTCACCCACAACAAAGTTGTAATCCGGATAGAACTCTTTGGCTTTATTAATCATTGCTGGCGAAACATCCATGCCAACCACATTGTAATTTTTAGACGCTAAATCAGCAACATGGTGCCCTGTACCGGACCCGACATCTAAAATAACGCTTTCTTCCGATGGTGATGTCTTGTTAATAATTTCTCCTACCTCGTAAGAATCTTTAATGTTATTATAAACCAAATAATCGTAAATATCGCTGTAAAATCCATCATAGATTCCGGATCCAGTTTTCAAAAGAAATTTGTCGCTTTGCTCGAACCCTTCAACCGACAACGGTCTCTTAAAATATATAACAACAATGAGAAGCAACACGATAAATAGTAATATTTTACCCCACAAAGATAGTTTATTGTATGTTTTATTGATGGAAGAAAAAATGTTGGGCATTTGTCTATTATGTATTATTGCTATATTTTTGTTTGTTTGTTTGTTTTTTAATAGAAATAGTTAATATAGTTAATATATTTGTTTCTATGTCAAATAATGAAATCGATGATATAAGAGAACAAAAGGATTTCAAAGGAATAACTTTCTCTGAATTTAAGAAAACAGATGTAAAAAAAGAATTACTAAATAATTTGATAAATTCTAAAATAGAACAGGCGTGTTATTGGAGTGCGGAATTTGTGTGTTCTGGTCATTTTGGAGATTTGTGGGAATTAATATTATTTTTTTATAGCAAGCACATTCATTTAGGTAATCCTAAATTGGGAATCTACTTGAATTTAAGGATAGAAAATTTTAAGGAAATAATTCACGGAGGTTACATAAATAATGAGATGAAAATGCGTAATAATCCTAAAATAAGGAAGATTTTTGCTGAAATAATTTGCATATTGTGTAATGCAAAACGAAAGCATAGTTTTGACGAGGTAAAAATAAAAAAAACCGATTTCGATATGACACAAATGACGGACCGTTTTAAAGCGCCGAATGTATCATTTGGAACAAATATAATATTGCCCGAAGACCCTAAGGAATTATTTATAGCAATGAACGAGTTTGCATATAACATATCAAAAGAGGGAAAAAACTCTATAAATGCGTGTTATTGGATGGAATGGATAATGGAGTTTGAAAATATTTGCAAGGCAAAAAAAGAGAAATGTAAATGCGAAAGAAGAGCAAAAATGCCTGTCGATAGCAAAAATCAGCAAGACATAATTTGGATGATATGGGATGCTATTTTAAAAGAAGCGGAAACAAGTAACATACAGTTAATACAAAAAATAATAAACAGCTTATTAAGCTTATTCTGTTTAAAGTATACAAACAGTTGTGGCAGGAAAAGGCGTTATATTATTTATTACGCAATATCACTCTTGATAGAACCGGTGGATTTAAATGAGGAAATCGTAAAAAATAAAGATCAAGTAAACTTGGTGGTTTCAAAGATTGACAACATTTATAAACAAATCAAGAAAAATGAGAAATCCCCCAACACAGATTATCTCTTTAATCAATTAGGTAAAACAAATTTGGACAAGACCATTGAAAAGTTGGAAAAGATGAACAATTTCGGAGAGACTTTTATACCAAGACTATAAAGTAAATTTGCAAATAATAAAAATAATTCTACATACATATTATATAACTATAACTATAACAATGAGTTCAAGACAAAATACTCGTCGCAAGCAAAAAACGCGCAAAAACCGTGCACAACCCGCATCCATGCAATCGATTCAAAAATTTGAGCAAGAGATTATAATCAAGTTTTTAAGTATGCTCAATATAGTAAAAATATATCATTGGAAAACGCACAGCTATTCAAGTCACAAGGCAACCGATGAGCTTTATTCCAAATTAAATGGCGACATTGACAAGTTTGTTGAAGTGCTTCTTGGGAAAATCGGCAATCGCGTTGATTTAACAAAAGTAAAATCCATCCCTGTTCGTGACTTTACTTCTCTCGAACAAATGAAAAAGGAAATAGCTAATTTTAAATCATATTTGGTTGGTCTAGATTCAAATAAAGTTATGAATATAATGTCAAATTCTGATTTATACAACATTCGAGACGAAATATTAGCCGACTTGAATCAATTCTTATATTTATCAACTTTTAATTAATAACAAATAACAAATAACAATAAATCAGGTAAAAATAAAAATTTAATAATATTTATTTTTATTATAAATATAAATGAATAGTGCTGCTGTTTCAAGTAATCCATTATCACAAAACAATTTTTATTCTCCTTCGGCTCCCACTGCATCTTCTTTACCATCTTTAACTACAACATCGAATAACGGCGGTTGGTTTAGCAATTTTGATTGGCGTGTTTGGCTTTTCATCATTTTCATTTTGGCCTTTTTGGGAATTAATATTTTTGTTTATCTTGCAAAGGGAACGCAAACTCTTGCCGATCTTTTAGCACCTATTAGCCAATATTTTGGCGGAACCGCTATTAATGCCACAAAACAAGCAGTCAATGTCAGTGCAACGGGTGCAAAAGTCGGCATTGATGTTGCTGCGGGGACCGTTACAACCGGTTTAGATGTAGTGCAACAAACCGCCGGTTCTATTAAAGGCGCGCCCACTACCGATCAACAAACAACTGCAAAACCCATTTACGACAACTCGTTAAGCAATGCGTTAAATAACGCAACATCGTCTTTGAATCAAATGGGTGGCCAACAACAGCAAATGGACACACCCACATATCAAGCGGACGATTCCTATAGCAGCATTCAGGCGAGCAAAACGGCTGGGAAAGCCGGATGGTGTTATATTGGAGAAGACCGCGGCAATCGAAGTTGCATAGAGGTGGGTGAAAATGATGAGTGTATGTCTGGCGACATTTTCCCGAGTCAAGAAATATGCGTTAATCCTAATTTAAGGATGTAAGACGAGACAAACTATAAACGAATTCCAAAAGGATTTGTAACGGGATTTACTGGTTTAATTGAGTTTGCAGAAAAAATAAGCTTCGCATTTGTTGGCCATTTATTACCACTAGTTCCATAAGTCAGTCTTGTCTTTGGGTAATAAGTTTGTAGACCATCGTTCCAGCATAAAAGAGTGGGTGGTCCGGGAACATCAGATTCAGAGGTTGAATTGCATTGTTGGACATAAGTTTGTTGCAAGGTTTGCCCAGTGCAAGGATTTGCTACAATGCTTCCTATTAATGAACCACCAGTTTGAACTGCCGCTTGGATTATGGTTTTGGGTCGATAAACATAAGGTGGCATTATTAAAGTTGTACTAGTTTTTGTAACGACGGGTGGCACAAGTGGATTATTATTTTTTAGATAGGACCGGGCTGGGAGAGCTGCAAAATTCTTTGCAGGAATGGGCAAACAAGATGTAATAGCAGAAGTAGTGAGAACAGGGTCTATAATCTCGGTTCCGTCGACGCTAAAGTCTGGAATTAATAATGTGTCATAATTGACCCGCTTCAAAAGGTCAGAATTCGGGTTTGTAACGGATTCGCTTTGTGAACTCCAAGTTTTGGTTCGATTTGTCCACATACCTTTTGCAATTTGAGAATAGCGCTGCTTTTTGGTTAAATCCGCGCTATTTTTTTTGTATTGGAGCACATTGCCCTTTTTATAGACGGCTACATTGTATTCGTAAGCATGCGGAAGAACGCTGGCAGGGTCTTCTAAAATAAAATTTGTTTCATTTGCCGACGAAACATTATTTATAGTTGGACACCTATTTTGAAATCTGTACCATTCTTTTGTTGGATCGGGATTATAATCTGGTCCTAAACAAGACATTCTTATATATTCCACTTTTTAAAAAAGTGGAGCAAAATATAATCCATCCACTTTTAAGAAAAGTGGAGCAAAATATATTCCACTTTTTAAAAAAGTGGAGCAAAATATAATCCATCCACTTTTAAGAAAAGTGGAGCAAAATATAATCCATCCACTTTTAAGAAAAGTGGAGCAAAATATAATCCATCCACTTTTAAGAAAAGTGGAGCAAAATATAATCCACTTTTTCGTAAACTTGTGAAAAAGTGGATAAAGTAGAAATACGAAACACTGGATTTTGCTCCACTTTTCTTACAAGTTTACGAAAAGTGGAAAAAGTGAATAAAGTAGAAACACAGGATTTTGTTCCACTTTTTTTACACCTTTTCTCATTCACAAGTTTACGAAACGCCTACTCCCGAAGTGATGGCGTAAATGAGTGAAGGTAGCGTTGCCATTTGCGAATTGAAAATGCGCAAATGCGCAAATGGTGTATTATTCTTTTATTTTGTTTTGCGTGCCTTTTTTGTTTTGCGTGCCTTTTTTCCACCCTTTGCAAAATCAATAAATTCTTTTATTTTTTCCTTATCCTCTTGTGTGTAAGGATGACGAAATGGCGTTTGAGATTGATTGGAAGTCCACATATTTCTAATTTGACTAATATTATACTGGTTACCATCACTTAATGTTATTGAAGCTTCTGGTTTATTTGTGGTTTCTAATGTAAAGACGTTTGTCTTTTTATTACTAGATCGAATTTGTTCAAATTCTCCTAATTCACCTTCTCTAGGTCTTTTGAATCTTGTTCTGGCTGCCACGCCTGGAACAGCCGGAGGCGCGCCGACCTTTAAAAATTCTGCATATATATTGTCTGCAATTCCATTTAATCTATCCGCACCTTCATCATTCAAAAGGTCATTTTCAACTTCGTCCTGCTCTAACTCTATATTATCTTCAGTGACGCCGTGTTTCGCGTATATTGCTTCTAGCGCATTTATAAAAGCTTCCCTTTTTGGTTCCCACTCTTCTAGTGGCAATGCCGAAGGAGCATATTGAGGTCCGATTGTACGCACTACAGCACCAGCATATGTTATTTTTTCTTTGGGTGTTGCGGTCGGTCCTAAATCTAAGTTAAGAATATATCTCTCCACATCAGCCATGTCTCCACCCCTTTGACGAGTTATTCTTTTTTGTCTCCTAGTTGATTTGTTGCGTTTATTACGCATCTTTCTTCTTGAGAAAGATTTTCTTGCCATTATATATAATTTAGAAAATTATTTTTTATTTTTATAAATTATTTTTGTCCAGTAAAATGAGCGTTTCGTAAACTTGTGAAATGAGAAAAGGTTTAAAGTGGATAAAGTAGAAACACTGGATTTTGCTCCACTTTTCGTAAACTTGTGAGAAAAGTAGATAAAGTAGAAACACAGGGTTTTGCTCCACTTTTCTAAAAAGTGGAAAAAGTGGACGATTAAGGATTGTATTCATCTTTATTTCCGTAGAAATACCAGCGTAATGACAAGTAATTAGGATTCTTCATACTCATTGCCGAAGACCCAGTCATTTTGGTATTCGGTCCATTCTTTACTAAATTTTGTATGGCTGCGGTTCCAAGCGCATAATTATAATACCACAAATTCGAAATATATCCGTCAAATCCCCCATTCATAGCAACATACACATTACCATAATTCTGCTTGGGAACTCCCAACAATTTTGCGCTCTTTGTAACAGTTCCATTAATATAAATGTCAACCGTTGTGTTTTTACAACGAATAATGCAGTTTACCCACTTATTCAAGGGTATATCTGGTATAACAATTTCCTCGTTAATGACATCGTAAGTATTCATAATAACTGTTAGCGCGTTTGTATTTGGCGAAATGTAAAGCCCAGGAGCATTATTGGGGTAATTTAAACCAACATTATCCAATGTATCATTACCCTTGTGGAAAATGTGTCGATACTTGTCATCGGGTTTACCTAAATCATTAATAAAAATCCAAACAGACCAGGTAAATTCAATGCCATTATTAGCATTTACAGAACGATTAATAGTTTTTGCACCAGACTGAGTTGGGTCCTGAGGAATAATAAGCAACTGTTTTGCGTCAACCATACCATTTATTAGATGTGGCGAATCGGTGGGGTTAAAAAACCATCCCAAGAAAGATATCGAAAACTGTAAAACAACAATAAAAACAAATATTACCAATAATAAAAATGAAATTTTGGCGACTAAGCTATTTGAATCAAAAAAACTAGTTTCTCCGCTACTACTTCCTGATATTGATGTATTTGATCTATTATAACCTGAATTATCCATATATATATTATAAAAGAAAAACAAAATAATATATATTCCAAATGCATTTATAAATTGATTACTAAATTGTTAAACTGCTAGCATCAGCGCCGTTTTCAACAAGCGAGACCTTGATCTGGTATTTGCCAAAAATATTGCTTAACATGCTGGCGCCATATCCTTGTTGATAAATGTTCCAAGCGGTTTGAGGATCAATTGAGTTAGGGTAATACTGGAATTTAGCCGTCCAACCAGAAAATCCACCGTTGGGCGTAACATATACATTTGCATCGTTGTTGATCTTAGCTACTCCAGGTAACACGCAAGTCTTTACCAATTTGCCATCTAAATACACATCCAGTGTTCTTCCATAAACACTGATTAATAAGTTTACCCATTTTTGAATGGGGACATTGGCAACGCTGCAATGATGAATTGCAGAATTTGCCTCGCCCGTGGTATTGGAGACGGAATCAACACCAGGATAAATGCTTAAAGCAATGTCCAAATTGTTTGAAATAGGTCCCATAGTAACACTAGGACAAGGTTGCTTGTCTGTGCCACTAGAGTCACCCATTCGTCCAAAAATAACTTTGGGTTCGCCATATCGATAATTCCAATCGTTCACATAAAACCACACAGAATACGCAAAATTACTGGAATTGTTTCCACTGGAGCTTTTCGCTAAACTACTAGAAGCAATTGTTGTCATTGCTGTTCCCGAACTTAACCCGGACAATGTATTTACATCTGTAGAAATATAACGAACGACTATGTATAGCAAAACAATAATAACAATAATCAGCAGAATTGTGCTAATGTTCATAATATAATATAATAACAGAATTTTTTTTTACAAGTCGCGCCTTTACTTGTTCTTAATTTTATCGCTCAAAGTGCTGGTATAATTATTGAAACTGGAGCTATTCATTGTGCTAGGAACCTCTTCTGCAATGTTTTTAATTGTTTCTTCGGAACTCTTATAAACAGGAGGAGTATTGTCTTTCACAAAATTATACAAATAATATATTTGTTGTACATTCAAACTCTTATTGAAATAATTCAAGTTGCACATCCCTCCACGAATACCGTTTTTGGAGCCAACTGTTAGTGTGTCGTATTTCATCCAAGAAAGCACTTCAATGGACGATTTAACTAATTCGCCATTCAAAAATATATCTAAAGTTCCACCGTTGTAATTAATAATAATATTGTTCCACTTTTGCAATAACAGATCCTTCTTCACATAGATAATTCTATTGCCGTTTTCATCTGTATCAAAAGGCACCGTCGGTTTATAATTAGTTTTTGGCGCCGAAGTATTATCCATTGTAATCATTAATGTATTGTCCGCACCCTTGTATAAAACATTCGGTTTTCCTCCATAGCTCAATAATGTCGTGTATTTATTGTAGGCGCTGCTCATGCTTGGACTGACTGCATCAATATAAACCCAAAATGAAATGGCGTAGGTATAATTAAAGTCAGTGTTTAGCGTCGAATCGTAATTCAAATCGTAATTGGTGTTCTTGTTTAAACTCTGATAAGACGCCAAAATGTGTTCAGTATTAGTATAAATTGGGTTGTCAATTAGCATAAGACCTCCTTGCTTTGAGAATTTTACCGCGGCGTAAGGGTACGCAAAATAGCCGACATTCAATAAAATTGCCAAAACCAGTAAAATATAATCCGTCGTAGTGGGTTTAAAGAGACCACTATCTTTGCCTTTGGATTTAACATCGAGACCAGTGAGCTTAACAAAGTTGTCAATAAAGGCAACTAGTAAGCAAGGAATATAGAAAATGGAATTGACAATTAACTGTGTTAAAGGACTATTTTGATAAAAGTTACTATAAGTCAATGCCCTAAAAATAATAGCAGCAATAACAATAATAATAATAATATTTATGGCAAGTTTTCCGTAGTTATTGGAAGAAAACCCCGCAACTGCTTGAGTGCCAAACATTGACATCATTGCTATAAATAGTGCAACCATTCCTATTGCAAGAAGGTATTTCATTAAAGTAATAATTTTGTTTTCATCGTTCATAAATCTTTCATAAATACTGGAACCTGAGGTTGCTACCGGATTTTTTGAATAATATGACGAGTAAACATTAAGAAGTAAAAATAATATGAAGAATATAAGCGCCGCCAAAATACAGCCATAAATTGGGGTTGACAAGTATTGCATAATATAACCTCCTGGGTTGTAATAATAAAAAAACAAGGCCAATACAAGAAAGCACAACAATATGACGGATTTTTTAAAGTTGTCAAACCTGAAATCAATGAAAGCGGTATTCGATTTTACTGCGGTGTAAAATAGAAACGCGCTTCCTAATAATGTAACAATAATAAAAGCAGAAGAATAATCGGTTACTAGTTTTCCTGGATTGTGTACAAGGAAATAGCAAACAATAATTACATAAATTATTAAAATTATTAGTTTGAAAATTGATGGTTTATTCAGCATAATGCTGCCAAATATTGTGCGTCCGGCTTGTTCTGGATTTGCAATGGCTGATGCTTCAGTTAACGGAAAGCCTTGCACTACTATTGGTTTATTTGGTAAACTCATAATTAGATATATATAATATATAATTATAAAATAATCCAATAACACACTACATATTTTCCATAGCCGTTTTCTCTCCGTGACAATTTCTGCATAAAGCAATCAAGTTGTCTACTTCGTTTGTTCCGCCGTATTCAAGGCGCATTTTATGGTCAATCTCAAATGTGTGATTCAATTGTTTGCTGCATTTGCCACACACCCAATTTTGATTTGATGCGACATATTTTTTCTTTGTTTCACTCACCGATCGTTTTGTTGCTTTGCCGCCAGACTGCATCATTCTTCGTTCAAAGTTGCTCTCTTGGGGACCAATTGCTTGATTCAACCCGCCCATGAAACCTCCAGAAGCACCAGCCCCACTAGTAAAATCAACAATGGGCGACAGCATATCCATTGAAGACTTGTCAATGGGCATATATTTTACCACATTGTTGGCGTGTAATAAAATTTTCTTGCATTGAAGCGGGTCTCTCTTAATTAGCAAATAGAGAGAAATTCCTAGAAGTGCCATGAACCCCATTTGAAAGTATTTTTTATAAGAGAAAACCATTTTTGTATATTTTCCATCGTGATATGCGTTAAATATTAAAAATACTGTAACACCTAGAATAAATAATTCGAGTCTCATAATATAGTATATAATATATAATATATAATATATAATATATAATATATCTAGTTAAAAAGTTTTTTGAGCAATCACAGTATACAGGTTACAACCACGCTCTTTTGCTATGCAAAGTTTTAATATTTTTCAGTGTCTTTATCATCGTCTTGTGGAAACGCCGTTTCTTGAGTTTCTTGCGAGTTCCAGATGAAAGCGAGCCGGCTGACAGTGCATTTTTTTCAGCCGAGTTAAGTTCGTCGATCAGCTCCTTCTTGGGCAACGAGGTTGAAGTAGACGAAGACAACGACTCAGGTTTCTTGACGCGTTTTAAATGAGAGAAAACAGAATTCAGGTCGTTCAACTTTTCAATTAAAACAGGAACATTGACAGGTTTATCGCACGCGTCAATTAAAACAAGCATTAGTTCTTTTATTTTGTCAATTATGTTAAATTGCACAGTTGTTAATTTTTTATGAGCTCCCAGTACATCTTCAACAATGGGAACATAAGACACAACAAATCCCCAAACATCAATATTCTTTAAAAATACTTGGCTCAAATAAGCCTCACTTTCAAATGCGCCGTTTTTAGTAAAGGCAACAAGAATTTTAGTAATATATTCAAAAATAAAATAGAAAGTGAAATCGTATTCAATAAGCTCGCCCTTGAAAGAGTCTTCCATATTTTTTAAATCCTGTTCAAACAAGTTTTTGAATATGTTGTTCATTGTTTTAAGATGACCAGGCCCGCGTTCTTCAACCCATTCCAAAACATAATTAATAACAAATGTTCGAAGCGTATAATAATCCGGACTAGGATGTTTTGCCAAGAAAGACTTGTACATTTTGGTAAAGAGAGAAGTAAACAAAATATTAGAAAAAGGCACATTATATTGAAAGGGGCGATTTGTTAATACCTTTGGTATATGCTGACCGGGTGTGTAAGTAGTGGAAAGCCCCCAATCAATGAGCCGAGTGCGCAAAACACCATCTTCTTCTCTCGTCAAAATATTGGAAGATTTCAAATCACAGTGGAAAACTCTTGCTTCATTCATAGGGACTATTCCTTTATCCAAAAGTTGAATCATGGAGTTGTTTAGAGTCTCCATTTTTTTGGCATTATGCCAATGCTCATCGATGAATTTGCTGACATCAATGCCGCCGTAAGGCATATTTAAAGCCAACAATTCTTGCAATGATTCTCTGCGGTTAATATTTTCTTTATCTAGGTCCATTTTTTTAAGGGCGCTGCATTTTTCATCAAAGTCTTCTAAATCCTCTGGGGATAAGGTGGCGGGTTCACAAACCGAAAATCCGTCAAGAAGAAAGTAGTTGGAATAATTGGGTATTTTTTTAAGAAGTTTATTAAATTTTAAAACCTCCATTTTCTCTTTAATGGCGTATCTTTTTTTCATTAGTTTGGTAATTTGGTCACCGGATGTTTTGGATGCGGTTCTGTTTTTGCATTTTAACGCGGGCCTAAAAATGCAGCCAAAGCCACCGGAACCGATAACTTTTCCTCCTTTTAATTTTGAATATAAATTTTTTCTTTGATTTTTGCTAGTTTTTGCCATTGGTTAATATATATAAATATTATTTGTTGTGCAAATAAACAATGAGAGAAATAACTATAATAATCATTGCAAAATATATCACCCTTCCGCGCATCTTGTAATAGTCCTTCATTTTCACATCTTTCGGTTTATATTCCTCGTAATAGTTAATATAAAACTGGTTTAAAGAAATCTTGGGTTTTTCGAGGCGTTCATTGATTTTATTGTGAATGAAGTGCATCCAACGGATGAAAGTATCGCGGGTGTCTAAATAAGGTGTAACTGGATATTCGTCAAGCAATTTACTAAAATAAGTCGCAATGCCTTCAATTGGAATAAACATAGGTATATTATGAACAAACTCGTAATATTTCTTTTTAGTAATGGTGTTAGGCCTTAAAGGATAGCACATAGTGACAGTGTGAAGGAAGAACCAGTAATGAGGCCCCCACACCTTTGGGTCTAATTTATATTGCGCGTTTTGCATTCTATTTATTATAGCAGCAAAATTATAATGAAATTTTAACATTATAAATATAAATATGCTTTAAATATTTAAACACACGCCATTATAATATATAACCTTTAAGGATTATGAACAAGACAAATAACATATGCAATAACTGTGGTAAACACGGTCACTTATTCCATCAATGCAAACTCCCTATAACAAGTTACGGTATAATTCTTTTTCGTCACAGCGCCGAAGGATTGCAGTTTTTAATGATTCGTCGAAAAGACAGCTTTGGTTACATCGACTTTATTCGCGGCAAATATTCGCCATACAACACAGAACAACTACAAAAAAGCATAGACGAAATGTCGTTGCAAGAGAAAACCAGGATTTTGACGGAATCTTTTGATAAATTGTGGAGACAACTGTGGGGTGAAAATTCGGGGACACAATACAGAAGCGAAGAGCAATCTTCTAGCAAGAAATTTGACGCAATAAGGAATGGGGTAGTTATAGAAGACGCGTTGGTTACACTACAAGACATTGTTTCAAATAGCAAAACGGCTTGGTTAGAAACCGAATGGGAGTTTCCCAAGGGTCGCAGGAACTTTCAGGAAAAAGATTTAGATTGCGCTCTTCGTGAATTCGAAGAAGAAACTGGAGTTTCCCAGAACGATATTACAATTATCGACAATTTATTGCCATTCGAAGAAATGTACATTGGGTCAAATCACAAGTGTTATAAACACAAGTATTTTTTGGCTTATATGAATAAAAGCGACGAATCGTTGCAAAATTTTCAAAAGACAGAGGTTAGCAAACTAGAGTGGAAAAATGTAGACCAGTGTTTGGAAGCCATTAGACCATATAATTTAGAAAAAAAACAATTAATAGTGAAAATAAATAAAGTTTTGCAAGAATATAGAATATATTCGTAGTATATAGTAATAGTATGTTAAAGTCAAACCAAAATCCAAATCCAAAATCAAAAGCACAAAAACCAAAGGTATCAAAGTCGAAAAAGCAACAAACAACGCCAGATTTTGTTGATTTAAAAAGTGAATTTGAAGAAAATAAATGCATGATTCCGTCAAATTTATACACGGATGAGTGCAATAAATTCTTATTAAAGAAAGAGCTATTGGAGAGAAATGAATTGGAGAAAGACCCCGAAGCCAACGATTACTTGTATCCTACTCTTAATGACCCCAATTTCAATATAAAGATTGCCGAAAAGAAGGAATTCAATGACACAAAGTACGACGGAACCGTTTACGATATCAAAGAGCAGGCTGAGATTTTAAGCAAAGCTGATTTCGAATTGGCTCCGCATCAGGCATTTGTCCGCAATTTTATGTCATTTCAAACTCCTTATAATAGTTTACTTTTATTCCATGCTTTGGGTTCGGGAAAAACCTTGAGCGCTATTGGTGTGTGCGAGGAGATGCGTGTCTATTTAAAACAAATGGGCATAGCAAAAAGAATAATAATAGTGGCATCACCTAATGTGCAAGATAATTTTCGTCTGCAATTATTCGATGAGAGAAGATTGAAATTGGTGGATGGTTTATGGACAATGCGCGATGCAATGGGAAATAGATTGTTAAAGGAAATTAATCCCATGAATATGAAGGGACTAAAAAAAGAAAAGGTAATTAGCCAAATAAGGGGTATCATAAACAGCTCTTATTTATTCTTGGGTTACATCGAATTTGCCAACTATATTGATAAAACGCAACAAGTAAAAGGGGAATACAAATCTGATAAAGAACGAAAGGCTCGAATGCTGCGCAATTTGCAAAATGAATTTGATAATAGATTAATTGTAATAGATGAGGTGCACAATATTCGTATTGCTGATGATAATGATAATAAAAAAGTGGCCGAAAAATTATTAGAGTTGGTCAAATCCGCGAACAATTTGCGCTTATTGCTGCTTTCTGCGACGCCAATGTATAATAGCTACCAAGAGGTAATATGGTTGCTGAATTTGATGAATATTAATGATCGAAGAGGCGTAATGGAAATTAAAGATGTGTTTGATAAAAACGGCAATTGGAAAAAGAATTCCAAGGGAGAAGAAGTCGGCAAAGAACTATTGATTCAAAAGGCGACGGGATATATTTCTTTTGTGCGTGGAGAGAATCCTTATACTTTTCCTTTTCGCGTATATCCAGAAGTATTTGCTCCCGATCATTCCTTTTCAAATAGAGAAATTAAATATCCAAAATACCAGATGAATGGAAAACTTATTAAAGATGAAGACAAGTTGAAAATACTTAAATTATATTTAACGAATATAGGCGAATATCAATCGAAGGGTTATCAATTTATCATTGACAGCCTAAGAAAACGAAAAATAACTACAACGACAAAAAAGGGTGTTGTAAGAGAAATGCCTAGCTTTGAGAATATGGAATCGTTTGGTTATACATTGTTGCAAATACCCATCGAGGCGTTGAATATTGTTTATCCAATTGAAGGCCTTGAAGAATCATTGGAGAATATACTCGCTATTGAAGATTATACAGAGTCGCCGGAATCCTCTATTTCGGCGGAAGAGGAAATTCTAGAACCAGTAAAAACTAGAGGAAAAGCAAAACCTGAAGCAAAGTTGTTGACAGTTAAAGACAAGAAGAAACCCAATTTAAAAACTTTTGAAAAGCCATTTTTAGGTTTGAAATCAGTAGCGCGCTTAGAATCAGAGATGCAAGTGGAACCACAAAGACCTCTAACTGCGGTTCCTTCTCAATCGGAAGCAGAACAAGGTCCCATAGTTGAATTAACCAAGAAGCCTTCGAGTGAACCCTCTGTATCCAGCGTCGAGTTTGAACCTGTGTTAAAAGTAAGCGGTGGCGAAAGTCCCAGTTCCAAGTCATCTTCTCCCGATTACGCAAGAATAAATGCACACGATTTAACCGGTCGCCGTGGACTTGAACGAATGATGGACTTTGTTGATAAAAAGTCTCCTCCTGAAAAGGGATCGTTTGAATATAAGCCACAGACTCTTCGCAATTATGGTCGCATTTTCTCTCCCGATGAAATCGGCAAATACAGTTCCAAAATTAAAAATATTTGTAACAATATTGTTTCTCCCGATGGCACCGTAAATGAAGGTATAATAATGATTTATGCCCAATACATTGATGGAGGTGTTTTACCAGTGGCTTTAGCGTTGGAAGAAATGGGGTTCACACGATATGGAGACGGTGCAAAGTCGTTGTTTAAATCTCCACCAGTTGAACCCGTGGATGCTAGAACAATGAAACCGCGTAGTTCAAAGAAGGCGGATTTTATTCCAGCCAGATATTGTCTTATTACTGGTGATCCGCGCATTTCTCCCAATAATGCATTTGAAGTGAAAGCTGCCACAACGGAAGACAATAAAGATGGAAATAAAATTAAGGTTATAATCATTTCTCAGGCGGGTGCGGAAGGCGTGGATTTCAAGTTTTTAAGACAGGTTCATATATTGCAACCATGGTATAATATGAGTCGAATAGAACAAATTATAGGTAGAGCTGTCCGCAATTTTAGTCACAAAGACCTGCCCTTTGAACAACGCAATGTCGAGATTTTTATGTACGGAACCATCTTGGAAAAGAATAAAGAAGAAGCGGCCGATTTATATATATATCGTGTTGCTGAATATAAAGCCGTACAAATTGGGAAAGTGACGCGGCTCTTGAAAGAAACTGCCGTCGACTGCATTATTAATCACGACCAAACCAATTTTACGCAAGATATTATGCGTGCATACGACCAAGGCACCGTTGAACAACTTTTGTCAAACGGTGAGACTATTGAGGATTTTAAAGTGGGTGACGCGCCTTATTCTGCTGCGTGCGATTATATGGAGAATTGCGAATATAAGTGCTATCCTTCAAAAGATATAAGCGAAGACAATCTTAATGAAAACTCTTACAACGAAAACTTTATAATGATGAACTCTGAAAAGATTATACAAAAGATTAGAGCGTTGATGAAGGAGCGTTTTTTCTATAAGAAGAACGATTTAGTTCTCCGCATTAACACACCGAAACCCTATCCACTTGTTCAAATTTACGCTGCGTTAACTCAAGTAATTGAGAATAGCAATGAATTCATTAACGATAAATATGGTAGAAGCGGTCATTTAATAAATATTGGTGATTATTATTTATTTCAGCCGATTGAATTGAATAGCCGCAATGTATCCATTTTTGATAGGTCTGTTCCCATTGATTTTAAGCACAGCTCGGTAAATTTTGAGATAAAACCGGAAGCGGAAGTTACAAAGCAAGTAGTTGATAGGCGCCATTTACAAGAAATGGTGGAAGAATCGAAAGTGCAAGTGGTCCAAGACAGTGAGCTTTTTAAGGAGCTGAAAGAAAACTTTGATACAGCAATTCAGTTTGCTCGTTCTGGAGAGAAAATGCCGCGTGGAGATGAAAACTGGTACAAGCATTGCGGAATAACGATGCGAAAATTAATAAAAGACGGAATCCCGGAAAACAACATCTTAATGTTCTTGGTAGAACACATGATAGATTTACTTTTGTATAGGGAAAAGGTGGAATTGTTGAATTATTTGTACTCTTTAGAAGTTATTCAAGAGAACTCGTTGGAAAAAATGATGAAGGATTATTTGGATAGTCAAATTATTACAACCCGGCGATTAGTGGGAATAATTTTATTTGCTGTGGATAAAAGGAAGATTATGATTTATAACAAAGCAACCAAAAAATGGGTTGATGGTGAACCCGAAGATGACATAGAAATTGCAAATGCTGCTGCGGATAAATTTAGAATTCCGCAAGGCGTCCAATTTAATGCTATTGTTGGATTTATTGATAATGAAAAGAGTAATAGATATTTGGTATTCAAGACGAAACAAACGGATGCCAAGAGGAATACGGGAGCCAGATGCGATGAAGCTGTAAAGGGAAAGAAATTGCAAATATTGAATATGATTGTTGGTTATGAAAAATACACCAAGGAGAATACTAAGGGAATGGGCCAAGCGGAATTATGTGCTTTGCAAGAGTTTTTATTGAGATACTATAATAAAATTAAGAAAAACAATAAATTGTGGTTTTTCAATTTTGAATTGGCCAAATTATACAACTTCTAACTCACTCAGGGAACCAAGGATTCAAGGATTTCCGCCCCGAACCCCTCCTTTGCAAAGAAAGCTTTTTAATAATAAAACTGGGGGTATCATTTATTTTATTATTATTTTTTATTTAAGGAGGGGTTCGGGGCGGAAATCCTTGAATCCTTGGTTCCCTGATTTAAAATTGAAATAGATTAAAGATATTATTATATATTATATTAGTAACTATGGAAGTCTTGGCAAAGCCTCAACAAAAGTTCAAAAAGCGCGAAGTTAAATTGCTCAGCATTTACTCCCGCTCCCTAATTACTCGAAGTCTTGCTATTCCTATTACCAGTATTGGAAAGAACATACAGCAAATTATAGAAAAAAATATTGCCAATGACTGTGAAGGAAAGTGCATTGTGGAGGGGTTTGTGAAACCAGGCTCATCTAAAATCATCACATATTCTAGCGGAATAGTTCGTTCGACAAACATAGTTTTTGAAGTTGTTTTTGAATGCCAAGTGTGTTGTCCTGTGGAGGGTATGTTAATTCAATGCGTTGCAAAGAATATTACAAAGGCTGGAATTCGTGCCGAGAGTTCCGAGGAATCTCCGTCTCCCATTGTTGTATTTGTAACTCGCGACCACAACTACACTTTGCCTTATTTCTCATCCATAAAGGAAAACGATAAATTTAATGCGCGAGTCATTGGGCAACGATTTGAATTGAATGACAAATATGTATCTATTATTGCCGAACTTGTAGAACCCAAAGATGCATCAACTGTTAAGAAGGAGCCTTCAAAACCTAGACTAATAATTGAAGGCTAGTGTCGAAACAAAAATTTTAAAGATATTATATTATTTTATATTATTTTATCGTGCAAAATACTATTTGCAATTTTTTATTACACCTTTGAACACTTCAATTGTACAAAGGTGTAATTGTGGCTTGGTTTCGAAGTTTAACTAATCAATTAATCAATCAATGTCATATTTGATATCTCTTTCAAGTAGCGCTTGGAACAGGTTTCCACCAATAAACCGTTGGCATATATTCCGTAATTCATATAATAATCCGCGTTTTCCAAGGCCAAGTGATAAATAGTGTAATTGCCGGGTTTCTCGTACACGGATGCTCGGTTATCCGCGCACGCAGGCAATCTGTATTTTTTGTCGGTTACATATATAATTTTATTTACTTCTATGGTTTTTTCTCTTTGTTCTTCGTTTATAAATTTGTCTACTAATATAGAATGGCAACCCGTTATAACTAATTCTTCAAAGACTTCTGGGTATTTCTCGCTAGTGCACTTGTAAAGCTGGTCTTTGATGCGGTCTTTTTTAGCGGGGTGATAAATATCTCTTTTTCCAATCATTGCGACGGGTACATAATTGTTTAGAACTGTTTTAATTAAATCGCCCTTTTTTAGATCTTGTATGCGAAGGTAACCATTTTTGGTTAATATTCGCGAACCTTCCTTGAAACAGGGTATTGGTGGATCTTGTCCCACAGCATCCAAAAATCCAAAACTTTGGAAATAGGTATAGTAATTAGGTATGAAGTTTCCGTTAGAATCTTTAACGCCATTATAGTAATAAGCTGTATTGGTGCGCAGATCGAGATTCTGCAAAAAACAATTAGATCCTAAACTCGGTAAATTAGTAAGAGAATCAAAATACACACTCGTTAAACTAGTGCAATTATAGAATGCACCACCGCCAACAGTTGTTACACTATTAGGAATGCTGACACTCGTTAAACCAATGCAACTTTGGAATGCCTCAACGCCAATAATTTGGAGACCTGTTTCAAGGTTGACACTCGTTAAACCTGTGCAAGAAAAGAATGATTGATTGCCAAAAGTTGTTATACTGGCTGGGATGCTTACACTCGTTAAACCTGTGCACGAATAGAATGCCTTATTGCCAAAAGTTGTTATAGTCGAAGGAATAATTATTGAGCTAATTTGAGAACCAGAAAACGCCCCACTATAAATACTTGTTACACTGCTAGGAATAGTAAAAGGTGTAGTAAGCCCGGCCGGATAACACACTAATTCTGTTTCTAATTTATTATATAAAACATTACTTTCGGCGCTATAATTTGTATTGCCTGGATCAACAGTTAGGCTTGTTAAACCAGTGCAACTACCTAATGCACCAGTGCCAAAAGTTGTTACAGTGGATGGGATGGAAACACTCGTTAAACCTGGACAACCCTCGAATGCATAATTGCCAATAATTTGGAGACCCGGTTCAAGGGTGACATTCGTTAAACCAGTGCAACTAGCAAATGCTTGATCGCCAAAAGTTGTTACAGTGGATGGTATGGAAACACTCGTTAAACCAGTGCAATAAAAGAATGCAAGCATGCTAATAGTTTGGAGACCCGTTTGAAGGTTGACACTCTTTAAACCACTGCAACCACTGAATACTTGATCGCCAAAAGTTGTAATACTTGATGGGATGGTGACACTCGTTAAACTAGTGCAACTACCGAATGCAAAATCGCCAATAACTGTGAGACCTGTTTGAAGATTGACACTCGTTAAACCATCGCAATTATAGAATGCAAAACTGCCAAAAGTTGTTATACTGGCTGGGATGCTTACACTCGTTAAACCAGTGCAAGAGTTGAATGCATCATCGCCAATAACTGTGAGACCCGTTTGAAGGTTGACACTCTTTAAACCACTGCAACCACTGAATACTTGATCGCCAAAAGTTGTTATACTGGATGGTATGAAAACACTCGTTAAATTGATGAAATCAGCGAATGCATTACTGTTAATAGAAACAACTATGTATACAGCGCCGTCAGTATCAGTAACGCTTGCCAATATTGTTGTATTTGCTAAAATTGTTCCACTATTAGCGCTTGATACAGTCGCATTTGGAGTTGTGCCTATTTGACTGTAAGTTACACCGTCAACTGGATCAATTGTTGCCAACAAATACTTATAATATTCAATGCTTTCAGTAAAATACACCTTTTCTACATCTTCGCCGGTGCTTTCCATTATCCAGTTACCTCCGTATTTCGAATTTCCCGTCTTAGTATTCGATGCTCCTACAGTTATTCCCGTTTTCTCAGTTAAAAAACTGTAATAGCTTTTCCATAAATCACTATTCAATGTGTCGCAAGCTAGAAAATCCACATTCTTTACACTGAATTCGCTAATAATATCTAGCAGCCATTGCAAATTTTCACTGTAATCGTGAGAATTATCAGAATTATCAGAATTATCAGAATCATTTGCTAAAAAAAGCGATTTCCCATCTAAAAAGACCTTCTCGTTATTCCCGGGTGAATGAAATACAAATCCAATTCTTTTCAACGATTGTGTTTTGCTCCTTAATAATTCCATCAATTCCGTTTTAGAAGACATTCGAGAATAAGCAACAACAAAAGTATTTTGATTTGCAGAATCAATAAACTGATGATATTCCTCAACATCAGTAGAAACTAATAGCAAGTTTGTTAAAGGATTCTGCGTTACATTAGAATATACAAGTTTTTGCAAAGGTTCAACGGCTAACGATGTAGCGTTAGGCATCGTAAAAACAGAATCACTCATTATATAATATTTAAACAAAATATAATAAGTAAAATATAATTAATATATTATTTATTATAATCAACAAAATTAGGCATTGTTACTTATTAGTTAGTACTTAACGATTTGTGTAACATTTTGATTGTAGTGCATCTCCCAAATATAATAAACTTGTTCAAAAATTTTTTTCTCTTTTAAATTTAAAACGACAAATTTGCCATTGTGTAATTTAAACCACGCGCACCCCATAAAAGCGGCCCTTGACCAGTCGTAGCAAAGCTGTTTAATCTTGGGTCTCTTCGCCAACATTGCATACCGAAAATCTATTTTGGGTATGCGATGTATATTAATATATTTTCCATTCCTCCAACATCCTTCTCCAGTGTATATTTTTATAATATCTACAATCTCTTTTGGAAACCAGTATTGCAACAGTTCGGTCATATTTGATAATGTGCAATCTTTTATTTTACAAATACTTGGATCAATTTTTTTACATTTTTCATTTTTCTAAACGGACATCCGTGTTTTTATCATTTTTACTATTTTTCAATTCTATTTTTTCTAATGCGTATTGTCCGCAAGGACCACAATGGTCTTCATTTGATAAATCTATTTTCTGGTTCATTTGCACATTACAATTTTCTATTCTCCATCTACCAACCGGTTTTGCCGCCTCTTTTGGTATAAACTTTTTGATAATGTTGATTATGTATTTCATAATATATAATAACTATGTGTATCTTTATTTTTAAGTATTTTTTATACAATACAAACTACAGCGCATTTATCATTTGTCATTGGAATTTTTCAAATGAAGAACCTCAGGATAACTGGTTTGAATCAACAGCATAAGTTTGTCGATTTTCAAAATTTTATCTCTCTTCAAGATATTGGCGCACTCAATAATAAGAGCCTTGCATTCTTTCAAAATCATAAATGCCATTCTATACGCATCTTGAATCAAAACAGTAACTTGGTCATCAATAATCTCTTTATATTTTTCACTATTTCTGGGATAAATAACATTATTTCCAAGTCCATAATAAAGAACCATTTTTTCTGCCAGCTTAAGCGTTTCATCAAAGTCATTCAACGCCCCAGTTGTAACCGATACATCATAAATAATTTCTTCCGCAATGCGTCCACTCAACAGAATCATCAAGTGTTCAAAAAGCGCCTCTCTTTTGTATATATTACTAGTAGTAGACTCAAACATTGTGTATCCGGGCGTGTTTGGTGCGGATAAATTAATAATTACCTTACTCACCTTGGAATGATGTTTCGAGAGAATCCCCATAATAGCATGACCCATTTCGTGAATCGCAATACGATCAATAATATCTGCTGTAAACTGATGCTCCGTTGGCTGCCATCCAACCATAATTTTATTCATCACCAAATCGAGATCATCGTAAGTCATCATGATTCTATCTTCACGCAAGGCATTCAACATGGCCTCGTTCAAAAGATTCTCAATTTGTGCGCCAGAAAGACCCGCCGTCATATCCTTTAAATCGTTTACATTTATATTTAACGAGTCGTAAGGTTTTCCCTTCAAGTGTATGTTAATTATGGCTTCTCTCGTTGATGCATCTGGGAGACCTATAAAAATTCGCTTATCAATTCTTCCTGGACGAAGAAGCGCGGGATCAAGCAGGTCCGCGCGATTTGTGGCCCCCATCAAAAATATTCCAGAACCAGTCTTGAACCCGTCCAAGTTTATTAATAATTCATTCAAAGTGGAATCGCGCTCTGAACCAGATGTTTCTCCATCATTTGATCGTTTTCTTCCAATTGCATCAATTTCGTCAATGAAAATAATGCACGGTCGATTATTATTTGCTAACTGAAAAAGTTCTCTCACGCGACTAGAACCAACTCCGACATACTTGTCTTGAAATTGAGAACCAGAAATGGCAATAAAGGATGCATTGGTTTCTCCGGCAAATCCTTTGGCGAGCATTGTTTTGCCGTTTCCGGGAGGCCCTTCTAAAAGAAGCCCTTTTGGAATGCGCACATTGTATTTGGAGTATCTTTTATAATGGGTCAAAATATCAACACATTGTGAAAGCTCCTTCTTAATGACATCGTATCCTCCAATATCTGCAAATGTTAAAGGGGATTTTGTAACAACTTCAAAATTCTCAGATTTCTGGCCAGGTTTGCTACCATTTCTTCTTGTGCGAATTAATCGTCCATTGACATCATAGTAATGGTCATCTTCATTATCACTAATATTTTGCTCAATGTTTCCAATATCTTCACCATTTCCGTTGTTATTGGTATTAGCATTATATATTTCATTTTTCAAGTTTTGCAAATATTCTAACAAGTTTGTGGGAGGTCTTTGTTTTTGAAAAATAATTTTTATATTTGGATAAGTCGTTGAATTTTGGGGTTCCTCAGTTTCATTAAAAATAAATGCTGGAAATGTAATATTTCCATCGGGTGATAAATGTATAAAGTTAGAATTTGGATTTTCGTGCAATCCAAGTATTGTTGCCGTTTGCGCCGTAGAATTTCGAGAATTTAATTTTTTTATGTATTCTTCATAATACTTTCTTCCAAAAGGATTATAGTTTCTATCTTGTGGATTTGTTTCACTCGAGGATTTACATGAAAATGCGCATCTATTAAAACTGTTGCGCATAAAACAATTTACAAAAAGCGCGTGCATAAAAAATAAAAATAACCCCATATTCATAATTATTTTATATCATTTTCTCATACAAAATAATCTATAAAAGTACGCAAATTAAAATTCATTAAACTATAAACTGTAAACTATATTAAACATAAACCTACAATTACTTTATTATGGCAACAGACAATGAATTTGATATTAACGAGTTGTCGGCAATTAGAGACAAGATCGAAACAATGACAAAATTTAATCAAGTTGAAGTATTACGAATGCTGAATAAACACCAAACTGTCACATTGAATGAAAATAAATACGGTATTCATATTAATTTAACTGATTTGACTACAGAAATAATAAAAGAATTAAAAGTCTATATTAATTATGTGAATGCTCAGGAAATAAATTTGAATAATGTTGAACAACAAAAGGAGAATTTTAAAAGTATATATTTTGCAAAAGATAATAAAGATATTTATGCAAAAAATAACAAGCATGCAGTCACTGCTTAACACTAAATATGATGATTATATGTTAACCGGAAAAATGTTAATTTCGGCATTAAAATATAATCGCGACAACGACAATAGCAACGACAATAGCAATAGCTATAGAAACAACAATAATAAAAATTTGAAAAACCAAGACACTACACCTGCGGTAATAGCAACAGCAACAAAAACAAATAAAGATAGTTCTTTTTTTATTCCACAAGAAAAGGACGGATTATTTTGGTGTTTTTATGTAATCAAAAATGGGTTTGCTGCTTATGAATATCCTGGAGCAACATCATTTGTAAATGAAAAAACCGAGAAATTTAAGTTAATAGAATATCTCAGGACAAAGAAGCAAATTTTGAAAACCAAGAAGATTAAAAATATCAAAGAAGATGTGGAAGACGATTTGGCAAATAAGAATAAAATAGGAATGAAGACATTTATTGCTCTTTGCGCAGCAGATAATATTAATATTTTATTTATTCACAAAAGAAAATGCTTTGAATTAATGTGCGAAGAAGACAATCCTTTTCACATCATTCATTGGCAAGAAAATCCCGAAAAATATTGCTATGAGATGAATGCGTCTAAAGAAATAATAGATAAATATAAGACAACATTATTTAAGTGGGAGAGTTTGGAAAAGCCATTAAAGGCGATGACTTATTATAAAGTGGATGAGCTAATGGAACTATGCAAAAAATTGGGATTGGAAGAAAAGATGAGTTCCGCTGGGAAAAAAACAAAGAAGGATTTATATGAGTTGTTAATAATGAACCTATAGTAATAATAATGATAAGTAATTATTTTATATCAGGGGCACTGCTAGTATAAGAAAAATCGTGACTAGTAAGTATGAGACCCTACCAAATATATAAAATATAAAATATATAAAATTGAAGAAGCAATAATATAAAAATATGTATAAACTATATATATCATCGATGTCTTCAAAAAATAAAACATATTTAGTCAAAGAAAGAAATGGAAAAAAAGAAGAACCGCCGCAAGTTCAATTAGATAATTTGGTAAAATTGTTTTGGGGAAACAATCCATATGTAAAGGACCTCAAAAAGAACAATGAATTGGAAGTGCGGTTTGGAACACGAGGCATTAAACCTTTGACAAAAATCGACTATGACAATGTTATTCGAAAACTAAAATCCCTCGGGTTTACTAGCGAAAATGAAAAAGGAACATATATGCTCCGCATTAACAATGAATTCTTGGATTCATCCACGGGGCGTTTTAAGAAGTCGCAAATAAGAACAGAGATCGAGGGATTTTTAAATATACAAGAGTACTGCAAGCACAATGACTTGAAAAAGCTCTTGAATTCATATGCGTACCGAAATCAAATATCTTTTCAAAAGAAATCGCCGTATTATAACGGAGAAGAAAAGGTTTTTCCGGTAAATATTGATGATTTCAATTTTCGCGTTTCGTATCAGGTTGAAGAAACACTCGGTGAAAATGCCGGACAAATTAAAAATATGATTGAGACTTGGGACAAGTCGAAGAAATATTTCAGGTATATTAATCGCGTGACTTTTGCGCACCCCGAGTTGCCCATGAATGTCGATTTAAGTATTGTAAAGAGTTCCAGATATGACGCGGTAAAAAGGGATGTAGAAATGGCTTACACTACTCAGGAAGCCGGACTGTTTTCAAATCCGGAAGTTTATGAGATTGAATTAGAGGTGGATAATTCAAAAATTGGACCAGGAACAATGTCATCGCGTGTAGAAGAGTTATTGTTGGGTCTAAGAAAAACAATTAAATATGTTTTGATGGGTCTTCAGGGAACAAACTATCCCATCTCATATAAAGAACAAAAGAATGTTTTAGCCGACTATATGAAATTAATAATGGGCGACGAATACGACCCAATGAAACACAGCAAGGTTTTCAATAGTAGTTTTATTGGTCCGTCTTCTTATACGCTACAAATGGCGAATATTGCGCCAGTTAATGAAAGAACTACCATTCCAAATATTAGAAATGATTATACGGTTACTGACAAAGCGGACGGACAACGCTTTATGATGTATATTTCCGGTTCGGGCAAAATATATTTGATAGGCAACAATATGCAAGTGGTATTTACTGGAGCATTAACGCAGAACAAGGACGCCTTCAATTCGCTTGCAGATGGTGAAAATATTTTGCACGATAAATACGGTAAATTCATTAACTTATATGCCGCATTTGACATATACTTTCTTAACAAGAAGGATGTTAGAGGACTAGGATTTGTCCCGAGGAAACCCGGCGATGTTCCCGCTAACTTCAGGTTAATCTTGCTTAAAAATCTGTTTCGAGTGCTAAACGCGGAATCGGTTATTTCCGGTGAATCGAGTCCAATCAGGTTTCAATGCAAGAGGTTTGAGCCCGCGAACCCGAGTGAAGACATATTTGCGGCATGCAATTTAATTCTTCAAAAAGTTGACGACGGCTTATTTGAGTACACTACAGATGGTCTCATCTTTACGCCAGCGAGTATGGGAGTTGGCGCGGATAAAATAGGCAAAATAGGATCATTAAATAAAAATATAACATGGGAGCATTCCTTTAAATGGAAGCCGGCGGAATACAATACAATTGACTTTTTGGTGCGAACCGAGAAGGCTGCGAGCGGTGCGGATGTAGTCACGCCCATATTTCAAGATGGCATGAATACTTCTGCTATTACGCAATTGGATGAATATAAAACAGTGGTTCTGTGCGTCGGGTTTGATTCAAAGAAACATGGTTACATAAACCCGTGTCAAGATGTATTGGAAGACCGGCTTCCCGAGTTTAGAGATGTGGATAATGAGCGAGATTACAAACCAGCAGAGTTTGTCCCGACGAATCCGTCGGAACCAGGGGCCGGAATGTGTAATGTGATGTTGCGCAAAGATGATACCGGGGTTAGTCAAATGTTCACGGAAGATGGAGAAGTGTTTGAAGATGGAAACATTGTCGAGTTTCGATATGATATAGACAAGTCCAAGCAATGGAAATGGATTCCTTTGCGTTTTCGCGCGGATAAAACCGCCAAATATAAGCAGGGTTTAACGGAATTTGGAAATGCGTATCATGTTGCCAACAGCAATTGGCACTCGATTCATAATCCTATTACAAAGGAGATGATATCAACTGGCAATAATATTCCTGATGAATTGGCTGATAATGATGTGTATTACAACAGACTCGGATCGTCTTCCGATAAGACACGAGCTTTGCGTGATTTTCACAACTTATTTGTTAAGAAGCTGCTTATTACAAGTGTATCAAGAAGAGGCGATACTCTAATAGATTATGCTTGCGGAAAAGGTGGCGATTTTTCAAAGTGGATTGCAGCAAATTTGTCGTTTGTCTTTGGAATAGATGTATCAAAAGATAATTTGGAAAACCGCTTAGATGGCGCTTGCGCTCGATTCTTAAATTACAAGAAGGACTTCAAGTCTGTTCCATATGCGCTTTTTGTAAACGGAAACAGTAGCGCAAATATTAAATCTGGTTCGGCAATGTTGAATGACAAGGCAATACAAATAACAAAGGCTGTTTTTGGAGAGGGTGTAAAAGAAGGATTGAAAGAAAGACTCGGAGAAGCAGTTGTAAGACAATATGGAAAGGGTGAAGAGGGTTTCAATATTTCCTCGTGTCAATTTGCGCTGCATTATTTCTTTGAATCGCAATCTACTTTTCAAAATTTCATTAGAAATGTGTCGGAGTGCACAAAAGTGGGAGGCTACTTTATTGGAGCTTGTTATGACGGAAAAATGATTTATAATTTATTAAAAAATAAAAAAGAGGGCGAAAGCATTCAATTGTACGATGATGATGTAAAAATCTGGGAAATTAGAAAGGAATACGGACTTGACTATTTTGAAGATGACGCGTCTAGCATAGGATACAGAATTTCCGTTTACCAGGAATCGATTAATAAAATGTTTCCAGAGTATTTGGTGAATTTTGACTATTTAGAACGAGTAATGGAAAATTATGGTTTTAAATTGATTACTCGCGACGAAGCCAAGAGTCTTGGAATTCCGGAAGGTTCTGGATTATTTGGCGAATTATTTAACGCAATGTTGGATGAGACAAAAAGAAAACGCTATGCAAAGAACCCTTACGGAACTGCACTTGAGATGAACGCAAATGAAAAGAAGATATCGTTTTTGAATAGATACTTTGTATACAAAAAAACACGCAATGTAAACGCTGAAAAGGTTTCATTGGAATTACTTGATGAATCAGTTGAACAGGTGCGAACTGAGCGCAAAGAAACAGTCGCGGCAGTTAAAGTTGGCAAAGAAGCGGTAAAAGCATCAAAACCGCGAGTGCGAAAATTATCGAATAAATTGTTATTAGTTGCTGCAACCGAAGCCGAGGAACCCGAAGAAGCACAAGCAGCGCAAGAACCCGAAAAACCAGAACCAGAAAAACCAGCACAAACACAAGTAGAAAAAAAGCCCAAAAAGTCCAGTGCAAAAAAAATAAAACTAAAACTTGAAGAATAATACAAAAATGTACTTAAATAATTCGCAATATATAATAACAGTCTCAAATAATGAGTTATTATACATTACCAAAAAAAATAATAGATGTAGAGTTTGACCCACTTATAACTCATTCACATGATTGCGTTGCGCCTTTTATTTCATATAGTCTTTGCAACTACTTGACATCAATGAATGAACAATTTAAAAAAATACGGGATTCTGACTTGTATATTTCACACATGGAAGATGACAATGTCTTATTTTTTTTAAATAAAGCAATTAATCCATACGAGTTTATATTTACAAAAGTGCCGAGTTCAAAATTATCAGTAAGCAAACTAAAACCGCATTCAAATTTTTTTTATATTTTAATGGAAATTGTAAATAATTTTAATCTGCTTGATGGATTTTACGATAAGGATATAAAAACGCTAAGCTACGGCGCCAATGCCGATTCAATTATTGAATTTATGAATATATTTCGAGAAGAAAGTAGCGATATTCATTTAAAATCAAATATTTGCATAGAAAACAGTAAAATTATATTTAATGAATCAAATGAGCATTTTCGCGAAGAAACATATGATTTTTTGTACTATGAATTGCATGATAAAGATTATCTTATAAATAAAAACTATATAACAGGATTTATTTATATTTTATGCAATTTGCTGTATTATCAAAGCGTTGAAGGAGTTTCTATCATAAAAATAGATAACATATATTATAAACCAATTGTAGAAATTATGTATATATTAACTAGCATTTATGACAAGGTTCATGTAATTAAACCGATGCTTGCAAACGCTGTAACAAATGAACGATATATAATATGCAAAAATTTTATAGTTAATTCGCAAAAGACAAAGTTATATGCTATGTATTTTGCGAATTTAGGCTTTCTATTAAAAACACTAAAAGAAGAAGAACAAACAGTCTCTTTGGTGAAAAATGAACTTCCTTACTATTTTATTAATAAATTAGAAGAATTGAATATAATTATAGGGCACCAACAATTGGAATTTATGGACCAGTTAATAAGTTTGTACAAAAATAAAAACAAAGAGGACAAAATAGAAACCCTGAAAAAGAATAATATTCAAAAATGCATTCAATGGTGCGAGAAATTTAAAATACCGTATAATAAGTTTACAGATAAAGTTAACATATTTTTGAATGGAGATAAATCATCCAATGAAAGCAGCGAAAACATATTTTTATCGTATAGAAATACAACAGAATCCAATAATTGCATTGTTTACAGTTTTGAAGAGACTTTTTCTGATCCAGAATTCGAACACGAATTTGATTCAGAGTTTAACATGGAATTAGGGTTAGGATTAGGATTAGAATTAGACATGGAAACACGATCATTTTAAATTTTTATCGGTTTAAGACCTAGCACCGCTCATGCCGACTTGAGACACTTGCGTTCCATTTATAACATTACCAATATTGCCCAACTTTGATATCGCCTTGTACATGTGATCGAGTGCGCGATTTCTAACGCATGTCTTAGGGTTTCCATTTTTAATGTAAACGGCTGGGTTGCAAGGAGGAACTTTAGCCTTGTATACAAAGGGTACAAAGGGTTGTCCACCGTAGTTATTGACTGCCCCGGCACCCTTTAACTTTCTAATTGACGATAAATTGGTGCTAATAGTGTCGACAGTCAACTTTAGTGTCCTTGTGCTACTGCTAACACCGCCTTCAACGGCAAATTGTGGATTGCTTGGCTTGTAAACAACCAATTTACATCCTTTGGGATTATTGGGTCCATTTAATGTCCCGGCAAGAGGATTGGTCTCTGGATAACAGTTGGCCACATACATGTTCAAATAACTAAGCGGCGAGCCGGGTTTGGCGAGTCTAATTTTTTCAGCTAAAGCGGGATTAGTCGCTGCTATTTGAGCATAAACATGAGGAATTGCGGGTCCAGAGTAAAAGTTGAAGGCTTTTTGTTCGTAGGTTTGGCAACGATTGGCCATATATTCGGCGTGCGTGTTATAGTAGTTTTTCTTCAAGTTTGTGCTTGCATAAATGACCCGCTGTAAAGCTTTCTTTTCTTCATTGCAACAGAATTTGGGGCTGCACGACACGGGTTCTGGATTGTTAGTTAAAAATGGTTCAGGCGAGAAACTGGTTACAAGTCCAATACCGTGACATGTGGTGCAGTCTTTGTTTAATTGTTCCTTTTCGTTGATTTCATTCTTGGGATTGTGCTTTACGCTAAAACGACCGGGTTGGTCAATGGTTTGTCCAATAAGAGAAGACCCAACGGAAGAACGAGACTCGCGGTTCACCTGAATGTATTCATTGGGTTGATCCGGATTAATAATAGTTATAAGAGGTTCTGTAGTTGTTCCTTTTCTGTATTGCCATTTTAAAGGGCGGGGAAGACCAAACTTTTGTATGGCATTATTGGTTTGATCTCTATTTGTTAGAGGACGAATGTTTCCGCTGGTGATTGCTGCAGGATAACTATAAGGTCCTGTGCCCTTCCAGGATGCGTAAGGCGCACTAAATGGTGCAAATGGGGCTGAATTATTATATGAATGCATTCCTTGCGGATAATATGCTGACGACATTTGTATAATTTATAAGAAGAAAATAAACTTTGCAGGGAACCAAGGTTCCCCGCACCCCTCCTAAATTGTTTGTATCTATTATATTAAAAAATAATAACTGCAATAGTGAACAATGAAGTAATTGCCGTTTTTTAAGTTATTCAAATATTAGGAGGGGTGCGGGGAACCTTGGATTCAAGGGTTTTCGCCCTGCAAAATAAAACTCTTTGTATATATTAATGTTAATTCGAATACTTGTAGTATTATTTCTTTTACTAATAGTTTATCAAATATTTTTAGCTATATTTGGTAATATGAGAGAAGGATTAGACAATCCAGAATATAAAGAATATGATACAAAAGGTCCAGGAGGAGCAAATATATTAGCCGAACAAAATGCGGGAAATATTGCTTATTTAAAACAACGGATTGATGAACTAATGAGCCTAAAAACTAGTGTAAATGAAGCAACAAGTAATATTGCGCAACTGCAAACGCAAGTGCAAGGTTTAGCCCAAGCTCAAAGTACCAAAGCGACTGCGGCTCTTAACGGCCAAGATCAACCTGTTAATGTTAGTGGTACAGAACCCAATTATAACTAGAGCAACTAGAATAACTAGAATAACTATAATAAATACAGATATTAAGTTGTAATTTACATATTATTTTTATAAATAATATATAATAATATATAAGTAAAACAATGTCAAATATATTTCAAGAAGTGTTGGGTGATGCAAAAGGAGTCGAAGAAAGATTGCTCGGACCTTCATACGAATATTGGAAACAAATTAGGTCGCCTCCTGAAATCGGTATGAGTTCCAACGGCACATTGGACGCCATGGGGAAAGATGTTAATGGTTTATTGCAATATGTAGAAGTGCTTGTGACCGGCGGAGGCGCTTCAAAAACGGGTGGACCTTTAGGTAACAAGTTTTTTCTCCCAACTGGTGGAAAATGCAAAGATAAAGATAGCTGCAAAGATGCGAAAGCCGATTGTCAATTACAAGAAGTGGACAGATATATTTACATTAATAATGTTCCTCAAGGCAATATCCCATTTATTTCATCCGGCATGGGAACCAATTTTTCAGAGCTAAAGGGATTAGTCCCTGGCACCATGGGAAATTTGCAAGTGCTAAACCCTTTTACCATTATGCAAGCGTTTATGTCCGGTTCTACTCCCGATTGCGCTTCCGTAAAACTGGAAGTTATAAATTCTGATAATATTTCTAGCACAGAAACGCATTATGTGAGCGTAGTTGACCTAACTAATATGGATCCGTGCAGTTTCTTGGATGGTAAAAATCCTATTAACGGTAATAAGTGTAGAGAGGTATTTTCAAATATGCAGAATTTGCAGAATTTGCAAAATTTGGAACCCGCTTTATATTTACCGGATGACCCTATGGTTCAACTATATTATGCGATTTTAGGTGTATTAGGAGTTTATATATTGTTTTGTTTAATGCAAAAGTCTCGCAAATAAAAATTATCAAAATCAACTACAATATTTATTCTACTATTAAGCGTTTTTGAATTGGATTAGGAATAACATCAATGTATATTCGTCTAGGTGTTGGCTCTACCAAAAATGAATCACCAGTTTCACCAATTGTTGTTCCGCGGTTTTTTCTATAATACGCGCACAACAGTGAGCATACAAGTAAAAATGCGCAATTGGACGATAGAATTATAATAATAAGTAAATTGCCTTGTCTTGTGATTTCACTATTTTTATCATTTTCTTGTTCACCAACTGTTGTCAAATTAAATGCAGTTGGTTGGAAAGTTGGATCGTAATAATACGCAAATATTAATGAAAATGGTGAACAATTTATGTTTGTTACATTAACGGGCAATCCTTCCTGTTTCAAATACTTGTTAAATGCGCCATTATTTATTGACAATATTAGTTTGTTTTTTACAGAACCATAAACAACATTTGGATTATCTTTTTTTGCAATTGTTGTTGTTATATTATAGTTTAAAGTAAGACTGGTTTCTTTAAGCGCGCGTCCGTTATCATTATTTTTTGCTCGTTTCTTTGCTCCAGCTTTAAATTGAAAATTGGAAATATATATATTCTCTCGATTTGTCAGTTTTACAATTGTATTTTTTAGAATTTTATTTGTATTGGTTGTTGGCATAGAAGACCATTTTCCGTTGGCTTGTTGATTGATGTGGAATGTTAATGGAATGTCTGGAATGGCGAGAGAACTTGTGGGACGATAAGATGGTGGTGGAGGTGAAATTACTTCAGGCAAAGATTCTGTTGGAGCCATTGTAGGTGCAAAAATATTGTACTTTTGGCTTCCCGTGGTTCCTGAATTAATACCAGAATAGCCTTTGGCAAAAGAATCTCTACCAGAATAGCCTTTGGCAAAAGAATCTCTACCAGAATAGCCTTTGGCAAAAGAATCTCTACCAGAATAGCCTTTGGCAAAAGAATCTCTACCAGAATAGGCGGTTGCAGCAGAATTACTACCTGAATTACCGGTTCTTCCAGACATACTTTGCGAATGTTTGCTGCTACCATGTTTAAAAGTACAATAATTTATACTGTATGAATGAATTCCTGCGTTTGCCACACTAAACAAAGTCGTTGACCCCATTTTTGCGCTATACCCATGCGAATTTAAAGTGGAAGAATATTTAGATTCCACTCCAGAACCATAGTGTTTATTAGAAACTCGAATGAGGGTTGAACCATAATTCATTGAATAAGAAACTACTAATTTACTTAGCGTTGAGAGAAATAACAATGTAAAAAATAGATTCATTGTGAACCCTTATAATTATTAGTTAAAATATATTTATATTGCTTGCGCAATAAAGATTTATAAATATATTTTATTATTTACATCCAAGCACACTTTTTACCACCTTGGCGCTTTCTATTGCGTCTGGATTTTCCACCCGAAAAAGACTTCAAAGGGTCAAATGGAGCCAAATCATAAATAGTATTTCCTTGCGCATTGGCTGCAGAAGGAAAATTTGCACCTACAATGTACTGGTAACCATTAGAAGGTCCGCCAATGCCACCCTTTTTCCCGCGCTTTTTGGTCTTTAGACCCATCATATTCATCAAGCCAGAAAACATATTTTTGGATTTTCTCCCGCTTCTTCGCCTGCGGCGACGGCTTCCTCCTACAACGGGTGCAACAGCAACAACGGGGACTGCCGCAGGAACTACCGCAGGAACTACCGCAGGAGGAGCAGAAGGATTTCCATATCCAAACAATGACCAAAACCCGGTATTTGCACCTTGTGCTCCCTCTTTAGTTTTTTCAACAACCACCCCTGCGGCTCCTGTGACGGGGGCTATAACATAGTTGCCAACGACATCGTTCGCGGCATTTACTCCTTGCCCAATAGTCGATCCTACTGTATTAACCACGCCTTCTCCAAGATACCCGCCTCTTTTACTCATTCTTCTTTTGCTTTTTCTGTGAACCGCTCTTTTTGGCATATATTATAATAAAAGAAATTATAATATATTGAAATATATTGAAATCAATTGTTCTACTTCTTAATTAAAATTTTAACTAACTCAAACGCCGCTAAAGCACCAGCAACTTCCGCAACAATGTAAGGAATCACATCGCTGCTGGGAATCTTGCCCGCCGCCAAAAGCACAATGGCAACAGCGGGGTTGTACGCGCCGCCAGAAATAAGTCCTCCAAGAAGGACGGCAACTGCCAACGCGGCACCAATGGCCAACCAATTTCCTGTGGCTAAAATAACAAAAACGAGAAAAAGAGTGCCTAAAAATTCAACAATGTACTTGTTCATCCTATAATATCTCTAAATATTTTTTATATTAAAACTGTCATTTAACTATGCAACAAATAAGAAAAATATAAAATTAATAATATATGGTTTACCCGTAATTTTAATTGTAGAGATATTTATTATCTTATTGTATGAATTGGAGTTTCTAAGTCTATTTCTTTTTCTAAAACAATAATTGAATCGTAGTAATGAATAGAATTTGTGATTTGTCTAAATTTTTTTGATTTTTCGGCGGCATCATTTGACGAATGACTTTTAATGTGATAAAAGTTTATCATATCAATAAAATTTTTACTATATTCAATAAAGGTTTGTTTTTCATTTAATCCTCCACCGTATTCATGCCAATAACTTGTATGCAAATCTTCGCATAAATATACACCATTATCAGATACATGGTCATATAATTCTTCGTATGTAACAATTTGCTGATTCATAGTATGACCTCCATCCTCAATAACTATGTCAAACTTGGGTTTGTCTTTTAAATAATCTTTCCAAAAATCTCTATTTTCTTGATCTCCTATGGCTACATGTATGTTGGCACTTTGCAACCGTTCTGGAACCTTTAAACAATCTGGATCAATATCTATTCCATAAACACTACAATTATTATCAAAATAATGATTCCACATTTCTAAAGATCCTCCGCGTTGGACGCCTATTTCTAAAATTGTTGGGTTTTTCCCAATAAATTTTTTAAAATATTTGTCATATATTTTTAAATAATGATGCCACTTGTCAACCTTTAACTTTTTATTAGAATTATTCCAAAAGTATTCTTCAAATTTATTCATTATATTATACTGACCAAAAATAATAATATTATTTAAACGCATTTCCTATTAATATCCTTGACCCGTAAAAGCACCCGAGTTGCATATGCCTCCACCCGCCGTGCAAGATCTGTTGAAAATTGACCCCTTCTTCGCAGGGGCGACGCACCCCCCCGATCTTGCAAAACGCAGCGCCGTTTTTACATCGTTTCTGTCATAGCTTTTGTAACTTAATGGCGCCGCTGCGGGGAGTCCCTGTTTATAAGAGCTTTTTCCTACAGCTTGTCTTTTTCTTACCGAGGTATACATCGACGATGGAGGGGGTGCAATATAATTCATGTGAGAACCTGAAACGGCAATTTCTCGTTGAGATGATGGAGAGAAAAACTTGTATCCCCTTCCTTGCGACTGAGCAACCACGCGCGCTCTGGCCAACATTTGTTGCACTTTGGAGGTATCGACATTTGCATATTGAAAGCGGGCTTGAGCAAATTCACTTGCTCCGTCGGCAGGATAAAACTGAGGAGGATTGGGGTGAACGCCGTTCAAAACACCATAACTGTGGTAAGCAAGTTGGTTTGGCGTTTGAGCGCTGTTTAACGGGCCAGTTGTTTGGGCGCAAACATAATTGTTGTATTGAACGGCTGATGGGGAAATATAATATGATGCATAATTGTTAGACATTTATATTATATATAGAGTTAAAATTTATCCACTTTATCCACTTTATCCACTTTTGAGAAAAGTGGAGCAAAAAAGAGCAAAAAGAGCAAAAATTAAAAATTTAAGGAGGGGTTCGGGGAACCTAAGTAATGTTCCCTGGTTTAGTACCTGCGAATAGCACGCCAGGCTACTTGACTGCCATTGTTTGCATTTCCACCATTTGTTAAATTGTTGTATGTCTTGCCAATAGCCTTTTGCTTTAAATATGTCGAATAATCAGAGCTATCGTAAACATATCTTCCATTGCATGTTCCAGCGGGAACGCCCGTTTCATCGCATTGAATTTTTTGCGAACCAAAATGCTGCTTTAACCCGCGCAAATTTGGCCTACTTTGAAAAGTTTGGCAACCCGTATTACAGGAATAATTTGAACGACCTAATAAATCACCTGCATTATTAACTGCTCTAAATGGAGTTATAACACGACCAATTCGTTTTCTATTTGGGTTAGCTAGATTACTTGCAGCTATTTGACTGTTGTAAACATTGTTCCACGATTGCACCAATTGGTATCTAATTTGCTCAAAGTCCGCATAAGTGTGGTCATTATCTTGAACTTGTTGAGGAACAAATCCTTTCATTCCAAAACCTAAAGTTGAAAATCCTCTGCTCATAGGAGAAAGTCTGGGTGGGCTTCCAACAGATCCATTTAAATATACGCTATGTCCAGCCATTATATATATATTAACAATAATAAAAAACCCGCTAAATCCACTTTTAGGAAAAGTGGAGCAAAACTATATATCCACTTTTGGAAAAAGTGGAGCAAAAACCACTTTTGGATAAAGTGAAGAAAAAACTACTTGTAGAAAAACTACTTTTATGCCTTTGCACCTTTTAACATTTCAAATGCAGAATTTCCAACTAAATTAAAAATTAAAAATTGATTTAAATGTTCTGGAAAAATAATCTAGCAAATAAGATGGCAGAAAATACCTCACTCGTAGAAGTTGATAAATGGCTAAACTTTCAACTTATTTGCAAGCCAGAACAATCAGGAAAAACATTTGTTATGATTAAACACATTATAAAAGATCTATCGGAGCCCATAGAAGGGTCAGAGTGTGTAAATTTCATATTATGTGATAATAATTTGCTCCTTACAAAACAAACAAGCGCGCGCGTGGAATCAGATTTGAAGGAATATATTCACGACGGAATAGTCTACATTGAATTATCTTCCCATGAAAGAACAGACTATCATGATACCGGTGCCGTGTTTACAGCAATTGTAGCAAAAGGAGCAAGGAATGTTATTTGCTGCACAAATGGAACAAGAATGGACGACATTTATCAATTAATATTGGATATAAATGCATCCCCTTTTACCACCGGAAAATTTTACTTCAATATTTGGCTTGATGAAGCGGATAAATTTATTAAATTTATTGATAATACACTAAGACCAGCCGTAGAGAATCATAAAAATGTGAATGTTAAATTAATTACAGCTACACCGCAACCACTGTTTCAAAAATATAAATATCTTAATGTATTTCCAATTGAAAACACAACATCAGAATTATATCACGGGTGGACCGATAACACTATCAAAATTATTGCAAAGAGTGGAGATTATTTAACTTTTATCAAACATGTATTGAGTAAGAAGCTGCTGCCCAAGGATAAAATCAAGCCCGGGACAATATGGTTTATTCCAGGTAAAAGTAAAAAACAAAGTCATGAAGATATAATAGAGCTGTGTGTTAAAAAAGGCATGGCCGTGTTGTGCGTAAATGGTGATGGGTTAAAGCTTACAGTGCCGGGCACACTCGAATGTAAAATATTTAAAAAAGACGATGATTTTAACAGCGCTATAAAAAAAATATATTGTGAAAACAAACTAGACCGCTATGCGTTGGCGATTACAGGTTACATTTGCATTGGCCGAGGCATTACCATTATGTCAGAAGATTTTATTATAGATTATGCAATTCTCTCGCATTATTCAGATAAGAATGAAGCGTCACAACTTGCGGGTCGTTTAAAAGGAAATATAAAGGGTTTTAATAAATATAACCCGGAAAATCCACCAACCATTTTTACAACGGAAAATTTTAACAAGGTTGCGATTGAGTGGGAGGGAAAATCCAAGGCTCTAGCTAAGTTGGCTTTTGAAAAAGAACAGCAAGGTGATACAACTGTTATCAATACGACTGATTTTAAAACATGCGATAAACCTTTTAAATATATATGTCACGATGTATTGTTTTCATCTTTTGAAAAAGCTAAAGAGTTCTTGGGCGGAAAAGCGCGTGATATGACAAAAGAGGGCGAGAAAAAAATAAAAGTGATGGATTCTAAAAAAAATGCGCTGCATCAGGTCGAGGGCTATTTTGTTACTTCAAAATTGCTGAAGGGAGGAAAAAAAGTGGACGATCTAACAAAAGATGATCGCATTACACTAGAACAAGCCAAACTTATTCCGGCGAATACTTGTATAACTCAAACTCATAATAGTCGTTATTTAATATTACCTGTATATGATAATGAATTGTCTCTTCCAGAGAGCGTTAAATATCAAGTTAGATATATTAAATATAATTAACTTATCCACTTTATCCACTTTTGGAAAAAGTGGATAAAGTGGAGCAAAACTATAAACGCGTTTTTATACACTTTTCGTAAACTTGTGGATAAAGTGAAGCAAAACTATCAATGCATTTTTTGCTCCACTTTTTCCAAAAGTGGATAAAGTGGATGATAAAAATGTAATATTTATATAAAGTAAATAAGTAATGTTGAAAGTGTTGTTTTTAACCTTGGTTGTCTTTCTTTCTCTCGATTTTGTTTTTTTATATTCAATGCGTTCCATGTTTAATAAACAAATCATTGCCGTTCAAGGTTCACCCGTTGTCTTTGATATTTACGCCGCCGCTATCTGTTACATTGCCCTCATCTTTGGTATATACTACTTTATTATTCGAGAGAAGAAAAGTATTTTAGAAGCTTTTTTACTGGGAGTCATTATTTACGCCGTCTATGAAACTACGACCCTTGCTCTCCTTAAGAATTGGACTTATAAAACTGCAATCATTGACACTACCTGGGGCGGTGTTCTATTTGCCTTAACAACCTTTATTGTTTATGCTATAAAAAAACACCTTAAGTTGCATTAATGCAATACATTAGTGCATTAGCGCATTTATTTGTTCAAAAGGTAAGGTATAAAATAAAGCGTAACAATTAAATATATAATATTCATATTTAAAGACGAACCAGCCATTAAAGAAGCAAAAATGCACGAAAACAAAATAATCATGCTATCGCCTAATATTGCATATCCAGTCATTTCTTTTGCGTAATCTTTGAAAAGATCCAACATTCCATTAAACCCCCTTGGAACCGCAGTAAAAAATGCGTAAAAACTAATATCATGTATAATTTGAACGACCAAAGCCAATAATATAAAGAACGCAATGCTGAAACTCGAAAAGAATCGGGAATAGAAATAACGCGTTATAATGAAGCCAATCATAACTATCAAGACATCCGCCACAACAGCCGCTAAACCATAGTGTTTATACCAATATTTAAGCATCTTGGATTTAATAAGTATTCCGTGCATTGTAAAAAATATTACAAATGACTCCACTAATAATGCGCCATTCAGCAATGCCAAATAATCGCTCGTCTTTGAGAAATTTGAAATGTCTGTAAATAGCATTTTGTATAATATATATTATTGTACAAAATAAAACTGGTGAAAATATTTTTAGTGCTCTGTCATTATTCTCGGCGCAATATTCATTGTAATGAGTTCTTGGAACAACAACTTGCACGCATAAGGTATTTGCACATAGGCGAAATCAGTGCGATTGTCGCATGTTCTACATCTGTGTATGTGCATAGCATCATTATAAGAAGCAATGAGACCGCACTTCTTGCAAGTGTAGACGCTATATTTATCTGACACATCGAACAGGCGCTCCTTCGTAAATCGCGCCGCACCATGAGCCACAGTGGTATCTCTTTCCATCTCACCAAAACGCAGACCGCCATCGCGCGATCTGCCTTCCGCCGGCTGTCGCGTCAAGTTCACCATTGGCCCTATCGAACGACTGTGTTGCTTGTCATTCACCATGTGCTTCAAGCGTTGATAAAATACTGGTCCAGTAAACACACTGCATTCGTGCTGCTCACCTGTCAGACCGTTGCACAAGAGTTCATTGCCGTGAGCTTCGTATCCCACCTTCAGCAACTGCTCGCAAATAGTGTTTACATCCAATTCGCCAAAGCTTGTACCATCTCCAAATAAGCCCAACTGCAACAATACCTTCGCCAAGATAGTCTCTTTCAATTGCGCAATTGTCATACGAGACGGAATCGCATGAGGATTCAAAATAATGTCCGGTCGAATTCCGTCTTTGGTGAATGGCATATCCTCTTCAGGAATAATGTTGCCAATTGTGCCTTTTTGCCCACTTCTTGACGAAAACTTGTCACCGATCACAGGCTTTCGTACAGCCCGAATGCGCACCTTGGCAAAATTGTAGCCATCGCCGTTGCGATCAATATAATTCTTGTCGACATAAGTCTCCTCATCAGTTCTGTAAATTCGACTCTGGTCCTCATATTTAATTACTTTAGTGTGATCATTACGATTCTCTTTAATAGGAGTAATTTTTGCAATAATCACATCTCTATTTTTAATCAAGGTGTTTTCTGGAATAACGCCCTTTGAATTCACCTTGTTGTAATTAGCAAACTTCATCCCCTTTGTCTTTGTTGCGTCAGGCTTGCATCTAATCTCTTCGTCACCGTTGATTTTTTGCTTGTCCTCGTCTTTCTCTGTGTGATAAATAGTCGCCTGAAACAAACCGCGGTCAATCGACCCCTTGTTGAAAAGCAACGAATCTTCCTGATTATATCCCGTGTGCGTCATAATTGCCACAACTACTGTAAACCCCGAAGGAATATTGTTAATATGAATCATATCCATAATTCGAGTGTCTACTAAAGGTCGCGCTGGATAATTGAGTACATATGCAGTCTTGTCCATTCGACTGTCGTAATTTGTTACATACACACCCATTGCCTGTTTCGCTTGTGCACAATTATGCGACAAGAAATTACTATTTCCTGCAATAAAACTATGATTGTCGGATTCCACCGTAATGTCTGATATTAACCTATTTTCAACTTCAACTATACTGTCTATTGGTACAAACATGCACTCATTTTTAATTTGTATTTGTTCATTCCAATCATTTATAGTATTATTTTTTAGATTTGGACAACTAATTTTTCTACCATTTTTATAACTTCTAATTACATCACTAATATAACTAACTTTTAAATTTAGCAAATTGGCTATACGAGTGTTTGTATTTTTTTCATCGTAAAGATCTCGAATTTTATCAATAATTTTTGAGTGTTTGACAAACATCATATTTTTATATTTAATATATTCAATAATTTTTGCACTGTCCATTTTTTTTGTAGTGGAATATCTGTATCCAATTTTGTCAAAATATTTTACTAGATTTTCTTGCTTGTCCGAAATCTTAAATGAAATTTTTACCCTATTTTCATCAATCAACGCACTATTATTTACTTTTGTTTCTATTCCAAAATTCTGTAAAATTTTACAACATTGAGTCATAAATAATATTAAACTCTCTTTGTAAACAGGATTTATTTGTTGAGATGTTTCCGCGCAAATAAAATTATATCCTTTTTTATGCAATTTATTTGACCGAATTTTACAACCATCTCCTCCTTGAAAACCCGCAATAAATTCGCGTTGTATCATTGGAGTACCGTTTAATATCCAGCTGGGAATTTCTTTTCTCGTGGTTTCAGTTTTTTTTCCATAAGTAACGCCAAGAGCTATTAATAAAGCGGGGAATACGCCTTGATACCGCAATGCAAATGTGTGATGCGAGGTATTATTAAAATGTCTCGTTCCCTCATAAATTTTTGTTGGATTAAATCCACAAACTTCCATGTCACTGTTAAAATTATTTGCATCAAAACTTGTGCCAAAATCAAAACCACATGCCACTATGTTATTAATACCCTTTTTATAAACATTAATAGAACCATCGGAAAGCAAAAACCCAAACATTCTTGAAATAATTTGGAGTTTATTGTTATTATTGTACAGTGGGAGCAAATTTAACTCTTTTAAATTTTCTGTGTACTTATTAATCAACGAATTTTTTATACCTAGATCACTTAACTTGCATCTAAATTCTTCTTCGCTTAGCACAGTTTCAATTTTACCTAAGAAATTTGTTGCTTCGTCCGGTGTAATATATATACCAATATTATTTGTGTTTTTATTGTGCAATAATTCACCAACTTCTTTCCAACCATTATTAGTCATAAATTTATGATCTTCTGTTGCTACTATTTTTCTAGCACTTTTTGTTGTAATTTCATAAATCTTCTTTTCGGTTGGTCTAACATATTGATTGACAACTGTTGTATAATTCATTGTCATGTCGTCTGGATTAAAAGTTATCACCTCGTCGCCAACTTTAACATCGGCAATTCGAACTCTTTCTCCGTTCTTCATTAAAACGCTTTCATTTGCGTCCAAGCACTGATATGTATTTCTGGGCGATTGATTGTGCTCCGGGAAGGGGATACACGACGCTAGCACTCCAAAAATTGTACTAGGATGAATCTCACAATGCGTGTATCTGTAGAAATCTGCCGCCTTCTGCGGGTCACTCAATTCGTTGGGTTTCATTGCAATCATCGACCACGACTGTTCCTCCGCGTCAATGTACTCCAAAACCGCATCGTCCAATCTGCAAGTCGTTAGCAAATCATTCCACTCCAACTTGTTGTTGGTAAGATCTTCGACAGTTTGCTTTTTTAAAACAAGTCGGTTATCTTTTACTCGCAACAATGGTCTTGTTAAACGACCGGCATCATTGCAAATACGAATCTCCGCTTTTTTACAATCAAAGAATACCGCGGTATAGATATTCATAATTCCTTGTTGCTTCTTGTCCTTCAGCATTGTATACAGCTCTTGTGGTTTGTCGGTAATTCCAACCCATGCTCCATTAATGAACACTTTTACCTTGTCAAACATATCCTTGGACTGAATTGTTTCAATGTCGATAATATTTGGCATAACATATTCGTAAATAGGCAACGAGCTGGAATGAATAGTTATATGCGCCATGTAGGCCAAATTCTTGACAAGACCAACGGATTGTCCTTCAGGGGTATTGTGAACGACTAGGCCATCTTTTAAAATAAACCTACCGCGTTTATCATGCAGTTGCCATCCAACATATGGCCCCGAACCAACTTCCACCAATTTAAATTTACTGCACATAAACGATTTACTTCTTAAAACTTGCGTTTTATTTTCAAAAAGCGCTAATTTTTTGCGAGGAAGAAGAGTTGGGATTTCATAAATTTTATCTCCCGTAATAGACAACTCTTTATAAGTGCTAAACCTTTTTTCCCCACTTTTTTCATCTGTCCATTGACTCTTGCCTTCTTTTACGCCGCACAAAAATCCAAGAGACATTGCTAATGTATGCGCATCTTCGATTATTCTATAATTCGCTGGACCTTGGCAAATACGAATTTCGTGACCTTGCGCGCGCACCGATCCGTCAGTATCTACCAATCCCGCCAACACTTTTAGACGCGTATCTCTATCATTAGTAAGATAATCATTTGGAATATGTTTATTCTTCAAGAGATTATATTTGCGAAGATATTTTTTAAGAGGCGCTTCTTCTACGCGATTGCATAATTTGTTGGAGGCCGCGTCTTTGTTTTTTGTAGAGACCAATGAGAAACTATATCTTTCACCCTTTATTATTGTTGCTCCATTTTCTTCTGCCCATTTTTCCCAGTAAACAAGTGTCTCAAAATCGGTTTTGTAATTCAGTGCAAAACCTGTTCCATCGCTAAGGCCATCACCGAGCCACATACCAAGCAAATATGGGTCCATTTCTACTTCCTTTTTGCTCCAATTAATGCTGTCCACTTTAAACAAAACCAGATGATCCTTTGTTGTTTTGGCAAGTTTTAAATAATCTTCAATCGTAATATCCAATGTATCATCATCGTCAAAACTGTCAACAAAGTTTTTTGCATCATCCAAAGTATCAAAATACTTTTGTTGAATTTGCATAGTTTTTCTATTTAGAAATTTTACAGAATGTTTGTATTTTCTATCTTTGCGATCGTAATTTAAAATATTTTTATGCTGTCGAATACGAAGAGTAAGAATGTGATTATCAGTAACGCGATGTTCAGCAAAATTACTCTTTTCTGGAATAACATCATACATATTTTTTACTCCCGAACAAGTTGTGCGAACCCTTGTTGGATTTCCAACATCATCAATAAGAACATCGTCAACTATTATATCCCCAGCGCGTTTAAAACTTCCATCCCACATCAAAATTTGCGTTTCAGGATCAAAACACTCTGCCGGACAACAATAACCAAATGAGGTGCTGTGCAGCTTGCGTGGAGGAATAAGCTTACCACTTTTATCCGTGGGAGTTGAAATGCGTCGAGCATGACTCAAACTGCTGACATAAGTCAACCGATTAAGTACTTGAGCAACGCCTACTTTGTTGGAATTCGTGTGCTTAATGCCAAAATCACCCGTGGATAGAGCGCGCTTCAATCCATTCTCAATCGTAGTCGATTTGATAATTTTATAAATGTTTGTTTGATTCACAATATTCTCGTAATCATCGGTCGATTTCCAAGACCCAGTGTTAATCTCCTTGATAATCTGCTTTTCCATGTCTTTTACCAACTTGTTGAAGTAGTTGCGGAACAGATTATTCAAGAGTGCCCCCGTCAAATCGATGCGTTTGTTCAAATAGGAGTCGCGGTCGTCTTGTTTCACCCATTCAAAACTGGCCTGCATCAAGCGGTTCGCCATGTAACCCAAGAAGTATATTTTTTGCGTGGCTGTCTTGCAATGAGGGAACAAATCATTCCCTAAAATATCCAGAGTGAACTCGTGCTTCTTTCTAGCACCCGTTTCCTTGTCCATATTGATGGGCGTATACATCACATGGTTTGTAATATACCGAATCGCCTCTTCTTGTGTAAGGAGTGCATTTGCTTCAATAATAGACGCTTGCAATCCCGCCAAAATATCCTTGTATTTTTCGCTGTCATTGTCTAGGAGAATTTTTTCACAGATTTCCTTGTCTGAAACTACGCCGAGTGCCCTAAAAACAATGAAAAGTGGAATGGGTTGCTTTACTCTGGGCAACTGCACCGATAGCGCATAACCAAAGCCGTTGTTCTTGGAAGAAACCATCATATTGATCTGCTTCGGCGAAATGCACTTGAAATCGGGGACCGACTTGACTTCGGCCATCCATGTGTACTTGGTGTTGTTCTTGCTGACATTGAAGCATTGCACTTTGTTTTCAGCGGCGCGCTCTTGACCAAGAAC
>Ga0187844_10000029_pt1 | contig 89392 bp, 89 predicted proteins | sample SpaLakP09_SKY_50_FD_134517 | JGI IMG/M metagenome (GOLD analysis project Ga0187844, IMG submission 134517) | Oligotrophic lake water microbial communities from Sparkling Lake, Wisconsin, USA - SP09_SKY_50 | ecosystem: Environmental > Aquatic > Freshwater > Lake | place: USA: Sparkling Lake...
ATATGTGCAGGACACGAACCCGATCACGACGGCGCTGCCGATGCCCACCCGCGGCTTCAACCTCGGTAATTCGCTGGAAGCCATGTGGGGTTATGCTTACCCGAGCCAGGCCGTGTACACGGCGGCCGCCAACGCCGGCTTCAACGCCGTGCGCATCCCCTGCGCGTGGATGACGAATACAGATGCCACCGGCAAGATCGATCCCGCCTACATGGCCAAGGTCAAGCAGGCCGTCGACTACAGCATCGCGGCCGGCATGTACGTGGTCATCAACGACCACTGGGATGGCGGGTGGTTCGAGAACCATATCGGCGACACGGTCGATCCGGCCGTCGACGCCCGGATGCGCAACCTGTGGACGCAGATCGCGACCGCATTCGCGGGGTACGACAACCACCTGCTGTTCGCGGCCGCCAACGAGCCGAACGTGAACAAGCCCTCGCACATGGCGACGGTGGCGAAGTACTACCAGACCTTCGTCGATGCGGTACGCGGCGCCGGCGGCAAGAACACCAACCGCTGGCTCGTGCTGCAGGGCCAGGGCGACCCGTCGTGGTTCACCAACCTGCCGTCCGATTCGACCCCCGGCCGGCTGATGGTCGAATACCACAATTACACGCCGTCGCTGTTCACGATCATCCATGGCGACCAGTCGTGGGGCAAAGCCATCTGGTTCTGGGGCCAGTCCTACCACTATGCGGGCGATCCGACGCGCAATGCCACGTGGGGCGAGGAAGGCAATATCGACGCCGGCATGCAGCAGTTGACGGACCAGTTCGTCAGCAAGGGCGTGCCCGTGATGATCGGCGAATTCCATGCCGCCGCGACCCCGGGCCTGGCGGGCGACGCACAGGCCTGGAACAATGCGTCCCACCTCTACTGGAACAAGTACGTGGGCGAATCCGCCCGCGCCCACGGCCTGAGCCCGTTCTACTGGAGCACGCCGAACGCGCCGTTCGTGTATGACACGGGCGCCATCACCGATCCGGCCCTCGTCACCGCGCTCACCGACGGCGCGGTACCCCCGCCGCCGAACGGCGCGCCGTACGCGGTCACGGGTGTCGTCGCCACGGCTGCCGCCGGCCAGGTGACCGTGCGCTGGAATGCCGTGAGCGGCGCCACCAGTTACCAGCTCTATCGCACGGCGAACTCCGGCAGCGAACCGGCGACGCCTTCCGTCAGCGGGCTCACCGGCACGACGTTCACGGACACGGCCCTGAATCCCGGCACGACGTATTACTACCGCGTGGTGGCGGTGAACGGCGCGGGTGCGTCCGGCTTCTCGACGGAAGTCAGCGCGCGCACGCCCGGCACCAACCCGGACCCGACGAAGTTCCATTTCGAGACCGACACCCAGCTGTGGACGGCCGGCGGTGCGCTGGTCGGCGGCATCGAGACGTCGACCGCCCAGCACTACGCGGGCCGGCGGTCTCTGGCCGTGAACATCGCGGGTACGGCGGCGGGGTCGGCGTCGCTGGAGCAGAGCGGTGTGATCGTGCCCCCCGGCGCGACCATCACGTTCCACGTCTTCATCCCGGCCGGCAGCCAGGTCACGAAGGTCGAGCCCTATCTGATGGACTACAACTGGGGCTGGTCCTCGAATCCGTCCACCACGTTCACGCCGGGTACCTGGAACACGTTCACGGTCAAGGTGCCGGCGACCTCGGTCACGCCGCTGCAGCGCCTCGGGCTGAGTTTGACGACGGGGGCCGCGTGGACGGGCACCGTCTACGTCGACTCGATCGACTGGTAGCCGGAAAAAGGAAAGCCACCGCAGCTTGCGCCGACGGTGGCTTTCGACCAGGAAAGGAGTGTTCTCGTTGGACTCAGAGTCCGGCGACGGTCTCGCCGGCCTGGGTGTTGCCGTGGGCCGCGTCGACCGATGCGGTGTCCGGCTTGGCCGGCGCGCCGACCGATTTCTGGGCCAGCGTCGTGGCCGGGACCGGTGCCGACGCGGGCGGGAAGTAGATCGGTACGTTCTTGCCGCTCGCGACCTGTTTCAGGCGCTTGTATTCGGTCAGGACCTTGGAGCCGTAGCCGGAATCGTCGTCCGCCGCGGCCGCGCCCACGTAGCTCTTGAGGGCACCTTCGACGGAGCCGGTGCGTTTCACGTAATCCTTCAGGATCAGGGCGCCGACACGGATGTTGGCCACCGGATTCAGGGCAGCCTGCGAGCCGCCGACTTCCTCGAACTTATCGCTGTGCACCTTGGACATCACCTGCATCAGGCCCTGCGCGCCCATCGGGCTTTCCGCGAACGGATTCAGGCCCGATTCGATGGCCATCACGGCCAGGATCAGCAGGGGATCCAGCTTGATCTCGTGCGCCGTGCTGTAAGCGGTCGTGACGAGCATGTTGGCGGCGTCGCCGGCCACGCGGTAGCGGCGCGACAGCCAGTCCGTCACGTATTTCTGCTGACGGGTGGGGCGGTTCTCCGCCTTGTCGTCGTTCGCGATCTCGACGGCATCCGCGCCGCGCGCCGCGACGAGTTGCAGCGCCGGATTGGCGGTGGCAACCTGCGCCGGCACGGCGTGTTGCGGGCTCAGGAAATCCGACACCCGTTTTGCAAAATCGGGGCGGCTGTACAGCAGGGCAATCATTGCTACTGCGGAAAGACCGAAAACGGTCAGGGTATGTTGTGCGGTAGTCAAGACACCGCGTGCCGCTTTGATCACGGAAGACCACGTGACTGGCTGGCTGGCCATGTGTTGGACGAGCCTTGCGCTCGTGCCGATGAAGCGATGGATCATCGTCTCTCCTTTGTCGCGGAAAAAGCCATCCCGTTGCCGCGCAGGGGCGCAGCGTTCGAGCGTACTCATGCCGTGCATCAGAAAACCGTCCGTCGCCGCTCGTAGCGGTCGAGGAACGCCGTCATTGCTTGCTTCAGCTGGGCCGCGCTGCAATGGAGGCGCCCAGTGGCTAAACAACTGTCTCGGGGTTGGTTGGGCAGACGCCCAGTGAAAACACTCCTACAATGTCGCTGGGGCCCCGACCCCGTGAAAGAATGAGACCGGCTAGAATCACGTCCTGGACGGGCCTGCCTCACTTGATACGGCGGATTGTAGAAGCTGGTTTATATCAAGTCAATACTAGCACGCGAGCGTTCTATTACTTTTAAATATAAAGAACATACTGGCGCTCATCAATTCCTTGGCAAATCAACTACTTGCCGGCGATTGTTAGCACACCTCAAAAGATGTAAAAAAGAATTAAAAATTCAATGAACTATTCTGATCTGCGGGATTTTATTGCGAAGTTGCAAGAAATGGATGACTTCAAGCGCGTATCCGCGCCTATTTCACCGAATCTTGAAATGACGGAGATATGCGACCGGACGTTGCGCGCCGGCGGACCCGCGCTGCTGTTCGAGAACCCGGTCGACGCGGCCGGCAAGCGCTATCCGATCCCCGTGCTGGCCAACCTGTTCGGCACGCCGCGCCGCGTGGCGCTGGGCATGGGGGCGGACGACGTCGGCGAGTTGCGCAAGATCGGCCACGTCCTCGCGCGCCTGAAGGAGCCCGAGCCGCCCAAGGGGTTCCGCGACATCATGGACCTCGGTTCGCTCGTCAAGGCCGTGTGGGACATGGCGCCGAAGGAAGTGAAGGGCGCCCCGTGCCAGGACATCGTCTGGGAAGGCGCCGATGTCGACCTGGCCCGTTTGCCGATCCAGCATTGCTGGCCGGGCGACGTCGCGCCGTTGATCACGTGGGGCCTCGTGATCACGAAGGGGCCGAACAAGAAGCGCCAGAACCTGGGCATCTACCGCCAGCAGGTGCTGGGGCCGAACAAGGTCATCATGCGCTGGCTCGCGCACCGCGGCGGCGCGCTCGATTTCCGCGAGCACTGCATCGCCAATCCCGGCCAGCCGTATCCGGTGGCGGTGGCGCTGGGCGCCGACCCGGCCACGATCCTGGGCGCCGTGACGCCCGTGCCGGACACGCTGTCCGAATACCAGTTCGCCGGCCTGCTGCGCGGCCAGCGGACCGTCCTGACGAAGGCGATCGGTAGCGAGTTGCGCGTGCCCGCGTCGGCCGAGATCGTGCTGGAAGGTCATATCTATCCGGATGAAAGCCATCCGTCCGGCTTCGAGCATGCGCTGGAAGGGCCGTACGGCGACCACACCGGCTATTACAACGAGCAGGACTGGTTCCCCGTGTTCACGATCGACCGTATCACCATGCGGCGCGACCCGATCTACCACTCGACCTACACGGGCAAGCCGCCCGACGAGCCGGCCGTGCTGGGCGTCGCGCTGAACGAAGTGTTCGTGCCCCTGCTGCAGAAACAGTTTACGGAGATCACGGACTTCTACCTGCCGCCGGAAGGCTGCAGCTACCGCATGGCCGTCGTGCAGATGAAGAAGCAGTACGCGGGCCATGCCAAGCGCGTGATGTTCGGCGTGTGGAGCTTCCTGCGCCAGTTCATGTATACGAAGTTCATCGTCGTCGTGGACGAGGACGTCGACGTGCGTGACTGGAAGGAAGTGATCTGGGCCATCACGACCCGCGTGGACCCGATCCGCGACACGGTCATGGTCGACAATACGCCGATCGACTACCTCGACTTCGCGTCGCCGATCAGCGGCCTGGGCAGCAAGATGGGTATCGATGCCACTAATAAATGGCCGGGCGAGACGAACCGGGAGTGGGGCACGCCCATCGTCATGACGCCGGACGTGAAGGCGCGCGTGGACGGGATCTGGCAGCAGCTCGGGCTGTAACGCCTCTCTCTCTATATAAGTATGCGCGGGGCATGCCGGCCGTAGTTTGCCGGCATGCCTGTTACCGGTTATAATGCGAGCTGGCGGGCCCCTGCGCATTGTGGCATGGTTTACCTGGTCAGGTCGGGAACGAAGCAGCCAAAGCCGTTCACCGCAAGTGCCGCAGATCAGGCTCGCCTACTACCTTCACTCATCGATCTCCGCTTCGAGCGGGCGCATCGACAGTTCCACCAGCGGATTTTCCTTCAGCATGTCATTGTCGAGCTTGAGCCTGACATGGTGCTTCGCGTCGCTCGCATAGCGCTTGTCGCCGGCAGCCGTCCTGATGGTCAGCTGGGCCGGCTTGTCGAACTTGAAGATCACCGATTTCATCGTGGGCACGAACAGGCTCAGCGCACCGGCCACCTTGCCGATCGCGGCATTGGTCTGGGGAATGGCGCCCATCACGCTCGCGTAGCGCCACTGCGTCGTCTCGGGCAGCACGGCACCCAGGTCGAAGCCCATGCGCATCTTTTCTCCCTTGGGCAGGCTCGTCCAGATCTGCGCGTCGTGCGCCATCCATTGCGGATTCAAGGTCATGCGTGCGCGTCCGTTGGCATCCAGCGGCAGCGGCGTCCGGCTTGCGCCGTCCACGACGACGAGGCCCGCGTCCAGCGGCGAGATCGCCTTGTTCACCGGCACCAGCTTGGCGTACAGGATGACCTTGTCGCGCTCGGCCTGGGGCAGCGCGTCGAACTTTTCGAGCTTGACGGTGTCGACCAGCTTGCGGTACGGGAGCCATTCGCGTTCGGCGGCATGGCCGGGCAGCGCGAGCAGCAGGGAAGTAATGAGCAGCGGGATGCGCAGGGCGTTTTTCATTTTTCCTAATTGAAAGAAAAATATCAGTGTAGGGGAATTCCCGACGAGCGTCTAATGTTGCCGCGCCTGGCCCGGTCTACGGTAAAATCGCGGTATGTCCTATCAAGTCCTCGCCCGCAAATACCGTCCCCGGAACTTCGAAACGCTGGTTGGCCAGGAGCACGTCGTCCGTGCGCTGACCCATGCCTTGCGTACCGGACGGCTGCACCACGCTTATCTGTTCACCGGCACGCGCGGGGTGGGCAAGACCACGCTGTCGCGCATCCTGGCCAAGTCGCTCAACTGCGTCGGGCCGGACGGTAACGGGTCGATCACGGCCGAACCGTGCGGCCAGTGCGAACCGTGCCGCGCGATCGACGCCGGCCGCTTCGTCGACTATGTCGAGATGGATGCCGCGTCGAACCGCGGTGTCGACGAGATGGCCCAGTTGCTGGAGCAGGCGGTCTACGCGCCGAGCAATGCGCGCTTCAAGGTCTACATGATCGACGAGGTGCACATGCTCACGAACCACGCCTTCAACGCGATGCTGAAGACGCTGGAAGAACCGCCCGAGCACGTGAAATTCATCCTCGCGACGACGGACCCGCAAAAGATTCCCGTGACCGTGCTGTCGCGCTGCCTGCAGTTCAACCTGAAGCAGATGCCGCCCGGTCACATCGTGGGCCACCTGGAAAACATCCTCGGCCAGGAAGGCGTGACGTTCGAGCAGCCCGCGTTGCGCCTGCTCGCGCAGGGTGCGCACGGGTCGATGCGCGACGCGCTGTCGCTGACCGACCAGGCCATCGCCTATGCGGCCGGCGCCGTCACGCTCGACGCCGTGCAGGGCATGCTGGGCGCGCTCGACCAGTCCTACCTGGTCCGCCTGCTCGACGCGCTCGCGAACCAGGACGGCGCCGACCTGATGGCCGTCGCCGACGAGATGGCCAGCCGCAGCCTGTCGTACAACGGCGCGCTGCAGGACCTCGGCACCCTGCTGCACCGGATCGCACTGGCGCAGACCGTGCCGGCCGCGCTGCCGGACGACCTGCCGGAACTGGCCGACATCCAGCGTCTCGCCACGCAATTCGATCCGCAGGAAGTGCAGCTGTATTACCAGATCGCCGTGATCGGCCGCAACGAGATCGGCCTCGCGCCGGACGAGTACGCGGGCTTCACGATGACCCTGCTGCGCATGCTGGCGTTCCGCCCGGGACAGGGCGGGGCCGAGCAGGCCGCGTCGCCCGCACCGGCCGCGCTGGCGCGTACGATGCCGCAGGCGGCACCGGCGCGTCCGGTCGCTGCCGCTGCGCCGGCCGCCGCGGCGCGTCCGGCCGGCCCGGCTGCGTCCGCCGCGCCCGCACCCGCACCGGCGTCCGCGCCGTCCGCACAAGGCGCGGGCCGCGCCATGACGTCGGCCCGTGCGGCCCTCGATGCCGCGCTGGAAGCGGCGCGCGCCGGTTCCCGCATGGGCGGCGCGCCACGGCGTCCGGCACCGGCCGCCGAACCCGCGCCTGCGCCCGCGCCCGCGGCGGCGCCTCCCGCGCCCGTTCCGGGCGCTCCCGCGCGCGCGGGAGCGCCTGCACCGTGGGACCAGGGCGCGCCGAACGGCGCCGCCGCTGCCGCCGCGCGCACGCAGCCCCAGGCCGCTGCCCAGCCGCAGCCGGCGATGATGCGCCAGGGCGCGCAGGGCCAGGCCGACGCGCAGGCCGTCGCCGACGACGAGCCGCCGTCCTGGGTCACCGAATTTTCCGACGACAGTGCCGTGGCGATGGAAGTGCCGGCTGTCCAGGCGCCTCCGGTGCCGGCCCGCTTCGCGGCACCTTCCGCGCCGCCGTACGCCTACGTCATCACGCCCGTGCCGGCCATCGACTGGGACGGCAACTGGCCGGCGCTCGCGGCCTCGCTGCCGCTGCGCGGCGTGGCCCAGCAACTGGCGTTCCAGACCGAGCTGATCGAGTGCATGGCCGACGGCGCCGCCGCGACGTTCCGCCTGCGCGTCCCCGTCGACACGCTGCGCGCCAGCGGCAACAGCGAAAAGCTGTGCGCGGCGCTGCAGGAATGCTTCCCGGCCGTGCGCGTGAACGTCGAGACCGAGATCGCCCCGACCTGGTACACGGCCAGCGCCGAGGCCAAGGCGCGGCGCGAGCGCCTGCAGCGCGAAGCCGAGGCCACCGTCGATGCCGATCCGTTCGTGCAGGACATGGTGCGCACGTTCGACGCGTTCGTCGTGCCGGGCTCGGTGCGGCCGATCGCGTCCTGAGCCGGGTCGGCGCCGGTGCCGGTATAAACTGTATAAACGATTTACCCATCCGACTTTTTTGGAGAACACATCATGATGAAAAACCAGCTCGCAGGCCTGATGAAGCAGGCGCAGGCCATGCAGGACAACATGAAGAAGGCGCAGGATCAGCTGGCTCAGATCGAAGTGGAAGGCCAGTCGGGTGCCGGCCTCGTGAAGGTCGTCATGACGTGCAAGAACGACGTCAAGCGCGTGTCGATCGACCCGTCGCTGCTGGGCGACGACCGCGACATGCTGGAAGACCTGGTCGCCGCCGCGTTCAACGACGCCGTGCGCAAGGCCGAAGCCACCGCCCAGGAAAAGATGAGCGGCCTGACCGCCGGCCTGCCGCTGCCCCCGGGCTTCAAGATGCCGTTCTGATGTACATCGTATCGCTCACTTATACGGCACCGCTCGAGCAGATCGATGCCTGCCTGCCGGCGCACCGCGCCTGGCTGGAAGAGCAGTATGCGCGCGGGCTGATGCTGATGTCGGGACGCAAGGAGCCGCGCGACGGCGGCATCCTCATCGCCCACGCGGCCGACCGCGCCGAGCTCGACGCCGCGCTGCGCGACGATCCGTTCGCGCAGGCCGGCCTGGCGACCTACGCCGTCACCGAGTTCGTTCCCACCATGACCGCCGAGGCGCTGTCCGCCTGGCGCGCGCAGTAAGCCTGCGGAGATCAGATGTCCAAATCGCTCGACTTCCTCACCGAGGCCTTGCGCCGCCTGCCGGGCGTCGGGCCGAAGTCGGCGCAGCGCATGGCTTTCCACCTGCTGCAGCACGACCGCGAAGGCGCCGCCATGCTGTCGCGTGCGCTGTACCAGGCCGTCGACGCGGTGCATCACTGCGCCATGTGCAATACCTTCTCGGAAACCGAGGTGTGCGACCTGTGCGCGGACGAGCAGCGCGACCGTACGCTGCTGTGCATCGTCGAGACGCCGGCCGACCAGATGATGATCGAGCAGACCCTGACGTACAAGGGCCTGTACTTCGTGCTGATGGGCCGGCTGTCGCCGCTGGACGGCATCGGCCCCAAGGACCTGCACCTGGAAAAACTGGTGGGGCGCGCCGCCGATGGCGCGGTGAAGGAAGTCGTGCTCGCTACCAATTTCACCAACGAGGGCGAAGCGACCGCCCATTACATCAGCGAAATGCTGAAGGCGCGCGGACTCAAGGTCAGCCGCCTCGCCCGCGGCGTGCCCGTCGGGGGCGAGCTCGAGTACGTGGACGCGGGCACCATCGCGCGCGCCATGCTCGACAGGCGCAGTGCATAATGGGCCTCCCCAAAATGGGGAGCCCTTACACGGTCGCGCGACAATGACGGCATCGTAGCGGCTCCCGGCAGCAGGCGGTGTTCGCTTGACAGTGCGCAAACCCGCCGCACCGTCTACGCTGCTATCGTGGGGATACTTTGACCGGACCCCAAGCATGCACCTCGTCGATATCACGATGTTCTACGCGGCCGAAGGCGGCGGCGTCAGCACCTATCTGAATGCCAAGGCCCATTGGCTGGCACGGCGCAGCCGCGTCCGGCATACGATCATGAGCTCGAACGTGGAGACATGCGACGACGCGGTGCCCGCGCTCGTCAAGATACCGTCCGCCGGCCTGCCGGGCTTCCACGGCTTCCGGATGCCGTTGTCCGTCGAAGGCCCGGCGCGCCTGCTGGAATCCGTCCGGCCCGACGTCGTCGAGGCGGGGGACGCGGGCCACTGCGCCTGGGCCGCGCTGCGCATGCGCCAGCGCTACGACATCCCGGCCGTCGCGTTCTATCACTCCGACCTGCCGCGCCTCGTGCAGCCGCGCTTCGGCCGCTGGATCGCGCGCGGCACCTGCCGCTACCTCGCGAACCTGTACCGCCAGTTCGACCTCGTGCTGGCGCCCAGCCGCATCATGGTGCAGCAGCTGGACGCGATGGGCGTTTCCGGCGCCGTGCACCAGCCGCTCGGCATCGACAGCAGCGTCTTCCGGCCGCAGCGCCGCGACGAAACCCTGCGCGAGCACCTGGGCCTCGCGCCGGATGCGCGCCTGCTCGTCTATGCCGGCCGCTTCACGCCGGAAAAGAAGCTGCACGTGCTGATCGAAGCCGTGCGCAAGCTGGGCGACCCGTACCACCTGATCCTCGTCGGTGGCGGCGGCGTGCTGCCGTTCTGCGACCGCGTCACGCACATCCCGTTCCGGCGCGACCAGCGCCAGCTGGCCCGCCTGCTGGCCAGCTGCGACGTGCTCGTGCACCCGGGCGATTGCGAAACGTTCGGCCTGATCGTGCTGGAAGCGATGGCGTGCGGCCTGCCTGTCGTCGCCACGAACCAGGGCGGCGTGGCCGAGCTGGTCGATACGGAGACGGGTATCCTCGCCGAGCCGAACAATGTCGACAGCCTGGCCGGCGCGATCGAAGCCATCTTCCAGCGCGACCTCGCCCGCATGGGGCGGGCTGCGCGGCGCAAGGCTGTCGAGCGCTACGACTGGAACGAGATCCTGCCGCAAGTGTTCAAACGCTACGAAGGCTTGTTGAGCGGGTATCCGCATGCGGTCCACGGCGGGGCGATCGAGCTGGCCAACGAGCTGACCAATGAGCTGAACAACGAGCGGGAGCGTATCCGTGTCACAGACTGACTGGTCCCCTGACGAGCACATGCTGTGTGTCTCGATCCACGACGTGGCGCCGGCCACGTGGAGCGATTGCCTGCGCCTCGTGGAAGCCGTGCGCGCCGTGGCGGACATTCCGCTGACGTGGCTCGTCGTACCGCATTACCACTTCCGCCCCGAGCAGTCGCCCGCGATGGAAGCCTGCCTGAACGTGGCGCTGGAGCGCGGCGACGAGTTGGCGCTGCACGGCTACAGCCACCTCGACACGGAGGCGGGCAGCGGCGGCCTGCGCGCGCGCTTCCTGCGCAACGTGTACACGCGGCGCGAGGGCGAATTCGCGGCCCTGACGGAATCGGAAGCGCGGCAGCGCCTGGAGCTGGGGCTCGACTGGTTCGCCGCGCGCGGCTGGACACCCACCGGCTTCGTGCCGCCGGCCTGGCTGCTGGGCGAGGGCGCTTGGCGCGCCTTGCGCGATGCGCCGTTTGCGTACACGACCACCTTCAGTCATTTCCATTGCCTGCCGGGGGCGCGCGAGCGTCGCCCGGTTGCGCGGCCGGAGCGTCGGCAGGCATCGCACGGCACCGGCGGGCGGCCGGGGTATCGCGGCGACGCCAGCGCGAGCATCCAGGGCGGCAGCGGGGCGGTCCAGACCGGGCAGGGCAATTACGCCGGACAGGGCGCGCGGAACAGGCAGTTCGATCCCGGCACGTGGATGGGGGAGCGGACGGAGAAGTGGGCGGAGAAGCGGACGGAGAAGCGGACGGATGTTGCCGGTCCCGACCTCCGCCACGATGTCGGCCATGATCGCGGCCACGACGGGTCTGGGCGGGAGCATGCTCCCGAGCTGAACACGCCGGACGCGCTGTATATGCCGAAAACTACGCCGCAAACTACGCCGCAAACGCCATTTACGCAGAATAACCGCCACGGCACGCACGCGATCCTGTCGCCGTCGCTCGTGTACGCGGCGCGCAACCGCAGCGGACGCATCCTGTCGCCGCGCGTCGCGGACGTCACGGCGTCCATGCTGGCACGCTCGCCGCTCGTGCGCCTCAGCCTGCATCCGCCGGATGCGCGCTATCCGGAACTGGTCCGCCACATCCAGCAGACCCTGGTGCGCCTGCTGGAAGGTCGCGAAGCGGTGACGAAAGCGGAGTTCGCGCGCCGCGTCGCCCAGCGCTTCTCCTCGCCCCTGAGCCCGCGCCTCACCAGTACGGATCCCACCAGCCGCCCCGCCAGTAACCCGGACCCCAGCCATGGTAGCCCGCAGGCGGCCCATAGTGCTGCAGATCGTACTTCGCACCCAGACTGAGCACGCAACTGCGCCACGCATCCGACTGGGCCGCATAGCCCAGCCGGACGCAGGCCGGTCCGTAGATCGCCATCATCCGCTCGACGTCGGCCTGCGCCTGTGCCGCGCGCTCCTGCGGCGTCGTGCACGCGGCCAGCGCCAGCACCAACGAAACACTGAGTACCCGCACCATGGGCCTCCTGAATCCAAACCCGCCAACACTCACCAACACGCGCGTCCTGCGCGCCTTCATACAGCTTAGAAGCCGGCGCGTGCGCGCGAGCGAGCCCGCTCAATCGCGCGCAGGGAACCATTGCGGGTAAGGGTTGTCCTGTATTCGCTCCCCCGTGGGTTTTCTGGCAAGATTCACTTTTTTCCAAAGGGATGAGCGGCATGCGACAACGTGGATGGCGGAAGTGGGGACGGCGCGTTGCGGTCGGGGTCGTCGTGCTGCCGGTCCTCGTCGCAGGCGGCGCCTGGATGACCTTGCGCGCGAGCTTGCCCGAGCTCGACGGCCAGCAACGTTCGCCGCTGTTGTCGGCGCCCGTGACGGTCGAGCGCGACGCGAACGGCGTACCGACCATCAGTGGAGCGAACCGGCTCGACGTCGCGTATGCCACCGGGTTCGTACATGGCCAGGAGCGCTTTTTCCAGATGGACCTGCTGCGCCGCAGTGCCGCCGGCGAACTGGCCGAACTGTTCGGGGCCAAGGCGCTGCCGCTGGACCGCGCGCACCGCCTGCACCGCTTCCGCGCCCGCGCCGAACAGGTCCTGCAGCGCATGACGCCCGCCGAACGCGCGCTGCTGGACCGCTATGCCGCCGGCGTCAACGACGGCCTGGACGGCCTGCGTGCGCGGCCGTTCGAATACCTGCTGAGCCGCGCGACACCGCGTGCGTGGACGCCCGCCGATTCGCTGCTCGCCGTGTGGGCCATGTATTTCGATTTGCAGGGCAACCAGGAGCCGCGCGAACTGGCGCGGGGATGGCTTGCGGCTCACCTCGATCCGGCCCAGCTGGCCTTCCTGCTGCCCGAAGCGACCCGCTGGGATACGCCGCTGGACGCGGCGGCCGTCGCGCTGGCGCCGGTCCCGATTCCGTCCGCGGCGCCGGCCTGGTGGGGCCGCAAGGAAGCCGTGCCCGCGCGCCAGGTGGCGGGCATGACGTTCACGGATGCCGTCGGCAGCAACAACTACGTCATCGCGGGAACGCGCACGGCGCACGGTGCGGCCATCGTCTCGGACGACATGCACCTGGGCCTGCAGCTGCCGAACACGTGGTACCGCCTCGCGCTGCGCTTCCCGGACGCGCAGGGGCGGCCGCGCCGTGTCGTCGGCGTGAGCCTGCCGGGGACGCCCCCGGCCGTCATCGTCGGCAGCAACGGCCATGTCGCGTGGGCCTACACGAACAGCTATGCGGACACGCTCGACCTCGTCCGCCTCGGCCTTGATGCCACGCATCCCGGCCAGGTGCGCACGACGAACGGCTGGGAGACGCCCGCCGCGCGCACGGAAACGCTGCTCGTGAAGGGCGAGCCGGCGCAGACGATGACCGTGCTCGAGACGAGCCTCGGGCCGGTCCGCACCGTCGATGGCGTGCAGTACGCGGTGCACTGGGTCGCGCACGATCCCGGCGCGCTGAACCTGAACCACCTGAAGCTGGAAGCGTCGACGAATCTCGACGAGGCGCTCGCCGCGGCGGCGAGCGACGGCATCCCGGCGCAGAACACCGTCCTCGGCGACGATCGCGGCGACATCGCGTGGACCATTGCCGGCGCATTGCCGCAGCGGGCGCAGGGCGGCCCCAAGGTGTCGTTCCCGCTCGCGTTCGACGGTGCCGTGCCGACGTGGAGCGGCCTGCTCGCGCCGGCGCAGCATCCGCGCGTCGTCAATCCGCCCGGCGGGCAGATGGTGACGGCGAACAGCCGCCAGCTCGCGGGCGTAGACTCCAGCATCATCGGCGACGGCGGCTTCGACCTGGGCGCGCGCGTGCATCAGTTGAGCGGCAACGTGCGCCAGCTGGGCGACAGGACGGACGTGCCGGCCGCGTTCCAGGCGTCGCTCGACGACCGCGCACCGTTCATCGCGCTCTGGCGCGAGCGCGCCCTGGCGGCGCTGGACGCCCGCGCGCTGGACAAGCACCCGGAGCGCGCCGAGTTCCGCCGCCTGCTGGCGCGAAGCTGGGACGGCCGCGCGAGCACGACGTCGGTCGGGTATCGCCTGGCGCGCCAGTTCATGTGGTCGCTGCACGACCTGCTGTTCGCCGGCGTCGATGCGGAGCTGGCGAAACTCGATCCGAAAGCCAGCATCGTGGTCGCGACGTCGCGCTGGCCGGAGATCGTGGCGCGCCTGCTGGACGAGCATCCGTCCGCGTGGCTGCCGGCCGGCTACGCGAGCTGGCAAGACCTGCAGCTGGCGGCCGTCGACCGCGCCATCGCGGACCTGAAGGAAGACGACACGCCGCTCGCGCAGGCCACCTGGGGCCGGCGCAACACGGCGACGATCGCGCATCCGTTCACGATCGCGGTGCCGGCGCTGCGCCGCTGGCTCAGCGTGCCGCCGGACCAGTTGCCGGGCGATGCCAACATGCCGCGCGTGGCGGGACCAAAGTTCGGGCAATCGGAGCGCCTGACGGTGGCGCCGGGCCGCGAGGAAGAGGGGCTGTTCGACATGCCCGGCGGGCAGAGCGGACATCCGCTGTCGCCGTACTTCTTGAAAGGGCACGAGGATTGGGTGCGAGGGAAGCCGACGCCGTTGCTGCCGGGGGCGGTGGCGCACACGTTGAAATTCACGAAGCAGTAACCCGTCGTTCCCGCGAAGGCGGGAACCCAATTTTGCGTGCGTTCCGTTAAAACTTTGGCCCCCGCCTTCGCGGGGGCGACGTTGTATACGTGCGTCCTCAGCGGGCCGCCATCGGCACCCACAACTTCTGCAGCATGCCGGTAACCGTCTCCGCCGGCGCCGGGCGTCCGAGATAAAAGCCCTGCACGAGGTCGCAGCCGTATTCCTCCAGCAGCACGAGCTGCTCGCCCGTCTCCACGCCTTCCGCGACGACGATCATCTTGAGACCGTGCGCCATCGCGATGATGGCGCGCGTGATCGCGGCGTTTTCGGAATCCTGCGGCAGGCCGCTGATGAAGCTGCGGTCGATTTTCAGGGCGCGCACGTCGAAGCGCTTCAGGTAGTTCATCGACGAATAGCCGGTGCCGAAATCATCGATCGACAGAAACACGCCGATGCCGCGCAGCTGTTCCAGCGTGGCCAGGGTCGCCTTCGCATCGTCCATCAGCGTGCCTTCCGTCAGCTCCAGTTCGAGCAGGCGCGGGTCGAGGCCCGTGTCGTGCAGCGCCGACAGCACGATCTGCGACAGGTTCTCGTCCTTGAACTGCTTGGCCGACAGGTTCACGGCGATGCGCACGGGACGGCGAGAAAATTTCTGCCACTGGCGCGCCTGGCTGCACGCGGTGCGCAGCACCCATTCGCCGATCGGCACGATCAGGCCCGTCTCTTCGGCCAGCGGGATGAATTCGTTGGGCGAGACGACACCGCGCTCCGCATGGCGCCAGCGCACGAGGGCTTCCACGCCGACGATCTCGTTCGATCGCACGTCGAGCTGCGGTTGATACAGCAGGTACAGCTCGTCGTTCTGCAGGGCGCGGCGCAGGCCGACTTCCAGCTTCACGTGGCTCATGATCTGCATCGTCAGCGACGATGAGTACAGCTTGGCGTTGTTCTTGCCGCAGTTCTTCGCGTGGTACATCGCGGTGTCGGCGAACTTCAGCAGCGACGTGCAATCGTCGCCGTCCTCGGGAAACAGCGAGATGCCGATACTGGCCGTCACGAAGATCTCGTTGCCTTCGATGACGAACGGGCGGCGCATGGCGTCTTTCACGCGGTGCGCCACGTTGAGGGCGTGCTCGACCCGTTCGAGGTCGGGGATCAGGATCGTGAATTCGTCGCCGCCCAGGCGCGCGAGGTTCGTGCCCGCGCTGTCGGGAGTGTCTGCGCGGGGGAGCAGGTCGCCGCGCGACAGCAGGTCGTTCGGGCGGATCGTCTCGCGCAGGCGGTCCGATACCTGCTTCAGCAACTGGTCGCCCACGTTGTGGCCCAGCGTGTCGTTGATGCGCTTGAAGGCGTCCAGGTCCATGAACAGCACGGCGAACTTCTTGTTGCCGATCTTCGAGCGCTGCAGCTCGCGCTCCAGCATCTCGAGGAACGCCTGGCGGTTCGGGATGCCGGTCAGGCTGTCGCAATAGGCGAGGCGCCGGATCTGTTCCTCCGCGCGTTTTCGTTCGCTGATGTCGCGCACGAGGCCCAGCACTTCGTTCGGGCCGGTGGCGACGAGGCGCGCCTCGACATGCTGGGCCTCGCCGAAGCGGATCAACTCGTATTCGACCGAGCGCACCTGTTGCACGTGCAGGGCCATGCCCACTTGTTCGAGCAGGCGTTCGGCGATGTCGCGCGGCAGGATGTCCGTCACGTGGCGGCCGACGATCTGTTCGTCGGTGCCGGCGTCGCGCACGCCCCGTCCGTCCCGGCCTGGTTCGTAATCGAGGTAAAAGCCGTCGCGCGACATGCGGAAAAACGTGTCGGGAATGGCGGCCAGAACGGCGCGGTTCTGGGCGTCGGCGATGCGCAGGCGGACGATGGCATCGCTTGCGCGCAGCACGTACAGCACGCGGTGGCCGAGGATGGGCCAGTTGATCGGCTTCGAGACGAAGTCGGTGGCGCCGGCCTCGTAGGCATTGGTGACGGCTTCCAGGTCGTCGCCGCCGGTGACCATCACGATCGGGACCATCGCGCCGTTCGGCAGGTCGCGGATCGCACGGCACGCCGCGAATCCGTCCATCTTCGGCATCTCGACGTCCAGCAGGATCAGGTCGGGCGTGCGAGCGTGCGCGAGGAACACGGCCTGTTCGCCGTCCGCGGCCTCGATGCCTTCCAGGCCGACGCTCTCCAGCATCTCGAGCATCAGCAAACGCATCACCGGATCGTCATCAGCGACCAGCACGACGCCGCGCTGGTGGGGGGTATGGGCTGGCATGTCAGGTTTCCTTTTCGAGGATGGCGGTGAGCGAATGCCGGACGGCCTGGAACTCCTGTTCCATGTCGACCAGGATCGCGTCCGCGCCTTCGGTGGTGTCGGCGCGGCCCAGGTGCTCCAGTGCCTTGCACAGGGCGGCGAGGGCCTCGGCGCCGACGTTGGCGCTGGCCGACTTCAGCGTGTGCGCGATGCGGCGCACGTTGCCCGTGTCGAGACCGTCGATGGCGGTGCGCAGCGTGCGCAGCTGTTGCGGCGTGTCGTCGACGTAGGCCGCGATCACTTTCTGCACGAGGGCGTCGCCGCGGTCGCGCGACAGGGCGCGGATCTTGTCGAGCGCGACGCGGTTGATGACGTCGCGCTGGATCACTTCGACGGAGGCGGGCGGCAGGCGTGGCGGCTCGTCGTCGTGGTGCACGGTGGCCGCGAGCGGCAGCGCCATCCAGCGCCCGATCACGGCCGCGATCTCCTGCTGGCTGAACGGCTTCGACAGGTAATCGTCCATGCCCGCCGCGAGGCACGCTTCGCGGTCGCCCTGCAGCGCGTTCGCCGTGATCGCGATGATGGGCAGCACGCGGCCGCGGCCGGCCTCGCGTTCTTCGCGCCGGATCGCGGCCGTCGCGGCAAAACCGTCCATCACGGGCATCTGGCAATCCATCAGCACGGCGTCGTAGGAATTCGTACGTACTGCCTGCAGCGCGTCCTCGCCGTTGCGCGCGCAATCCACCTGCAGGTCGAGGCTTTCCAGCATCGCGCGCGCCACTTCGACGTTGACGGGATTGTCCTCGGCCAGCAGCACGCGCCGCGTGCGCGGCCGGTTGGCGTCCAGCTGCAATGGGCGCGGCGGGATGAAGCGCGGCGCCGGCGCGACCTTGCCGCGCGGCGGCGTCGCCAGGCAGGCGAACAGGTCGGCCGCGCGCGCGGGCTTGATGAGCTGGTACGCGACGCCTGCTTCGCGCCGCTGCACCGGATCGGCGGCCAGCCGTTCGGGGCTGAGCAGCACGAGCCGTGTGGCGCGCGTCGCCGGGTCGGACTTGATCTGCGCGGCCAGCAGCAGGCCGCTCGTGGCTGACAGCTCCATGTCGAGGATCGCGGCGTCGTACGGCCGGCCCGCGCGCGCCGCCTCGTCCAGGCGCTCCAGCGCTTCGTCCGCGCTCTCCGCCGCGTCGCATTCGATGCGCCACGTGGCCAGGTGCCGTTCGAGGCCGATCCTGCTCGTCTCGGCCTCGTCGACGAGGAGGACGCGCAGGCCGTCGATCGTGTGCTGGTGGTCGCCCGGCGCATCCGGATCGACGCGGCGCTTGTCGAAAGCGACCGTGAACCAGAATACGGACCCCTGGGTTACAGCTCCTTTTATTAGGGCGTTCTCGACGCCGATCGAACCGCCCATCAGTTCGACGAGCTGTTTCGCGATCGCCAGGCCCAGTCCAGTGCCACCGTATTTGCGGGTCGTGGAATCGTCGGCCTGCGAGAATGCTTCGAAGATGCGGCTGCGGGCTTCCCGCGAGATGCCGATGCCGGTGTCGTGCACTTCGAAGCGCAGCATGACGGCCTGGTTGTCCTCGCTCGCGATGCGCACCTTGGCGAGGATGCGGCCCTGGTCCGTGAACTTGATCGCGTTGCCGAGCAGGTTGGCCATGATCTGGCGCAGCCGGTTCGGGTCGCCGCAGATGGCGACGGGGATGTCGTTGGCGATGTCGAAGTGGAGCAGGATGTTCTTCGCCTCGGCCTGCGGCGTGTAGACGGTGTGGATGTCGTCCAGCAGGTCCCACAAATTGAAATTGATGTACTCGACGGTGAGCTTGCCGGCCTCGATCTTGGAAAAGTCGAGGATGTCGTTGATGATCACCAGCAGGTGCTCGCCCGATTGCTTGACCAGTCGCGTGTAGTTGCGCTGCGTCTCGGTGAGTTCCGTCCCCAGCAGCATTTCCGTCATCCCGAGCACGCCGTTCATCGGGGTGCGGATTTCGTGGCTCATCGTGGCGAGGAAGGCGCTTTTCGCGCGGCTTGCCGCTTCGGCCGCGTTCTTCGCCTTTTCCAGCTGCTCGGTGCGCACGCCGACCTGGCGTTCCAGTTCGTCACGGTGGTGCGTGAGCGCGGCGCCGCGGCCTTCGATCTGCGCGAGCATGTTGTTGAAGCTGTCGATCAGCACGCCCAGCTCGTCGTTGCGGTTATGGGCGATGCGCAGCGTGTAGTTCTGGCTGGCGGACACCTTCTGCGCCGCGTTGATCAGTTTGCCGATCGGGTCGCTGATGCTGCGCCGCAGCCGCCGGACCAGCACGAACGCCGTCAGCAGCGCGGCACCCAGCGCGAGGCCCATCACGCCCAGCGCGCGCGCGATGTCCAGCCACACGGGCACGAGGTCGCTCTCGATCATGACGGCGCCCATGGGCGGCAGCGCGCGGCCTTCCGCGTCGGCCGGGGCACCGAGCACGCGGTACACCCGCAGCACGGGCAGCCACGGACGGCTGCCGGCATCGGCGGCCGCGGCGATGATGGCGGGATCGAGGCCGCCGAGTGCCTCGACCTTGTCATCGGCACCTTGGCCGGGCGCGTGCCAGGTGGCGAACGGTTGCCCCTTGCGGTCGTACAGGACGGCGGACGCGAGGCCCGGGCGCGCCTCCAGCGCGGTCAGCAATTGCGTTGCGAGGCGGCGGTCGTTGAACTGCACGGCATCGACGCCGCCCTGGGCGAGCACGGCGGCCAGCGCGTCCAGTTCCTGCCGCTCCTCGCGGCGCTCGCCGGCCACGGTCGTCATGGCGAAGGCGACGTACACGACCAGCAGGGCGCTGGCGGCGGCCTGCAGGCACATCGACGTCAGTTTTCGGTTGAGGCTTGAGCGCTCGAGAGTCTGCATGGGTTAGGCGGATCCGGCGGTCGGCGCTGCGAACGAACCTGTCGCACAGGTTCACCATGCAAGAAAGCAAATTCTTGCAGGAACTGACTATAGGTGAGGGATATGGGGCGCCGTTTGTGCTGGCGCAAAGTGGGGGGACGGACGCGGCGCAGTTGGTCCTCTATTATTTGTCATTGGGTTTTTGCACAGCCTCAAAGCTGCCGCAGAAGGAGATGCGACTTGGCCAAGAAAGCAATCATCAGGGTCGGCGACAAGACGTCGCATGGCGGAACCGTATTGGAAGGGCTTCAGTTTTTCCTCATTCTCGGGAAACCGGCTGCTGGTGTCGGACATCGTGTTCATTGTCCGACATGTTCCGGATCGCAGGCCATTGTCGAAGGCGCGGCGAACGCGACGATGATGGGAATCCAGATTGCTGTCGACGGCATGAAGACGTCCTGCGGTGCGACCTTGATCGCGTCGCAATCCGCGGACACGATCGAAGTCGGCTCCGGCGGCGGGGCCACAGCTTTGCCTGCGAACGTCGGCGCGGCGGCGGCAAGGGCGGGCGCACCTCATGCCGTCACCATCAACGAAGCGGGCTTCGATGATCATTACGTTCTTGTCGACGCCGACAGCGGCGCGGTCCTCGCACGTACCGAATATGCGATCGTCAGAGCTTCATGTGCGATCGAACACGGCGTGTCCGATGTCGAAGGTAAAACCCACCTGTTGTCGTCAACCGTCGAGGCGGAGGCCGTCGACATTTATGTCTGAGAGGATGTCATGAGGGCGCCAGCTACGATCAATTCGCCAACAGGGCGAGTCCTGCGACACCAAGCCAGGGTGGCCACGACACCGAAGGAGAGCGCAGAAGCCAAGGCCATCCGCGTAGCACAGGAAAAGCATACAAGGCTCGAAGAGAACCAGGCCTATTTGGCGCATCCGAACGTGGCAGCATTTTTGAAGGCAATCGCCGAGGCCGAGGGCGGCGGTTATGATTTCAAATATGGTGCGGTCAAAGGGAAGAAGAACGACCCTTGGCGGTTCACCGATACATCGACTTATCCGGGTGCCGGTTTCGGTGGCAAGACGACGGCAGCGGGCATGTATCAAATCACGATCGATACATGGCGCCAATTCGGCGGGAAGATGGGGCTGACGGATTTTTCGCCGACTACGCAGGACCTCATCGTGGTCGACATGCTGCGCACGATCGGCGTAATCGATAAGATCAAGACCGGCGATATCGCCGGCGCGATGCCCAAGGCCGCACTCAAGTGGGCTGCGTTGCCTGAAGGGCCGGGTTTGGCCAACCACTATCCGCCGCAACCGTATGTCGAATATTCGGATTTTTTGGCCACCTACAAGGCCGCAGGGGGAACGGGACAATGAAACGGCTTATCGCGAACGCTGCCACGGTCGGGGTCGCGCTTGTCGCCGGTGCCGCGCTCGCGGACGGCGTACCGCGTGATGCCCGGCACGGACCCGCCGGGATTGCCGCCGGTCAGCCGTTGCCGAATGCGCGGACCGCATTGATCAAACAAGGCTGGCAGCCGGTCCGCCGGCACGCCACCGACGGTTACGAATACAGCGGCGCGGAACTCGAGCTGACGAAGCGCCGGATATTCGAGGTCGATTCGTGCTCATCGGATAGTTCGAGGTGCGTTCTCTACTATCAAAGGAAAGGCGAGTGCCTGCGCATGGATACGATCGGCGAGACCCTGGACGTCATGACCGTCACCCGATGGACCCATGAATGCCCGGACGCTCCGCCGCAACGAAGCACGGCCGGAAAATAAAAAGGGACGCGCGCACGCGTCCCTTCCTTTTCGCACGACTAGGCGCTCAGCAACAACCCCCGCGCTTGCCGCTCCCGTACCGCGCTTCCTGGCGCTCGCGGAAAAATTCCTCGTAGCTCATGACCGGCTGGTCAGGATGGGTCTTCTCCATGTGCGCCACATAGGTGTCGTATTCCGGCAGGCCGACCATCAGGCGCATGCTTTGCCCGAGATAGCGGCCCGCCTGTGCCAGCGCGCCGAGCATCACTGCACCTCGGCCATCGAGGCGGCGGGCGCCGCGACGTACGGCGTCTCCTGCGCGCTCGGACGAGCGCTCTTGCGCGCGGCCAGCGCGGTGCGGAAGCCGTACAGCACGACGGCCAGCACGACGACCATGAAGAAGCCGCACAGGGTGGCGTCGACGTAGTCGTTGAAGATGATGCGGCCCATCTGGTCGAGCGACTTGGCCGGTGCCAGCACCTGGCCCTGGTCGAGCGCGGTCTTGAATTTATTCGCGTGCGCCAGGAAGCCGACCTTGACGTTCGGGTCGAAGATCTTCATCCAGCCGGCGGTCAGCGTGCAGATCAGCAGCCAGATGGTCGGGACGATCGTGACCCAGGCGTACTGGCCGCGCTTCATCTTGAACAGCACGACGGTGCCCAGGGTCAGCGCGATACCGGCCAGCATCTGGTTCGCGATGCCGAAGAGCGGCCACAGCGTGTTGATGCCGCCCAGCGGATCGACGACGCCCTGGTACAGGAAGTAGCCCCACGCGGCGACGCACATGCCGGTGGCGATCAGGTTCGCGGGCAGCGAGTCCGTGCGCTTCAGCGACGGCACGAAGGCGCCCAGCAGGTCCTGCAGCATGAAGCGGCCGGCGCGCGTGCCCGCGTCGACGGCGGTCAGGATGAACAGCGCCTCGAACAGGATCGCGAAGTGGTACCAGAACGCCATCATCGCCTTGCCGCCGACGACGTTCGACAGGATGTGCGCCATGCCGACGGCCAGCGTCGGGGCGCCGCCGGCGCGCGAGATGATGGTGTTCTCGCCGACGTCTTTCGCCATCTGGGTCAGCTGGTCCGGCGTGATCACGAAGCCCCAGTTGGAGACCGCGGCAGCGGCCGTCTGGGCGGTCGTGCCGAGTACGGCGGCCGGGCTGTTCATGGCGAAGTAGACGCCCGGGTCGATGGTCGACGCGGCGACGAGGGCCATGATGGCGACGAACGATTCCATCAGCATGCCGCCGTAGCCGATGAAGCGGGCGTGCTGTTCGTTCTCGATCATCTTCGGCGTGGTGCCCGACGAGATCAGCGCGTGGAAGCCGGACACGGCGCCGCACGCGATGGTGATGAACAGGAACGGGAACAGCGTGCCGGACCAGGCCGGGCCGGTGCCGTCGATGAAGCGGGTGATCGACGGCATCTGCAGCATCGGGGCGACGAACACGATGCCCAGCGCGAGGCCGACGATGGTGCCGATCTTGAGGAAGGTCGACAGGTAGTCGCGCGGCGCCAGCAGCAGCCACACGGGGATCACGGAGGCGATGAAGCCATAGCCGATCAGCATCCAGGTCAGCTGGGTGCCCGTGAACGTGAACATCGGGGCCCAGGTCGGCGAATCGTGCACGAACTGGCCGCCGGCGATGGCGCCGATCAGCAGCACGAAGCCGATCAGCGACACTTCGCCGATCCGGCCCACGCGGATGTAGCGCGAGTAGATGCCCATGAACAGCGCGATCGGGATCGTCGCCATCACGGTGAACGAACCCCACGGCGAGCCGGTCAGGGCCTTCACGACGATCAGCGCCAGCACGGCCAGGATGATCACCATGATCATGAAGGTGCCGAACAGGGCGATGACGCCGGGGATCTCGCCCATCTCGGACTTGATCAGGTCGCCAAGCGAGCGGCCGTCGCGGCGCATCGACAGGAACAGGACCATGAAGTCCTGCACGGCACCGGCGAACACGACGCCGGACAGGATCCACAGCATGCCGGGCAGGTAACCCATCTGCGCGGCGAGCACGGGGCCGACGAGCGGGCCGGCGCCGGCGATCGCGGCGAAGTGGTGGCCGAACAGCACGTAGCGGTTCGTCGGCACGTAGTCGAGGCCGTCGTTGTATTTATAGGCCGGGGTCTGGCGGCGGGCGTCGAGGCCCATGACCTTGTCGGCGATGTACAGGCTGTAGAAGCGGTACGCGATCAGGTAGATGCAGACGGCCGCGATGACGACCCAGACCGCGTTGATGGATTCGCCGCGCTTGAGGGCGACGTAGGCGAGCGAGGCTGCGCCCACGAGCGATAGCGCAGCCCATCCGAGCTGGCTTGTTAGACGTTTCATTATTGACTCCTCCGATATGATGCGCTGCGCGACCGGTCGATGCCGGCTTACACGAACAGCAGCGTGCCTGTCAGTATCTTGCACGGGTCCGCGACTCACAAGCGCATGATTACGCAGCCTTCTACGTGATACTACGTAGGGTGGGCGGCCCTCCGCCCACGCGCACGCTTACGATGCGTCGACATCACGCGTGGGCACGGGGTGCCCACCCAACGGGGGACGGCAATTCCGGCAAGCAGCAACAGTAGATCAGTCGTACAATTTCATGTTACGACTATTTCGATGCGCACGGCATGCAATTACGGCAGAAGGTCATCTTTCTCGCGATCGCCCCGCTGATCATGGCACTGTGCGCGATCGCCCTGTTCGTCCGCCAGCAGGCGATCGCGCTCGCGCACGAGCAGCACGCCACCATCCAGCGGGCCTATTTCGCCAGCAAGCAGGCGGAGCTGCGGCACTACGTGGACCTCGCGTCACACTCGATCGCCCACCTGACGGCATCCGGCCGCAACGACCCGGCCACGCTGGCCGAGGCCAAGCGGATCCTGCAATCGCTCAGCTTCGGCGACGACGGCTATTTCTTCGTCTACGACATGGAAGGCCGCAACCTGATGCATCCGCGCCAGCCGGAGCTGGTCGGGCGCGACCTGTGGAACCTGCACGACCAGTTCGGCGCGCCGACCATCCAGAACATCGTCGCCGTCGCGAAGCAGGGCGGAGGACTCGTGCGCTACAACTGGGTCAAGCCGTCCACGAACAAGCCGGCGCCCAAGCTCGGCTACGTCGTGCCGGTCCCGCAGTGGGGCTGGATCATGGGCAGCGGCCTGTATCTCGACGACGTGCAGGCCGCGCTCGACCAGGTCGACGCCCAGCAGTCGCTCAACATCCAGACGACGATGTGGTGGATCGCCGGCCTCGCGATCCTCGCCACGCTCGTCATCGGCGGCGCCGGCCTCGCGCTGAACGTCAGCGAATCGCGCGTGGCGGACATGAAGCTGAAAGCCCTCGCGCAGCGCGTCGTCGATTCGCAGGAGCAGGAGCGGGCACGCCTGTCGCGCGACCTGCACGACGGCATCAGCCAGTGGCTCGTGTCCATCAAGCTGCAGATCGAGGCCGGCGTCATCCGCATGAAGGGCACACCGGACCAGCAGCGCCAGGCGCACGCCAGCTTCGAGCGCACGGCGGAAGAACTCAACAAGGTGCTGGGCGAGGTGCGGCGCATCTCGCACGACCTGCGTCCCACCCTGCTGGACGACCTCGGACTCGCGGCCGCGCTCGACCACCTGGCCGAGGAATTCGCGCAGCACAGCGGCATGCCGGTCACGTTCGCCGCGACGGGCGATGCCGAGCTCCTGCCGCAGGCCGTCGGCACCGTGCTGTTCCGCATCGCCCAGGAAGCGCTGACGAACATCGAACGGCACGCCGGCGCGCACCACATCGACCTGGCGCTGCACGCCGGCGGCGGTCGCGTGCTGCTCACGATCGCCGACGACGGCGCCGGCTTCGACGCCGAGGGCGTGGCCACGCACCCGCAGCGCGGCATCGGCCTGCGCAACATGATGGAGCGGCTGGACGCGATCGGCGGCCACCTCGACATCGCATCGTCCGCGGCCGGCACCACCGTCTGCGCGAGCGTCCAACTGGAGACCTGAATGACAGAACCCGTGCACATCATGCTGGTCGACGACCATCCCCTCGTGCGCGATGGCCTGCGTGCGCGGCTGGAAGCGGTATCCCACTTCCGCGTCGTGGCCGAAGCCGATTCCGGCGCCGAGGCGCTGGCGCTCGCAGGCAGTACGCGCATCGACCTCGTGCTGATGGACATCACCATGCGCGACGGCAGCGGCATCGAAGCCACGGCGCGCCTGTACGCGAATTATCCGGACATCGCCGTGCTGATCCTCTCCATGCACGACAAGCTGGAATACGTGACGCAGGCGATGCAGGCGGGTGCGCGCGGCTACGTGCTGAAGGATGCGCCGGGCAAGGATATCGTGCTCGCCATCGACACCGTCATGGCCGGCGGCATCTACTACAGCGCCGCCGTCGCGCGCCAGCTCGCGCGCCCGGCCGCGCAGGACAACCAGCTCACGTCGCGCGAACAGGAAGTGCTGCGCCACATCGCCAACGGCGAATCGAACAAGCAGATCGCGAAGGCGCTCGACCTGTCCGTACGCACCGTCGAGACGCACCGCCTGAACATCAAGCGCAAGCTCGGCATCGAAGGGCAGGCGGAACTGATCAAGTTCGCCGTGCAGCATGGCCGGGTTGGCGGCGCGGGCGCGTAAATATATATGTAAAACCGTGTCCTATAGGAAACAGAAACAGTTGCTTTCCACTAAGGCGTGCTCTACTATTAGCTGGTTACTATCAATGCATATTCGCTAATGTCCAGCGCCCCGTTCCCGGTGGTTGAAGTACGCTCCGTCGCCAACGCGCAGAACGAGTGGGTTGCCCTGTTGCTTGGCACGCCGGGAGCAGGACTCGACGATCCCGCGTTGCAGGGCCTGTTCGCCACGCCGGACCTGCTGGCCGCCATCGCCCCCCTCGACTGCATCGTGCTGCTGGACGACGCGTCCGTCCTCACGCCACCCGTCCTCAACGTACTGCCGGCCAACCGCGTCATGCTGGCCGTGCGCGCGGACGCGCTGGCGAAGGACGGCACGGCGCGCCGCCTGGCGGAACTGCAGCTGACCGGCTACCGCGTGCTGATCGACGGCGTGCTGCCGGAAGGCGTGGCCGCACCGATCGCCCTGCGCACGGTAGCGCGCGACGCCGGCAGCGAACTGCCACGCGCCGGCGCGCTGCCGGCGCTGTTCGGACCGCACCTCGCCTACAACGTCGACGACATGGCCGCGTACCGCGCCTGCGAGAACGCGGGCTTTGCCTGGTTCAGCGGCGACTACGCGCTCGAAGGCAGCGTGGCCGAAGGCGACGACGGCACCTCGCGCCGGCGCATGCTGACGATGCTGGCCCTGCTGGCGCGCGATGCCGACTCGCGCGAACTGGAAGCGCAGCTGAAAGCGGATCCGGCGCTCTCGTATCAGCTGTTGAAACTCGTGAACTCGGCCGCCTTCTCGGTCGGCACCCAGATCACGAGCTTCGCCCAGGCGATCAGCCGCCTGGGCCGGCGCCAGCTGCAGCGCTGGCTGCAACTGCTGCTGTATGCGCGCCAGCACCCGGACAGCCCGCCGAACCTGATGCTGCCGGTGGCCGCCTTGCGCGGCGCCGCACTGGAAGATCTGTGCAAGCGCGACGGCGGCGACCGCGACGAACAGGACCTCGCCTTCATGGCCGGCGTGTTCTCGCTGCTGGACCGGCTGTTCCAGATGCCGATGGCCGAGATCGTGCAGGACCTGAACCTCCCCGAACACGTCGAAGCCGCGCTGCTGCGGCGCGAAGGCCAGCTGGGACAACGGTTGCGGCTCGCGGAAGCGGGCCAGCCCGATCCCGCGACGCTCCAGCAAGCGGGCGTCGAGGGACCTGACTGGTGGCAGAGCCAGTTGCACGCCTATCACTGGGCCATCCAGGTAGCACGCAATGTCTAGGATGCCAGCCGCTGCGCCGATCGATTTCGTGGGCGGCAGCGCTGCCGTCTGCGACGCCGTACTGACCCGCCGGGGGGACGATCTCCATAACGAACTGGGACGCATCGCCGGCGCGCTGCTCGCGAGCCCGCACTGCGCGTTCATCCCGGAAGGCGTTTCGCACCCGCACATGGTGGAAGGCGCGCTGCTGCAGGAAGTGCGCGCCGACGGCATCTGCTTCGGCCGCTACGAAGTCGCCGGCCGCGCCTACAGCGTGGACGACCTGCGCCAGCTGGAAGCGCTCGCCGGCCTTACCGGCACGCTGATGCAGGTGCATTCGCTGGCCCAGCGCACGACGCACGCCTATGCGCAAGTCGAAGCGCAACTGGCGCACCAGTCGCAGATCCTCGACCAGATCCACGAATCCGTGCTGACGATGGACCGCATGGGCTACATCACCAGCTGGAACAAGGGCGCCGAGCGCCTGTTCGGCTACACGGCGCTGGAAGCCGTCGGCCGCAATATCCTGTTCCTGTACGCGGACGACGACCCGGACGTGCAGGACGCCTTCGCGGAACAGGGCGGCCGCATGATGGAAGTGCGGCGCCGGAAGAAATCGGGCGAGATCTTCTGGGCGAGCCTGTCGCTGTCGCCGCTGTGCGACCTGGAAGACCGCCCGATCGGCCTGATCGCCTATCTCACCGACATCACAGAACGCAAGCTGGCCGAGGAGCGCCTGCACCACCTGGCCTACTACCAGGAACTGACCGGCCTGCCGAACCGCACGCTGTTCGGCCGCCTCGTCGACCAGGCCCTGATGGTCGCCCAGCGCAACGAAGCCACGGCGTGCGTGCTGTACCTGGACCTGAACCGCTTCAAGCTGATCAACGGCACGCTGGGCCGCCGGGTCGGCGACGACCTGCTGCGCCAGGTGGCCGAACGCCTGCGCAACACGCTGCGCGACGAAGACGTCGTGGCGCACCTGTCCGGCGACGAATTCGCCATCGGCCTGTTCGACATCCGCCAGGCCTTCGAAGCGACGACGGTCGCACAAAAGCTGCAGGCCGCACTGGAAGCCCCGTTCTACGTGCAGAGCCACGACTTGCGCGTGGGCGCGAGCATCGGCATCTCCGTCTACCCGCAGGACGGCCAGGATGCGGAGACGCTGCTGCGCATGGCCGACATCGCGATGGAGCGCGCCAAGGACAACGCGGAAAATCCGGACCGCAGCGTCGCCTTCTACCGCCTCGACATGAACGAGGGCATGCAGCAGCGCATGCAGATCGAATCCGGCCTGCGCCACGCCCTCGGCAACGGCGAACTGATCTTGCACTACCAGCCGAAATTCGAAATCGGCTCGAGCCGCCTGGTGGGCGCCGAAGCCCTCGTGCGCTGGAAGCATCCGGTGCGGGGCATGGTCCCGCCGATCGAATTCATCCCGCTGGCCGAAAGCACGGGCCTGATCGTGCAGGTGGGCGAGTGGGTGCTGGAACAGGCGTGCGCGCAAGCCGCGATCTGGCAACGCGCGGGGCTGCCGCCGTTCCGCTTGGCCGTGAACGTGTCGGCGCGCGAGTTCACGCCGCCGCTGCCGGGCCGCGTCGCGGAAACCCTGCGCCGCTACCGCCTGGACGCGCACTGGTTGGAACTGGAGATCACGGAAAGCACGCTGATGCACGACATCGAGCACGTGATCGCCATCATGGACCGCATCAGCGCGCTGGGCGTGGCGCTGTCGCTGGACGATTTCGGCACGGGCTATTCGAGCCTGTCGTACCTGAAGCGCTTCCCGATCGACACGCTCAAAATCGACCGCTCCTTCACGACCGGCATCCCGCAGGACCCGAGCGATTGTGCGATCGCGAGCACCATCATCGGCATGGGGCGCAAGCTGGGGCACCGCGTGATCGCGGAAGGCGTGGAGACGCTGGAGCAGCTGGAGTTCCTGCGCCAGGCCGGGTGCGACGAGGTGCAGGGCTATCTGTATGGGAAGCCGTTGCCGTCGTATGAGTTCGAGAAGAGTTTGCGGGAGAACTGGTTGCTGATGGGGGAGGAGGCCGATGCGTCGGCCGTCCGTTTGCTGCCCGTGGGGCAATGATTTATGTATAATGCCGGTTCCTCAGGAAGCGTGGCCGAGTGGTTGAAGGCAGCAGTCTTGAAAACTGCCGACGGGGGAACCCGTTCGTGAGTTCGAATCTCACCGCTTCCGCCAGGAAATAAAATGGCCGCCCATCGGGCGGCTTTTTTATTTCCTGGCGGAAGCGAGCGAGGCGCCTGCGCGCCTCGCGTGTGAGATTCGAAGGGCATGGCCCTGCAGGGCCATCCCTCCCGAATCGCCCGTCTGCTGGCCGCGCAGCGGACAGCGCGCCGAAGGCGCATACCTACGGCCTGATCAGACGACTGCCTCAGCCGTACCCAAGCTTCGAAGCGTATAACGCTGCGCAGACACAGCAACCGCTCCGGACTGCGGCATCAGCCGCCTCTCCCACGGTCGGGTCAGCACGCGCAATGCGACTTCAAGCGGGATATGGTTTCTGGCGAACGCCCGGGCAACGGCCTGGGTGCTGTAGAAAGGGCGGTTCGTTTGAATGGCGTCGATGAGAATGGCAGTAAGTCGGTCCGTTCTTCTTTTCATATTCGGCCCTTTGAATTTTGTCAGGCCATTCTGGAACCGCTAACGCTAATCACCTACAGCTCAAATGTAACATCCTCGCAGAGTGCACAGATAACATTGCAAACCCGCGCTCTCAACCGCGCGCCATCTCCGGCAGCCGCCCGAACCACGGCTGCTTCTCCTCCAACTGCCGCGCCACCTGCAACAACCGATCCTCGCTGCCGAACGGCCCCATGAACTGCACTCCCAGCGGCAACCCCTCCGCCGTCCAGTGAAGCGGCACGCTCATCGACGGCGTCCCGGTCAGGTTCGACAACTGCGTGAACGGCACATAACGCAGGTTGTCCGTCGCGATCTTCTCGACGGTCTTGTCGAGTAGCCGCAGGCGCGCGAGGATGCCCAGGATGCCGGTGCCGTGCAGGAACCCCAGCACGCGCTGTTCGGCGGCCGACGGGTCGCCCGTGCCGTGCTCGATCGGCGGGTGCGCCAGCGTCGGTGTCAGGAACAGGTCGTACTTGCCGAAGTAATCGCCCAGCGCGCGGGCGAAGTCGTTCCAGCGGTGCAACTCCGTCGTCAGGCGCTGGGCCGAGACGTTGTCGCCCAGCGTGACGAGGATGCGGTTCATGAGTTCCAGGTCGGCCGTGCGTCCGCCCAGCGCCTGCGCGCTGCGCACGGCGGCCGGGATCTGGCCGAAGTACAGGTGCAGGTAGCTTTGCGCGAGGGCGGCGCCGTCGATGGCCGGGGCGACCTCCTCGACGTCGTGGCCCAGACTCTGCAGCAACCGGACCGTGTGCTGGACGGCCTTGACGGCTTCCGGATGCACGTCCGTGCCGATCGGCGATGCGGTCGACCAGCCGATCCTCAGCTTGCCCGGATCGCGCCGCATCAGCTCGACATACGGTGCGGCGGGCGGCGCGATGACGAACGGGTCGCCCGGTTCCGCGCCCTGCAGCACATCGAGCGCGAGCGCCGAATCGCGCACGCTGCGCGAGATCACGCCTTCGGTCGACGCGCCGAACCAGACTTCGGCGGTGCCCGGGCCGGGCGACACGCGCCCGCGCGACGGCCGCAGCGCGAACAGGCCGCAGCACGCGGCCGGGATGCGCAGCGACCCGCCGCCGTCGTTCCCGGCAGCCATCGGCACGATGCCGGCGGCCACCGCGGCGGCTGCGCCGCCGCTCGATCCGCCCGGCGTGCGCGTCAGGTCCCACGGGTTGTTGGTACGGCCGAACAGGATGGGATCGGTGACGGCGCGGATGCCGAACTCGGGCATGTTTGTCTTGCCGAAGACGACGAGGCCGGCGTCGAGGTAGCGCCGCACGACGTGGGCGTGACGGGGCGGCACGTGGCGGGTCATCGTCCGGCTGGCGTAGGTCGTCGGCACGCCGGCATAGTCCTGCACGCCGTCCTTGAGCAGGAAGGGCACGCCGGCCAGCGGGCCGCGCAGCGGACCGGCGGCCTGGGCATGCGCCTGCGCGTCCATCAGCCGCACGACGGCGTTGACGCGGCCGTGCACGCGTTCGTGCTGCGCGAGTGCGAGGTCGAGCAGTGTGGCGGGGGTGACGTCGCCCGCGGCGACGCGCGCGGCGAGCGCGGTCGCGTCGTGGGCCAGGTAGTCGGCGTGGTTCATGGTGTCTCCGGTCGTTATTGTTATGGGGCGAGCGGATGAGCTTGTCATGAAGACACTGTTGCCGCAAGTCCGCGCATGCTACGATCCCTGGAATCCGAGGTCTTCCTCTAGTTCTTCGTATCGGAATCCGCGACCATGTCCGAAGTCACGCAAATCATCGGCACCATCAAGCGCCAACTGAAGCTGCAAGGTAAAACGTATCGCGACGTGGCCGGCGCGCTGGGCCTGTCGGAGGCGAGCGTCAAGCGCCTGCTGACGTCGGACACGCTCGGTGTCGACCGCCTCGTCGAGATCAGCAACATGCTCGGTTTTACGCTGGCCGAGCTCGCGCAGGAGGCCGCGCTGTCCGGCACCCGGCTGCACACGCTGAGCGCGGCGCAGGAGAAGGAGCTCGTGTCGGACACGAAGCTGCTCCTCGTGGCCGCCTGCGCACTGAATCACTGGACGCTGGCGGACATCCTTGGAGTGTATCGCCTGACGGAAGCGGAGTGCCTGCAAAAGCTGCTGCACCTCGACCGCCTGCACCTGATCGCCCTGATGCCGGGCAACCGCATCCGTCTGAACGTCGCGCGCGATTTCGACTGGCTGCCTGACGGCCCCATCCGCCAGTACTTCCGCACGCAGGGTCTCGCCGATTTCCTCGACGGCCGCTTCGACCGCGCCGACGAGACGCTCGCTTTTACGCACGGGATGCTGACGGAGAGCGCGCTCGCGTCCATGCAGGTGGAACTGCGCCGGCTGCGCGCCCGCTTCGCCGAGCTGCACGAGGAAAGCCTCGCGTCGCCGCTGCCGAAGCGGCGGGGCAGCGGGTTGCTGCTGGCGTTGCGCGAGTGGGAACCGGCCGGGTTCACGGCGCTGCGCCGCTGACGCATATGCATTAATCCGTTCTGGACTTTCTTTCACCTGTCAGATATTGTTTACACGTGAAAGACAAAACCAATCAACTGCAGGGAGATCGCTTGCTGGCCATGCTGGCGGCGCTGGCGAATCCGCACCGGCTGCGCATCGTCGCCGCGCTCGCGACGGGCGGGCGCAATTACGTGAGCCAACTGGCGCGCGAGATTGGACTGAGTCGTCCGTTGCTGCACCTGCACCTGCAAAAGCTGGAAGAGGCCGGGCTCGTCACGAGCACCCTCGAGCTGTCCAGCGACGGCAAGGCGCTCAAGTTTTTCGATGTGGCCGAATTCGGCGTCCTGCTGGCGCCCGCCGCCATCGCCGAAGCGGTCAAGACGTTGAACCCACCCGAGGAAGAGTAGAGGCTGCCATGTCCCCCGAAATGTATATGATGACGCTGTTCCTGCCGCTGGCCACCGTCCTGCTGATCTTCGGCATGAAGTACTACGCCGTGGTCCAGCAGGCGAAGGCGCGCACGGCCCGCGACGATGCCGACCGCCGCCTTGCGGACGAGACCCTGGCCCAGCTGGCGGCGATCAATGCCGCCATCGCAAAGCTGGATGCGCGCATGGGCGCGGTCGAAAAAGTGCTGAAGGAAGTTGGTTAGCAGGATCTTTCAAGGAGCCATCATGCGCGAAGTGTCGTTGTCGAGGCTGTACCTGTTGCGGGCGATGTATCTGCTGGTCGTCGTCGGGCTCGGTGTGTTTGCCGTGCCGTCGATTCTGCGTCATGCGGGACAGCGCGAGCTGGCGCAAGGCATCGTCGATGCCATGTTGCTGGCGTTCTGGCTGCTGGCCATGCTCGGCCTGCGGTATCCGCTGCAAATGTTGCCCGTGCTGTTGTGGGAACTGGTGTGGAAGGTGCTGTGGCTCGGCATGGTCGCGTGGCCCGCCTGGCGCGCCGGCACGATGGACGCGGACACGGCGGAAAACGCCTTCAATTGTGCCTTCGTCGTGCTCGTGCCGCTCGTGCTGCCGTGGGGCTATCTCGTGCGCCATTACCTGCGCGCGCCGGGCGACCCGTGGCGCGCGCAGGACGGCGAGACCGGTCAGCGCCGGCGCGGCGCGTCGATGCGGTAATCCCACGCGCCCAGCGTCTGCGCCTTGCCGCCGGGCAGGGTGTAGCGCTGCGCGTCGCCCGACACGTTGACCGTCACCTGCACACTGTTCCCCTTCAGCGCACGACGGAACGCGAACACCTTGTCGTTGCCCGTCTGGAGCACCTGCGCGGGACCGCCGTACTGGCCGTTCCACAGCGCCGGATTGGCGTGCTTGAGCGCCAGCAGCTTCGTGTAGAAGGGCGCATAGGCGTAATCCTTCCACTGGATCGGATCCTTTTCGAAGAACGCGATGCGCTTGTCGAGACCAGCTTCCTGACCGCCATAGATCAGCGGCATGCCGGGCAAGGTTGCGGCCAGCACGGCCATCGCCTTGAACGCGGGGCCGTACAGTTCGACGTCGCTGCCGGCCCAGGAATTCTCGTCGTGGTTGCTCGTGAAGCGCATGCGGTACGCGCCCGGCGGGAATGCCTTCGGCGGATGGTCGAGGAAGTCCGCCAGCGTGCGCGCGTCCGCCTTGCCCTTGGCGATGGCCTTGAATAAATCTTTGGTGTCCCAGCCGTAGGTCATGTCGAACGCGTGCTCGTGCAGGTCGGGCTTGTCGGCCTCGGCCAGCATGAACATCGGCTTGACGCGGTCGAGTTCGGCGCGTGCCTGGTTCCAGAACGGCGTCGGCACCTTGCCGGCGACGTCGCAGCGGAAGCCGTCGATGTCCGCTTCGCGTACCCAGTACAGCATCGCGTCCGTCATGCCTTTCCACAGGCCGGGCTTGCTGTAGTCGAGGCCCGTCACGTCCGTCCAGTACTCGGGCTCGGCGCCGTCGGTGTAGGTGACGGGATAGATCTCGCCTTTCTCGTTTTTCAGATACCAGTCGCTGTGTTCCTGCGTCCACGGGTTGTCGAAGGCGGTGTGGTTCGCCACCCAGTCGATGATCACGTGCATGCCCAGCCCGTGCGCCTGTTTCACCAGTGCCTTGAGGTCGTCGAGCGTGCCGAATTCCGGGTTCACGGCCGTGTAATCGCGCACGGCGTAATAGCTGCCCAGGGTGCCTTTGCGGTTCTTTTCGCCGATGGGCTGGATCGGCATCAGCCACAGGATATCCACGCCCATTTTTTTCAGACGCGGCAAGTGCTGGGCGAACGCCTTGAACGTGCCCTCCGGCGTGTACTGCCGGATGTTCACTTCGTAGATGTTCGCATTGCGCGACCAGCTTACGTGGGGCATCGGCGCGGCATGCGCGGCGTCCGTCGTGGCGGCAAATGCAGGCAGGGCGGCGCAGAACGCCAAGGAAAGTGTAGTCAGGGTACGGCGTAGCTGTCTCATCGTTGTATTTTTCCTGTAGTTTAGTTACAAGGCTTGGCTGTGCGATTCTAAAGCGGAATTCTTGGGCTGTCATCTTGCCGACATGCAGATGTCGGAATATGCTGACAACAACGCGGGACAAGATGAGCGTCGATTTGTGCGATATTGGACAGATAGGACTGCGGTGTAGCGGATATTGTTAAGGCGTAGAGAGGACACGCCATGAACAAGGGTTACGTTGCGTGCGTATTGCTGGGCGGATGTGCGTCGCTCGCATGCGCACAGGATTCGGGAAGCGCTGCCGCCACCGGCAAGCGTTCGGGACTGGATTACGTCGGCGAAACGCCGGGCGGTCACGATATCGCCGTCTTCACGGGGCAGCCGAGCCGCAGCCACGGCACCACCACATGGCACGCGCAGCCGCGCCGCACCTATGGCCGCCTGGACGACATCGGCGTGCTCCCCGGCAGCGGCGGCTTCACGCTTGGCCACCAGTACAATTTCGAATACCTCGCGCACGCGGACGTCGGCGACCCGTTCCACGCCGGCACGGCCGGCAAGGCCAGCAATCTCGTCACGCCAAGCGGCATGCCCGTCGACAGCGGCGTGCGCTACTACAACACCCAGTTCAAGCACCTGAGCACGGGCGCGTCGTACACCATCGACACGCTCGGCGGCGACCCGATGGCCGACCGCGCCTGGGGCATGACGGTCGGCTTCGACTACGGCGCGCTGTCTCTTCGGGCGGCGCACCAGAACCGGCACGTGGCCCAGGTCCATTTGTACGACCTGGCCGGCAACAACATGGACGCCAAGAATTCCCTGATCGCGGCCAACCTGCGCATGCGCTGGGGCACCGCGTATGCCGCCTATTCCGCCAACCGCGGCTGGGGCAGCTCGCCGCTGTACAACCCCGACAATCCCTACGGTGCGGGCGTGGCGAGCACGTCGTCGACGGACAGCCGCGACACCCTCGTCGGCGTCGCCGTCCCCATGACGCGCTCGACGACCTTCCTCGCCTCGTTCATCCACAAGAACGACCGCGACCTGGCCAACCGCGATGCGAACCAGTTCGCGATCGGCGCCAGCTATGTCGTCTCGCGCGGCACCGACTTCTACGCCGCGTTCTCGCGCACCGTCAACACGAACGGCACCGGCATCCTGATCGGTGGCGCCGCCCGTCCCACCGGCAGCTCGGCCGTGAACGTCGGTATGCGCCACGCGTTCTAGCATTTCCACGTAGGCCGCCCTGCGTTGCGCCGTCGCACGGCGAATGCGGGTAGCCTGTCCTCACGATTTTTGCGTTTTTTGGAGGCAACATGACTGGTACGAGCACACTTGATCCGGATAACTTTCCGGAAGGACCCGACCGCAGCCTGGGCAAGGGCCATGGCGTCGATGCCCTCGGCCCGAGCGACATTTCGGATTCGGGCAGCGACGTCGTCGGCGGCCCCGGCTTCGCCGCGAACCTGGATGACGACCAGAAACTCGACCTGGACACGGGCACGACGTCCGACAACGAAGCGAGCTACGCCCACGACAGCGCCGGCGCCGACATGGGCGACCCGAACTTCGAAAGCGACAGCGACTTCGGCGGCACCGGAGAACGGGCGGCAGCCGGGCGCGACATCCTGGCGCGGGACGGCGCCGACATCGACACCGATCACATCGAATCGATTCCGAACCTGCCGCTGACGGACGAAGATGTCGATTTCCTCGGCAGCGAGCCGCCGAAGGGGCCGGCGCCGGGCAGATAAGCGCGGTACGGCGGAAAGACCAAGGGCCGGAATTCCGGCCCTTGTTTCTGTTGGGTGGGCACCCCGTGCCCACGCGAATGCCACCACGACGCGAACGTCACGCGTGGGCTCCGGGAGCCCACCCTACGCCGAATTCAGTCAGGCGGGCCATACGCGACGTTCCCACGGCCGGCGCGTCAACGCCCATGCCGCCAGTAGCGCCCCGCCGAGCAGCACGGTCTTCGTGGACGCCGACCGCATCTCGAACGACGTGTACGGACTGCGCTCGACGACGCGGTGCTCGCTGTTGTTGCGCTGCCGGAGTTCGTGCTCGGCCACCGGCGTGTACAGGCTGTCGCGGCGCGCGCTCGAGTTCGGGCGGTCGGATTGCTGCTGGCTGAACATCGTGCGCGCCATGAAGCGGTCCAGCGCGCGCGGCATCAGGTAGCCCGCCAGCGACGTCACCTTCGAGTGGCCGCCGACGTACAGGTCGCGTTCGGGCACCTGGGCCGCGTGCACGATGGCCCGCGCCACCAGTTCCGGCGCGTAGTTCGGCGGGGGCAGGTCGGGCTCGTGTTCCATGTAGCTCTTGGCATGGCTCGGGAACGGCGTCGCGATCGCGGCCGGCTTGATCACGGTGAGCGAGATGCCGGCGTCTTCCTTGTCCAGTTCCATCCGCAGCGATTCCGTGAAGGCCTTGATCGCGTGCTTGGATGCCGAGTAGGTGCCCTGCAGCGGCACGGCGCGGTCGGACACTTCGCTGCCCAGGTTGATGAGGGCGCCGCCGCCGCGGCCCTTCATGAGCTTGACGGCTTCCAGCGAGCCGTGCACGACGCCCCAGAAATTCGTCTGCATCACCTTGCGCATGTCTTCCAGCGCGATGTCCTCGTTGCGGCCGTAGACGCTGACGCCCGCGTTGTTGACCCAGGTGTCGACGCGGCCGAAGCGCTCCATTGCCACCTGGCTGATGCGGGCCACGTCCGCCGGGTTGCCGACGTCCGCCGTGACGGTCGCGACTTCCACGCCGCGCTGGCGCATTTCGTGGGCGAGCGTGTCGAGGGCGTCGCCGTCGCGCGCGGCCAGCACGAGGTGCGCGCCGCCTTCGGCCGCCATGCGGGCGGTGGCCAGGCCGATGCCGCTCGTCGCGCCCGTGATCACCATCACCTGTTCGTTCAGTGTTTTCAGTTTGATCGACATGATGCCTCCTTACAGCGCCTGGCGCAGACGGTTGGACGACCAGGTGCGGCTGGCCGAGGTGCGCGTGACCGGACCTGCCAGCTTCCACGCGGCGAACAGGGCACCCGCGCCCAGCAGCACACCCACCACCTTGCCCTTGCGCAGCGACAGCGCGGTGTACGGGCACGTCTCGACCACGTGTTCGGAGATGCCCTGGCGTTCGCGCAATTCATGTTGCGGATTCGGCGCGTGCAAGGCGTCGCGACGGTTCGGCGAGCTCGGGATGTCCGTCTGCTGCTGCTTGAACATCGTCGCGCGCATCATGCGGTCGACCATGGATGGCATCGCGAAATTGCCGACCGAAAAGGCCTTCGCCGCGCCGCCGACGAACACGTCGCGCTTCGGATGCTGCGCCGCGTACAGGATCGATTTCGCCACCAGCTCCGGCGCGTAGACCGGCGGCGGCAAGGCCGGTTCCTTGTCCATGTAGTTCTTCGCGTGCGCGACGAACATCGTGTCGATGGCGGCCGGCTTGATGAGCGTGACGGCGATCGGCGCCTTGTCCTTCTCCAGCTCGATGCGCAGCGAATCGGTAAAGGCTTTCACGGCGTGCTTCGACGCGGCGTAGATGCCTTGCAGCGGGATCGAGACGTCGGACAGTTCGCTGCCAAGGTTGATGATGGCGCCGCCGCCGCGGGTCTTCATGTGCTTGACGGCTTCCAGCGAGCCGTGGACGACGCCCCAGTAGTTCGTGTCGAACAGGCGCTGCATGTCCTCCAGCGCGACGTCCTCGTTGCGGCCGAAGATCGAGATGCCGGCGTTGTTGACCCACGTGTCGATGCGGCCGAAACGTTCCATCGCGGCCTGGCCGATGCGTTCCACGTCGGCCGGCTTGCCGACGTCGGCGACGACCGTCGCGACTTGCGTGCCGGTGCGGCGCAGCTCGCTCGCCAGCTGGTCGAGCGCCTCGGCGCTGCGGGCTGCGAGGACCAGCTTGGCACACTGCTCGGCGGCCATGCGCGCCGTCGTGAGGCCGATGCCGCTCGTGGCGCCGGTGATGACCATCACCTGCTCGTTTATTTTGCGTAATTGCACTGACATGAATGCTCCTTCGCTCAGGTTGGTTACGAGTTCGTTGCTGAACACGACAATCGTAGCCGCACGGCGGATTTCAAGTCATTTGTTACAGCTGGGCACTGTGTTTGGGCGTGCAAGCCCCGGATTCGCGGCGCAGCCAGTCGGCCACCGCCAGCGCCGCGGGGCCCGGCGGCGCCGCGGCACGCATCGCCACGTGGTACGTGTATCCGGGGAGGGCGGGTCCGAACGGTTGCACGAGATACCCGGCCGCGGTCTCCTCGGCCACCAATGCCAGGCTCAGCAAGGCGACACCCTGGCCGGCGACGGCGGCCTGATCGCATCGCCTTCGTCCGAGTACCGGAGCTGGTCGCGGGATGGCTCTGATGGGAGGGCCGCGGCGCGCTTGCCCAGCCGGACTGGCCGCGGCGTGTCAGGACCGGCGCGCCGCTCGCATGCGCGCGCGGATGATCACCGGCCAGGCTGATAGATCTGGTCGAACAGGCCGCCGTCCGCAAAGTGCGTCTTCTGCGCCTTCGTCCAGCCGCCTGCGATGTCGTCGACCGTGAATAGTTTGATTGCCGGGAATTGCATGGCGTACTGTTTGGCGTACGGCTCGACGACGGGGCGGTAGTAGTGCTTTGCCGCGATCTGCTGGCCTTCCGCGCTGTACAGGTATTTCAGGTAGGCTTCGGCCACGGCGCGGGTGCCGCGCTTGTCGACCACCTTGTCGACGACGGCGACGGGCGGCTCCGCCAGGATGCTGACGGACGGCGCGACGACTTCGAATTTGCCATTGCCGAGTTCCTTCACGGCCAGCAGCGCTTCGTTCTCCCACGCGATCAGCACGTCGCCGATGCCGCGTTCCGTGAACGTGGTGGTGGCGCCGCGCGCGCCGGCGTCGAGCACCGGCACGTTCTTGTACAACTTCGCCAGCCACGCGCGCGCCGATGCCTCGGTCGCGCCCGGCTGGCGCAGCGCATAACCCCACGCCGCCAGGTAGTTCCAGCGCGCGCCGCCCGACGTCTTCGGGTTCGGCGTGATCACGGACACGCCCGGCCTGGCGAGGTCGGCCCAATCCCGGATCCCTTTCGGGTTGCCCTTGCGGACCAGGAACACGATGGTCGAGGCGTAGGGCGTGCTGCGATGTTCCAGGCGCTGCTGCCAGTTGTGCGCGATAAGGCCGCGTTCGCTGATAGCATCGATGTCGTACGCGAGAGCCAGCGTGACGACGTCGGCCTGCAGCCCGTCGATCACGGCACGGGCCTGCTTGCCGGAGCCGCCATGCGACTGCTTGACCGTCACGTTGTCGCCCGTCTTGACCTTGTACTGGCGCGCGAAAGCGGCATTGATGTCCTGGTACAGCTCGCGCGTCGGATCGTAGGACACGTTCAGCAGGGTGATGTCCGCCGCCTGTGCGACGGAGGAACCCAGCGAGGCCACCGCGATGACAGCAGTGGCAAAAGCGGCGGCGACCTTTTTATTGAACATCGTTTTCTTTCGGTTGAGTGTCTGTAGGCAACACCATAGGGTAGGTGCCAGCTCAGCGAAAGAAAACGAATGAAAACGATGAAGCTTATGAAATTAATGCGCTTTGGACAGGATGAGCAGCCAACGGCGCAGCAGCAGTACTTCCACGTGACCCGGCTCGACGCCGGTATCGCACTCGATGATGGGGTTGACCGGGTAGAAGCGCTTGCGGAAATCGCGCGTCACCAGGATCTCGCGGCGACCAAAGCGCACGAGGAAAGGCGTCGGAGCATATTCAAGGCCGAAGGAGCTGTTCAGAGTGGACATGACGATCCCTTTATCGAGTTAGGTTGCGTTAGCGTGGGCAAGTTGTCTTGCTCGAGTAGGTACAGAATAGCACAACTACTGTATAAATCCACAGGTACTGTACAAAAAACCAGTTGTTGCATATTTGTGTGGTTTTTTCGCCAACACGCCCCATCTGGAGCGGTATGCTGAATACCGCTCCGTCACGCCTGCGGCACTTCGTCGCCGCCCGCCTGTCGCCCGAAGGGCAGATGGGCCTGCACCTCACCGCCGGCCTCCTGCTGCTGGTGCTGGCGGCATGGAGCTTCGGCGAGATCGCCGAGGACGTCGTCACCGGCGACACGATCACGCTCGTCGACGTCCGGCTCGCGCACTGGTTCCACGACCGCGCCACGCCCGGCTTCACGCGTGCCATGCTGTTCGTCACGCACTGGAACGGCATCGTCGGCTCGAGCATCATGGCCGCGCTGCTGGCGCTGTGGTTCTGGCGCCGCCACGCGCATTACTGGCTGATCGTCTGCCTCGTCGCGGTGCCGGGCGGCATGGTGCTGAACGTCGCGCTGAAGCACGCGTTCCGGCGCGCCCGCCCCAGCTTCGACGACCCGTTGCTGAGCCTGCTGACGTACAGCTTCCCCAGCGGCCACACGGCGGCGGCTACGGTGTTCTACGGCCTGCTGGCGTGCTACCTCGTGCGCCGCGTGCGGACGTGGCGTGCGCGCGCGCTCGTCATGCTGGGGGCCGTCCTGATGGTGATGCTCGTCGCGCTGTCGCGCATGTACCTGGGGGTGCACTACCTGTCCGACGTGCTGGCGGCGGCGGCGGAGGGCGCCGCCTGGCTCGCGATCTGTATCACGGCCGTGTCGACGCTGCACCGGCGCCGGCTGGCGCGCGGCGCAACGTCGTGGAGCGAGCGCGCGCACCGCGCGGATGCGGCGGAGGACCTGCAATGAAACCCGTGATCGTGATCGTCAACGCGGGCGCCGGTACCGGCCACGACGAGGCCGCGTGCGATGCGCTGCGAACGCAACTCACCGACGCCGGCCTCGACGCGGAGCTCGTGCACGCACACGGCGGCGACGAGATGATCGCCGCGGCAAAAAAGGCGCTGGCGCAGGGCGCGCGCCTCGTGGCGGCCGGTGGCGGCGACGGCACGATCAATGCCGTGGCGTCCGTGATGGCCGATTCCGGCGTGCCGTTCGGCGTACTGCCGCTGGGCACGCTCAATCACTTCGCCAAGGACCTCGGCATCCCGCTGGACCTCGACGCGGCCGTGCGCAACCTCGCGACCGGGCGCCCCGTGAATGTCGACGTGGGCGAGGTGAACGGCCGCATCTTCCTGAACAATTCCAGCCTCGGCCTGTACCCGGACATCGTGCGCGACCGCGAGAAGCAGCAGCGCCGCCTCGGCCGCGGCAAGTGGCCGGCGGCCGCCTGGGCCGCGCTCGCGGCGCTGCGGCGCTATCCGTTCCTGTCGATGCGCCTGACCGTCAACGGCGAGCGCCTCGCGCGGCGCACGCCGTTCGTCTTCATCGGCAATAACGCCTACACGATGGAGGGCTTGGCGATCGGCGAGCGGGCCCGTCTCGACGAAGGCGTGCTGAGCCTGTACGTGGCCCAGCATCCGACGCGCCTCGGCCTGCTGCGCTTCGCGCTCGACGCGCTGCTGGGCCGCCTGGGGCAGGAGCGCGACTTCGACGTGCTGACGGCGCCCGAGTTCGACATCGAGACGCACCGCAAGCACTTGCTCGTGGCGACCGACGGCGAGGTTACCGAAATGCAATCGCCGCTGCACTACCGGATGCGGCCTGGCGCACTGACGGTGCTGGTACCGCCGGTAGACAATGGTGCCAATCAACCATAACGGAAAGGGGAACCCCATGCGCACACTCGTCCACCTGTCCGACCTGCATTTCGGCCGTGTCGACCCCATGCTGCTCGACCCGCTGCGCGAACTGGTCCACAAGCTGGCGCCCAACGTCGTCGTCGTCTCCGGCGACCTGACGCAGCGCGCCAAGAGCGAGCAGTTCGAAGAGGCCAAGGCCTGGCTCGACACGTTGCCGGGCCCGCAGATCATCGTGCCGGGCAACCACGACATTTCGCTGTACAACGTGTTCCGCCGCTTCCTGGCGCCGCTCGACCGCTACAAGCGCTACATCACGGACGACCTCGACCCCGTCTACATCGACGACGAGATCGCCGTGCTGGGCGTGAACACGGCACGCTCGCTCACGTTCAAGGACGGCCGCGTCAACAAGGAGCAGGTGGAGAAGATCCGCGCGACCCTGTCCGGGCTGCCCGAGGAGGTCACGCGCGTCGTCGTCACGCACCACCCGTTCGACCTGCCGAAGGGCGTGGAAGAGGACGACCTCGTCGACCGCGCACACATGGCGATGGACGTGTTCGCGGAACTGGGCATCGACCTGCTGATGGCCGGCCACCTGCACATGAGCCACGCGGGCAATACGCAGGCGCGCTACAAGATCAGCGACTACGCCGCGCTCGTCGTGCAGGCCGGTACGGCGACGTCCACACGCGGGCGGGGCGAAGTCAATTCGTTCAACGTGATCCGTACCGAGCCCCAGCGCATCGAGGTCGACCGCTATGGCTGGGACAGCATCCATAACCAGTTCCAGGTGCTGAACACGGAGAAGTTCATGCGCAGCGGGAACGTGTGGACGGAGGTGCCGGACGGGATGATGGCGGCGGGAATTTAGACAACATTTTTCTCAACGCGAACACTAAACAACGTCATTCCCGCGCAGGCGGGAATCCAAGTTTGTGTATCGACGGCTCACGCAAAATTGGACCCCCGCCTTCGCGGGGGCGACGGATCAAATATCGCGCGCGACGGATCAGATCCAGTATTCTCCCAGCCGCGCCATCCATTCCTTGATCCGGTCGGACCACGGCCGGTGCCGCCACCGTTCCAGCGTCACTTCCTTCGAGTCGCGCAAGTCCTCGTTGAACGCGCTTTCCATGGCCGCGCCGAACGCGGGGTCGACGACGACCACGTTCAGCTCGTAGTTGTGGATGAAACTGCGCCGGTCGATGTTGGCCGAGCCGATCGTCGACCAGCCGCCGTCGATCACGGCCGTCTTGGCATGCAGCACGGCGATCTGCAGCTCGAAGATGCGCACGCCACCGGCCAGCAACTGGTCGTAGAAGCCCTGGCCGGCGTAGCGGATCAGGCTGTGGTCCGACACGCCGGGCAGCACGAGCCGCACGTCCACGCCGCGTTTCGCCGCGGCGATGAGCGCGTCGACGATCTGCTGGTCCGGCACGAAATAGGCCGACGTGATGTGGATCGATGTCTTCGCCTCGCTGATCGCGACGACCAGCGCCTTGTAGATGTCCGATTCGTGGTCGGGGTCGGACGCGAGCACGCGGATGATCTTGTCGCCGGCGGCCGTGAGCGTCGGGAAATACTCGGCCTGCGGCAGTTCGCCGCCTTCCTGCCGCACCCACAGGCTGATGAACGACCACTGCAGCGGCGCGACGGCCGGGCCTTCGATCTTGACGTGGGTATCGCGCCAGCCGACCTTGTCGCCGTCGACCTTGTCCGGCTTCTGACGCGAACGGAACAGCGAGCTGTTCGCATACGTGCTGCTGATGTTGATGCCGCCCGTGAACGCGACCTTGCCGTCGACGACCATCAGCTTGCGGTGGTTGCGGTTGTTCAGCTCCCACTTGCCGCGTGCCTTGGCCGGGTTCACCGGATTGAATACCAGCACGCGGATGCCGGCCTGGCGCATGCGGTCGAAGAAGGCGGCCGGCGTGGCGAGGGCGCCGACAGCATCGACCATCACGTTCACGGCCACGCCCTGGCGCTGCTTCTCGATCAGCAGGTCGGCGAACTCGTTGCCGACCTGGTCCTGGTCGAAGATATAGGTTTCGAGGTTGATCGAACTGGTGGCCACGCGCGCGGCGGCCATCATCTCGCGCATCGTCGCGGGACCGTCGAACAGCAGGGTGACCTTGTTGCCCGCGATGAGCGGCACGCCGGTCGCCTGTTCTTCCAGCGCCGCCAGCGCCTTCAGGTCGCCGCTCGCGTTGGACCAGCGCCGCGCGACGAGGGCGGACGCCTGCTTCGGCGCCAGGGTGCCCTTGGTCGTCGCGATCGTGGGCACGGCCTTCGCGGGCGCTTCGGGTGCGACGTCCGGCAGCGACTTGCACGCGACGACGCCGCAACTGAGGCACAGGGCCAGCAGCCAGGCGAACGGAGAAGAGTAACGTGCAAAGCGCTGTCGGCGTTTCATTTGAAACCTCTCGGGTTGGCAACCGTGGCCTCGTCGAGGTCGCGCGGTCCGATGAAGAAGTCGAGCGGCGCCGCGCGCAGGCGGCGGCCCAGTGCGCGCAGCAGGCGGAACCCGTGGCGGAACCGCACCTTGCGCGCCCGCAGTGCCACCCACAGCGCGAGGCCGAAGCTCACCAGCAGGTTCACCATGCCGATGAGCGCGATGCCGAGGAAGGTGATGGCGATGGTGTCCGGGTCGACCTGCTGGCCCAGGCCGACGAAGCCGATGGCGAAGTTGGCGGACGAAAACGTCACGTGGCGCACGTCGAGCGGCAGGCCGAGGAGGAACCCGACGGTGGACGTCACCCCCATGAGCACGCCGAACACGAAGTTGCCCATCAGGCCGCCCAGGTTGTCCTCGACGTAGCGGGCGAAGCGGGCGCGCCGCTCCTCGCCGAGCAACCGGCGCAACCAGCGCAACTGCTGTACGCGCTGGCCCATGCGGGTGTACATGGCCTTGTTGTCGTAGTAGCCGGACACGAGTCCCGACACGAACAGCCACACGCCCGCGATGGCCGCATGGAGCAGCGCGAGCGAGTGCCACGGGTGGCTGTCCGCGATCAGGTGCTCGGCCTTGGCCGGGTTGACGAGGTGCGTGCCGAAGATCCAGTACCAGGCGAGGGCGAGGGCCCACGCGACGGGAATCACGGTCGCGAGGTTGCCCAGCACGGCGACGATCTGCGTCCGGAACACTTTATTGATGAGGGCGGCCATGCTGTCGACGTCGACCTGGCGCCTGCTTGAGCCTCTCTGTGCGGTATCGTGCAGGGCCGCGGCGATACGCGCGGCCGTCATCGCCGGCTGCTTGGTCGCGATCGTGAAATGCAGGACGTGCACGAGCATGAAGCCGGCCGCGTAATTCAGGCTGTACAGCAGGGCTTCGATCAGCGGGGCGCGGTGCTGGTACGAGATCAGAATCTTGATGAGCGCCATGAAGCCGATGATGATGCCGGCCCCGGCCGACGATGCGAACATGCCGCGCAGGTCCGCGCGCCGCTCCGCGATGTAGTGCTCGCCCGTGCGGCTCGCGTTTTCCGTCACGTTGCGGGCCAGCAGGTCGATATTGTCGCGCAGCAGGCCACGCACCTCGTACTTCGTGTTGTGCGCCTCGGCCAGTTCCTGCGCGAGGTCGACGGCGGCCGCGCGGCGCAGGCTCGTCGGCGGTTCCGTGGGCGGCGTCGCCTCGTTCGCCAGCGTTTCGACGTCCACCGTGGGTGCGGACGGCAGTTCTCCGCTCGTGTCGACGAGGAACAGCAGCTTTCTCAGGCGGTCGATGCTCTGCGTCAGCGCGACGAGCAGATACGTCAGCGCGACGCTCGTGCCGGAGGCAAGTGCCTTGTTGCGGATCTTCAGCACGACCGCTTCGCACTGGTCGAGCATGACGAGCAGGTGGCGCGCATCTTCCATCGTGTCGACCTCGCCGGCCGTCAGGCGGCCATAGTCGTCGAGGTATTTGTTCGCCTCGATGTTCTGCATGAGGAAGGGCGAGTCGACTTCCTCGATTTCCATGTGCGCGTGGATCAGGCGCGGCTCCAGGCCCAGCGCGCAGACGCGGCACGACAGCGTGCGGATCGCATCCAGCAGGCCCGCCAGCACCACCTTGCGCGCGCGGGCAGGCTCGTCCGGCATGTCGCTGCCGCCCTCCGGCGGCGCGGCGTTCGCGACCACGTCGAACAAGTCGAGCCAGTCGGCGGTGGGCACGGCGCGGATCCATTCGTGATCGTCGTCGCGGCACAGCACGCGGTCGAGCGTGTCGGACAGGTACAGCTCGTCCAGCGCGGGCGGTAGGATGCGGTAGGCGATGCGTTTTTTCAGCTCCGTGAAAAAGCCGTCGTTGGACAGGATGCCGACGTCGGAATACAGGCTCGTGTGGCGGCGCGTTTCGAGCAGCCGGGTCAGGTAGCGGCGCAGTGCCCAGGCCTGGCCGGGGTGACCCTTCAGCAGCTGGGTGAGCGTGCGCACCTGGGCGCACGCGTAGTCGTGGTCGCGCGCGCGGTGCGGGCGCAACCGGTCGACCAGGTCGACCAGCAGGTCGATGCGGTCGCTGTCCGGGTCGAGGTGTTCGAGGATCGAGAGCATGGGAATCTTCGCGGCTTGGAAAGGTCAGTGTACGCGTGGATACCCGGCGGCCACTGTACGCTGACGAACCGAGCGGCCAGCCCTGCGGTACACTGGATGATTGACGTCATCACCGGGGAGCGATATGTATCTGACCTACTATAACGGCCAATGGGCCGAAGGGAATACGCCGTTGTTCGGCGCCATGGACCACAGCGTCTGGCTGGGTTCGTCCGTGTTCGACGGCGCGCGTGCGCTGCGCGGCCATCTGCCCGACCTGCGTCCGCACCTGGAGCGCGTGATCGCATCGGCCGACAAGCTGGGCCTGCAGTGCCCGCTGAACGTCGACGAGATGGAAGCGCTCGTGCGCGAAGGCGTCGCACGGTTTCCGGCCGATGCGGAGCTGTACATCCGTCCGCTCGTGTTCGCCTCCGAAGGTTTCCTGATCCCGACGCCGGAAGCGGCCGCGTTCGCGCTGACCCTGTTCGACGCGCCGCTGCCGCCGTTTTCCGGTTTCTCGGCCTGCCTGTCGGCGCTGCGCCGTCCGGAACCGACGATGGCGCCGACGGATGCCAAGGCCTCCGCGCTGTACGCCAACACGGCCAGGGCGCTGCGCGAGGCGAAGGCGCGCGGCTTCGACAATGCCGTCCTGCTGGACGCGGCGGGCAACGTGGCGGAGTTCGCGACGTCGAACCTGTTCCTCGTGACGGCCGACGGCGAGGTCGTCACGCCCGCGCTGAACGGCACCTTCCTGGCCGGCATCACCCGCGCCCGCGTGATCGCGCTGCTGGGCGAGGCGGGCGTGCAGGTCGTCGAGCGCACGGTCAGGCCGGAAGAGCTCGATACGGCCCGCGAAATCTTCAACACCGGCAACTACGGCAAGGTCGCACCGTGCACGCGCTACGAATCGCGCGCACTGCCAGCCGGCCCGGTCGCGAAACAGGCGCGCGACCTTTACCTCGCCTTTACTGAAACAACCTGACGAAAATCCATTTCCAAAAACCGGGGTCTGACCCCGGTTTTTGGCAACACTACTTTGTTCGCGGGATCGAGATGGGACGGACGGTGCCGCAGTCGGCCGACAGCCATTTGCCGATGACGTCCATGTCCACGGTCTGGTTGCGCCCCTGTTCTTCGCTCCGCATCTTCATGTGGGCGCGGTAGCTCGTGTCGTTGTCGGCGACCAGGTCGCCTTCGCCGCTCACTTTCGGTTTCGTGCAGGTGAACGTGATGTGGCCCCGCGTGGCCGATTGCTGTGTGAACGATTGCCTGCAATCGCCCTGCTGGACCGGGAATTCCTTGCGCTCGGCCATCTCGCGCGTCATGCACAGCCTGGTCTGCAGTGCGCCGTTCGTGCCGACATCGAGCTGCACGCCGTTCTGCTGCATGATCTTCTGCATCTGCTGGCGCTGCTCGGGCGACATGTTGGCCATGTGCTGCTGCATGGCGGACATCGCCTGGGACACTTGCGGGTCGCTCGACGTCATCGTGTTCGACAGCGACCACAGGCCGGGTTTCAGCGTCTGGGCGCCGGCGGGGAGGGCAGCGCAGGCGCACGCCAGCAGGAGCGCAGGGGTGATGGCTTTATTCATTGTTATATCTTCCTTTTAAAATCAGGATGCTTCGCCGTGCCGTCCCAGTACCTTGCGCTCCAGGTACATGAGCAGCAGGACCGTCTTGGCATCGGCGATGTCGCCCGTCTCGATCATCGCGAGGGCGTCGTCGAAATCCAGTTCGACGACGTCGATGTCTTCGCCTTCCTCGGCGTTGCCGCCGCCGTCGTCGCAGCGCCGCGCGCGATCATACTCCGCGACGAACAGATGGATGCGCTCGGTCGTCGAGCCCGGGCTGACGTACAGCTGCAGCGCGCTCTGCACGTGCTCGATGGCGTAGCCGGTCTCTTCGCGCGCTTCGGCGATGGCGCGTTCGGCCGGGTCGGCACCGTCCAGCATGCCGGCTGCCGCTTCGAGCAGGTAGCCATCGTGGCCGGCGAGGCGGGCGCCGAGGCGGAACTGGCGCGTCAGCACCACCGACCGGTGGGCGCGGTTGTACAGCAGCACGGCGGCGCCGTCCGCGCAGTCGTAGATTTCGCGCGACTGGACCTGCAGCTCGCCGTCCTGGCGACGCTGCGCGTAGGTGACGTTTTTAAGGGGCAGATAATGGTCCGAGAGGATTTCCTCGCGGACGATGCGCACGGTGTCGCGGGTCATGGCATCTCCTGTGGTTGGCCTTGCCCGAGGATACACCGTGCGCGGTTGGAATGGGCGCGCAGCGGCGCGCCGCCGGGATCAGCCTTGCCGGGCCGGTTCGCTCACGAAAATCTCGACGCGGCGATTGCGCGCGCGGCCGGCCGGATCGTCGTTGTTGGCGATCGGTTCGCGTGCGGCGCGGCCTTCGACCGTGATGCGGGCCGGATTGATGCCGCGCGCCGTCAGGTAGTCGCGCGTATGGGCCGCGCGGTCAAGCGACAGCGGCTGGTTGATCTGGTCGCCGCCCGTGTTGTCCGTGTGGCCGATGATGGTCACGTTGGTGGCAGGGTTCTCGTTCAGCGTCTGGGCGAAGCGGTCGAGGATCGGGCGGAAGTTCGGCTTGATGTCGGAGCGGTTCGTGTCGAACGACACGTCGCTCGGGATCTCGAGTTTCAGGCGGTTGTCGGACGTCTGCGAGACCTGCACGCCGGTGCCGCGCGTGGCCTGTTCCATCTGCTGGCGCTGCTGTTCCATGTGGCGCGACCAGACGTTGCCGGCGACGGCGCCTGCCGCCGCGCCGAGGACCGCGCCGCGGGTGGCGCGGCCGGAACCGCCGCCGCCCGTCGAGGCGCCGAGGATCGCGCCCAGGCCGGCACCGATGCCGGCGCCGGTGGCGGTGCCGCGCTGGGTCTGGTTCATGTCGGCGCAGCCGGTGGCGGCCACGGCGAATGCGGTGGCGCACAGGGTCGATCGGATCAGGGTCGTTTTCATGTTGGTCTCCTTCAAAAAAAAATATCCGTTTCGTAGTCGCACCCGCAGCAGTGGGCACGACCGCGAAACGGATCGGTCAGGTCCGCAGGTCACTGCGGTTCGGCACGGCGGTCCGTGCCGCTATGATATTGCTATATACCTCGGCCACTGATCAGGCGCACCAGGATCATGATGACGGCGACGACGAGCAGGATATGGATGAAACCGCCGACGGTATAGGAAGTTACCAGACCGAGCAGCCACAGAATGATGAGAATGACGGCAATAGTGTAGAGCATGATAGTGTCCTCATGGTTGACCGGCGTTGCTGTGCCGTGAATCCAGTATCGAACTAACAAGCTTTTCATTCCGTACGATGCCGTACATTACATCGCGTTTTTTTGTTCCTTGTGCAAGCCGGGAATCCATCCCATGAAGCCCGTCAGGCCGAGAACGCCGATGAGGCAGGTCAGCAGGCCGCCTGTAATCAGGAAAAAAACGTCCTGGGCCGCCATGTCGGCCGCCGTGGCCTGCGGTGCCGGTCCCGTGCTGACCAGGCCGAAGCCCGTCAGGAGAAGTCCCCAGAGAATGATGCCGATCCATGCCGCGCTGTTCATGTCACGTCCTTTCGCTTGAGTGATCTCTGCCGTATGAGCTGATTCTTATGTGCGCAGGCGAACTGCTCCGTGCGCTGGCGCACATTGCGAAAAAGAAAACTTAGTGAGCGATCATGCAAGGCGCAAACGCTGGTGCGCCCGTCTTCAACATAGCACGCGACAGGACAAAACAAAACCGGGGCCGAAGCCCCGGTTGGCTGATTCACCCGCGTTCCCTCAGGCCGAGCGCAGCGAACCTTTTACGATGCGCACGCGGTCGCCGGTGCGCCACGGCGGCGCGCTGCGCTGGTGGAACGTGCGCAAGGTGCCGTCGTCGAGGCGGACGCGGATCTCGTAGCTGACGTCGGCCTTCATATTGCCTTCGACCTGGTTGCCGACGACGGCACCGCCGACCGCACCGGCAACGGTGGCCAGTTGCCGGCCGTGGCCGCTGCCGACCTGGTTGCCCAGCAGGCCGCCGAGGATGGCGCCGCCGGCCGCGCCGACACCGCTGCCCTGGGCACGCGACTTGACCTCGCGGATCGACTCGATGTTGCCGCAGTTGTTGCACCAGTTGCTGCCGGTGTCGTTGGCGGCCAGCTTCGTCGGTTTATGCGTGACCCTCGGCTCCCGTTCGGCGGGCGCGTAGTGCGGGGCCGGTGCCGGGGCGGGCGCGTAGTCGGCGCCGGCACTGGTCGAACCCTGGCTGCCGCCGTAGCCGTACGCGGTGTCCGGTGCCGCATAACTCTGCGCGGGTGCCGGGGCGGGGTAGGCGGGCTGCACGGGCGTCTGCACCGGATAGGCCGGCTGCGGCGCGGCGGGCGCCACATAGCCCGGCTGGCCCGGCTGCTGGATGCCGGCCGACAGGGCCGCGCGGTCGGCGTCGCTCAGCTGGCCGCGGTTGCCGCCGGTCGAGGTCGGCAGCCAGCCCATGATGGCCGCCGTGCCGATGGCGCAGAACAGGATGACGGCGATCGCTGCGGCGATCAGGAGGGGGTGTTGCCGGGCCCGTGCGGGCGGGTGGGGATGCGTGTCCATGGCGTTCCTTTCGGGTGTCGGTGGGGACGGAGGCGTCGTCGACAGCCTCGAGTCCGGTACGTTTTCATTGTCCCTTGCAACAACACCCTATTCCGTGCGTCACCGTACATACTTGCCCCGGCGCGGCCGTTACGCTGACTGAAAGTTGTTTGCAAATGTTTCCGGACGGTGTAAAGACGCCGTTCCCAATCTCCCAAACGAGTGAACCGATGAAGTCCAACCGCGAGGGTCCGATGAATCCAGCCGTTCCACCTGTGGTCGCCGAGCACAATGCCAACCTGCTGCTGGCCGCGCTCCCGCCGCAGGAGATGGCACGGATGCTGCCGGCGCTCGACCAGGTCGACGTGGACGTCGGCGCCGTGCTGTGCGAGCCGGGCGACACCATCCGCCACATCTATTTTCCGCACGATTGCCTGATCTCGCTGATGGCCGTGGCCGAAGGCCGCATGACGCTCGAGGTGGGTCTCGTGGGCCGCGAGGGCATGCTGGGCGCCACCCTGGCGCTCGGCCACGAGACGACGCAGGTGCGCGCCGTCGTGCAGCGCGCGGGCAGCGCCAGCCGCATCGACGCCGACCGCCTGCGCACCGAATTCGCCCGCAACCCGGCCCTGCAGCGCGTGTTGTACCGCTACACGGATGCGCTGCTGGCCCAGGCCATCCAGATCGCCGTGTGCAGCCGCTACCACGTGCTGGAGGCGCGCCTCGCGCGTTCGCTGCTCGTCACGCGCGACCGCTTGCAATCCGACAAATTCCACCTGACCCACGAATTCCTCGCCCACGCGCTCGGCGTGCGCCGCGTGGGCGTCACCAAGGCCGCCAGCGCACTGCAGCAGCAGGGATTCATCAACTACAGCCGGGGCAATATCGAGATCCTCGATCCGGAAGGACTCGCCGCGGCCGCGTGCACCTGCTACGAGATCGTGCGCGAAGCCGGCGCCGGCCTCGGCGCTCCCGTGCTGGTCTGATGTTCGCGTGGGCACAGGGTGCCCACCCTACCGCTCGGCGATCCAAAAGAAAATGCCCCGGCAAGCGGGGCATTTTGCTTTTGGTGCCGGACGCGATCAGTGCGTCGTCTTCACCTGATTGCCGATCACGCCGCCGACGGCTGCGCCACCGACGGTGCCGACTGCGCTGCCGCCGGTCAATGCGCCGCCGACCACTGCGCCGGCGCCGGCGCCGATCGCGGTGTTACGGTCCTGTTTCGACATGCCCGCGCAGCCGGTCAGGCCCAGGGCCACGGTTGCCAGCGTTGCGGTCGCGATGATGTGCTTGATGGTTTTCATGTTGATCTCCTTAAGGTGGATTGCATACTCACTTCAGGCGCAGCTCATTCCTGACCGATCTGACGCCCCTCACGGTGCGCGCGGCCGCGGCGGCCGCCGCCACGTCGTCCGCGGAGCTCACGAATCCGCTCAGCTTGACGACCCCCTGGTTCGTATCGACGTCGATCTCGTTTGCCTTCAGGCTGGCATCGCCGAGGAGGGCGGCCTTCACGCCGGCAGTGATGCCGGCGTCATCGGTTTGCCCTACGACAGCCGTCGGGCTGTTCGTCGCGCATCCCGCGGTCCCGCACAGGGCCAGAGCCGCCAGCAATGCCGATGTCGATAGTGCTGCCGGGGTCCTGCCTGTACTGAATCGTTTCATGCCTTCTGCGCTTCCTCGCGATGCCGGCCTGGTGTTCGGGAACGGCGCCGGCCTTACCATGACTCCAGCATAAATCCCGTTCGCATAGCGGTCTGTACGACAAATAACACTGTGACATCACAGCTTCAGCGTTTGGCGCTCTTGCCCGGTGGCGGCGCAACAGGCTTCGCGCCCGCCTTGGCCAGCAACGCGTTGCACGGGCTGTCCTTGCCCGGTCCGGTGTTGATCAGCGGGAGCAGGGCGGCGGCCGGTGCCGCGACGACGGCCAGCGCCGCCGCCGCGCCGCCTTTCAACGCGAGCACTTTCTTGTCGAGCGACAGGTCGGGATGCTTGAACGTACCGCGCACGTAGAAGGGCGTGCGCAACGTGAACAGGCGCAGCCCCTTCGTCTCCGGCTTGATGCGCAAATCCAACTGCTCGGTCGACATATTTACCGAGCCATTGATGTCGACAATGGCTTCTTCCGTGTCGAGCACGAACGTGCGCGTGTGTGCGACGCCATCCGTCACCCCGAGGTCGGCGGCAAGGCAATTCAGTTTGACCTCCTTGTCGCCGAACAGTTTCGTGATGATGACGTTGCCGACGTTCAGGCCGGCCTCTTCGAGCAGCAGCTTGCTGACGACGCCCTGGCTGACGAGACCTTTCACTTCGCCGTTCGCGCCGGCCAGCATCGCGCCGACCGAATCGCCGGTCGAGGTGAGCTTCGCTTCGCCATAGATCGAGCCGACGGTCGCCTGCATCTTTTCGATTTGCGGGAACAATTCCTTGATGTGGATGTCGCGCGCCTTGACATCGGCCGTGGCCTTGATCGGATTGTTCGCGTTGCTGCCGTCGAGCTTGATGTTCGAGTTGACGTTGCCGCCGGCCATGACGAAATTCAGAGGCTCCAGGGTCAGCACGCCGTTGTTCATCACGACGTGGCTTTGCAGCTTGCTGATCGGCAGGTCCTTGTCCTTGACGATGCGGTCCGCGGTGAAGCGCACGTCGGCGTCCAGCACCTTCCAGCGCTCCGTATGGAATTTCTCGACGGGCAGGGCCTTGTTTTCCGGCTGCACGGCGTCGACGCCGCGCGCCCGCTTGCTCGCGTTGGAGTCCGCGCCGATCAGCGGGCCGAGGTCGGCGAAGCGCAGCTGGTGCGACACCACGTTGCCCGTCAGCTTGTTGCGCGGCTTGCCCGTCGCGAATTCGAAGCGGCCCGCGATGTCGGATTGCCCCACCTTGCCCTTGAACTTGTCGTACACCCAGCGGCTCTTGTTCTCGCCCAGCTCGCCCGTCAGGTGGCCGTCGGTCGAGAACGCGGGCGTCTCGGGCAGCAGCACGCCCGTGAACGGATACAGCCGCGCCATCGACGGCGCCGCCAGCGTCAGCTTGAGGTCGACGCCCGCGAGGTGGGCAGGGCGCGTGACCGTCCCTTCGACGGCAACGCGCGTGTTCGCCGAATGCACGTCGGCCTGGATGGGGAACGGTTCGTCCTGGTCGCGCAGCGACAGCACGGCGCCCGTCTTGCCGCCGCCGCCCACGGGCGCGCCGTTGTACTCGCCGCGCAGCCTGAAGGCGATGCCATAGGTCGGGTCGTTCGGGATCGTGTCGATGTCGGCCGTGACGTCGGCCTTGGTGACGGCGTCCATCACGTGCACGGTGCCCTTGTTCAGCACGACGCGCTCGAGGTCGAGCGTCCACTTCGATTTCTTTTGCTCGTGCTTGTAGACCCAGTTGTAGTGCGTGGCGTCCGTGCGCAGCAGCTCGGCCTGCGGGCCGTCGAAGCGCAGCACGGGCACGTGGATGCGGTGGCCCAGCAGGGCGAACGGATCGAGCGAGAACGAGAACTGGCGCACGCTGGCCATGTCGCGCTGGGGCAGGCCTTCCGGGTTGCCAACGTGGACGTCGTCCGCGTACAGGTGCGGCCACAGGATGTAGTCGCGCCACGTCCGCTGGCCTTTCGGTATGCTTTTCGATGGCTGCTCCCAATGCACGGCGAGGTTGCCGCGGATGGCGAACGGACGGTCGATCGCGTCGCTGACCTTGTCGTTGAGCCAGGGTTTGACGCGGTTCCAGTCGAATGTGAGCAGGATGATGATGGCGATGACGGGTATCGCCACCAGCACGCCGACGATGCCGAGCGTGATCTTCACCGGGCGCGACATGTGCGCGCCCTGCCCGGACTGTTGGGTGGGCTGGGTTGTCATGGCCTTCCTTCTGGTGGGATGGGTTGAACGCAGATTAACGTAAAGGTCTGTGCGTCAATGTGCGGTGCCGCACCGTAGCCCGGCCGTAGCGGGCCGGAGGGCGTGTCTATGTGCGCCACCGAACCGATCTCCTGTGGTGTCAGGGTTATAACGTTACCAACACAATCTAACAACAGGAGTCGCAAGATGGATACGAAATCGATGAACCTGCTGATGCGGGTCGGCGCAGCCGCCGCAGTGCTTTCTCTGGCCGCCTGCGCCAGCCCGGAAAAGACGCCGGCCACGGCTGCTGTCGCGGTTTCGCACAATGCCGTCGAGAACGCCGTGTCGGCGGGTGCGCCCGAGCTGGCACCGGCGGAAATCTCGGCCGCGCGCGACAAGATGATGCGCGCCAACCAAGCGCTCGCCGCCAAGGATTACAAGACGGCCCGCGAACTGGCGGTCCAGGCCCAGGCCGACGCCAAGCTGGCGCAGAGCAAGGCCAATTCGGCCAAGGCCACGGCTGCCGCCGACGCGCTCAACGAGGACCTGCGCGTGCTGCGCCAGGAAGTCGACCGCGCCAACTCCGACCAGCGGCAGTGACCTTCGATAACAAGAGCAGAAAGGAAGCATCATGACCATGAAATTCCTGAAGGCTATCGCCTTTGCCGGCGCCGTCGCACTGGCCGGCTGCAGCACCGTCCCGACCACCACGCCGACCCTGGACGAGGCGCGCGCCGACTTCGTCGCGGCCAACAACAATCCGCAGGTCGCGACCTACGCGCAGATGGAATTCAAGCAGGCCGGCGAAGCGCTCGACCGCGCCAACCAGGCCGCCGCCAAGCGCGAGAGCCTGGAGACGATCGACCGCCTGGCCTATGTCGCCAAGCAGAAGATCGCCACCGCCCAGGAAGTGGCGAAGACGAAGGCTGCGGAGAACGAAGTGAACAACGCGGCCCGCGAACGCGACCGCGTCCAGCTGGAAGCCCGTACCGCCGAAGCCGACCGCGCCAAGCGCGACGCCGCCAGCGCCCAGGCGCAGGCCGCCGCAGCCCAGGCACAGGCCCAGGATGCGCAGGCGCAGGCCGCCGCGGCGCAGCAGCAGGCCGCCCAGCAGGCCGACCGCGCGGCGCGCCTGGAAGCGCTGCTCGTCGAACTGCATGCGCAGAAGACGGAGCGCGGCATGGTCGTCACCATCGGCGACGTGTTGTTCGCCACCGACCGCGCGGAACTGAACGCGAACGGCATGGCGACGGTGAAAAAGCTGGCCGAGATCATGTCGCAGAACCCCGACCGGACGGTCATGGTCGAAGGATTTACCGACAGCACGGGCTCCGCGGCCCACAACAAGGACCTGTCCGAACGCCGCGCGGCGTCCGTGGCCCAGGCCCTCGCCGGCCTCGGCGTGCCGCGCGAACGCATCGCGATGCGCGGCTATGGCGAGGCATTCCCGGTCGCGTCGAACGACACGGCCTCGAACCGCCAGCTGAACCGCCGCGTGGAGATCGTGCTGTCGAACGCCGGCGCACCCATCCCGCCCCGAGCGGCGCAGCGCTGAACTTTTAAGACCCCACTGAAAGAGGAAGATTCATGGAACAGAACGCATCCAACCTGGCGCACGGCTTCGACATCGCGGAAATCCGCCGCGCGGCCGCGAATCTCGAAGACGGCGCCGTGACGGAGGGCTACGCGGCCGACCGCGAAGCCGTCATCGCCATGCTCAACGCCGCACTGGCGACGGAACTGCTGTGCGTGCTGCGCTACAAGCGCCACTACTACACGGTCAGCGGCCCGAACACGGGCCACATCAAGGCCGAGTTCCTCGAGCATGCGCAGCAGGAGCAGGACCACGCCGACCGCATCGCCGAGCGCATCGTCCAGCTGAACGGTTCGCCGAACTTCAACCCGGCCACGCTGACCCAGCGCAGCCATGCGGAGTACGACGATTCGGAAGACGTGCAAGCGATGATCCGCGCCGACCTGATCGCCGAGCGCGTCGCGATCGAATCCTACCGCCAGATGATTCAAGCCATCGGTGACAAGGATCCGACCACGAAGATCATGCTGACCGAGATCCTGGCCACCGAGGAAGAGCACGCCGACGACATGCGTGACCTGCTGGCCTGAACCTTTACCCACCACTATCTACAACAAGGAGTACACCATGTTAGAGTCCATCCGCGCCAACGCCAACGCCACCCAACTGAACGGTGCCGCGAACAATGCTTCCGGCGACATGAAAGCGCTCGTCAAGGACGCACAGTCGCTGCTGAGCGCCGCCGCCTCCCTCACCGGCAACAAGGCCGATGAACTGCGCGAGCGCGGCATGGAGCTGCTCGACCAGGCGCTCGGCAAGGCTGGCAAGTATCAGGATCAAGCCCTCGTCAAGAGCAAGGAACTGGCGCGCGCAACCGATGTCTACGTGAAGGACAACCCATGGCGTACCGTGGCCGTGGCGGCCGGTGTCGGCCTGCTGCTGGGTGTCGTTCTGGGCCGCAAATAATTCCGGTCGGGGGCAGCCATGGATAACAATGAAACCGTCGTGCATAGCCCCGGCCTCATGGGTGGGATCACGGGCCTGGCCAAGAATCTGTTCGGACTCGTCATGTCGCGCGTCGAACTTGCCGCGCTCGAGCTGTCGGAAGTGCGCAACCACGTGATCGAGCTCGTGGCCATCTTCGCCGGGGCCGCCCTGGCCACGTGGTTCGCGCTGGCCTACGGCACCGCGACGATCGTGGCCCTGGCCTGGGATGAAATGGGCTGGAAGATCCTGCTCGTCATGTTCGTCGTGTTCGCCGTGATCACGCTGATCCTCGTGATGAAGGGACTCTCGCTGCTCAAGCAGGGCAAGCTGGCGTTCCCCGAGACCATGAAGGAATTGCGCAACGACCGCGACATGCTGTTGTAACCGGAGGATAGGGCTATGGAAAAAACGATCGGCCATCACACGCATGGCTCCCTCGAAGAGCGCAAGCGGGCACTGTTGCGCGACGGCGAGTTCTACCGCAGCGGCGTCGCCCATGCGCGTGCCCAGATCAAGCATGACGCACGCCCCGAAGTCATCTTTCATTCGGTGCTCGACCACGCGACCTGGGTGCTGCGTACCCGGGCCGATGCACTGCTCAAGCCGACCGGCACGAGCATATCGGTGCTTGCCCCGTATGCGCTGACCGTGGTGGGCTTCATCCGCAAGCGCAACCTCGGCAAGCCGGCACTGGGTGTCGCCGCCGTCCTGGGCGCGCTCGCTTGGTACTTGCAGCGCAAACGCGCGCAGCAAGTGGCATACTAGGGACAACGCGGCGCGATTCGCCACACCGGATCGCGCCGGTCACGAATATGGTGGGGCTTGAGCGGCGTCGCAATCTCTGATTGGACGCCGTCTTTTTTTGGACGTTCCGTGTCCTGGCCGCAACTTCGTAGGGTGGGGACTCTGTGCCCACGCGTGCCGGCATTGCGTTGTATTCGCGCGGGCTCGGGGAGCCCGCCCTACGTTTCACATTCGCAAGCCGCAAAAAAAGCCGGCAGAGCCGGCTTCAAGCGTGCATGCGGCGCGCCGCTCAATAACGGTAGACGCGGCCGTCGACGATGCGCACGCGGTTGCCCACGCGCAGGTCGTACACGTTGTCCTGGACGATGGTGCGGTACTCGCCATTGTCGAGACGGACATTGACTGCGTACTGCTGCTGTCCTGCGCCGTCGCGGTTCGCTTCCACACGGTTGCCGATCGCCGCGCCTGCCACGCCGCCGGCGACGGTTGCCGCCGTGCGGCCGCCGCCGCTGCCGACCTGGTTGCCGGCCAACGCGCCGACGAGGCCGCCGACGATCGCGCCGGCACCGCTCGTGCGGCCTTCACCGGCGGTCACCTGGATCGATTCGATCGTGCCGTAGCCCGTCGAAGCGGTGTTGTCGTAGCCATTGTTGTAGCCGTTGTTGGCGTAATAGGGCTGCTGGGACGACTGGCTGGCGCAGCCACCGAGGAGCGCACTGGCCGCGACGAGGGCGGCAAGGGTACGAGTAGCTTTCATGACTTGTTCTCCTGGCAAAGATTGTGGAGCCAGATTACGCAGTCATGCGTATCGGGTCTGTGCGATGACGCACACCTCCCGGGTGCTCATCCGATGCTTTTTCATCATCTTTTCTCGTGTGTACGGCAGCGAACAGAAATCCTCCTTACGGCAGAGTAAAACGTCGACATCGGTTGAAAAAAAGAGTGTCACAAGGAGAACAACAATGCGCACCCCTCACATGATCCTGTTGCTGGCAGCTGCCCTGATGTGGGCTGCGGGCCACGCCCGCGCGGCGACGCCGGAAGCGAAGCTGGCCTACCAGCAGGCGCGCGACGCCGCTGCCGCCGAGTACAAGAATGCACGCGCCCGCTGCGATGCCATCACGGGCAATCCGAAGGACGTCTGCGTGCTGGAAGCGAAGGCCGCGCGCGTGCGCGCCGACGAAGAAGCTCGGGCGAAATACGAAGACACGCTGAAGGCCTATACGCGGGCACGGATGCGCATCGCCTCCGCCAACCACGACCTCGACAAGGCACGCTGCGCCGGGCTCACGGGCAACGACAAGGACGTGTGCCAGGAACAGGCGAAGGCCCGCCTCGTCGCCGCACAGGCCGATGCGAAGGCCGACCAGAAAACGATCGAAGCGCGCAACGAAGCCCGCGAGGACAAGCTGTCCGCCGCGTACCGCGTCGCCCTGGAAAAATGCGATGCCTTCGCCGGCGCCGCCAAGGATCAATGCGTCTCGGCTGCGAAAGCCGAGTTCGGTAAATAAGCGGTTCCAAACCGCACCCCGCTCTTGATGAGCACAACCATGTACCACCACTGACAAGGAGTTCACCATGAACGCAACCAAACGCATCGCCACCGCCATCTTCACCGCCGCCGTCGCCTTCACCGTCGTCGGCTGCTCGTCGAGCCCGACCAAGGAAAGCACCGGCGAGTACATCGACGATGCCGCCATCACCACGAAAGTGAAAGCCGCGATCTTCAACGAGCCGACCCTGAAATCGACCGAGATCAACGTCGAGACCTACAAGGGCGACGTGCAGCTGTCGGGCTTCGTGGCCCAGCCGCAGGATGCGCAGAAGGCCGCCGACGTCGCGCGCGGCGTGAAAGGTGTGTCGTCGGTCAAGAATGACATCCGCGTAAAATAAGCTGACCGGGCGGCTCGTGCGCGGGCCGGCCCGGCGGTCGTTCGATTGCCGCGCCATGCGGCATCCGCCGGGCAGGTGACTGCCGGCGGGTGCCCGGGACCGGCATTTTTTTTGAAGGCAAGTATGGTGCAGCTCGCCCAACCCGGCCCCGCTACGTCCGAGGCATCCAACCCGGTCACGCCGGTTGCCGCAATCCCTGCGGATGTGGAACAGGCGGCGCGTGACGCCGGCCTCGCCAACACCGATGGGGCACCGACGGGCGAAGAGCTCGGCGCCGCCCACGGCAGTCTGCGCCTGCCCGTCCACGTCAACGCGCGCGGTCTCACGCTGGGCGTGATTGCCACCGTCGCGTTCGTCTTTGGCCTGCAGTGGGCCAAGAATTTCTTCGTGCCGCTATTGCTCGGCATCTTCATCGCCTACACCCTGAGTCCCGTCGTGCGCTGGCTCGAGCGCTGGCACATCAGGCGGGCCATCGGCGCCACGCTCGTCACGGGCCTGATCCTCGTCGGCATGGCGCTCACGATGCAACGGGTGCAGGGCGAAGTCCTCAACATCGTCGACGAACTCCCGACCCTGACCCACAAGGTCACGCGCATCCTCACGGATGGATCGGACGGACCGTCGACGATCCAGCAGGTGCAGGCCGCCGCAGCCGAACTCGAACAGGCCGCCGCGAACGCGGGCGGTGCGAAGCGGACCGCCCCGCCGCGGCGCGCGGCGGTCCCGGCGACCGCACAGACGCCCGGCGCCAGCAATTTCCGCATCATGGACTGGCTGCTGGCCGGTTCCGTCGGCCTGGCCAGCTTCGTCTCGCAGGCGACGATGGTCGTGTTCCTCGTGTTCTTCCTGCTGCTGGCCGGCGACACGTTCAAGCGCAAGCTCGTCAAGCTGACGGGGCCGTCGCTTACGCAGAAAAAAGTGACGGTGCACATCCTCGAAGACATCAACACGTCCATCCAGAACTACATGTTCATGCTTCTCGTCACGAACGTGGTGCTGGCGCTGCTGATGTGGGTGACGCTGCGCTTCATCGGCCTGGAAAACGCGGGCGCATGGGCGATCTTCGCCGGCGTGGCGCACGTCATGCCTTACTTCGGCCCGCTGTTGATCACCTCCGCCACGGGCCTCGTCGCCTTCCTGCAGTTCGAATCGGTGCAGATGGTGATCCTCGTGGCGGGTGCGTCCCTGGCGATTGCGACGCTCGTCGGCATGGTCGTCACGACCTGGATGACCGGAAAGATCGCCAAGATGAACCCGGCCGCCGTGTTCGTCAGCCTGCTGTTCTGGGGCTGGCTGTGGGGCATGTGGGGATTGCTGCTCGGCGTGCCCGTCGTCGTCGTGATCAAGGTCGTGGCCGAGCGCGTGGAAGGGATGGAAGTCATCGCCGAACTCCTCGGCGAATGAAGGCGCCGCCCGGCATGGGCAGCGCCTTCGTGGTTCAGTACACAGGCGACGGGCGCGCTTCCGGCGGAGGCGCACCGGGGACGTGCTTGTCCTTCAGGCTGCCCATCTGCAGCGCGTACTGGCGGGCGAATTCCGCGCCCAGGAAAAAGATCTGTGCCGAGTAGTACACCCACAACAGCAGCGCGATGAGCGAACCGGCCGCGCCGAAACTGTTCGCCGTGCCGCTGTTGCCGATGTACAGGCCGATGGCGAATTTCCCGACCGTGAACATGATGGCGGTGCCGAGGGCGCCGATGGTCACGTCGTGCCACGACAGCTTCACGCGCGGCAGCAGCTTGTAGATGGCGCCGAACATCACGGCGATGACGAGGAAGCTGACGGCCCAGGCCACCCAGCCCAGGATGATCGTCGCGGAATGCCACATGCCGCCCAGGTATTTTTCCAGTACGGTCAATGCGGCGGACACGACGAGCGTGAACATCAGCAGCAGGCCCAGGGTGAGGATCAGGCCGAACGACAGCAGGCGGGTGCGCACGGTATCCCACCAGGTGGCGTCCTTGGGCGCCGGAACATCCCAGATTTCATCCAGGCTGTCCTTGAGTTCCGCGAACGCACTCGTCGCACCGACCAGCAGCAGGACCGTCGCGACGATCGTCGCCAGCTTGCCGCTTTCCTTGTTACGGGCACCGGCCAGGATCGCCTGGATGGTTTCCGCGCCCTGTTTGCCGACGAGGCCGCGGAGTTCGTCCAGCAACTGGCCTTGCGCGGCGTCGGTGCCGTAGAAGAAGCCGGCGATCGCGATGACGAGCACGAGAATGGGCGCCAGCGAGAACAGCGTGTAGAACGCGAGGGCGGCACCTTTGCTCGACGCCCGATGGCCCAGCCACTCCGTCACGGCGCAGCGCATCACGTGGACGACCTGGCGGGAAAAGGGAATCCAGTTTTGTACTGCCATCAGGTAACCTCCAAAAAGACGAACGCGCCCGAAGGCGCGTTCAAGGGCCTACGCCCAGCGGTCAGCGGGGACGGCGCCCCGCGTCGACGCGTTACTGCACGCGGCGTTCGATGGTGATCGGCTCCACTTCCACGCGGCGGTTCGGTGCCAGGCAGGCGATCAGCTCGGCACGTTTCTTCTGGTGGCAATCGGTCACGACCGGGTTCTGCTCGCCCTTGCCGTAGGCTTTCAGGCGCTTGCCGTCGATGCCCTTGGCGACCAGGTATTCGCGCACGGCGTTGGCGCGGCGCTCCGACAGCTTCTGGTTGTACTTGGTCGAGCCCAGGCGGTCGGTGTAGCCGGTGATGTCCACGTCGGTGATCGACGGGTCGGCCTGCAGGGCGGCGGCGATGTCATCCAGCTTCGGCTGCGGCGACGAGAGGGTGGCGCTGTCGAAGGCGAACAGTTCGCTGGCCGACAGGGTCACCTTCTCGAAGCGGGCCGGCGGCGGCGGCGGAGCGACCGGTGCCGGTGCCGGGGCCGGTGCCTCGACGACCGGAGCTGGGGCAGGTGCCGGTGCCGGTGCCAGTGCCGGGCGCGGCGGCGGGTTGAAGGCGTAGTTCAGGCTGAACGTCGCGTACTTGGTGTTGGCGCGCGAGAAGCCGAACTTGTCGTCGTCGCGCAGGTGGGCGCGCACGTCGCGCACGTCGGCCTGCAGGGACCACTGCTCGTTCATGCTGACCTGGAAGCCGAGACCGGCCTGGTAGTACGGCGACCAGCCGGACGCGTTACGGATCGGATTGCTCACATGGTCGCGTTCGCCGCCGACACCGATCAGCAGGTACGGACGGAAGGTCTTGCGCGACAGCATCAGCAGGGCATCGACGCCGACGAGGGTCTGGCGGTAGTTGTAAGCGTTGTCGTCGACGCGCGCCTGGGTGGCGCCAATCTGGATATCCCACAGCGGATGCACGGCCTTACCGAACTTCAACCCGCCGCCCCAGTCCTTCTTCGACGTACCGAAATCATGGTCCGGCTTGATACCGACCACCGTCGGGGCGATGTACCACGACGGGTTGATGACCTCGGTGTCCTGGGCCAGGGCCGTTCCGGCGGAGCACAGGATGGCGGCGGCCAGAGCGATCTTCTTCGTATTATTCACAGGTAACTCCCATAAGTTGTAAAGGTACTTGACATCGCATGCTTGCAGTGATGTTGATGTCAAGCTTACAAGTCGGCGGTTTTTAGGGTCAGTGCGCTAGCGCACCTAACTGCCGGTTGTTGTGGCGATTTTACAACGTGGCCATTTATGCCATGATTGCCGTTTGTTTCAGAATGTTACGAATTACGGGGTAAACGTCGGCTATTGCGTGTATCGTCGCCCTTCATGCCGGCACGCTTCCTCACATTACAAGATTGTCATGTCGCACGGCCAGGTCGATACCGCTTCGATTGCAAGTCGTGCATCCGGTTCCCGTTGAGCTCCACCAATTTGTCCCTCGTCAATACGGAGGGCACGTTCCTCTTGCTTTGCAGGACGGATAACTTTCAGAAATTTTTAGAAATGTTGGATGGCGCACAGACCGGGCATGGTGAGGCAGGCAATCTTGTACCCAGTTAAGCGGAACCGACGTGTTGTCAGATGGTCATACACGAACACGGCGGTCCGGGCCATACACAGAACATCGTCCTTTTCACGGAGTAGACCAATATGCATGCAGCGACTCACCACAATGCGGTACAAGGCGAACTCAACGCGGTGCACACTTCCAGCAACTCTGCACTGATCGAACGCGTCCCACCGCAACCGACCGAGCGCGCTCCGATTTCGCTCGCGCCGATCGAGCGGGTGCGGTCGACGTCGGCTACCCAGCGCCGTATCGAAAACATGCAGAAGCTGATCGGCGAGCTGCAGACCCACGAGATGCTGGCCGACGAAATCGCCTGGTTCCTCAAATTCTCGCCGTCGGGCGCCCGCAAATACATCCGCGACCTGCGCGAAGCCGGCGTTATCGAACTGGCCCGTTACATCGAGGGTACCGCCACGTACCTCGGCAAGGCCGTGTACCGCATCTCGCCGGACCCGGATCGCGTCAAGGCCTTCCTGGGCGCCATCTGCCAGCCCAAGCGCGAAGGCGCCGCCCCGCGCAAGGAGCGTCCGGGCCTGCGCGAGCAGAGCATGGCCGGCACCGGCCGCCACTTCCACATCCTCGCCGACGACACCCATTACGCGATCCGCGTCAACCGCAGCCCGGTGGCCCGCGATCCGCTCGTCGCCGCACTGTTCGGCCCGCCGCCGAGCCAGGTCGCCAAAGAGCGCGCCTGAGCGCGCTGGCGTTGATGACGGCCGCTTGACAGGCCGCCATCAGCTGCGCCACCCCGCCGCGAGGCCGGGTGGCGCTGTTTTTTTGCAGGATTCCAATTGAAAAGGCGACAAGCGTGCTCATATGCCGGGTGCGGCACCCCGACCGCTTACCCCATCAAGGAGACTCCATGCTGCCGAGTGCCGAATCCCTGGAAGGCCAACCCGTTCCCAACGTGACGTTCAAGGCACGCCCCGACGACCAGTGGCGCGATATCACGACCGATGAACTGTTCAAGGGCAAGACCGTCGTCGTGTTTGCGTTGCCCGGCGCGTTTACGCCCACCTGTTCCTCGGCACACCTGCCGCGCTACAACGAGCTGGCACCGGCGTTCCGCGAGAACGGTGTCGACGAGATCGTCTGCATAGCCGTCAACGATGCCTTCGTCATGCAGTCCTGGCAGGCCGGGCAGGAAGCGGGCAACATCACCATGATCCCGGACGGCAACGGCGACTTCACGGAAGGCATGGGCCTGCTCGTCGACAAGCGCGACCTGGGCTTCGGCAAGCGGTCGTGGCGCTATTCGATGCTCGTCAAGGACGGCATTGTCGTCAAGGCCTTCATCGAGCCGGACAAGGAGGGCGATCCGTTCGAAGTCTCGGACGCCGACACCATGCTGCGCTTCATCAACCCGGACGCCACGCCGCGCGAGCCCGTCGTCATGTTTTCCAAGCCGGGCTGCCCGTTCTGCGCGCGCGCCAAGGCCGTTCTGAAAGCGAACGGCATCGTCTTTACGGACATCCCGCAGGATGCGAAGATCACGACGAGCGTGCTGCGCGCCGTCTCCGGCGGCACCACGTGGCCGCAGGTCTTCATCGGCGGCAAGCTGATCGGCGATGCGGAGGCGGTCGCCGCGTATTTCGCGCCGCGCGCCCCTGAGGCCCAATAACGCCGATACGGGTAGAACACTACGGGGAGAACACGATGGAAGCCGCTATCGTCTGCGCCGTGCTCGCGCTTGGCGTGCTGCTGGCGTGGGGTATACCGCGCTGGCGCCTGCGCCGCGTGCTCGCGCGTCCGCTCACCGCAACCCAGCTCGGCATCATCGAGCGCAACGTCGCGCAATACCGGGGCATGGCGCCCGACCTGCGTACGCAGTTGCAGCGCCTCGTCAAGCAGTTCCTGCACCAGAAGACATTCGTCGGCTGCGACGGGCTCGAGGTGACGGAAGAGATGCGCGTGACGATCGCCGCACAGGCCTGCCTGCTGCTGCTGAACCGGCCCAGCCGCGTGTACCCGGGCCTGCACGCCGTGCTCGTCTATCCGGGCGCCTTCCTCGTGCCGCGGCGCGAGCAGGACGCCGCCGGCGTCGTCACGGAAACGCGCCAGGACCTGCTGGGCGAATCGTGGGGCGACGGGCGCGTCGTGCTGTCGTGGGAACACGTGCGCCGCGCCGGCCTGGCCGCCGAGGGCACGCACAACGTCGTGCTGCACGAGTTCGCGCACCAGCTCGACAGCGAATCGGGCAGCAACAACGGCGCGCCTTTCCTCGGCAGCCCGGAGCGCTACCGGAGCTGGTCGGAGACGCTGTCGCGCGATTTCGCGCTGCTGCGGCGCGACGCGTACTGGGGCCAGCGCGACGTGCTCGATCCGTACGGCGCCACGAACCCGGCCGAGTTCTTCGCGGTGGCGACGGAAAGTTTCTTCGAGCAGCCGCACGAACTGGCTGCGCGCCATCCGGAACTGTATGCGGAGTTCCAGTCGTATTACCGCGTGGACCCGCGCGACTGGTTCGCCGCGCCCGCGGCGGAACCGGAGCACTACGGCATGGTCTACGGACAGTGGCGCTAGCGGCTCCGCTAAGTGCGCTCGCGTACAGAGACTCAGCCGGACGGAAGGCATCATGGCCACACCTTTTCATGCAGGAGGTCATCCATGTCAACGATCATTGCAGGGCACTTCCAGCTGCAGGATGACGTCGAGCGGGCGCGCCGTGCCCTGGTCGACGCCGGCTTCGCGAGCGAACGCATCAGCGGTTTTTACCTGAGCCAGCCTGGCCAGCACGACCTGACGCCGATCGGCGGCGACAACATCCACTCGCCGGGCGCCAAGGAATCGCCGGAAGGCGTGGCCCAGGGTGCCGGCGCCGGTGCGGCCGTCGGTGTCGTCGCCGGTGCCGCGACGGCGCCCGTGACCGGTCCGCTGGGGCCCGTGGTGGGCGGCCTCCTGGGCGCCCACCTCGGCTCGCTGTTCAGTTTTTCGAAGATGAAGGATCCCGGCGAACGCGAGGAGGGCGGCCGCGCGCCGCTGGAAAACCGTCCGGCCGGCATGCTCGTGGCCGTGGCCTTCGACGATCCGGGCCTGGAGTCGCGCGCCGTCGACCTGCTGCGCGACCTGGGCGCCCACCATATCGAGCGCGCCAAAGGCAATATCGTCGATGGCGACTGGGCCGATTTCGATCCGGCGTCGCCGCCCGACATGATTCACTGAGGTCGCCACGACTATTCCCGTTTGCGTTTCGTCAACGACGGATTTGTCCGTTCTCCTAGACTCGATGCTTCGTGCTGCGCACCCGGCGCGGCAGGTTGATCACAGGACGACGAAACCATGCACGATAAAAAAGTAGCCTTGGTGACTGGAGGAATGGGGGGACTGGGCACGGCGATCTGCCGGCGCCTGCAGGCGGAGGGGTTCCGCGTGGCGGCAACCTATTCGCCCGGCAATGCCACGCCTGACGCGTGGCTGGCCGCCCAGAGAGACGAAGGGTACCGCTTCACGACGTATCGCGTCGATGTCACCGACTACGGCGACTGCGAATGGATGATGCAGAAACTGCTGGCCGAGATGGGCCGGCTCGACGTGCTGGTGAACAATGCCGGCATCACGCGCGACCGCAGCCTGCGCAAGATGACGCTGGAAGATTGGCAGGACGTCCTGCGTGCCGATCTCGACAGCGTGTTCAACATGAGCAAGCAGGCGATCGAGCCGATGATGGCGCAGCAATTCGGCCGGATCGTCAATATCTCGTCCGTCAACGGCCAGCAGGGTGCCTTCGGCCAGACCAATTACTCGGCCGCCAAGGCCGGCATGCATGGCTTCACGAAGGCGCTGGCGCTGGAAATGGCGCGCCACGGCGTGACCGTGAACACGGTGTCGCCCGGCTATCTGCGCACGAAGATGGTCGAGGCCGTGCCGGCCGACGTCATGACCGGCAAGATCCTGCCGCAAATCCCGATGGGCCGCCTGGGCGAGCCGGACGAGATCGCCGGCCTGGTTGCCTATCTCGTGTCGGAAGACGCCGGTTTCATGACGGGCGCCAACCTGGCCATCAACGGCGGCCAGCACATGTATTGAACTAGCGGCGCTCGGCCCGCGTCTGGCAATCGATGCACAGGCGCGCTTCGGGCCGGGCCAGCAGCCGCGATGCGCCGATCGGCTGGCCGCATTCCTCGCAATCGCCGTAGGTGCCGTCTTCCATCCTGGCCAGCGCCTGGCGCAGCTGGCGCATCTCGGCCGAATGATGGCCGGCCGCTTCGCGCGACAGATCGTTCAACAGACGGACGGTGGCGCGGTCCAGCGGCGACGTCTCCACCTCGCCCACAGGCAATTCTCCCGCATCCGGGTGCGGTTCCTCGACGCGGGACAGGGCATCGAGGCGCTGTTCGAGCATCGTCTTGAGCAGCGCCAGCTGCTCGGGTGTGAGGGATTCCATGGTCACACGACAGGAAAGGCGTGACGACAGGCGCCGGATACGGCGTGCGGATAGGCTTTCATGGATGTCCCTCGTTCGTGTCGTTGGAAGCCGCGCGGCGGCGGATTCAGTGTAGCGCGGAACGACGGACGTGGATACGGTGGCACGGCGGCGGCATTCAGGCCGAGGAGGCGGGCGGGGGCGGCGCGTTGTCGATGGCGACGACGTCGAGCTGCGTCTTGAGCCCTTCGACGGCGGCAAGGATGGGCACGACCTGGCCCGTGCTGGCGGCCGCGGCCAGCCCCAGCAAGCGCGCGACGAGCGTGATGCCGTCGCCGATGCGCGTGATGCGCTTGATCTTGTCGGCGGCGTCCACCGTCAGCTGGATCAGGTGCGCCTGCGGCTGGCCCAGCGACGAGACGATGCATGCAGCCGCCTCCGCATACAGCCGGTTGGCGCGCTGGCGCAATTCCATTTCGGCATTCAACAAGGCGCGCGCGGCCATCTGCTCCGGTTCCGGCACGTCCTGGCCCTGGTGGCGGCGAATGTCGCGCATCACGCGGTCGTGGATGCTGTCCGCACAGTCCGACAGCTTGTCGGCCAGTTCCTCGACCTGGTGCGCGGTCGACAATGCCTCGGCCGGGCTCGGCGGCGGCGCTGCCTTCGCGCCGTCCTGTTTCAATGTATCGTTGTTTGCCATGATCTCTCCTCGAGCGCTCAATCGGACAGGGCGTCGCGCAGTTTCGTCAGGTCGCGGGCATAGGTGGCCAGCAACTTGCGCACTTCGTCGCCGTGTAGGTTATTGAGGTTTTCGCGCAGTTTCTGATGGCCCAGGGCGACCTTCGTCAAACCCTGGAGGGCCAGGTCGTAGCGTTTGTCGACCAGTTTGTATTCCGTCGCCTTGTTGAGATAGTGGACCTTGGCCAGGGTCACGAGCATGCGGTCCGATGTCTTGGTGGAAAAGGGGATCTCGACGTCGAAGATGCCGAGCACGGTCTTCTTTTCGTTGTCGTTGGTCTTGGCGTACAGGCGGGTCAGCTCGATCATGGATTCCAGCAGGACCTGCACGTCGGCATCGCCGTCGCGCACCATCGTCTCCACGCTGCGGTTCTGGTAGCCGGACGCGATCACCCGGGTCAGCAGCCGCGTCAGGCCCGTGTACGCGGCGATCTGGCGCTGCTGCAGCCCGGATTCCGCGTTGGCCTTGAGGCCATTGCCGAGGTCGTCGATGCGGTCGGACAGGTCGTAACGGGCATCGCCCGCCAGCACGCTGAGCGTCTGCATGTACAGCACGACGGTCTTCTGGATGCTGACGAAGTCGTCGTACACGGCCCGTCGGCGCGCATCGTTTTCCTTGGCGATCCGGTCGGCGGCGGGCGACAGATACGGTTGTTCGCGCTCGTAGGTGTCGCGGTAGCGGCGCGAGAGTTCGCCGTAGCCGCCCAGCTTGGCCGACGCGTCTGCGAATTGGCGTACTTCGGCCAGGCTGACCGGGCCGCCAGTACTGGCACAGCCGCCGAGCACAAGGCTGGCGGCAAGGACAATCAAGGCAAAACAGCGTCGCAGGTCCATGGGTCCCTTCTGGACGGCAAAAGGCCGGCCCGAAAAGCCCTCATTCTTTCAAACCTGCGCCGCTTCGTTATTGCCGGCGATCAATCCAACGCGGGACGCCAGCCCAGCCCCGCGACGGTGTCGCCCAGCGGGATGTATTCGCAGCCGACCCAGCCGTCGTAGCCCAGCTCGTCGAGCGTGCGGAACAGGAACGGGAAATTGATCTCGCCGGTGCCCGGCTCGTGGCGGCCCGGCACGTCGGCCAGCTGGATGTGGCGGATCAGCGGCAGGCGTTCGCGCAAGGTGTTGGCGAGGTCGCCCTCCATGCGCTGCATGTGATAGATGTCGTACTGCAGGAACAGGTTCGGCACCGCGGCGTCCGCGATGATGGCGGCGGCCTGCGCACTCTTCGTGAGGAAATAGCCGGGGATGTCGCGGTCGTTGATCGGCTCGATCAGCAGGTCGATACCGTGCGGCGCGAGCGCGGCCGCGGCGAAGCGCAGGTTGTCGACGAACGTCGCGTGCGCGCGCTCGGGCGCGACGTTCGGCGGCAGCTTGCCGGCCAGGCAGTGCAGGCGCTTCACCCCCAGGTCGAGCGCGTATTCCAGCGCCAGGTCGACGGTGTCCTGGAATTCGCCCACGCGGCGCGGATCGCAGGCCAGGCCCCGTTCGCCGGCCGCCCAGTCGCCGGCCGGAAAATTATGTAGCGCCAGTTCCAACTGGTAGCGCTGCAGGCGGCCGGCGATCTGTTCCGCGTCGAACGCGTACGGGAACAGGAATTCGACGCCGTCGAAACCGGCCGCGCGGGCGGCGGCAAAGCGTTCCAGGAAGCCGAGCTCGTTGAACATCAGGCTCAGGTTGGCGGCGAAGCGGGGCATGCGATATGTCCTTTGCGGTGAGGTAGCCCGCTATCCTAAACCATCGTGCCGGCCGGTGCATCGCGCAGCGCGCGCATCGGCGTGAACAGCCAGGCCAGCAGCGCGGCGCCCACGAGTAACAGGCCAGAGCCGCCGAACAAGGTCGCCAGCGTGACGCGGCTCGCGATCCATCCGGCCACGACGGCCGCCAGCGGCGCCAGGCCCATGAAGATGAACATGAACAGGCTCATCGTCCGGCCCAGCAGCTCGCGCGGCACCCGTTGCTGGATCCACGTGAACACGGCGACCTGCACGAACCCGCCCAGCACACCGATAACGACATTGATCAGCATGCCTTGCCAGCTTGCGGTAATCATCCCCAGCGGTACGAGGAGCACGCCGGCGATGCCGTCGATCTGCAACAGGGTCATCCCGAGATTGCCCGCGCGCATTTTGCCGGCAATGCCGCTCGCGGCCATGCCCAGCAGCGCGCCAGCGCCATGCGCACCCATCAAGAGCCCCAGCGCGGACGCGCCGTGCAGGCGGCTGTTCGCCAGCAGCGGCAGGGCGACCTGCATCACGCCGCCGATCACGCAGGCGCACAGGCCCCAATAGATGAAACAGGTGCGCATCTGCGTGTCGCGCCACACGGCCGCGAGACCGTCCGCCACGGACTTCAATACCGGCTGCCTGGCCGCCGGCGCGAACGGGCGCGGCTGGACCTTGGCGAGCGTCCATGCGGACACGGCAAAGCTGATGCAGTCGACACCGAACGCGAGCGCCAGGCCGCGCATGTGCCGCGGACCGTCGCTGCCGTCGCCGGCCAGCGCGAACAGCAGGCCGGCCAGCATCGTAACCTGGCGCAGTCCCATCATCATGCCGTTCGCGGCCTGCAGGTGCTGCGGGGCGACGGCATGGGGCAGCATCGACGTGCCCGCCGGGATGCTGAACGCCGACGCGAGCGACAGGCCCAGCGCCAATGCGAGCACGACGGACAGTTGCGCCTGGCCCGTGTAGACGAGGAGCGCGAGCACGGCCAGCAGCACCGTGTTGACGTGCTTGGTCAGCATCAGGATGCGCTTGGGCGAGTAGCGGTCGACGAGCGCGCCGCCGAACAGGATCAGGATCGCGCGCGGGATGCCCATCAGCGCGACGGCCATGCCCAGCGCGACGGCATCGCCCGTCAGCTTCAGCACCAGCCAGGGCAGGGCGATCTGGGTGAACTGGTCGCCGAGGGTGGAGATGGCGCCGCCGCTCATCAGCCACGTGAAATTACGGTCGCGCAGCAGGGCGGTGCGCGGGTTCGGTGCGTCGGACATGCCCGGTCTCCTTTGTGGAAGTATGGGCGTGCGGGGGCCTGGCCGGCACGCCATCCATGTGTTGGTCGTAAGGTAGGTCAGCGGCCGATGCCGGCGATCTGCGCGAGCAGATCCGACGTCGTCCGCAGCTGGTCGCCGGACGGCGCGCCCAGCATGGCGCGGCTGATGTTGTCGACGACGGTCGTCGCGTTCGTCACCAGCTCGTCGCCTGTCGGCGTGATCAGCGCATAGCCGACGCGGGCGTCGCGCGGGTCGCTCTGGCGCGTGACGAGGCCGATCTTTTCCAGCGGCAGCAGGGAGCGGGTGACGCCGGACGCCGTCAGGCCGAGGCGGTCGGCCAGGTCGACACGGCGCAGACGCCCGCCCGGTGCGCGCTGCAGATGCAGCAGCAATTGGTAATCGGCAAAGCTGATGCCATGGTGGCCGCCGAGGGCGCTGTCGAGACGGCGCGCGAGCGTCGCCCAGGCACGCGCGAGGCGCAGGCAGAATTCGGTAGTGAGACTGTCGGACATGATCGCTCCAGGTGCTTAATGGTTACTTGATTCGTCAAGTATATGAAGAAAATCGACCATTGGCAAGTACTTGAGTGCACAAATAAATTCGGGGTCAGAGCACATTTTCGTGAATGATCTTCGAAGCAAGTTTGTCGGTGGAAGCCGATTCGCTCATGGGCGCAACGCGCAAACCGCGCGAGTTCTGGTTTTCCGGACATTGATCGAAAATGTGCTCTGACCCCGAATTTGGGCAAAAAAAAGACCGGGAACAGGCCCCGGTCTCGTTATGCGGACAGTGTGGTGTCAGCGCTCGCCGCCCGAACGGGCTGCGGATGCCGGACGCGGGCCGCGGCCCTGGCCACGGCCACCGCCGTTGCCGCCGTTGCGGTTGCCCGGCTGGCCGGTGCGTGCGCCGCCGTTGCCGTTGCCGTTGCCATTACCGCCGGTGCGCTGGCCCGTCGCCGGCGCGCCTTGCACGCGCGGCTTGGCGCCGCCTGCTGCGCCCGCGCCATTGCCTGCACCGCGGTTGCCGCCCGGCCGGCCACGGTTCGGATGGCCCGCCGCGCCGCTGCGCAGCTGGATCGGCTGCGGCTTCGCCGTCGGATCCGGTTCGAAGCCGGCGATCACGTGGCGGGGCAGCGTCTGCTTGATCAGCTTCTCGATGTCTTTCAGCATCTGGTGCTCGTCCACGCAGACCAGCGAGACCGCCTCGCCGGTCGCACCGGCGCGGCCCGTGCGGCCGATACGGTGCACGTAGTCTTCCGGCACGTTCGGCAGGTCATAGTTGACCACGTGCGGCAGCTGGTCGATGTCGATGCCGCGCGCCGCGATGTCGGTGGCGACGAGCGCCGTCAGGCTGCCGTCCTTGAACTCGGCCAGTGCCTTGGTGCGTGCCGACTGGCTCTTGTTACCGTGGATCGCCATCGCGCCGATGCCGTCCTTGCCCAGCTGCTCGACGAGTTTGTTCGCGCCGTGCTTGGTGCGGGTGAACACCAGCACCTGTTTCCAGCCGTGCGTCTTGATCAGGTGGGCCAGCATCGGGTGCTTCTTGTCGCGGTCGACCGGGTGGATTTTCTGGGCGATGACTTCGACGGTCGAGTTGCGCGGTGCGACTTCGATCATGGCCGGGTTGTCCAGCAGGCGGTCGGCCAGGCCTTTGATCTCGTCCGAGAACGTGGCCGAGAACAGCAGGTTCTGGCGCTTCGGCGGCAGCACGGCCAGCACTTTGCGGATGTCGTGGATGAAGCCCATGTCCAGCATGCGGTCGGCTTCGTCCAGGATCAGGATTTCGATCTTGTCGAGCTTGATCGTGCCCTGGGACACGTGGTCGAGCAGGCGTCCCGGCGTGGCGACGAGGATGTCGACGCCGTTCGCCAGCAGCTTGATTTGCGGATGGATGCCGACGCCGCCGAAGATTACGGCCGAATTCAGGTTCGTGTGCTTGGCGTACATGCGCACGTTTTCCTCGACCTGGGCCGCGAGTTCGCGGGTCGGGGCGAGCACGAGGGCACGGATCGGACGCTTGGACGTCTTGCTGGTCAGCGCGGCGCCGACCTTGTCGGTCGACAAGCGGTGCAGCACGGGCAGCGTGAAGCCGGCGGTCTTGCCGGTGCCGGTCTGGGCGCCTGCCAGCAGGTCGCCTCCGCCCAGCACGGCGGGGATCGCCTTGGCCTGGATCGGAGTCGGAGCGGTATAGCCCGCTTCAGTGACGGCGCGCACGATGGCGTCGGACAGACCGAGAGTATTGAATGACATAGTTATCTGGTAGGGATCGGCCCGTCGTCTCTCGTGTTCCCACGGAAACGCCAGTCCAGCCGATCGGTTTACACACTCAGGGCGGCCGGTACTGGTGCCGGGCCGCCAAGACGCAAACGTAGACACAAACGTCAACGATCACGCGACATTATAGTTAAAAATGTTTCGCTATGGAAATTTTAGCGCGGCCTGTGTCGTTTATGACAGGGACCGGTGGAAGCGGGAGCGCGGCACCTGGTGGGTGCCGGAAGCAATCTTGACAGGCCGACAACGCCGCCTGCGGCGGGAAAGCCGCGCGGCCAGCAAGGCCCGCGGCATTCCCCGGACTTACACAGGGCGTATTTTACGCGAAACGGCGGAAGGCCGCTCAGGCGAAGGGCTTCAGCAGCGAGACCATGCCGGCGAAGACCTTCGGGCCGGCGGCGATGATGTCGCCCTTGTTCAGGTATTCGGACTCGCCGTCGAACTCGCCGACGATGCCGCCCGCCTCGGTCACGAGCAGCGAACCGGCGGCGATGTCCCAGATTTTCAGGTTCTTCTCGAAGTAGCCGTCGACGCGGCCGGCGGCCACGTTGGCCAGTTCCAGCGCGGCCGAACCGCTCGAGCGCAGGCCGTGGCAGCGCGGGGCGACGACTTCGTACATGCGCAGGTATTCGGCCAGGTCGCGCGGCTCGGCGCCGTGGCCGGAGCCGATCAGCGCCTTGTTGATACGGTCCGGATTGCGCACGCGGATGCGCTTGTCGTTCAGGTAGGCGCCGGCGCCCTTGGTGGCGGTGAACAGGTCGTTGCGGACCGGGTCGTAGATGACGGCCTGCGTGATCACGCCGCGCTGTTGCAGCGCGATCGAGATGCAGTAGTTCGGGTAGCCGTGGAGGAAGTTGGTGGTGCCGTCGATCGGATCGATGATCCAGACGTGTTCGCTGTCGTCGTTCAGGTTCGCGGTGGGGCCCGATTCTTCGCCGAGGATGGCGTGGTCCGGGTAGGCTTTCAGCAGCGTTTCGACGATCGCCTGTTCCGACGCCTGGTCGATGTCGGTCACGAAGTTATTGTGGCTCTTTTCGCTGACGGTGATGCGGTCGAGGTCGAACGATGCGCGGTTGATGACGGTCGCGGCGCGGCGGGCGGCCTTGATGGCCGTGTTGAGCATGGGATGCATAGAGGGCTTCCGTAAAAAAATGCTGACGCCCACCGCGCAAGGGCGCCGTGAACGATCTGAACGAGAAATAATTAAAGAGCAAAGCGGTGCCGAAGCCGTTAAAATCGCGAGCTTCCTGCCCGCATTTCAACGCTCGTCACCGCGCGATGGCGTTATTTTAAATGAACCCGACCGAAACTGTCTCTTCTCTTTTTACTCGTCTACGCTTCGTCCTGGTGGAAACGAGCCGCGCCGGCAACGTCGGCTCGGTGGCGCGCGCCATGAAAACGATGGGATTTTCCGACCTCGTGCTCGTGTCGCCCCGTTGCGACGACCCGCTGCACGATCCCGAGGCGGTCGCCTTCGCCAGCGGCGCCATCGACGTGCTGCAGGGCGCGCGCATCGTGGATTCCATCGGCGACGCGCTGGACGGCTGTAATTTCGCGGCGGCCGTGTCGGCCCGGTTGCGCGAGTTTTCGCCGCCCGTGTGGACGCCGCGCGAATTTTCGGCGCACGCAGCCGAAAAGACCGACTTGCGCCCCGCGCTCATCCTCGGCAACGAGCGCTTCGGCCTGCCGAACCAGATCGTCGAGCAGTGCAACGTGCTGATCAACATTCCGGCCAATCCCGAGTACTCGTCGCTGAACCTGTCCCAGGCCGCGCAGGTGCTCGCGTACGAATGCCGTCTGGCAGCACAGGGGGAGAACCGGACGCAGGAAGGCGTCGGCTTCCACGGCGAGGCGGCGAGCGTGGCGCAGATCGACGGCATGTACGCGCACCTGGAAGAGGCGCTCGTCGCGATCGGCTTCCTCAACGCGAGCAACCCGAAAAAGCTGATGCCGCGCCTGAAGCGCCTGTTCGCGCGCACGCAGCTGGAGACGGAAGAAGTCAACATCCTGCGCGGCATCGCCCGCCAGATGATGAAATCCACGGAGCGGGATGCCTAGACGGCTTGCTCTAGTCCGAGTTGGTCACCTGACCTGTTCTTTCGCTTACACTTTGAAAAACACATAAAAGGGTAGGCATGGAGACAACCCGCAGAACCTTCCTGAAGGCCGGCCTGCTGTCGGCGGCATTGCTGGCCGCCGGCGGCGGCTGGTACCGGCACACGCATCCGGCGCCGCCGCGCGGTTTCGTGCTCGACGGCGAGGCGCGGGCCGCGCTCGACGCGATCGTGGCTGCGGTGCTGTCCGGCGCCTTGCCGGACGCGCCCGCCGACCGGGCCCGCGCCATCGCCGCGACGACCGCGCGCGTGCACCAGACCATCCTCGGCCTGCCGCTGACGGCCCAGCAGGAAGTGCAGGACCTGTTCGGCCTGCTCGCGCTCGGTCCGGCGCGGCGCCTGCTGACGGGCATCCCGGACGGCTGGGCCGCCGCGAAGGAAGCGGACGTCGCCGCATTCCTGCAGGACTGGCGCGTGCACCGGTTATCCCTGCTGCGCACGGCGTACGCGGCGCTGCACGACCTCGTGCTGGGCGCGTGGTACAGCGAGCCGGCGCACTGGGACGCCATCGGCTATCCTGGTCCCCTGAAGGAGCTGGCATGAGCAATCAAGCGGTGATCCCCGATCCGATCGTGGCCGGCCTCGCGCGCGGCTGGAAGGTCATCGACGGCGCGCGCGAGGACAAGGACCGCGCGCTGGACGCCGACGTCGTCATCGTCGGCAGCGGCGCGGGCGGCGGCGTGACGGCCGAGATCCTCGCGCTGTCCGGCCTGTCCGTGATCGTCGTGGAGGAGGGCGCGTTGAAATCCTCGCGCGACTTCAAGATGCGCGAGGCGGATGCGTACCCGACGCTGTACCAGGAGTCGGCCGCGCGCAAGACGCGCGACAAGGGCATCAACATCCTGCAGGGCCGCACGGTAGGCGGGTCGACGACGGTGAACTGGACGTCGAGTTTCCGCACGCCGTCGACGACGCTCGCGTTCTGGCAGCAGCATTTCGGCTTGGCGACGTACGGCGAGGCCGAGCTGGCGCCCTGGTTCGCGCTGATGGAAGCGCGGCTGCACATCGCCGACTGGGCCGGCGCGCCGAACGAGAACAACGACCTGCTGCGGCGCGGCGCGCAGAAGCTCGGCATCCCGACCGGCCTCATCCGCCGCAATGTCAACGGCTGCTGGAACCTCGGCTATTGCGGCATGGGCTGCCCGACGAACGCGAAGCAGTCGATGCTCGTGACGACGATCCCGTCCGCGCTCGACCACGGCGCGACCCTCGTCACGCGTGCCCGCGCGGAACGGCTCGTACTCAAGGGCGACAAGGTCGAGAGCCTCGATTGCATCTTGCTCGACGCTGGCGGCCTGCACGCCACGGGACGCCGCCTGCGCCTGCGCGCGCGCCACTACGTGCTGGCCGGCGGCGCCATCAACACGCCGGCACTGCTGCTGCGTTCCAACGCGCCCAACCCCGGCGGCCGACTGGGCAAGCGCACGTTCCTGCATCCGACACTGGTATCGGCCGCGCTGTTCGCGCAGCGTGTCGACGGGTACGCAGGCGCGCCGCAGACGGTCTATTCCGACCACTTCCTGCACACGCAGGCGATCGACGGTCCGCTCGGCTTCAAGCTGGAAACGCCGCCCCTGCATCCTGTGCTGCTGGCGACTACGATGCAGGGCTTCGGCCCGGAACACGCGGAGATGATGCGCCACTTCCCGCACCTGCAGGGCATGCTGGCACTGCTGCGCGACGGTTTTCACCCCGAATCGCAGGGCGGCGCGGTGGGCCTGAACGGGGATGGCTCGCCCGTGCTCGACTATCCGCTGAACGACCCCGTGTGGGATGGGGCCCGGCGCGCCCTGCTGACGATGGCGGAGATCCAGTTCGCGGCCGGCGCCAGCGGCGTGCAGGTCGCGCACGAACGGGCGCCGCGCTACGCCAGCTGGAACGAGGCGAAGGCCGGCATCGCCGCGCTGCCGTTCGAGCGCCACCTGACGCGCGTCGTGTCCGCGCATGTGATGGGCGGCTGCGCGATGGGCGGCACGGACGGCGTGACGGCGCCGGACGGCCGGTATCGCGGTCTCGCCAACGTGTCCGTGCACGACGGCTCGCTGTTTCCGACGTCGATCGGCGCCAATCCGCAACTGTCGATCTACGGCATCACGGCGCGACTCGCCAGCGACCTGGCGCAATCCCTCACGGGACGGCCGGCCGCGCGGCCCGTGTGATCATGCGCAGCGCCCGCACCCTGCTGCGCCTCGTCCTGCTCGTGCAACTGGCCGCCGCGCTGCTGATCGCAGGGGCGCTGCTGCACCGGGGCGTCCCGGCGTGGGGGGCGCTGCTGGCGGGTGCCGGCGCCGTCGTCGTCGTACGCCTCGCGATCAACATGAATAATTTTGTCATGGCGGCGCGCGCGGCGAGCGCGACACCGCCCGAGTACCGCCTGGGAACCGCGGCACGGGTGCGCATGCTGGCCGAGGAATTCCGGGCCAGCATGCTGGTGACGTCGTGGCACGTGCCGCGCGGGTGCGCGCGCATGACCGTCTTTCGCGACAGCAGCCGCGTGCCCGTGCTGCTCGTGCACGGTTACGGCTGCAACAGCGGCTTCTGGGCGCACCTGGAACCGCTGCTGGACCGCGAGCGCATCAGCCACGCGAGCGTCGATCTGGAACCGGTCGCGGGCAGCATCGACGATTACGCGCCGCTGATCGAGGCGCGGGTACGGGAGCTGTGCGCCGCGACGGGCGCCGCGCGCATCGCCGTCGTCGCCCACAGCATGGGCGGCCTCGCCGCGCGAGCCTGGGTGCGCGCATACGGGAGCGCGAAGGTGGCCAGGTTGATTACGCTCGGCACGCCGCACCACGGCACCGTGCTGGCCAACCTGGGCCTGGGCGCGAACGCGGCCCAGATGCGTCGCGACAGCGCCTGGCTGCGCTACCTCGCGGCGGACGAGACGCAGAACGTGCGGGCGCGCATCGTCTCGATCTATACCCACCACGACAACATCGTCGCCCCGCAGGATTCGAGCGAACTGGCCGGCGCGCGCAACGTCGCCTTCGGCGGGGTGGGGCACGTGGCGCTGGGCAGCAATCCCCGCGTGCTGGCCGAGGTGTTGCGCGTTCTGCGCGAACTGCAGCCGGCCATGGCCTGAGGGTCCGGTCGATGATATCCTTGCGGGTGAGTCAACCCATATTTCTTTCCATGCAACAGAAAGCCCCGCGCCGAACCCGCGAACGCATCCTCGAGCTGTCGCTGCGGCTGTTCAACGAATTCGGCGAACCGAACATCACCACGACCGTGATCGCCGACGAGATGAACATCTCGCCGGGGAACCTGTATTACCACTTCCGCAACAAGGACGACATCGTGAATTCGATCTTCGTCCAGTTCGAGGCGGAGATCGAGCGCATGCTGACCGTCCCGGCCGGGCGGCGCTCGAACATGGAAGACGTGTGGCTGTACCTGCACCTCATGTTCGAATTGATCTGGAAGTACCGGTTCTTCTACCGCGACCTGAACGACCTCCTGTCGCGCAACCGCAAGCTGGAACTGCACTTCAAGGCGATCCTCGCCCACAAGATCAAGGTCGCGCGCCAGTTGTGCGAAGACCTGCGCAGCGAAGGCTCGCTGGAAGCGGGCGACGCGCAGATCGGCGCCATGGCCACGAACATGGTCGTCGTCGCCACGTACTGGCTGTCGTACGAATACGTGCGCAATCCGCGCAAGTACAGCGAACAGCAGGCCATCGCGGACGCGCTCGCGCGCGGCTGCTACCAGGTGCTGTCGATGCTGGGGCCCTACCTGCGCGGCGAGACGCTCGCGCTGTTCCAGCGCCTGTCCGACGACTTCCTCGCGAAGCTGCCGCCCGAATCAACGTAAGGAACACATGAAATCCATCGCCGTCTATTGCGGCGCCTCGCTGGGCGCCGATCCCGTCTATGCCGACGCCGCCCGTGGCCTGGGCCGCGCCCTCGTCGAGCACAACATCGGCCTCGTGTACGGCGGCGGCAAGGTGGGCCTGATGGGCGTGATCGCCGACGAAGTGCTGCGCCTCGGCGGCGATGCGACGGGCGTGATCCCGAAGCACCTCGTCGAACGCGAGGTGGGCCACGCCGGCCTCACGCGGCTGTTCGTCGTGAAGGACATGCACGAACGGAAGGCGATGATGTCGGACCTGGCCGAAGGCTTCATCGCCATGCCGGGCGGGATGGGCACGCTGGAAGAACTGTTCGAGATGGTCACGTGGGCCCAGCTGGGCATCCACGCCAAGCCCATCGGCCTCTTCAACGTGAACGGCTTCTACGACGGCCTGGCATCCTTCATCGACCACCTCGTCGGCACCGGCTTCGTGCGTCCCGCGCACGCGGCGCTGATGCTGCGCGATGCCGATCCGGATGCGCTGATCCGCCAGCTGCGCCAGGCAGCCTAGGGCCGCCTAGGCCGCGACCAATCGGTCGCGTCCCGCCGCCTTCGCCGCGTACAGGGCCTGGTCGGCGCGATTGACGGCGTCGGTAATGGTCTCGTCGGTGCGCCATACGGCGAGGCCGGCCGAGAAGCTGACGCCGTGTTCCATGCCTTCGCACGGCGCCAGCGCGGCCACGCGCGCGCGCATGCGCTCGATCACCGCGCGGGCATTGTCGGTGCTGGTGTTCGGCAGCATCAGCAGGAATTCCTCGCCGCCCCAGCGCGCCAGCGCGTCACCCTCGCGCAGCTCGGCGCGGGCCGCCTGCGCGAACGCGCGCAGCACGTCGTCGCCCGCCGCATGGCCCAGGCGGTCGTTGATCCGCTTGAAGAAATCGATGTCGAGGACGGCGATACAGGTCGAGCCGCCGGCGTCGCGCCGGCGCTCTTCCTGCGCCAGCAGTTCGTTCATGTGGCGGCGGTTGGTCAGCTTCGTCAACTCGTCGATGGTGGCGAGCGTGCGGATCGTGTCGAGCGCCGCCAGCAGCTCGTCCTTCTGAGTTTTGAGCCGGGCGCGCAGCTTGCTCATTTCGCCCGTCAGCAGCGTGACGGCGAGCGAGCCGACCGTCACGAACCCGAAGTTCACGGCTTCGTCGCGAGGGGCAAAATGCAGCGGATCGCGCGTCGCCAGCCACCACATCGTGGCGCCCATCGCGGACAGGTTGAAGGCCGTCAGCAGCAGCGTCTGGCGTGGCCGCAGCGCGAAAATGCAGAACACGACGATCACCGGCAGCCCGATCAGCGTCACGCCGCGCATCGGCCCGGCGATCGAATAGCCCCACACGTGGCAGCTGATGCTGAAGATGCCCTGCAGTCCCGCGAGGATGGTCGGCGCGAGCCCGATGCGGGCGCCGATGCGCACCAGCGGATAGAACACGGCGACGCCCGCGGCGACGTACAGGCAGATGGCGCGGGCCTGCGGCTGCCCCGCCAGTGCCGCCGGACCGAACATCAGGCCGACGACGATGGTGTACATGATGGCCGTGCCGGCCCAGTACTGGAGCATGCGGTGCAGCTTGCGGTCCGCGCCGAACAGCGCGCGCACGGCCTGGTGGCGGGTCGTCATCGGTTACGACACCGCCAGCGCGCCCAATGGCGTCACGTCGCGCGGCTGGCGTTGCTGGGCCTGCAGCATCTCCGTGATGCGCTCGGCCGGCACCGGTGGGCTGAACAGGTAGCCCTGCATTTCGTCGCAGTCGTTCGCCAGCAGGAAGTCGCGCTGCTCGACCGTTTCCACGCCCTCGGCGATCACGCGCAGGTGCATGCGGTGGCCCAGCGAGATCACGGCCAGCGCGATCGCCTGGTCATCCGAGCTGGAGGCGAGGTCGCGCACGAACGACTTGTCGATCTTGAGCGTCGAGATCGGGAACGACTTCAACGCCGACAGGCTCGAATAACCCGTGCCGAAATCGTCGATCGACAGGGTCACGCCCATCTCCTTCAGTTCGCGCATGCGTTCGATGGCCTGGTTCAGGTCGCGCATCAGGAGGCTTTCCGTCACTTCGAGGTCCAGCGCGCAGGGCGGCAGGCCGCTGTCGCGCAGGGCGCCGGCGATGCGCTCGACGAGGCGCTTTTCCTCGAACTGGCGCGCCGACACGTTCACGGACACGGTGAGCGGATCGAGCCCGGCCGCGCGCCACAACTGGGCCTGGCGGCACGCGGTGCGCACGACCCATTCGCCCAGGCCGACGATCAGGCCCGATTCCTCCGCGAGCCCGATGAAGCGCATCGGCGGCACGATGCCGTGGTCCGGATGGCGCCAGCGGATCAGCGCTTCCACGCCGAACAGGCGGCCCGTGCGCAGGTCGACCTTCGGTTGGTACAGCAGGTAGAAACGGCCGGCAGGCGCCGGCGCCGCGGGTGCCGCGCCATCGGTGGCCTCGCACGCGTCGTCCGCCAGCGTGGCGTCCAGCGCCCGGCGCATGTCTTCCAGCAGCACGAGCTTTTCCTCGACGCTCGCGTTCATCTCGCGCGTGTAGAACTGGAAGTTGTTGCTGCCCAGGTCCTTGGCGCGGTACATCGCGGCGTCGGCATTCATCATGAGGGTCTTCGGATCGTCGCCGTCGCGCGGGTACACGACGACGCCCATGCTGCAGCTCACGCGCACGGCCTGGTCGCCGATCTGCACGGGCTCCGTCACGGCCTGGCGGATCTTTTCCAGCACGGGCGTGAGCGCGAGCGGGCTTTCGCCGGCATCCGGCAGCAGGATCACGAATTCGTCGCCGCCCAGGCGGCCCAGCGTGTCCGTGCGGCGCAGGCAGGCCTGCATGCGGCAGCCGACGACCTTCAGCAATTCGTCGCCGGCGTTGTGGCCGAGGCCATCGTTGACGAGCTTGAAGCCGTCCAGGTCGACGAAGGCGAGGGCGAGATGGCCGCCGTTGCGCTGGGCGTTGCGCACGGCCTGGTCGAGGCGGTCGCGGATCAGGCTCCGGTTGGGCAGGCCGGTCAGCTCGTCGTGGTGGGCCATGTGGCGGATGCGGTCCTCGGCCAGCTTGCGTTCCGTGATGTCGCGCACCATCGCCACCGCGCCGCCGTCGACGGGCACGATCTGGCGCTGCAGCCAGCGCCCGGCCGTGGGGCCGGACGTCGCCTGCCATTCGGCCTCGATGACGCGCTGTTCCAGCACCACCTGCACGAGGTGCTCCCACATGCCGTTCGTGCGGTAATAGGGCAGGGCGTCGCCCAGCAGCTGGCCGCGCAGGGCCTCGTTGGCGATGCCGGTGAACAGTTCGGCGCGGCTGTTCGAGCCTTCCACGAGGAAGTCGACGATGGCGCCGTCCGCGCCGGTCACGCTGCGCAGCACGAAGAACGCGTCCGGGCTCGCTTCCGACGCGGCCGCATAGGTCTGCTGCGCCTGGCGCTCGCGCCGGCGCGCCTTGGCCACCTGCCACGACCACGCGCTGATCATCGCCACGACGGCGACCAGCAGCGAACTCGCTGCCGTCGCACCGACGAGGTAGGTGCCGTAGTGCTGTTCGTACTGCGCCATCTGTTCGCTGTCGGCCAGGCCGACGACGGCCGTGAGGGGGAACCCGGACAGGCGGCGCGCGCCGGCATAGCGTTCGATGCCGTCCGGCGCCGTCGGATGCGGGGCGAGCGCTTCTTCCTGGATGCCGTCGAGCGCGATCGGCTGGCCCCACGACATCCTGTCGCCGATGCGCATCGCGCGCGCGACGCCGTCGCTGCCGACGAGTGCCAGCAGGCCCAGTTCGCCTGCGCGCGAGCGCTCGTAGGAGCTGGTGAAATAGGCCGGGTCGACTTCGACGATGGCGACGCCGGCGAAGCGGCCGTAGCCGTCCTCGATGCGGCGCGTGAAGTGCAGGTGCGGCTCCGAGCGCGCCGTGTCGCCCACGGTCTGGCTCACGAACACCCCGTGGCCGGTACCGTTGGCGTGCACCGTGAAATAAGGGGTCCGTGACACGTCCAGCGGCGGCATGGCGGGATTGCTGTCGACGATGGCGCCGTCGCGGTCCGCCACGCTGACCTGGAACACGAGGCCGGGCGGCAGCAGTTCTTCCGCGCGCAGCGTGGGCAGGGCGGCATGGGTGCCGTTCAGTTCGACGGAATACTTGATGACCTTCAGGGTCTGGTCGATGGCGTTCAGGTTGCGCGCGACCTGGGCCTCGTACGTGTCGAGCTGCTCGCGCACGGCATCGTGCGCGGCGTCGACGGCGGCGCGCCGCTCGGTTTCGATGAAGTGGAACGTGGCGACCCAGATCGCCAGCAGCGGCAGCACGGCGAACAGCGGCAGTGCGAAATAGGTCTCGAGGGCACGCCCGAGCCAGCGGGGACGGCGGCGTTCGGAGGGTGATGTCATCACTGCACCACGAGGACTGCGCGCACGCTTCCGTCGAGCGCGCTCCGTTCGATATACCCGATCGCTTCCGGATCGTCGGCCACCTTGCGCCGCACGGCCGCGCTGTCGGGCAACTCGGCCGGCGGCTGGCCACGGCCCGTGAACACCATCTTCGACCAGTGCGCCTTCAGCAGCGCGGGCGTCTTGTTCGTCACGCGTGCATAGAACTCGTCGCGCATCGGCACGCCGAGGCGCAGGTCGAACGGCACCGCTTCCGTGCCGTCGGGGAAGCGCACGGACTGGCCGAGGAAGATCGCGGCCACCTGGTCGGCGCGCAGGGCGGCGACGGGACTGCGCGCGGACACGATCACGACGAGATCGGCTGCGCACACCGGCGCGCCGGCCAGGAAGCCGAGCAGCAGGGACGTGCCCAGCAGGCGGAAAGACTGGAGGGTCGCCATGCTAGTACACGAAGTCGAGTGCGACGCTGGCCACGTGGACCGGGTGCCCGGGCACGAAGCGCGGCGTCGGGTTGATAAAGGTCCCGCGCGAGCCTTCTTGCGGCGTTACGCGGTCGTATTGCACCTTCAGGGCCATGTTCGTGCGCAGGTCCCAGCGCACGCCCACCGCCTGCGACGTCTGTTGCGGGATCGTCCACAACAGGTAGTTCAGGCCGCCGTTGAGCGCGGCCGCAGTCGGCGCCAGCGCCGGAGGCAGGGCGGCCACCGGCAGGCCCGGGTCCGTCGTCGCACCCGCGGCGCGCACGCGCGCATACGTCGCGTACGGCGTGAACGCCTGCCAGCGCCAGCCGGCGCTGACGTAGGCGCTGCGCGTCGACCCAAGAAACGAATGGCTGACCGTGTGGCCCGCTTCGGCCATCACGAACCACGAGCCCGGGTCGTAGTTCACCCCGATATTCGCGAGCATCATGCGCTTGTGGTCGATCTCGTAGCGGCGGGTCAGGTCCTGGCCGATCGGGCCGAAGGCGTCGAACGCGCGGAACAGCTCGGCGCCGATGTTGCTGGAGATCTCGGCGCTGAGCACGTTGGCGCGCACGCTGAGCGCACCCCAGTCGCTCGTGTTGGAGATGCCGATGCCGCGCCGCCCGTACACGCGCAGCGCGTCGAACAGATTGACGGCACTGTGGCCGTAGAACACCTGCGACGCATTGCGGACCGGTCCCACGCCCCAGCGCAGGGTGGCGTCGATGCCGTCGCTGCTCGTCACGGGCATGACGTTGTAACCCTCGACCGGCGGGCGCACCCACGGATACGCATAGCCGACCTTGCGGTAGTCCGCCGTCAGGAAGATGGGCAGTGCGATGCGGCCGACGCGCAGCGCCAGTTCGGGCGTCGCCTGGTACTTGATGTTGGCCCATTCGACGCGGGGCCGGTACGTGTTGTCGAGGCCTTGTTCGCTGACCACCTGCAGCACGGCCGACCAGTGCCGCGCGAGCGTCGCGTCGAGCTGCACGCCGAGGCGCGTGTCGACGTCGGTGCTCCAGCGGCGCGTGGCGCCGGCACCGTTGTACTTGAAGACGGACGACGTGTAATCCGCTTCGTGCTCGCTGGCGTGCACGACGCCCAGCGTACCGAAGCCGGAGATACGCCAGTCCGGCTTGTCCTGGGCGCGGGCAGCGCCGGTCAGGGCAAGTCCGGACAGCGAAAGGAGCAGGAAGTGAACGAGGCGTTGTTGCTGCATGGTGTCGACGGATGGGCCGGACGGCCAGAGTTCTCATCAGCCCGCGGAGATGGGCAGGCGCGGGGCGCAGAACGCGCGGAACCCACTGTAATACTTGCGCCATGGAAAGTCGACAGCTTTCAGCCGGGAGCGGCCGCCGTCCAACATCGTGTTGTACTACGACAACGAGGGATTACCCCACAATCGGCCACCGCCGAGTTCCAGTTGCGTGAGATACAACCGTACGTCGAACTCGAACTGGTGGTAATCCGGCTCCATCCAGCAGCACAGTTTATAAAAGGCCTTGTCGTGGTCCTTTTCCTTCAGGTGGGCCAGTTCGTGCACGGCGATCATGCGCAGGAAGGCGGGCGGCGCGTCGCGGAACACGGTGCCGATGCGGATCTCGTGCTTCGCCTTCAGGCGGCTGCCCTGCACGCGCGAGATCGCGGTATGCAGGCCGAGGGCATGCTGCACGATGCCGATCTTGCTGTCGTAGGCGACCTTCGCGACGGGCTCGGCGTTGCGCAGGTATTCATCTTTCAAATCCTGCACGTAGCCGTACAAGGCCTTGTCGGTGCGCACCTCGTGCGCGTCGGGATAGCGCTGGCGCAGGTGGTCGGCCAGGCGGTTGTCGGCGATCAGGCGCTCGACCTGCGACAGGATGTGCGATGGATACGCGGCCAGGTATTTCAGGTGGGAGGCAGAGGAGGACATAAGAGAGAAACTGTAGCACGTCCATGTCTCCAATGCACCTGCCTAGCAGGCGTTGGGCGACCGCGCCCGGCACGGCGGCGCGGTCGGCGCTTGCGCGCGATGGTGAGGGGGGCGCCGGCCACGGCGCCCGCCAGGGCGGGGCCGGCGCCCCGGACGTCATGACTCCTTGCTGCCCTGGCGGTTGCCCGCCTGGTGACCCGCCTGGTGCCCCGCCTGGTTGCCCGCCTGGTTACCGGATTTTGCGGCGGCGGCGGCGCGGTTGGCCGATTGCCGGCTTTCCCCGCCCTTGCGGCCGATGTCGGCCATGTGGGCACGATTGCGGCTGACCACTTCCCCGCCTTTCTGGCCCGCCCGGCGCGCTTCCTCCGAATCGAATTCGTGCGCCGTTCCCTTCTGATGAGCGGCCTGGCCGCCCTTGCTGGCGATTTGACGCTGCTGGTTCTGGTCCATCGCAGCGAAACCGCGCTTGGCCGGCTGGCTTTTCTGCTCGTTGCCGCCGGAGTCGGCAGCGCCCTTGCTGCCGCCTTCCTTGCTTGTCGCCATATCGATCTCCTTGTGCCTGAACAATCAACGAGCGTTCATGGATGCGCTCGTGCGTTTAGAGAGGCAGGGGATGAAATGGTTCCGGCGGCGTGTAATCGATCAGCGCCTGTCGTCGGCGACCTGCAGCACCAGCTTTCCGAAGTTCTTCCCTTCGAACAGCATCGTGAGGGCGTCGGGGAAGTGGTCGAGGCCCTCGACCACGTGTTCGCGGCTCTTGATCGCACCTGCCTGCAGCCAGGCGCCGAGGCGTTGCACGCCTTCCGGATAGCGCGCCGCGTAGTCGAAGACCACCATCCCCTCCATGCGCGCCCGGTTCACGAGCAGGGACAGATAATTGGCCGGGCCGCGCACGGGCGTCGTGTTGTTGTACTGCGAGATCGCCCCGCAGATCACGATGCGCGCCTTCAGGTTGATGCGCGCCAGCACGGCGTCCAGGATGTCGCCGCCCACGTTGTCGAAATAGACGTCCACGCCCTGTGGGCAATGTTTCTTGAGCCCTGCGGGAACGGCGCCCGCCTTGTAGTCGATGCAGGCGTCGAACCCGAGCTCCTCGACGACGTAGCGGCATTTGTCCGGCCCACCGGCGATGCCGACGGCACGGCATCCCAGCTGCTTCGCCACCTGGCCCACCGTCGCGCCCACGGCGCCCGCCGCCGCCGATACGACGACGGTGTCGCCGGCCTTCGGCTGGCCGATGTCCGTGAGGCCGAAGTACGCGGTCATGCCGGGCATGCCCAGCACGTTCAGCCAGGCCGGCAGCGGGGCGAGGGCGGGATCGATCTTCATGGCCGCGGCGGCCTTCGCGTCGACGGGACCCGTCCAGTACTGCTGCACGCCGAAGGTGCCGGTGACATGGTCGCCGACGGCGAGGTGCGGCGAGTTCGACGCCTCGACGACGCCGACCCCGCCCGCGCGCATCACTTCACCGATGGCGACGGGGCGGATGTACGACTTGCCCTCGTTCATCCAGCCGCGCATGGCGGGATCGAGCGACAGGTACAGTACCTTCACGCGCACCTCGTTCTCCTTCAGCGGCGCGAGGGGTTCCTCGGTCAGTTGCCAGTCGGTGGCCTTGGGCATGCCGACGGGGCGGGCGGCGAGGCGGAATTGGCGGTTGATGGTCATGCTTGTCTCCTTGATATCGTTCTCGAAAATGCCGGAATGGCAATCCATGCGACAATGGCCGGGCTCAGTCAAACCTCAACCATTCTGAAGTTTTTTGCAATGTATCCAGAATATATCCTGACCTTGTCCTGCCTGGACCACCGCGGCATCGTGCTGCGCGTCTCGGGCTTCCTGGCCGAACACGGCTGCAACATCATCGACTCGGCCCAGTTCGGCGATCCGGAATCGAAACTGTTCTTCATGCGCGTCCACTTCGCGCTGGAAGACGACGCCATCTCCGACGAACTGCTGCGCGCCGGCTTCGG
>Ga0187844_10000030_pt1 | contig 88501 bp, 76 predicted proteins | sample SpaLakP09_SKY_50_FD_134517 | JGI IMG/M metagenome (GOLD analysis project Ga0187844, IMG submission 134517) | Oligotrophic lake water microbial communities from Sparkling Lake, Wisconsin, USA - SP09_SKY_50 | ecosystem: Environmental > Aquatic > Freshwater > Lake | place: USA: Sparkling Lake...
CGGTGCCGTCCTGGTCCCACTGGAACTCGGTGTCGGCGCCGTTCTGGTGCAGGCGCAGGTAGCCCGTCGCGAACGGATCGGTGTCGCCGACGTAGCCGCTGGAATAGGCGAGGATGTTGTTGATGTCGACCCGGTCGCCGCCCGCGCCGGGGGTGAAGTCCGTGAGGGTGGCGACGGCGTTGGCGCTGGTCGGGTAGTAGTAATAGATCAGGTCGCTGTCCGCGCCGGTCGCGATGGCCTGGGCATTGCTCGAGCCATAGATGTAGATCGTATCGTTGCCGCTGCCGGCGTCGATGACGGACTGCGACGACGAACCGTTGCCATCGATGGTGTCGTTGCCCGCGCCGCCGTAGAGCGCGTTGATGCCCTGGCTGTCGGCCAGGTAGTCGTTGCCGTCGCCACCCACGAGCGTGTCGTTGCCGGCATCGCCATACAGGTAGTCGTTGCCGTCGCCGCCCAGCAGCGAATCGTTGCCGGCGCCGCCATTCACGTTGTCATTGCCGAGCCCGGCGTCGAGCTTGTCGTTACCCTGGTAGCCATACAGGTAATCGTTGCCGTCCAGCGCAGTGATCGTGTCGTTGTTGACCGTGCCTTCCAGCGACTCCCCGTTGTCCGTCCCGGTGAGGGTGATACCGAGGCTGGTGCCGTCCGGGTTGTAGGCCGGATTAAAGTTATGCATCGTGAAGCTGGCCGCAGTCGTGCCCTGGAACGTCATCAGCGACTTCCACGTACTGCCGCCGCCGGTGCCGTCCTGGTCCCACTGGAGCACGGTGTCGGCACCGTCCTGCTGCAGGCGCAGATAGCCCGTCGCGAACGGATCGGTGTCGCCCACATAGCCACTCGAGTACGCAAGGATGTTGTTGATGTCGACCTTGTAGCCGCCCGCGCCAGGGGTGAAGTCGGTGAGGGTGGTGACGGCGTTGGCGCTGGTCGGGTAGTAGTAATAGATCAGGTCGCTGTCCGCGCCGGTCGTGATGGTCTGGGCATTGCTCGAGCCATAGATGTAGATCGTGTCGCTGCCGCTGCCGGCGTCGATGACGGACTGCGACGACGAGCCGTTGGCGTCGATGGTGTCGTTGCCCGCGCCGCCGTAGAAGACGTTGATGCCCTGGCTGTCGGCCAGGTAGTCGTTGCCGTCGCCGCCCACGAGCGTGTCGTTGCCCGAATCGCCGTACAGGTAGTCGTTGCCGTCATTGCCTTCGATCGAGTCGTTGCCTTCGCGGCCGTACAGGTAGTCGCCGCTGCCCAGGCCGTACATCAGGTCGTCGAGCGCGGTGCCGTACAGCGAGTCGGGATCGGGCGTGCCGCGGATGGCGCCGACCACGGTCAGCGTGAAGTGGTCGTGCGCGGTGGCGCCGTTCTGGTCCGTGGCCGCGATGTCGAGCGCGTACGGCGTGATGTTGGTCGCCGCCGGGGCCGTGCCACTCAGTGTCCGCGTGGCCGCGTCGAAATGCAGCCAGGATGGCAGCGCCGAGCCGTCGTCGAGCTGCAGGCTGTAGGTCAGCGTCGAATTCGCATCCACGTCGGCGAAGGCCGTGGCCGGGATCGTGTAGCTGAACGCCGTGCCGTTCTCCACAAGCTGGTCGCCCACCGGCGACACCACGTAGGGCGTGTCGTTGCTGCCGGCGACCGTCCACTTGACCGTGCCGGTCGTCGTGGTCGCGCCGTCGGACACGTCGTACTCGACCGACACCGTGGCCGTCTGTCCGTGCGCCAGCGACTGGTAGGCCGCATTCGACGGATCGAGGGTGAACGTGTGCGTGGCCGCGTCGTAGGTCACGCCGGCCGGCAGGCCGTTGTGCAGCGACCCGACCGTCAGCGTCGTGCCGACATCCGGGTCGCTGGCGTTGGCCAGCGCGTCCAGCACGACCTTCTGGCCATCTTCCGTAGCGTTGCCGGTCACCGGGCCACTGACGACGGGCGCGTGGTTCGTGGGGACATCCGTCGCGCCCGCGATCGTCCACGAGACGGAGGCCGACGTCGTTGTCGCGCCATCCGACACGCCGTAGTTGACGGTCACGACCTGCGACTCGCCGTCGTTCAGGGCCTGGTAATCCGCGCTGGAAGGATCGAGGCGGAACGTGTGCGTGGCCGCGTCGTACGTCACGCCGGCCGGCAGCGTGGACGGCACGTTCACGACGACAAGTGCGGCGCCGTTGTCGACGTCCGCCGCGTGCGCCAGCGCATCGAGCACGACGGCCGGGCCGTCCTCGACGACATTGTCCGTGACGGCGCCTGTCACGACCGGCGCGTCGTTGGCGCCGGCGATGGTCCATGAGGCTGTCGCGTTCGTCGTGGCCGTGCCGTCCGAAACGCCATACGTGACCGACACCGTCGTCGTCTGGCCTTGTGCCAGCGCCTGGTAGGCCGCGTTCGATGGATCGAGGCTGAAAGCGTGCGTGGTCGCGTCGTACGTCACACCGGCCGGCAGCGTGGCCGGAACGTTCACCACGCTCAGGGAGGTGCCATTGTCCACGTCGGACGCCCTGGCGAGCGCGTTCAGCACGACGGCCGGGCCGTCCTCGGTGGTGTCGCCGGTGACGATGCCGCTGATGCCGGGCGCGTCGTTGGCGCCGGTGACGGTCCACGACACCGTCGCGTTCGTCGTTGCGGTGCCATCCGAGACACCGTACGAGACCGACACCGTCGTCGTCTGGCCCTGTGCCAGCGCTTGATACGCGGGGTAGGACGGGTCGAGCCTGAACGTGTGCGCGGCCGCGTCGTACGTCACGCCGGCCGGCAGCGTGGCGGGTACGTTCACGACGGCCAGGGTCGTACCGGCATCCGGATCGGACGCGTTGGCGAGCGCGTCCAGCGCGACGGCCGGGCCATCCTCGTTGACGTTGCCGAGGACCGGGCCGCTGACGACGGGCGCGCTGTTCGTGGGCACGTCGGTCACGCCGGCGATCGTCCACGAGACGGAAGCGGCGGTCGTCGCCGAGCCGTCCGACACGCCGTAGTTCACGGTCACGACCTGTGACTGGCCGTCGTTCAGCGCCTGATAGGCCGCGTTGGACGGGTCGAGGGTGAAGCTGTGCGTGGCCACGTCGTACGTCACGCCCGCCGGCAGCGAGCCGGGCACGTTCACGACGGTCAACGTGGTGCTGCCGTCGACGTCCGTTGCCCTGGCGAGCGCGTTGAGCGCGACCGCGCCGCCGTCCTCGGTGGCATTGCCCGTGACGGCGCCGCTGACGACGGGCGCGTCATTGGCGCCAGTCACGGTCCACGAGGCCGTCGCGGCCGTCGTGGCCGTGCCGTCCGAGACACCGTACGTCACGGATACCGTTGTCGCCTGGCCCTGCGCCAGCGATTGATAGGCCGTGTTGGACGGATCGAGGCTGAAGGTGTGCGTGGCCGCGTCGTACGTCACGCCGGCGGGCAGCGAGGCCGGCACGTTCACGACGGCCAGCACGGTGCCGCCGTCGGCATCCGACGCCTTGGCCAGCGCATTCAACGCCACAGTCGCGCCGTCCTCGGTCGCATTGCCCGTGACGGCGCCGCTGACGATGGGCGCGTCGTTCGTGCCAGTGACGGTCCACGAGACCGTCGCGTTCGTCGTGGCCGTGCCGTCCGACACGCCGTACGTGACCGACACCGTCGTCGTCTGGCCCTGTGCCAGCGCTTGATAGGCCGCGTTCGCCGGATCGAGCGTGAACGTATGCGCGCCCGCGTTGTACGTCACGCCGGCAGGCAGCGTGGCCGGCACGTTCACGACGGTGAGCACAGCGCCGCTGTCGACGTCCGCTGCCTTGGCCAGTGCGTTCAGGACTACGGCCGCGCCGTCCTCCGTGGCGCTGCCCGTAACGGCGCCGCTGACGCCGGGGGCGTCGTTGGCGCCGGTGACGGTCCACGAGGCCGTTGCGCTCGTCGTGGCCGTGCCGTCCGAGACGCCATACGTCACCGACACGTTCGTCGCCTGGCCTTGCGCCAGCGCTTGATAGGCCGTGTTGGACGGATCGAGCATGAACGTGTGCGTGGCCGCGTCGTACGTCACGCCGGCCGGCAGCGTGGCCTGCACGTTCACGACGGTCAGGGTCGTGTTCGCATCCGGGTCGGACGCGTTGGCGAGCGCGTCCAGCACGGCGACCGCACCATCCTCGGTGGCCGAGCCGAGCACCGGGCCGCTGACGATGGGCGCGCGGTTCGTGGGCACGTCCGTCACGCCCGCGATCGTCCACGAGACGGATGCCGACGTGGTCGCCGTGCCGTCCGAGACGCCGTAGTTGACGGTCACGACCTGCGATTGGCCGTTGTTCAGCGCCTGGTAGGCTGCGTTCGATGGATCGAGGCTGAACGTGTGCGAGGCCGCGTCATAGGTCACGCCGGCCGGCAGCGTGGCCGGCACGTTCACGACGGCCAGGACGGTGCCGTTGTCCACGTCGGATGCGTTGCCCAGCGCATCCAGTGCGACCGCGGCGCCGTCCTCGGTGGCATTGCCCGTGACGGCGCCGCTGACGACGGGCGCGTCGTTACTTCCGGTCACCGTGATCGTCAGGGTCGTCGTCGCGCCGGCGCTGCCGTCGGTCACGCCGTAACTGAAGACATCGGTCCCGGTCTCGCCCTGTTTCAAGGCCTGGACGATCTGGCTGGCGTTGTTCAGGGTGTATTCGTAGGCGCCGTCGGCGCCGAGGACCAGGATGCCGTATTTGCCGTTGAAGGTGCCCGGCTGGACCACGTTCAACACCGTCCCCGCATCGGGATCGCTGTCGTTGGCCAGGACATTGCCGACGAGTTTCAGGTTGGCCGCATCCTCGGCGATCGTCCTTTGATCCGGACTCGCCACGGGGGCGCTGTTGACGAACGCGGCGACGCCGAGGAAGTCCTTGGTATCCAGCGTGACCGCGACGTTCTTCAGGGCGATCTTCAGGTCGGCCACGCCGTCGCCATCGGTGTCCGCGAACACGTGCACGTCCGCCCCGGACTGCGCCTGCCAGACGCCGTGCGCCGCCGGGTTCGTGCCCGTCCAGCGCAGACCCGTGAAGGCGCGCAGGTCGATCTTGTCCTGGCCCGACTGGAAATCGAGGATGGCGTCCATGGCGGCCGCCGTGGAATCGCTGGCCTGTTCATAGACGAAGAGGTCGGCACCGGCACCACCTTCCAGCACGTCCGCGCCGCCGCGCCCGGCCAGCGTGTCCGCCGCGGTGCCGCCGCGCAGCACGTTGACGCCCGCAGCGCCGGCCAGCCAGACGGCGTCCGCCGACGTGCCGGCGTCGACGTTCTCGAATCCGGTGACGGTAACGACGCGTGCCGTGGCGTCCTGGTTGGCCAGCGCCAGGTCGATGCGCACGGCCTGCTTCGCGAGCAGGGTGTCGGTGCCGCTGCCGCCGTCGATCACGCTGCCGCGGTTCGAATCGTTCTGGTACACGATCGTATCATTGCCACCGCCACCTTTCAGCGTGTCGGTGCCCCCGCCGCCATCGATAAAATCGTCGCCATCCGTGCCGTTGAACACGTCGGTCCGCCGGGTGCCAATGAAATTCGCCATTCTTCGTTCCCTTTCAGGTAAGCCAAGCAATAGGATGAAACTCAGCAAAAACGCGGGCGCAGCCCAAAAACATATGGACTTGCGGAAATATTTTTTTGCTGTGGCGAATGCAATTAACGTGCCAAAAAGACAACCCATTGATTTTTTTCAAGGTTTCTTTTGGGATTCGTAATGGTTGTAACAAGTTGTAAATAAAACCGACAATCACAATGGGTAATCACCGATGGACGGTTACAAGGGAAGCGGTGGCAACACGACAGCAAGATGTGAAAACGGGGCGCCGCAGCGCCCCGTTTGTCGTTATTCCGGCGCCCGGATGTGCGCCACGAGCCCGCCGCTCTCGCGCGGCGGCGGCGCCGTCACGAGGCTGACCGCAACGAGGGCCAGCGCCCCCGCCGGCACGCCGAACACGCCCGCGGAGATGGGCGCGATGTGGAACCAGACGGCGTCCAGGCTCCCACCCAGCATCGGATTCGTGTGCAGCATGTAGTAGGTGCAGACGAGGAAGCCGGTCGCCATGCCCGCGATCGCGCCCGCGAAATTGGCCCGTTTCCAGAACACGCCCGCCACCAGCGCGGGGAACATGGTCGACCCCGCGAGCGAGAACGCGGCGCCGACGAGCGACAGGATGTCGGCCGGCTTCTGCGATGCGACGTACGCGGCGATGAACGCGACCGCGAGCAGCAGCAGCTTCGAGATCGTCACGCGCTTCTGCGTGGAGGCGCCCGGGTCGACGATCTTGAAATAGATGTCGTGCGACAGCGCGTTCGAGATCGCCAGCAGCAGGCCGTCCGCCGTGGACAGCGCCGCCGCCAGGCCGCCGGCCGCGACGAGGCCCGAGATCACGTACGGCAGGCCCCCGATCTCCGGCGTGGCCAGCGTGAGAACGTCGCCGTCGATCGCGATCTCGGCCAGCTGCACGATGCCGTCGCCGTTGACGTCGACGATGCTGATCAACGGATTCGACTTGTCGACGTTGGCCCAGTACGAGACCCAGGTCGGCATGGAATCGAAGCTCGTGCCGACGAGGGCCGTGTAGATGTCGTACTTCGCCAGCACGGCCAGCGCCGGCATCGTCAGGTAGATCAGCAGGATGAAGAACAGCGTCCAGAACACGGACACGCGCGTCTCATGCACCGACGGCGTCGTGTAGGACCGCATCAGGATGTGCGGCAGCGCCGCCGTGCCGAACATCAGGCAGAACACGAGCGACAGGAAGTTGTTGCGGCGGATGTCCGATTCTTCGCGCGTCTTGCCGGGGAACGGTTCCGCGTGCGGCTCCGGCGGCTGGGCGCGCGCCAGGTTGGCGGCGCGCAGTTCCGTCCACACGCGCGCGGCTTCGTCCGCCGTGCGCGGATAGTCGAGCAGTTCGCGTTCCGCGCTGCGCACCTCGGTCAGCGGCGCGTTGCGGCCGCGCGCCTTGTCCAGCCGGCGCTGCGCCTCGATCTTGCCCGCTTCCCAGGAGTGGGGCAGGGCGGCGATGCGCGCCGCGTAATTGTCGGCGCGGGCGCGGAAACGGGCGCGCACTTCCGCTTCGCGCGGGTCGGCCGCCAGCTGGGCTTCGCGCGCGGCCAGCTTGGGCAGCACCGAGCCGTACGCAATTTGCGGCACCGGGTTGCCCGCGAACTTCATCGACAGCCAGATCGTCGGGATCAGGAAGGCGACGAGGATGATGATGTACTGCGCGACCTGCGTCCACGTGATGGCGCGCATGCCGCCCAGGAACGAGCACACGAGGATGCTGGCGAGGCCAAGGAAGATGCCGACCGAGAAATCAACGCCCGTGAAGCGCGAAGCGATCAGGCCCACCGCGTAGATCTGCGCGACGACGTACGTGAACGAGACGACGATGGTGGCCCCGACCGCGAGCGCACGCACGATGCTGCCCCGGCGCGTGCCGGTCTCGCCGCCGTAGCGCGCGGCGAGGAAGTCGGGGATCGTGTACTGCGCGAAGCGGCGCAGGTAGGGCGCGATCAGCAGCGCGACGAGGCAGTAGCCGCCCGTCCAGCCCATCACGTAGGCGAGGGCGTCGAAGCCGTGCAGGTACAACGTGCCCGCCAGGCTGATGAAGCTGGCGGCCGAGATCCAGTCGGCCGCCGTCGCCATCCCGTTGAACAGCGCCGGGACCCGTCGCCCGGCCACGTAGTACTCGGACACGTTCGACGTGCGGCTGACGACGCCGATGATCGCGTACAGGACGATCGTCGCGAACATGTACAAATGGCCGATCCACTGGCGCGGCATGCCCTCGTGTTCCAGGATCGCCAGCGCGCCCAGGAACAGCGCGAAGCACAGCGTGAACCACAGGTAGTAGCGGGACAGGCGGCGGAAGTAGGAGCGGGTCTTGGCGGCGGTGCTGGTCATCGACGATGCTCCAGCATGCGGTCGAAATCGCGGTCGAGGATGCGCATGCGCCAGGCGTACGCGCCGATGATGGCGAGGTACGTGAGCGACGCGCCCTGCGCCGCGAGGTAGAACGACAGCGGCCAGCCGAACACGGACAGGTGCGCGAGGTCGCGCGCGAAGAACACGGTGCCGAAGCTCGTCGCGAGCCACAGCGCCAGCAGCAGCGCGATCAGGCGGCGCGCGCGCGCCCAGTGCGCGGCGCGCGCGGCGACGATGGCCTGGCGCTCGTGATCGGGGTCAGAGGAAGGGGCGGTCTCGGTCGGCATCGGGGACAAGCGTGACGGTGGGCGGGAAGGTCAGCCGGAACAGGCTGCCCGGGAATTTCTTGTGCGTGCTGCGCGGGTTGTTGAAGATCTCGATATCGGCCCCGTGCTGCTGCGCGATCTCGCGCACGATGGCGAGACCGAGGCCGGAACCGGAGGCGCTCGACCCGAGGATGCGATAGAAGCGTTCGAACACGCGGTGGCGTTCGGACGGAGCGATGCCGGGGCCCGTGTCCTCGACTTCCAGCAAGGCCTGGTTGCCGTTGCCGATATTGGTCCCACGCACGCGCACGGTGACGCTGCCGCCGGGCGGCGTATAGCGCAGCGCGTTGTCGATCAGGTTCGACAGCAGCTCGCGCAGCATCAGGGCGCTGCCGTCGATTTCCGGCGGGTCGCCGATGACTTCGTAGCCGAGGTCGATCTCGTGCGAGAACGAGGCCTGCACCCAGTCCTGCACGACGTCGCGGGCGAGGGCCGCGAGGTCGAGCGGCTCCAGCGTCTGGCCCGCATGCGGCTGGTTTTCCGCGCGCGCCAGCGCCAGCAGCTGGTTCACGAGGCGCGTGGCCGATTCCGAACTCTTGGCCAGCTGCTCGAGCGAGCGGTGGATCTCGTTCGGGTCGACCTGGCGCAGCGCCAGCTCCGACTGCATGCGCATGCCCGCGAGCGGCGTCTTCATCTGGTGTGCGGCATCGGCAATGAAACGCTTCTGCGCGTCGATGGTGTGCGCGAGGCGCGCCAGCATGTCGTTCAGCGAGCCCACGAGCGGCGAGATCTCTTCCGGCACCTGGCGCGAATCGATCGGAGAAAGGTCGTCCGGCGGGCGCGCGCGGATGCGTTCCTGCAGTTGCGCGAGCGGCGACAGCCCGCGCGACAGGGCGAACCAGACGAGGGCCAGGATCACGGGCAGGATGATGAACTGCGGCAGGATCACGCCCTTGATGATTTCGTTGGCCAGCTGCGCGCGCTTGTCGAGCGTTTCGGCCACCTGCACGAGGGCGAGGCGCGGTTCCTGCGTGGCGTCCAGCAGGGGTTGCAGGTTGACCCAGGCATAGGCGATGCGGATCGGCGTGCCGTGCAGGCTCTCGGTGCGGAAGTGCACGCGGCCGCTGCGCTCGGCGTCGTCCGGGTTCGGCTGCGGCAGGTCGCGGTCGCCGTCGACGATCTCGCCGCGCGGGCCGCTGATCTGGAAATAGACGCTGTCCACGTCGTCCGCGCGCAGGATGTCGCGCGCGGTGCCGGGCAGGCGCGCGACGACGTTACCGTCGACTTCCTTGACCTGCTGCGCGAGCACCGTGACGCTGTCTTCCAGCGCGTGGTCGAACGGCTGATTCGCGATCGACTTCGCGACCAGGTACGTGATCGCGATGCTCATCGGCCACAGCAGCAGCAGCGGGGCCAGCATCCAGTCGAGGATTTCGCCGAACAGCGAGTGCTGGATGCTTTCTTCCGGCTCGGGCCGGGGCGGAACGTAGAGCTCGTCGACCGGTTCCGTGACGGCGAGCGGATCCGGTCCGGCCGCGCGCCGCTTGAAGGGTTTCACTTGTGGTTACTGGCCGCGTCGGCGCTCTTGCGGGCGCTGTCACGGGGGGTATCGGAATAGCGTTCCAGGCAATAGCCCAGGCCGCGCACGGTGGCGATGCGGATGCCGCCCGTCTCGATCTTCTTGCGCAGGCGGTGCACGTAGACCTCGATGGCGTTGTTCGACACTTCCTCGCCCCATTCGCACAGGTGGTCGACGAGCTGTTCCTTCGACACGAGGCGGCCCGTGCGCGCCAGCAGGATTTCCAGCAGGCCCAGCTCGCGCGCGGACAGGTCGAGCATCTGGTCGTTGATGTACGCGCTGCGGCCGACCTGGTCGTACACGAGCGGGCCGTGGCGGATGACGGTCGAGCCGCCGCCCTGGCCGCGGCGGGTGAGGGCGCGTACGCGCGCCTCCAGTTCGGACAGCGCGAACGGCTTGGGCATGTAGTCGTCCGCGCCGGCGTCGAGGCCGCCCACGCGCTGCTCGATGGAATCGGCGGCGGTGAGGATCAGCACGGGCAGCAGCGAGCCGCGCGCGCGCAGGCGGCGCAGCACGTCCAGGCCGGACAGCCTGGGCAGGCCGAGGTCGAGGATCAGCAGATCGAACTCCTGGGTCGACAGTGCCGTGTCCGCGTCCTGGCCGTTCTTGACGCAATCGATCGCGTAGCCGGACTGGCGCAAGGAGCGCGTCAGCCCATCGGCCAATACGCTATCATCTTCGGCTAGTAAAATACGCATCTTTTCTCCCGGCTTTCGTTGTTCGACCCCGCTCACTCGCGTATTGTGTGTGAAGTTTCGCAACATGTCGAATCGGGCGGGCAGTGGTAAATATCGCTTGCCAAAACCACTGGGATTTTATACAGTACTTCCTATTGAAATCGCGCGAGCGGCCCACACCTTGGTTCACTCTAGGACAGAAAGAAAGTTATGGACGACAAAAAATCCGCAGTAAATGCAGCCGAGAAGGGCAAGGCGCTGGCAGCAGCCCTCGCGCAGATCGAAAAGCAATTCGGTAAAGGCTCGGTGATGCGCATGGATGCCAATGCGCCCGTCGAGGAAGTGCAAACCGTCTCGACCGGCTCGCTGGGCCTGGACATCGCGCTGGGCGTCGGTGGCCTGCCGCGTGGCCGTATCGTCGAGATCTACGGTCCGGAATCGTCGGGCAAGACGACGCTGACCCTGCAGACCATTGCCCAGATGCAGAAGCTGGGCGGTACCTGCGCGTTCATCGACGCCGAACACGCGCTGGACGTGACCTACGCGCAAAAGCTGGGCATCAAGCTGGACGAGCTGCTGATCTCGCAGCCGGACACGGGTGAACAGGCGCTGGAAATCACGGACGCCCTCGTGCGTTCGGGCAGCGTCGACATGGTGGTCATTGACTCGGTGGCGGCACTGACGCCGCGCGCCGAGATCGAAGGCGACATGGGCGACTCCCTGCCGGGCCTGCAAGCCCGCTTGATGTCGCAGGCGTTGCGCAAGCTGACCGGTTCGATCAACCGTACGAACACGCTGGTGATTTTCATTAACCAGATCCGTATGAAGATCGGTGTCATGTTCGGCAGCCCGGAAACGACGACCGGCGGTAACGCGCTGAAGTTCTACGCCTCCGTGCGACTGGACATCCGCCGTACCGGCTCGATCAAGACTGGCGACGAGGTGATCGGTAACGAAACCAAGGTCAAGGTCGTCAAGAACAAGATCGCGCCCCCGTTCAAGGAAGCGCACTTCGACATCCTGTATGGCGAAGGCACGTCGCGCGAAGGCGAGATCATCGACCTGGGCGTGGACAACAAGATCGTCGAGAAGTCGGGTTCGTGGTACAGCTACGGTGGCGAGCGCATCGGCCAGGGCAAGGACAACGCCCGTATCTTCCTGCGCGAGCGTCCGGCACTGGCACGCGAGATCGAAAACAAGGTCCGCGCCGCCCTCGGCGTGCGCGAACTGCCGCCGGCCCCGGCCGGTGACGGTGCCGCCCAGCTGGCATCCGTCGGCGACGAATAATCGTCCGAATGGTGCGCCAGCAGCTGAGCCTCAAGGCTCGCGCGTTGAAGTATCTGTCGACGCGCGAGCACAGCCGGCTCGAACTGGCGCGCAAATTGTCGCGGTATGCGGAGGAGGGCGACGACGTCGAAGCTCTCCTCGATTTCCTTGAAAAGAACAACTGGCTGTCGCAGGAGCGTTTTGCCGAATCGCTGGTCCACCGGCGTGCCGGACGCTACGGCAACGCCCGGGTGCTCGCCGAACTCCAGCAGCATGGCGTCGACGGTGACGCATTCGACGAACTCAAGTCCGAACTGAAGGAATCCGAAACGGTACGGGCCCGCGAAGTCTGGCGCCGCAAGTTCGGCAGGGTTCCGCAGGACGCCGAGGAACGCAGCAAGCAGATGCGCTTCCTGATGCAACGCGGCTTTTCCCAAAGTGCGGTGCGTGCCGCGCTGAAGGGCGGCGACGACGAGGACGACCTCTGATCTCATCGTTGTGAATGTCCCACTGTCGTCTTGTTTATGACGGCAAGCTTGCGCTTTCGGCATCACAACTTCGCAACATCTCCCCTTATCTTCCCCGCAAAAACCCCTCTGTAACAGGGGAGACGGTGCACAGCCCGGCACCCTGTGCTAAACTTTCATGGTTTAAGCAGCGCCGCAAGAGCGGTTGTTGCCGTAGAAGCTGCGGCAACGTGCATCAGGCACAACGGCTGCAAATTTTTTCGCCGCATTCCGGCATTGGTGTTTATGCCCCTGTCTCCTCCCGCTCCGCGTAAGCCTAGGCACACGCGCGCCATTACGGTCGAAGCGTTCGCGCGCGACGATGGCCTGTGGGACCTCGACGCGTGCATCCGCGACACCAAAACGCATGACATTGCCCTGCCTTCCGGCTCCCGTCCGGCCGGCCTGCCGGTGCACGAACTCAAATTGCGGGTGACGATCGACCGCGACATGACCATCGTCGACGCCGAAGCCGCGTCCGATGCCGTACCCTATCCCGGTTTCTGCGACACCATTGCCCCTGCCTATAAAAAGCTCATCGGCTTGTCGCTGCTGAAACATTTCCGATTGCATCTGAAGGACCGCCTGTCCGGGGTACTCGGCTGCACCCACCTGACCGAACTCGCGCAAGTCCTGCCCACCGCGGCAATCCAGGCCTTCGCCGATGACGCGATGGCCAACCGTCCGGCCGATACGTCGGCCGAGCGGCCTTACGAACTGGACCGCTGCCACGCGCTGCGTCTCGACGGCCCCGCCGTCGAAACGTACTACCCGCGCTGGTCGCTCAAGGCGGTGCCGGGGTAGTGTTGTCCGGAGTAGACTCCGGATTTGTCGCTTTATATATCAACCGCATTTCTAAACTACATCAGTAACAGAAGAAGGGAAGCCAGCATGAAAATCCATGAGTATCAGGGCAAAGAGATCCTCCGAAAATTCGGAGTGACCGTTCCGCGCGGCATTCCATGCCTGTCGGTCGACGAGGCTGTCAAAGCCGCTGAAGAGCTGGGCGGTCCGGTCTGGGTGGTCAAGGCCCAGATCCATGCTGGCGGCCGTGGCAAAGGCGGCGGCGTGAAAGTCGCCAAGTCTCTGGAACAAGTGCGCGAATACGCGAACCAGATCCTGGGCATGCAGCTGATCACCCACCAGACCGGTCCGGAAGGCCAGAAAGTCCGCCGCCTGCTGATCGAAGAAGGCGCCGACATCAAGAAAGAACTGTACGTGTCGATGGTCACCGACCGCGTCACCCAGAAAGTCGTGCTGATGGCCTCGTCGGAAGGCGGCATGGACATCGAAGAAGTTGCACACAGCAACCCGGAAAAGATCCACAACGTCGTGATCGAGCCGAGCGTCGGCCTGACCGATGTGGATGCCGACGACATCGCCCGCAAGATCGGCGTGCCGGAAGGCTCGATCGCCGCTGCGCGCGCGAACCTGCAAGGCCTGTACAAAGCGTACTGGGAAACCGACGCATCGCTGGCTGAAATCAACCCGCTGATCCTGACCGGCGACGGCAAGGTCATCGCCCTGGACGCCAAGTTCAACTTCGACTCGAACGCCCTGTTCCGTCACCCGGAAATCGTCGCCTACCGCGACCTGGACGAAGAAGATCCGGCCGAAGTCGAAGCATCGAAATTCGACCTGGCGTACATCTCGCTGGACGGTAACATCGGCTGCCTGGTGAACGGCGCCGGTCTGGCCATGGCTACCATGGACACCATCAAGCTGTTCGGCGGCGAGCCGGCCAACTTCCTGGACGTCGGCGGCGGCGCAACCGCCGAGAAGGTCACCGAAGCCTTCAAGATCATGCTGAAGAACCCGGGCCTGAAAGCCATCCTGGTCAACATCTTCGGCGGCATCATGCGCTGCGACGTGATCGCCGAAGGCGTGATCACCGCATCGAAGGCCGTGTCGCTGCAAGTGCCGCTGGTCGTCCGCATGAAGGGCACCAACGAAGACCTGGGCAAGAAGATGCTGGCCGACTCCGGCCTGCCGATCATCTCGGCCGACACCATGGAAGACGCAGCGAAGCAGGTCGTTGCCGCTGCAGCTGGCCAAGCCTAATTCGCAAAGGAAATAACATGTCGATTCTGATTAACAAAGACACCAAAGTCATCACCCAAGGTATCACCGGCAAGACCGGCCAATTCCACACCCGCATGTGCCGCGACTACGCGAACGGCCGTGAAGCCTTCGTCGCAGGCGTGAACCCGAAGAAAGCCGGTGAGGACTTCGAGGGTATCCCCATCTTCGCGAGCGTCAAGGAAGCCAAGCAGAACACCGGCGCGACTGTGTCGGTCATCTACGTGCCGCCGGCAGGCGCTGCCGCTGCCATCTGGGAAGCCGTGGAAGCCGAGCTGGACCTGGCAATCTGCATCACCGAAGGCATCCCCGTCCGTGACATGATGGAAGTGAAGGACCGTATGGCCAAGGCCGGTTCGAAGACCCTGCTGCTGGGCCCGAACTGCCCGGGTCTGATCACGCCGGACGAGATCAAGATCGGCATCATGCCGGGTCACATCCACCGCAAGGGCCGTATCGGCGTCGTGTCCCGTTCGGGCACGCTGACGTATGAAGCCGTCGGCCAGCTGACCGCACTGGGCCTGGGCCAGTCGTCGGCAGTCGGTATCGGTGGCGACCCGATCAACGGTCTGAAGCACATCGACGTGATGAAGATGTTCAACGACGATCCGGACACGGACGCCGTCATCATGATCGGCGAGATCGGCGGCCCGGACGAAGCCAACGCTTCGTACTGGATCAAGGACAACATGAAGAAGCCGGTCGTCGGCTTCATCGCCGGCGTCACCGCGCCGCCGGGCAAGCGCATGGGCCACGCCGGCGCGCTGATCTCGGGCGGCGCGGATACTGCCGACGCCAAGCTGGAAATCATGGAAGCCTGCGGCATCAAGGTCACCAAGAACCCGTCGGAAATGGCTCGTCTGCTGAAGGCGATGCTGTAATCCTGCGGATTCGCATCCAACGAAACGGGACGCTGCGGCGTCCCGTTTTTTTTGTGCCTGCCTGGCACGACAGGCTGACAATTTCTGTCGCAGCTCAACCAAAACCGTCGGGATGACAATTTTCGCCCTCCCCAAGTGACAAAAATTGTCATGTGGCAATGCGGAAAACACGCAAAAACTCACCATTTGATAGCACCGTGATAACGATTCCGTATGGAAACGGCCTGGCACGTCGATTGCATAGAGTAAAGGGCAGAAGCAAGCAGTAACGGATACGACGTACCCCTTTAATTTTGCAGTGCCCCCACCTGGAGAGACATCATGAAAGCACCGAAAATCGTCAAGAAAGCCCAAGCCGGCTTCACCCTGATCGAACTGATGATCGTTGTCGCGATTATCGGCATCCTGGCCGCCGTGGCCATCCCTGCTTACCAGAGCTATGTCGCAAAGTCGAAATTCGCCGCTGCACTGGCTGAAGTGTCGGCTGGTAAGACTGGTATCGACGTCCTGGTGAACGATACGCCGGACGAAACGGACGTCGCCAAAGTGCTGGCCGCTGCAGGCCTGACTGGTACGACGACCAACTGCGGTAATGCTGCAGCTGCAGCGAGCGGTGGTGCCACCAGCCTGACCTGCACGATCTCTGGCGGTCCGGCGGACGTCGCCACCAAGGGCATCAAGCTGGCTCGCGCTGCCGACGGCACCTGGGCCTGCACCACGACCGTGGACGCCAAGTACTACGGCACGAACGTCTGCTCCCACGTGACGACCCTGTAATTCGGTCTCACCTGACCAAGAAGCCGCCCAGTTCGCTGGGCGGTTTTTTTTTCGTCTGGATCAGACGATCTTCTGCCGATCCGCCAGCAACGCCTCATACGTCAGGTTCTGCAACAGCGTGTAGTGCGCCGGATTCAGGCCCATGAACTGCACGCCGTAGGCAAAGCCCTGGGCTTGTTCGGCGCCGGTGGCGAGCGAGCTGATGTTACGGACGGCCGCCCGCGCGCGCACGCGCACTTCCTGGTTGTTGGGCGGCGCGTGCAAGACGAATTCCAGGTCGAATTCTTCCTCGTCCTGCGGCAGGCTCTTCTGCGATTCGATGCGCGCGCCGTTCACGCTCAGGTTCGTCACGAGGCACCCCACGGCCGGCACGCTGCCGCTGGTGGGAATGATGCGTGCGGGAATGTCGACCTTGACGCGCATCGCCGTGCGCAGGCTCGTGCCCTGGATCGTGCGCGGGAACGAGATATGCACGTACAACAGCGGTCGGGAGAAGACGCGCTCGACCGTGCTTGCGAACGAGCACACGTGGATGCCCGAGAACACGCGCATCGTCACGCGCTCGCCTTCCACCAGGGCGATGGGCGCGCCGTTGTCCATGGGGAGCTTGACGATCATGTATTCGTCTTTCACCCAGCCGATCAGCGTAGAGTAGTGCTGAACGGGTTTCAGAGTCCGGTGGGTGATGAATTGCAGGCGTATGCCGACCTGCAGATTCATCGACTCGAATTCGAATTCCTGGGGCTTGGGTTCGTGGTCCGCTCGCGGGTCGTTCATGATGTTTTCATATTACAAGCCACCAATAGTAGCACCGCGGCAAGTACTTCGGCAGTCCGGAAATGAAAAAAACGCCTGCATGGGCAGGCGTTATCGTGATCCGGGCAATACAGCAACGCGGATTTACTGTTTCAGGTGCTGGTCCAGCCAGCCGATCACGGTGTGATGCCACAGCACGGAGTTGGCCGGCTTCAGCACCCAGTGGTTTTCATCCGGGAACACGAGGAGCTTGCTCTCGATGCCGCGGCGCTGCAGCGCCGTGAACGTCGACAGGCCCTGCGTCGTCGGGATGCGGAAGTCGAGGTCGCCCTGTACGACGAGCATCGGCGTCTTCCACTTGTTCACGTGCAGGACCGGGTTGAAGCGCTCATGCTTGTCCGGCACGGCGAAGTACGGACCGCCGTTTTCCCAATCGGTAAACCATTGTTCCTCGGTCGAATAGGCCATGCCGCGGGTATCGAACACGCCGTCGTGGTTGACGATGCACTTGAAGCCGTCTGACAAGTTACCCTCGATCCAGTTCATCATGTAGCCGCCATACGACGCGCCCAGTGCGCACGCCTGCGAGCGGTCCAGCCAGGCGTATTTCGCGACGGCCGCGGACAAGCCCTTCTTCAGGTCCTCGAGCGGCTTGCCGCCCCAGTCGCCGCTGATGGCGTCCGTGAACTTCTGGCCGTAGCCGGTCGAGCCGTGGAAATCGATGAACACGGTCGCATAGCCCGCGCCCGCGTACACCTGCGGGTTCCAGCGGTAGCTCCAGCCGTTGCCGAAGCTGCCCTGCGGGCCGCCGTGCACGAGGAAGGCGATCGGATACTTTTTGCCGGGCTCGTAGTTCCACGGCTTCATCACGTGGCCGTAGACGGTGTCGCCGTTCGCGCCCTTGAACGAAAACTGTTCATAGTCGCCCCAGCGCACGTCCGCCAGCCTGTCTTCGTTCACGTGGGTCAGTTGCGCGGCCTTGTTCGTGCCCAGCTGCATGCCGAACAATTGCGCGCCCGATGCCAGGTTCGCTTGCGTGAAAGCGACCGTATTGCCGCGCACGTCGAAGCCGCCGATGGCACCCTTGTCGGTCAGCGGCGACACTTTGCCGCTGGCCACGTCGATAGCGAACAGACGGTGCTGGCCGATATCCTCGGCGTCCGCGATGAGCGTCCTGCCGTCGGCCGTCCACTGGATGCTGCCCGGCGAGCGGTCCCAGCTTTCGGCCACGTTGCGCTTCTTGCCGGTGGCGAGATCGAGCAGCACGATGTGGTAGCGGTCCGCTTCGAAGCCGGGACGGGACATGGCCAGGTAGGCGAGGGTGCGGCCGTCCGGCGAGAAGACGCCTTTCGTGTCCCAGGCGTGATTGTCGGCCGTCAGGTTGCGCGGCGTGCCGCCGGTGGCCGGGACCGTGTACAGGTCGAAGTTCGTCGACCACGCTTCCGTCTTGCCGGCGATGCGCGCCGAGAACACGACGGTCTTGCCGTCCGGGCTGAAGCGGAATTCCTCGCGGTCGCCGAATGGTTTCGACGGTACGTCGCCGTCGAGCGTGCCCGACAGGCTGACCGGCGTGCCGTTGACGCGGCCGGACGCATCCAGCGGCGCCGCGTACAGCACGTTGTTGCGGCCGTCCGCCCACGTGTCCCAGTGACGCACGAACAGGCGGTCATAGACCTTGCCGCTGGCCTTGTCCTTCTCTTTCGCATCCATGCGCGCCTTCGTGCAGGCGAGGTCGGCGCAGTCGCGGAACACGGCCATGCTGAGCAGCATGCGGTCGCCCGTCGGCGCGACGCGGAAAGCGTCCACGTCGAGCGGCAGGTCGGTCACGCGGACCGCGTCGCCGCCGGCTGCCGGCACGCGCCATACCTGGCCCGAGCCGGAACGCGACGAGAGGAAATAGATGGCGTCGCCGTTCGGCGACCATTCCGGATCCGTGCTGCTGGCGGCGTCCGACGTCAGGCGTTGCGGAGCCGGATTGGCGGCGCGCAGGTCGACCAGGTAGAGGTCGGTATGGCCGCGGTTCTTGCCCATGTCGGTCGTGCGCACCGTGTAGACGACCTTGCCGCCGTCCGGCGACACCGCCGGGCTGCCGATGCGTTCCATCGTCACCAGGTCTTCGACCGTGAATCCGCGCGGTGCGGCCGTCGCACCGAGCGCCGTGCCCGTCAGGGCGGCGGCCAGCGCCAGCATACGTAATTTCATCCTGTCCTCTCGCTTGTGGCTTGTGAATACGCGGCCTGCCGGTCAGGCGCGGCCGCGGAAAGCCAGCAATTTACCACGTGCAAGAAGACGCGGGGAACAGAGGTTAGAACTCTTCCCACTCGTCCGCGGTGGCCGCCGTTTTCACGGGCGCGCGCGCGGGGGCTGGCTTGGCGACCGGGGCCGGCTTCGGTGCCGCCAGCGCCGTGGCGGCCTTCGCAGTGCGGACCGGCGCGGCCGGCACAGCGGAGACAGCGGCCGGCGCGCGGTCGTCGATGCGGAACACGCTGACCAGGCCCGCCAGTTTCGTGGCCTGGTTCTGCAGCGCTTCCGACGCGGCCGCGGCCTCCTCGACGAGGCCGGCGTTCTGCTGGGTCACGTTGTCCATCTGGCTGATCGCCTGGTTGATCTGCTCGATGCCGCTGGTCTGTTCCTGGCTGGCGGCGCTGATCTCGGCCATGATGTCCGTCACGCGCTGGATGCTCGAGACGACCTCGTGCATCGTGCTGCCGGCCTGGTCGACGAGCCTGGTGCCGGTCTCGACCTTGTCGACGGAGTCGCCGATCAGGGCCTTGATCTCCTTGGCGGCGGCCGCCGAGCGCTGGGCCAGCGTGCGCACTTCGCCCGCGACGACTGCGAAGCCGCGGCCCTGTTCGCCCGCACGCGCGGCCTCGACCGCGGCGTTCAGCGCCAGGATGTTCGTCTGGAACGCGATGCCGTCGATGACGGTGATAATGTCCACGATTTTCTTCGACGAATCGTTGATCGAGCCCATCGTCTGCACGACCTGCGCCACGACGTCGCCGCCCTGGCCGGCCACGGTCGACGCCGTCTGCGCCAGCACGTTGGCCTGGCGCGCGTTGTCCGCGTTCTGCTTCACGGTCGACGTCAGTTCTTCCATCGACGACGCCGTTTCCTCGAGCGAGCTGGCCTGTTCTTCGGTACGCGACGACAGGTCCAGGTTGCCGCTCGCAATTTCGCTCGATGCCGAGGCGATCGCATCGGTACTCTGGCGCACCTCGCCGACGATGCGGGCCAGGCGGTCGCGCATGGATTTCATCGCGAACAGCAGGCTCGTCTCGTCGCCGGCGCGCAGTGCCACCTCCGTGCTCAGGTCGCCGCCGGCGATGCGGGCTGCGATGTCGGCGGCATAGGCGGGTTCGCCGCCCAATTGCCGCGTCAGGCCGCGGGTGATCACGATGCCGAAGCCGGTGCCGGCCATTGCGCTGAGCGCGACCAGCACGAGCAGCGTGGCGCGGCTGCTTTCGTAGGCGTTCTTGTTGCTCAGATTGGTTTCCTGCGCGATCGTTTCCTTGTTATGGGCCAGGGCCGCCAATTTGGCGTCGAGGTCTTGCGACTTGGGCAGCATCGTGCCGAACAGGTAGTCGACGGAATCGCGCTTCGGCTCGAGCGGATCCGCCTTCACGCGCTTGACCATGTCCGCGACGATGCCGTCGAAGTCGCGCAGCTGGGCGTCGGCTTCGGCAAACATGCGCTTGCCTTCATCCGAGTGGAACAGCGGACGCGCCTTGTCGAGGTTTTCCTGCAGCAGCTGCTTGTACTTGTCGGCGTTGGCCAGCATGCTGGCGCGCTGTTCCTCGGTCGACGCCAGCATGGCGCCCCGCAGCGAACGCCCAAGGGAGATCTGGTTCACATTGGCTTCCTTGACGTAGGAAATCCCCAGCAATTCCTTCTGGTACATGCGCTTGGCGCGCTCGTTCATCTGGGTCATGTTGTAGACCGCAATGCCGGCGACGATGGCGCCGAGCGCGACGACGGCAAGAAAACCCAGGGTCAGTCGGGTCGCGACCTTCATTTGCTTGAACATGGCAAGTCTCCTGGTGATGAGTTCAAGTAAATATTAATTGATCTGAGGCAATTATTTGCGAGAATTGGACCGCACACGTGCAATCTGGCGTGTTTTTCCAACACTTACTTTCGTGCGTGTTTCGTTCAATATCTGGTCGAAAAAGGATCGTTTTGCAGGAAGCTATTTTTCGTGATTTTTTTGTCTCTTCTTCTCATTACAATGAATGGATTGCCTTATCGATAAAGGAAGAGCAGCATGGCAGCTATCACCATGAAGTTTTCGCAAGCCGTGATCGACCAGGAGCACGCGCTGGAGCTGCAGAACAAGGCGCTCACGAGCTCGCTCGCCGGCCTGTTCGGCAATATCGAAAGATACGGACAAGACCTGAACGTGGGGGAGCCCGTCAGCTCGACGTTGAACGGCTCCACGTTGACCGTCCGCTACTCGAGCGGCGCCATCGAAACCTACAAGAACGTGGTACTCGACAATCCGGGCGGCGCCAGCGGCCATGGCAGTGCCACCGACTACGACCTCCTCCAGAGTGGCGTCGCCGGGGCGTACGGCACGGGCAAGATCAATTTCGACTACAAGGTCGAGGGCGCCAACACATGGCTGCTGGTATCGGGGCAAGGCGATGTGTTCAATACCATCGGCGTCGCGACCGACATGACAACAGGCAGCCCGGACTACGATCCGGTGTTCGGCAACCTGGGCGTCGCGGTCAAGGGGAACGTGAACCTCACGCCGCAGGGCGACATGATCGGTTCCTTGAACAACATCACGCTGCATACCGAAAAATTCCTCGACTCGGTCAGGGTCGATGGCAATTTTTATCTGGATTCCTCCCGTGCCGATCCGCTCGGCGGGGTGATGACCGGCTACAAGGAGCTGTACCAGGACGGCAGCGTGCTGCAGATCAGCGGCATCTCGTCCACGCTGAATCCGCAGCAGAACCTGGATGACGCGTGGTCCAACGGCAGTTATTTCAACGGCGACGACGTCGTGACCGTCGACCTGCCGGCCCACCTGTACGCATCGGTGATGCTGCAGACCGGCGCCGGTAACGACCGCATCAGCCTCAACGGTGGCGGCGGCCAGCTGGGCGTGATGGCCGGCGACGGCAACGACCAGGTCACGCTGCTGGGTGGCGCACATGCCGTCGACGGCGGCGCCGGCGTCGACACGGTCCGGCTGTCGATCACACGCGCCGACGCGACCGTCCAGCGGATCGGCACGTCCGGCAACTCGTACACCGTGACCGACAAGGCGGGCACGGTCGACCAGTTGACGGGTGTCGAACGTATCGTCTTCAGCGACGCCACCGTCGCGCTCGACATCGACGGCACCGCGGGCCAGGTCTACCGCATCTACCAGGCCGCGTTCAACCGCACGCCGGACAAGCCCGGTCTCGGCTACTGGATCAACGCGATGGACCATGGCGCCACCTTCACCAGCGTGGCCAGGGGTTTCCTCGATTCGGCCGAATACCACAAGGCGTACGACGGCGTGACGTCGAACCGCGCACTGGTCACCAACTACTACGAGAACATCCTGCACCGCACGCCGGACGCGGGCGGCCTGGATTTCTGGGCCGGTGTGCTCGACAACAAGGCAGCCGGCATCGCGGACGTGCTGGCGTCCATCAGCGACAGCGCCGAGAACAAGACCGGCCTGATCGGCGTGATCGGCAACGGGTTCGAATACACGCCTTACGGGCAGGGCTGAGGCCTCTTGCGCGAATTGGCGTCGGAGCGGAACACGATCGGTTGCGCGGGCCGCCACACGGCCTCTTGCTGTGTGCGCTGCGCATGCATCACGATCGTCTGCACGTCGCCATGCCGCGCCGACTTCGCGCACACGGGATCCGCGTTCGCCGCGTCGCCCGTCAGCGCATACGCCTGGCAGCGGCAGCCACCGAAGTCTTTACCTTTGTCGTCACAGGTGCGGCACGGATCCTTCATCCAGGCATCGCCGCGGTAGCGGTTGAACGCGTCGCTGCCGTACCAGATGTCCTTGATGGGCGTGGTGCGGACGTTGGGGAAATCGATGCCGGGCAATGTGCGGGCCGCATGGCAGGGCAGTGCGGTGCCGTCCGGCGCGATGCCGAGGAACACGCCGCCCCAGCCATTCATGCACGCCTTGGGCCGCGCTTCGAAATAGTCGGGCACGACGAACAGGATGCGCATGCGGTTGCCGATCCGCGCACGGCAGGCATTTACGACCTGCTCGGCACGCGCGACCTGCTCCCGCGTCGGCATCAACTGGTCCCGGTTGACGAGCGCCCAGCCGTAATACTGCGTGTTGGCCAGCTCCAGGTACTCGACGCCCATCTCGAGCGCCATGTCGATGATCTTTTCCACATGGTTGAGATTGAAGCGGTGCAGCACGACGTTCAGCACCATCGGATAGTCGTATTGCTTGATGAGCCGGGCGACGCGCGCCTTCAGGTCGAACGTCTTCGTGCTCGACAGGAAGTCGTTCAGCTCGCGTGTCGAATCCTGGAACGACAGCTGGATGTGGTCCAGTCCCAGTTCCTTCATGCGCGCGAGACGCGATTCGGTGAGGCCGATGCCCGACGTGATCAGGTTCGTATAAAACCCCAGCCGGCGGCCTTCGCCGACCAGCGTTTCGAGATCGTCCCGCAGCAGCGGCTCGCCGCCGGAAAAGCCGAGCTGTGCGGCGCCGAGTTGGCGCGCCTGCCGCATCACATTGAACCATTGTTCTGTCGTCAGTTCGGTACGGTCATGGGCGTAATCGACCGGGTTGTAGCAGAACGGGCAGTGCAGCGGGCAGCGATAGGTCAGCTCGGCCAGCAGCCAGAGCGGCGGCGCGCTGGCCAGGGGAAAGGTCGGGGCGTTCATGATGGGCTCACACGATCCAGCCGCGCTCGCTGGCGACGCGCAGGAAGTCGTCGACGTCGTCGCGCAGGCCGCCGCAGTTGAACGCCTGTTCCAGTTCGCCGACGATGGCCGGCACCGTACGGGCGCCATCGCAGCGTTTGAGGATCTCGGCCGCGCTCTGGCTCAGCTTGACCATCCCTTCCGGATACAGGAGCACGTAGTTGCCTTGGGCTTCTTCCCACTGCATGCGGAAGAGGCGCGACAGGGCGGGTTGAGCGGGAATGGTGTGCATGGCTTGCCTCCTCAGGGATAGGCTTTGTCGATGGCATCGAGCATCGACCACAGGATATCGAGCTTGAACTGCAGGATCTCGAGCGCGCGCGCCTGCTGGGTGCGCGTGGTGAAATGGCCGAGCGTTACTTCGAGGCCGTGTTCGACGTCGCGCTCGGCCAGGGAGATACGGCTGCGGAAATACTGCAAGCCGTCGGGATCGATCCATGGGTAATGCGTCGGCCAGTTGGCCAGCCGGTCCTTGTGGATCCTGGGTGCGAACATCTCCGTCAGCGACGAGCAGATGGCTTCCTGCCACGGCGCCTGTTTCGCAAAATTGACGTACGCATCGACGGCGAAGCGCACACCTGGCACGACGTGCCGCTGCGACCACAGCCCTTCGCGCGTCAGGCCGACCGCTTCGCCGAGTCGCACCCAGGCTTCGATCCCGCCCTCGTTGTCGCCCCAGCCGTCATGGTCGAGAATGCGTTGGACCCAGCGGCGCCGCGTGGCGCGGTCCGGGCAATTGGCGATGATGGCGCCATCCTTTTGCGGGATATTGACCTGGTAATAGAACCGGTTGGCGACCCAGCCGCGGATCTGGTCCGGGTCCAGCTGGCCCTCGTTCATCCTGACGTTGAACGGATGGTGGATGTGGTAGCCGGCGCCCCGTGAGCGCAATTGCGCTTCGAACTCGTCGCGGCTCCATGCGTCGATACTCATAGCGTGATCTCCATGCCGTCGAACGCGACCTCGATGCCGTGGCGCGCGAGCAGGGCGCGTTCTTCCGAGTCTTCGTCCAGGATCGGATTCGTGTTGTTGATGTGGATGAGCACCTTGCGCCACGCCTTGGCACCGTCGAGCACGGCGATCATGCCGTCGTCGCCGGATTGCGGCAGGTGGCCCATGTCGGACGCCGTCTTTTGGGAAAACCCCAGCGCGATCATTTCGTCCGCGCGCCAGAACGTGCCGTCGACGAGCAGGCAATCGGCTTGCTTCAGCACGGCGTCCACCTGCGGGTCGATCGCGCCGAGGCCGGGTGCGTAGAACACGGATTGTCCTGTTTGCGTGTCTTCGATCAGCAGGCCGATGTTGTCGCCCGGGTGCGGATCGTCGCGGTGGTCGGAATACGGCGGCGCCTTGCTGTGCAGTGCCAGCGGCGTGAAGCGGATGCCGTCGATGCCGGGCACCTGCACGCCGTCGATCTTCATGTCGTGCCAGCGCACGCCGCAGTAATGCGACAGCACGGGCACGAGCGGCAGCGCGCCGTTGAGTTCGCGCCAGACCTGTGCGGTGCAGTAGAGCGGTAACTCTTTCCCCTCGCGCAGCATCAGGAGGCCGGTGACGTGGTCGACCTGCGCATCCATCAGCATGACAGCGGCGATGCCGGAATCGCGTTTTGCGCGCGCCGGTTGCAGCGCCGGTGTGGCGCGGATCTGCGCCAGGATGTCGGGCGACGCGTTGATCAGGACCCAGTCGGTCCCGTTGGACGACACGGCGATCGACGATTGCGTGCGCGGCGTCGCGCGGACGGTGCCGTTGCGCAGCCCGGCGCAATTGCGGCAATTGCAGTTCCACTGCGGGAAGCCGCCGCCGGCTGCGGCGCCCAAAACGACGATGTTCATGACGTTATCCGGTAAGCCCGCGGCGCTGCCGCGGGCGTGGGCTGCATCAGCGATTCGCGATGTACATCGTGATTTCGAAGCCGAAACGCCAGTCGATGAATTCAGGTTTGGTCCAGGCCATGGTTGTCTCCTTGATCGTTGGATGGGTTGTGATTGCGCGGCGCGCAGTCAAGGAGGATTTCGCAATATCCATGCCACATGGTCGGCGCTGGCTATGAGGGGCGAGCCTGTGTCAAAGATGAACAGATGTATTGCACGACGATACATCTGTGCCAGAATTGTCCAGTTTGAAATGATCACCATCATCACGGGAGACGATATGGACGGTGGGTACAAACCGGATGGCTATAACGCGGTGTCGCCGTATTTGCTGGTCAAGGATGTGCGCGCCATGCTCGATTTCCTCGTGCACGCGTTCGGCGCGACGGAACTGCGACGCCAACCCGATGCCGACGGCGGGATCCGGCATGCGGAGGTGCGCATCGGCGATTCGGTGGTGATGATGGGTGCCGGCCTGGCGCTGAACTGATCGCCTCGGTGCACGTGTATGTCGAGGATGTCGACAGGGTGTATGCGCGGGCGCTCGATCATGGCGCGACGAGCCTGTCGGAGCCGCGCGACCAGCCGTATGGGGACCGGACGGCGGGGGTGCAGGATGGGCAGGGGAATTACTGGTGGATTGGGACGCGGTTGAGCGGGCGCTAATCACTTACAGGTAGCGGTGACGGTCCACGTGCTCTTGCTCGCGTTGCGAGTCTTTGATTCTCTGGTCTGTAAGGTGCAGTCGCTCAGCTTTGGGGACAGTTTCATTTTCCAGGTAGAGTCGGCAGATGCAACGCGCTGGTTCCATTCGTGCCCATCGTGAAACCTTCCTTTTATGCGCTTGTTACCGCCATAAAAACAGACGAGCCACGTCTGGTCGACGGGGTCGAGAGCATAGTGCGAGTCGTAGCCCTCCTCGGCAGCTTCCTCGTCCACGAGGTTATTGGTGGGGGTCGCCTCGGTCTGTCTCACCATTGCACCGGTAAGCGGGGTGGCAGGTTTGTCTTTGTCGGGATAGACCTGCGGGCACCGATAGACCTGGGCGACGGTACCGGTGAAGGGCAATAACAGAGCCACGAACAGAAGTGTTTTCATGGCACGAGCACGACGTAAAACTCGTTCGCGTTATCTGCAGGCCGTTTCCGTAGTTGTTTCACCTGCTCGTAAGTCCACGCTCTGATTGGACGCGTTCCCGGCATGTGCGAGTCCTCGCGGTTTCTTCTGGAACCGGCCCACTGGTCGAAAACGATGATCTGGCTCGGTTTGCCGGTCACGACGCTATAGCCTTCGCCCCGAACGAACAGGCACGCATGCCATTCATGTGAATTTGGATACCACGCCTTGTCATATTCAAAGATGAAATTGGCGATCACTGTGCCCGGCTTAAGCGTTCTAGAGACATCAACAACCCGTTCACCCGGTTGCCAGCGGCTTGTGTGGCCCACGTTCGTCAACTCCTGGGGAAGCCTGGCGCATTGTCCGTTGGCGATGAACGTCAATTTGTCGTGATCTTCGTACCAGTCTTTGGCGTTTTGGGCTTCCCATTTCTTCAGCAAGGCGTTGAAGTCGCCGGGGTAAACAACCGGATGCGGCATGGCTTCCTCCTTACGCGCAGACTTTGTTGGCGGCTGAGTCCCAGCCGCCGGTCGTGCTGCCACCGGCACCACCCGCGATCTTCTGTTGGGTGTACGAGCATTTGAACTTCGAGGAGGCTAGATGCACGTTCTCGGTAATGATGCCTCCATTGCCACTGTTCGGAGTGACATTAGAAATCATCACGTTTTCAAGTTCAATTTCAAAGTATTTGACGCGAGTCCCATCACCATCGGCCCGGAAGAACTCGAACTTGGCCTTTGGGATCGTCTTGCCTGCGGCGCAGGTCTGAAACAGGATGGGTGAGGCAAGATCGGCCAGCTTGTCGAAGCTGACTTCGTGAACGTCAGCCTTGCCGCTGGTGTGCCCACCGGCTGTCGATATAGCTGTTGCCCTTGGCTGGGTTACACCCCAACGCACATTGTGGACTTCGATCCAGCCCTTGTGCTTGTCGTCCTGCGATTCACCCTTGATGTCCCCGATCTGGAGGTATGCGTCGATCATACTTTCCTCGCTATACGTTGAGCAAAGGAAGATTCTTTTCCGGGAATACTGGGCGAGTGTTGGTCGATATCAGGAACTTAGACGGGCGAAATCAACGAACAGTTTCGTTCCGACACACGCTGTAGCAGGGTAAGTGTCACTGGCATAGGTAAGCGCTGTTGTCGCTCCACTGCTGTTGTGCATATGACGAGTCATGAGGTAGTGTTTAACATTCAATTACTCTATGGTCGTACGCTGTGGACTTCAAGAAAATCTGGACCCCGAAAGTAATAAAGGTGCTTGCGCGCTGCGTCATCTCTGCGATATTGATAGCGCCAATTGCCGTCTACATCAGCAAGTTCGGCTTTCACATAACAAGCGACCATACCCGATGGGCAGAAATGGGGTCTGCTATGTCAGGGTTGTACGGCCCTATCCTTGCGTGGCTTGCGTTCGGCGTTGTGATGGTTCAGGCACGGATGCAAGGAGAATCTAACAAACACGCATACGACCAAGCGTATATTCAAAACGCAAGAGAGGACGTTGGCTTTTACCTGACGCGCCTTGAAGAAGTTCTGGACAAACCGACATCTAACGGTCATACGCCCCGCGACATCTTGATCTCATCATTTGCGTTCGCATCGATTGAACAGCTTACTGGCGATGAGCTAAAACCGCTATGCACGGCGATGAATCTGGAAATCCCACAATTGCAATCCCTTTGGTCGGCTATTTATTCGATTTACGAAGGGTTGCGATGTAACGACGAGCAGCCGTATACATTGCAATTCACGTCGGCAGAGCAAAAGGCGATCGTGTTACTGTCGTTTCCTGTTTGCGTGGCCCTCGACCATTACGTCTACTGCATTTCAGATGGACGCTTGCGTTATCACTACAATTTCAGCCGCATCTTGCCGCAACCGTCGCCTTAATGTCAGGCTCAGGAGAACGACAGAGCTGCGTCTTTATCGATAGCTTTGCCATATTCCGGATACGCGCCAGGGGATTCGTCGGGCGCTAGTTAGCGTATCTGGATCTAGTAAACCTGTGCAGATTCAATGCTGCGAGCCCATCCTTGGGCTTCAGTCTCGTCTTGAAAGACGCTATCTCGTCCGGATATCCCCTGCGTCGTACACGGGCTTGCCATGTGCCTGATCGTTGCGGACCAGCTACCGACAAGTGCTATTCTTATCGGATCAATTACTTATCAAGCTCAGCCGTCCAATCCCCGCTCTTGCCGCCATGCTTTTCCAGCACGCGCACATTGGTCATGACCATCCCGCGATCCGCCGCCTTGCACATGTCATAAATAGTCAGCAAGCCAACCTGCACGGAAGTGAGCGCTTCCATCTCGACCCCGGTCTTACCATAGGTCTCGACCTGCGCCCGGCAATGCACACTGTTGTTGGCTTCATCGATCTCGAAATCGACGGCGACCCGCGTGATGGCCAGCGGATGACACAGGGGGATGAGGTCGCTCGTCCGCTTGGCCGCCATGATGGCCGCGATGCGCGCCACGCCCAGCACGTCGCCTTTCTTGGCCGAGCCCGACGTCACGAGGGCCAGGGTGGCCGGCTGCATGCGGATGGTGCCGGCGGCGACGGCGATGCGGTGGGTCGCGTCTTTGGCGCCCACGTCGACCATGTGGGCTTGTCCGGTGGCGTCGAAGTGGGTGAGGGGGGATGTTGTCATGTTGTCGAGGGAGCGAAGTCACATTGTTGGCCCGGCAGTAGCAACGGCCGGGAAGCGGTTATCATAGCATCGTGAAACCTAACCCGATTTCAGCGATGTTGCAGCTTTCACCAAGGTGGCCATGGCGCCGTGTCGCCGCGGCCGCCGGCCTGGTCGTGGCCACCGCCGGCGCGCTCGCCGCTCCCACCGTCCCCGTCCTGCGCGGCAGCGCCGATACGACCGGGTTGCCGACGCTCGGCGATACCGCGCGTGCCGACTTGTCGCCCTTCCTCGAGCGCAAGCTGGGCGAGGAGATCATGAACGATATCCGGCGCGATCCCGATTACCTGGACGACGACGCGATCATCGAGTTCCTGAACAACTTCGGCGAAAACCTCGTGTCGTTTGCGCCCGGCGCGCGCGGGGAGACGAATGCCGATTTCTTCTTCTTTGCCGTGCGCGATCCGATGATCAACGCGTTCGCGCTGCCCGGCGGCTTCATCGGCGTGCACTCGCAGTTGCTGATCTCGGCGCAGAACGAGTCGGAACTCGCCTCCGTGCTGTCGCACGAGATCGGTCACGTGCAGCAACGCCACATCGCGCGCATGATCGGCCAGCAGAAACAGGACGCGCTGTTGCCGCTGGCCGCGCTGCTGCTGGCCGCGCTCGTCGGCAAGGCCGGTGGCGGGGCCGACGCGGCGATGGGCGTCATGATGGGCGGGCAAGGTCTCGCCATCCAGCGCCAGCTGAATTTCAGCCGCGACGCCGAACGCGAGGCCGACCGCGTCGGCTTCCAAACAATGCGCGCGGCCGGTTACGACACGTCGGGCATGGTGGCGTTCTTCAAGCGCCTGCAGAGCACGACGCGCGTGTATGGCGAGGCGCCGGCCTGGCTCAGCAGCCACCCGCTGACCGGTGAGCGTATCGCCGATATCCAGGCGCGCATCCGCGACAATCCGAAGGTGATGCACATCCGCCCGGACAGCATCGAATTCCACCTCGTGCGTGCCCGCGCGCGCGTGCTGCAGGACGAAAGCCAGAAGGGCCGCGACGAAGCGAAATCCGCGTTCGACAGCCAGCTGGCCCAGCCGAACACGCAGCAGCAGACGGCCGCGATGTATGGCCTGTCGTTCCTCGCGCTACGGCAGGGCGACCTGAAAACGGCGCAGAGCTGGCTCGACAAGGCGAAGGCATCGACGAAGCCCCGCCCCGGCGTGTTTTCGAGCGAACGCAGCGGCACGGATGGCAGCGCCATGTTCGCCGCCCTCGGCACCGAGATCAAGCTGGCGCCGGGGCAGCCGCCCGAGATTGTCCACCAGGCGGTGCAGGATGCGGAAGCCACGTACCAGAAATTCCCGCTGTCGCGCATGCTGGCGCGCCAGTATGCCGACGCGCTGATCGCGGACGGCAAGCTGGACAAGGCAGCCCAGTTCCTGCGCGACCAGGTGCAGCAATACCGCGAAGAGCCCAAGCTCTACGACCAGCTCGCCAAGGCCTACGCGGCCCAGGGCAAGATCGCGCTGCAGCACATGGCGCTGGCCGAATCGTATGTGCTGACGGGCGCGCTGCCGGCCGCCGTCGACCAGCTCAATCTCGCGCGCAAGGCGAAGGATGTGTCGTTCTACGACCAGGCCGTGATCGATGCCCGTGAGCGCGAGCTGAACGAGCGGCAGAAGGACGAGAAGAAAGAGAAGAAAGACAAGGATCGGTGACGTTCGCGTTACGGAAAGCGTTAAACGACGTCGCCCCTGCGAAGGCAGGGGCCCAGTTTCGCGTGCGTGGCCGGCACGAAACTTGGGTTCCCGCCTTCGCGGGAAGTCGTTTCCGGCAGTGCCGGGAACGACGGCTAAGCTTGCGGCCGCCTCACGAACCCGAACCGTGCCGGCACCTCGTCCGCCGTCAACCGTCCGATGGCGATGCACCTGTCCTGCCAGCGCAGCGCCAGTTCTCCCGCGCCGCCTTCCAGCCATGCCATCACGTCCTCATCCGCTGCCGGACGGCCATCCAGCTCGAACGCCTGCAGCAACTGCGCCGCGTCACGGTCGTCCACCTGGGCCACCGTCCGGCCGGCACGCAGCACGATGCCGCCGGTGTCCGTCATGAATGCTTCCTCCGGCGCGCCCAGCGGCTCTCCCGTGTGCAGCACGAGACCCTGCGCCGGATCCGTACGCGCGATGAAGGGCGTCGTCTCGAGGTTGATGTACACGCGCTGCGGACCGTTCTGGAAATACCAGCAGCCGCGCTCATCCGATAAATAATTGCGGGCGATGAAGCCGACCAGCGCGGCATTCGTCAGCTTGTCGCCGGGGGCGTTCGCGCGCTGGGCGGCCTCGTAGCGCATGCGCCAGCTGCCGCGCGCGTCCAGTGCCAGCCAGCCGTAGCAGTACGGCACGTTCGGCCACTTGGCCATTGCCTGTTTTACGATGTCGTCCATGGAGTCAAGCTTCGCACAGCCGCGCGGGCGTCGGCGCGCGCATGGCCGTGTCGTCGAAAAAGGTCAGGATGCGTTGCGGCAGCCAGTCGAGACTGCCAGGGAAGGGACCGGTCGAAAAGCCGACGTGACCGCCCGTCTCGGGATATTCCAGCGTCACCGCGGGTGCGGCCGTCCGCGGCAGATGACGGCCGGGCAGGAACGGGTCGTTCTGCGCGTTCAGCACGAGCGTCGGTACGACGATGTCGTGCAGGACGTGGCGGGCGCTGGCGCGGTGCCAGTAATCGTCCGTGTCGCGGTAGCCGTGCAGCGGGGCCGTGACGACGTTGTCGAAACTGTATAAATCGTTTGCGGCGAGCAGCCGGTCGCGGTCGAACAGGCCGGGAAAGCGTTCCAGCTTGGCCAGTGCCTTGGGTTTCAGGGTCTGCAGGAACATGCGCGTGTACAGGCGGTTGAAGCCGGCCGCCAGCGCGGCGCCGCCGGCCGCGAGGTCGAGCGGGGCGGAGATGGACACGGCGGCGTCGACGATGGCCGCGCCATGGCGCTGCTCGCCGAGCCAGCGCAGCAGCGCATTGCCGCCCAGCGAGACGCCGGCCACGTAGAACGGGCCGGGATACCGGGGCCGCAGGCGGCGGATGATCCAGTCGAGTTCTTCGGCGTCGCCGGAGTGGTAGAAGCGGGGCGCGAGGTTCGGCTCGCCCGAGCAGCCGCGGAAATGCGGGATCGCCCCATGCCAGCCGCGCGCCTGGACGGCCGCCATCAGCGAGCGCGCGTAATGGCTGTCCGACGAACCTTCCAGGCCGTGGAACAGCAGCACGCAGGGGGAACCGGGAATGGCACCGTCGACGAGGTCGACGTCGATGAAATCCTGGCCGCAGGGTGTATCCCAGCGCTCGCGCTGGTAGGCGACGGCCGGCTTGCAGATGCAGAGGGCGGGGTAGATGGTCTGCAGGTCGCCGCCCGGCAGCCACCAGGGCGCCCGATAGCCTGCTGCGTCCGTTTGGTTCACGGCAAGCTCCCGGGCGGAAAAGAAATCAGTGATGCGCCAGCACGGTGCCCGGCTTCAGGCGGTACTGCGTGCCGCAATACGGGCACTTGGCGTTACCGTCATGATCGAAGTCCAGGAAGACGCGCGGGTGCGACGACCACAGCGGCATGGCAGGGTTCGGGCAATAGGCCGGCAGGTCCTTGGCTTCCAGTTCCACGACCGGGATGGTCTTGTCGTTCATTCATTTCTCCGTCAGCAAGATGAGCACGGGAAGCCGCAATCGAAAACACAGCATTCCCAAAACCACGATTCTAACGGATTCGACCTGATTGCCGGAATGGTCCGGTAGAATAGCGATCTTAATATTGTCGAGTAGAATTTTCGGTAAGGAAATCTACACGCATTCTCACAACATCGTTTCATGTCCGAACGCTGCCTGTCCGCCATGCTTGTCGACCGCTTTTGTTGCAGGGACGCGACATGAGCAGGGCTCGCATGGAGAGCGGCAACGACGTCGACGCCCACGACCCTGTCGCCTGGCGCGAAGGTTTCCAAGTCGGCCTGCCCACGCTGTTCGGCCTCGGCGCGTGGGGCATGGTGGTCGGGGTGGCGATGGTCAAGAGCGGCCTCACCGTGCTGCAGGCCGGCGTCATGACGCTTGTCGTGTTTTCCGGCTCCGCCCAGCTTGCGTCGCTGCCGCTGATTGCCGCCGGCGCCCCCATCTGGGTCATCTTCGCGACGGCCTTCGTCGTCAATCTGCGCTTCGTGATCTTTTCTGCGTTGCTTGCCCCCCATTTCCTGAAGCTGCCGCTGTTCCAGCGGTTTTATCTCGGCTATATCTCGGGTGACCTGTCGATCGCCTTGTTCCTGCAACGTTATCCCAGCGCGGCGCCCGAGCGGGGCAAGCTGTCGTTCCTCAAAGGCCTGCTGTACCCGAACTGGGTCGCCTGGCAGGTTGGAACGCTGACGGGCGTGTTCCTCGGCAGCGCCGTCCCGATGGAATGGCAACTGGGCTTTGCCGGCACGCTCGCCATCCTGTGCATCCTCGTTCCGCTGGTCGTGAACAGTGCGGCCCTGTGCGGCGTGCTGGTGGCCGGCATCGTCTCGGTGCTGGCGCATGGCCTGCCGTACAAGCTTGGGCTGCTGGTCGCGGTTCTCGTCGGCATGTTCACCGCCATCGCCGTCGAGGAAACGCGCGGACGCCGGAAGGTGCGCCATGGCTGACTGGGAAATCTGGACCGTGATCGCCGTGCTGGCCGTCGCCACCGCCTGCACCCGCAGCGGCTTGTGGATGGTGGGCCACCGCGTGACGATTCCCCGGCGCGTGCAGGAAATGCTGCGCTTTGCGCCGGCCTGCGCGCTGGCCGCGATCGTCGCGCCTGATTTCATGCTGGGGCCGCAGGGCGAGGTCGAACTGGCTGTCACGAATCCGAAACTGCTGGCTGGTATGGTCGCGTTGGCCTATTACCTGTGGCGGCGGAACATGTTGCAGACCATCGTTATCGGCATGGTGGTATTCACTGTCCTGCGCATTTCTAATGTTTTCCACAACAGCCTCTAAGGTAAAATAGCGTTTTTTAAACATTCCTCGACTGTTGACAATGGCCGTTCTCAATTTCACCCGCTTGCAAGACCTGATCGACCAAGACGCGCTGAAGGGCAAGCGCGTCTTCATCCGCGCCGACCTGAACGTTCCGCAGGACGACGCCGGTAACATTACGGAAGACACGCGCGTGCGTGCTTCGGTTCCCGCGATCCGCGCCGCGCTTGATGCGGGTGCAGCCGTGATGGTCACGTCGCACCTCGGCCGTCCGACCGAAGGCGAGTTCAAGCCGGAAGACAGCCTGGCGCCGGTCGCCCAGCGCCTGTCCGAGCTGCTGGGCCAGCCGGTCGAGCTGAAACAGAACTGGGTCGATGGCGTCGACGTCGCGCCGGGCCAGGTCGTGCTACTGGAAAACTGCCGCGTCAACAAGGGTGAGAAGAAGAACTCGGACGAGCTGGCGCAGAAGATGGCCAAGCTGTGCGACATCTACGTCAACGACGCGTTCGGCACCGCGCACCGCGCCGAAGCGACCACGCACGGCATCGCGAAATTCGCGCCCGTGGTTGCCGCCGGTCCGCTGCTGGCGGCCGAGCTGGACGCGCTGGGCAAGGCCCTGGGCGCGCCGCAGCGCCCGCTGCTGGCCATTGTCGCCGGCTCCAAGGTGTCGACCAAGCTGTCGATCCTGCAGAGCCTGGCCGACAAGGTCGACAACCTGATCGTCGGCGGCGGCATCGCCAACACGTTCATGAAGGCCGTCGGCCTGAACATCGGCAAGTCGCTCGCGGAAGCAGACCTTATCAGTGAAGCGAAAACCATCATCGACAAGATGGCGGCCCGCGGCGCAACCGTGCCGATCCCGGTGGACGTCGTGTGCGCGAAAGAGTTTTCGCCGACCGCCGCCGCGACCGTCAAGGACGTCAAGGACGTGGCCGACGACGACATGATCCTGGACATCGGCCCGAAGACCGCGGCCCAGCTCGCCGAACAGATCGCCACCGCCGGCACCATTGTGTGGAACGGCCCGGTCGGCGTGTTCGAGTTCGACCAGTTCGCCGAAGGCACCAAGATCCTGGCCCAGGCCATCGCCGCATCGAAAGGCTTCTCGATCGCGGGCGGCGGCGACACCCTGGCTGCCATCGCAAAATACAATATTGCCGACCAAGTCGGCTATATCTCGACCGGTGGCGGCGCCTTCCTCGAATTCCTCGAAGGCAAGACGCTTCCGGCGGTGGAGATCCTGCTGCAGCGTAGCGCTGCGAAATAACGCCTCACGGTCACCGGCGCAGCCCCAGGCTGCGCTTTTCACTTCAAGGATAGATCAATGTCTCGTGGTACCAAGATCGTCGCAACCATCGGCCCCGCTTCCTCCGACTTCGATACGCTCGTCCGCATGATCCGCGCGGGCGTGGACATCGTGCGCCTGAACTTCTCGCACGGCCGCGCCCAGGACCATATCGACCGTGCCAACCTGGTGCGTCGCGCCGCGGCCGAGTGCGGCCGCGAAGTGGCGATCATGGCCGACATGCAGGGTCCGAAGATCCGCGTCGGCAAGTTCGAAGAAGGCAAGATCCTGCTGAATAACGGTGACCGTTTCATCCTGGATGCCCGCTATGGCGAGAACGGCGAGCTGGGCAACCAGGAACGCGTCGGCCTCGACTACAAGGCACTGCCGAACGACGTCCGCCCGGGCGACACGCTGCTGCTGAACGACGGCCTGATCGTGCTGATCGTGGAGCGTGTGGCGGGTAGCGAGATCCACACCATCGTGAAAGTGGGCGGCGAGCTGTCCAACAACAAGGGCATCAACCGCCTGGGCGGCGGCCTGACGGCGCCGGCGCTGACCGCCAAGGACATGGAAGACATCAAGACGGCGATGACCTTCCAGGCCGATTACCTGGCCATCTCGTTCCCGAAAACGGCGACCGACATGGAAATGGCACGCCAGCTGGCGAACATCGCCGGCGAACCGTTCGGCCACAAGCCGATGATGATCGCGAAGATCGAGCGCGCGGAAGCGATTCCCGTGCTGCAGGAAATCCTGGACGCTTCCGACGGCATCATGGTCGCCCGCGGCGACCTCGCCGTCGAAGTGGGCAACGCGGCCGTGCCGGCGCTGCAGAAGCGCATGATCCGCATGGCGCGCGATTCCAACAAGCTGGCGATCACCGCCACGCAGATGATGGAATCGATGATCGTCAACGCCGTGCCGACCCGCGCCGAAGTGTCGGACGTGGCCAACGCCGTGCTGGACGGCACCGACGCCGTGATGACGTCGGCCGAGACCGCCGCCGGCAAGTGGCCGGTCGAGACGGTCGAGATGATGTCCGCGATCTGCGTCGAAGCGGAACGTTCCGAATACAACAAGCTGGAAGCCGACTTCCTGAACGTGCAGTTCACCCGCATCGACCAGTCGATCGCGTACGGTGCCCTGTTCACCGCGCACCACCTGCGCGTGAAGGCGATCGTGGCGCTGACCGAGTCCGGTTCGACCGCGCTGTGGATGAGCCGCCACCGTGTCGACACCCCGATCTTCGCCCTGACGCCAAGCGTCACCACCCAGCGCAAGGTTGCGTTGTATCGTAACGTGCATGCGTACCACCTGACGCAGCGCGGCGACAGCGCCGCCGTCCTGAAACAGGCGGAAGACCTGCTGGTGGCCAACGGCATCGTCAAGAAGGGCGACACGATCGTCGTCACGTGGGGCGAGCCGATGGGCCAGGTGGGCGGTACGAACGCGCTCAAGATCGTTCGCGTCGGCGAATTCAATTAAGAGGGAGCTCAACACCTGTGTGCGCGGCCGCAACGGCGGCCGTGCGAGACTGTCGAACGGATGATGTGCATGGCTGACGCGCCTTCGCGCGAGGCCAGACGCACGCACGCGCAGAAGGTGTGAGACCCGGAAAGGTTTCTTTATTCCTATGGAGCTAAACCATGGCACTCGTATCAATGCGTCAACTGCTGGACCACGCCGCCGAACACGGCTACGGCCTCCCGGCGTTTAACGTCAACAACCTGGAACAGGTCCAGGCCATCATGGCCGCGGCCGACCAGACCGGCAGCCCGGTGATCATGCAGGCGTCGGCCGGCGCCCGCAAATATGCCGGCGAAGCCTTCCTGCGCCACCTGATCGACGCCGCCGTCGAAGCCTACCCGCACATCCCGGTCGTGATGCACCAGGACCACGGCCAGTCGCCGGCCGTCTGCATGGCCGCGATCCGCTCGGGCTTCACGTCCGTCATGATGGACGGCTCGCTGGAAGCGGACGGCAAGTCCGTCGCCTCGTACGACTACAACGTCGAAGTGTCGAAGGAAGTCGTCAAGTTCGCGCACTCGATCGGCGTCACCGTCGAAGCGGAACTGGGCGTGCTCGGTTCGCTGGAAACGATGAAGGGCGACAAGGAAGACGGCCACGGCGCGGACCGCACCATGACCCGCGAAGAGCTGCTGACCGACGTCGCGCAGGCCGCCGACTTCGTCGCGCGCACCCAGTGCGACGCGCTGGCCATCGCCATCGGCACCTCGCACGGCGCCTACAAGTTCACGCGCAAGCCGACCGGCGACATCCTGGCCATCGACCGCATCAAGGAAATCCACGCGCGCATTCCGAACACGCACCTCGTGATGCACGGTTCGTCGTCGGTCCCGCAGGACCTGCTGGCGATCATCCGCGAATTCGGCGGCGACATGAAGGAAACCTATGGCGTGCCGGTCGAGGAAATCCAGGAAGGCATCAAGCACGGCGTCCGCAAGATCAACATCGACACGGACATCCGCCTGGCGATGACGGCCGCGATCCGCAAATACCTGTTCGAAAACCCGTCCAAGTTCGACCCGCGCGACTACCTGAAGCCGGCCCGCGAAGCCGCGACGCAGATCTGCAAGGCACGCTATATCTCCTTCGGCTGCGAAGGCATGGCGGCCAAGATCAAGCCGATTCCGCTGGAGAAGATGGCGGAGCGCTATAAGGCTGGTGAGCTGGCGCAGATCGTTCAGTAATCGAGATCACGCACTCCAAACGAGGACACGTGCTCAAAAACGTCATCCCCGCGCAGGCGGGGATCCAATTTCCGTAGCTGAGCCACGAAATTGGGCCCCTGCCTTCGCAGGGGCGACGGTTCGTGCCCTCGTCCATCGCCGCTTTTGACGACGATGGCGTAAGAATCACGTAAAATATCGCTTTGGCACCGGTTCTCCCGAACCGCCGCCCATCCGACCGGCTCCTTCGCCGGTTTCGCTTTATCAAGATATCCACTCTATGAAAAGCCTCTACCAATCCACTATTTCCTCCCTGCCATTGCTGGGCCATGGCAAGGTCCGTGACAACTACGCCGTCGGCGACGACAAGATCCTGATCGTCACGACCGACCGCCTGTCGGCCTTCGACGTCGTCATGAACGAACCGATCCCCGGCAAGGGCATGGTGCTGAACCAGATGAGCGATTTCTGGTTCGAGAAACTCGGCCACATCGTGCCGAACCACCTGACCGGCGTGGCGCCGGAATCCGTGGTCGCACCCGAGGAAGTGGAGCAGGTGAAAGGCCGCGCCGTCGTCGCCAAGCGACTGAAGCCGATCCTGGTCGAAGCCGTCGTGCGCGGCTACATCATCGGGTCGGGCTGGAAGGATTACCAGGCGACCGGCGCAGTCTGCGGCATCCAGTTGCCGGCCGGCCTGCGCCAGGCCGACAAGCTGGCCGAGCCGCTGTTCACCCCGGCCGCGAAAGCCGACCTGGGCGAGCACGACGAGAACATCAGCTTCGCCGACATGGAACAGCGCATCGGTTCCGAGCTGGCGAACAAGATCCTCGACATCAGCATCCAGCTGTACAAGACCGCCGCCGACTACGCGGCCACGCGCGGCATCATCATCGCCGACACCAAGTTCGAATTCGGCCTGGACGACAACGGCGTGCTGCACCTGATGGACGAAGTACTGACCGCCGATTCCTCGCGCTTCTGGCCCGCGGATTCGTACGCACCGGACATGTCGCCGCCGTCGTTCGACAAGCAGTTCGTGCGCGACTACCTGGAAACGCTGAAGGACTGGAACAAGACCCCGCCGGCACCGCCGCTGCCGCAGGACGTCATCGACAAGACCCAGGCCAAGTACTTCGAAGCCATCGAACGCCTGACGGGCGAGAAGCTGAAGGTCTGACGATGGCGGATCAGAACAAGCCGCTGGTCGGCGTGATCATGGGTTCCAGCTCCGACTGGGACGTGATGCAGCACGCCTGCGCCATGCTGAAGCAGTTCGGCGTGCCGTTCGAAGCGCAGGTGATTTCCGCGCACCGCATGCCGGACGAGATGTTCGCGTACGCGGAATCCGCCCGTCGCCGCGGCCTGCGCGCCATCATCGCCGGTGCCGGCGGTGCCGCGCACCTGCCGGGCATGGTGGCCGCGAAGACGGTCGTGCCCGTGCTGGGCGTGCCCGTGCCGTCGAAATACCTGCGCGGTGAAGACTCGCTGCTGTCGATCGTGCAGATGCCGAAAGGCGTTCCCGTGTCGACCTTCGCCATTGGCGAGGCCGGCGCCGCGAATGCCGCGCTGACGGCGATCGCCATCATCGCCACCACCGACGACGCCCTGGCGGGCCAGCTGGAACAATTCCGCCAGCAACAGACCGCCGCCGCCAAGGCCATGACCCTGCCTGTGAACGAGTGATGAGTAATACGAAGTCCCCAGCTTATTTGCCCGAGGCCGCGGAACCGGCCTGGCTCGGCGTGATGGGCGGCGGCCAGCTGGGCCGCATGTTTGCCCACGCCGCGCAGGCGATGGGCTACCGCGTGGCCGTGCTGGAGCCGTCGACCGACTGCCCGGCCGGCCAGGTGGCCGAGCGCCTCGTCGAGGCCGGCTATGAAGATGCGGCCGGCCTCGATGCGCTGGCCGCGCAATGCGTGGCCGTCACGACGGAATTCGAAAACGTCCCTGCCGCCAGCCTGTCGCGCCTCGCGCAGCAGGTGTTCGTGGCGCCGAACGCGCATGGCGTGTCCGTCGCGCAGGACCGCATCGCGGAAAAATCGTTCTTCGTCGCCTGCGCTGGCAAATCCGGCGTGATGCCGGCGCCGCACAAGGTGATCGCGAGCGACGCCGACATCGACGCCATCGCCGACGACCTGCTGCCCGGCATCCTGAAAACGGTGCGCATGGGCTACGACGGCAAGGGCCAGGTGCGCGTGCGCTCGCGCGAGGACGTTCGTGCCGCGTTCGAGGCTATGGACCGCGTGACCTGTCTGCTGGAAAAGATGCTGCCTCTGGCCTATGAAGTCTCGGTGCTGACGGCGCGCGGGGCGGATGGCCAGTCGGTCGTCTACCCGATCGCGGAAAACGTGCACCGCGACGGCATCCTGTTCACGACGACCGTGCCAGGCCCGAACGTGTCGGATGCATGCGCGCGCAAGGCGCAGGATGCGGCCCGCGCCATCGTGGCCGAGCTCGGTTATGTCGGCGTGCTGTGCATCGAATTCTTCGTGCTGGCCGACGGTGCGCTCGTCGTCAACGAGATGGCGCCGCGGCCGCACAACAGTGGCCACTACACGATGGACGCCTGCGTCACGAGCCAGTTCGCGCAGCAGGTCCGCGCGATGGCGAAACTGCCGCTGGGCGATGTCCGCCAGCATTCGCCGGCCGTCATGCTGAACATCCTCGGCGACGTGTGGTTCGAGGGCGAGTCGGTACGCGAACCGGCGTGGGACGCCGTGCTGGCGCTGCCCGGCGCGAACCTGCACCTGTACGGCAAGACGGACCCGCGCCGCGGCCGCAAGATGGGCCACGTGACGTTCGTTGCACCGACGCTGCAAGAGTCGCAAGCCAATTTCGCGCAAGCATGTGCCATCCTGGGGATCGCACTGTGACGGATGTGATCAAAGCGGCCGCGCGCGCGCTCGAGGCCGGCAGGCTCGTCGCGTTGCCGACCGAGACCGTGTACGGCCTCGGCGCCGACGCGGAGAATCCGGCCGCCGTCGCCGCGATCTATGCCGCCAAGGGCCGCCCGCAGGATCACCCCGTGATCGTGCACGTGGCCCCGGGCGCCGATCTCGACTACTGGGCCGCCGACATCCCGTCGGAAGCCCGCCAGCTGGCCGACGCCTTCTGGCCCGGCCCGCTGACGATGATTTTAAAACGCGCACCGCACATCCCGGACGCCGTCTCCGGCGGCCAGGACACGGTCGGTATCCGCTGTCCGTCGCACCCGGTGGCGATTCAGTTGCTGCAGGCATTCAAGGGCGGGAAGGGCGGCATCGCGGCCCCGTCCGCCAACAAATTCGGCGCCGTCAGCCCGACGACGGCGCAGCATGTGCGCGACGAGTTCGGCGACGATATCGGAGAACACGGCCGCATCGCCTTCGTTCTGGATGGCGGCCAGAGCGAGGTCGGCATCGAGTCGACGATCGTCGACCTGTCCCGTTTGGCAACGCACGGCCCCGTCCTGCTGCGCCCCGGCCATATCTCGGCGGATGCCATCGCGGCCGTCATCGACCAGGTGCCCGCGCGTCCCGATGCCGCGGCACCGCGCGCATCCGGCACGCTGGAATCGCATTATGCGCCGCACACGCCGGTCGCGATGCAGGATACGGCGACCCTGGCCGACACCTTGTCCAGGTTGCAAGGCGCTGGACGCAAGGTCGCCCTGATCCATTATTCGGACTTGCCGGCCACGCACGCGGCCGTCCGCCTGCCGGATTCTCCGGAAGGCTTCGCGCACGCGCTGTACGCGGCACTGCGCGGGATGGACGGCACGGGCGCCGACGTGATCCTCGTCGAGGCGCCGCCGCAGGATGGCCCATGGCTGGGCGTCAACGACCGCCTGCGCCGCGCCGCGCATGGTTCGACCGGCATCGTGCACGGGCTGATAAACAACACCCCCGCGCTCTAATCCGTCGGGAAACTTCCCAAAAACGCCTGCCCGATGGCATGCTACTCGGCAACCCCCGGTCCGCCTCCTGCGCGGACCGTCATCCGTTAGCCGAAGGACATCCATGCGTTCCCTCTTTACCCTGGCCTGCAGCCTCGGGCTGAGCTATCTGCTTGCCGCTTGCAGCGGCGGCACCACTGCCGGCGGCACGCCGACCGGCGTGTCGAATCCTGAACCGCTGCCCGTCGCGACGCGCGGCAGCCTCGTGGGGCAGGCCGCCTCCGTGGCCGTCAACGTCGGCGGTGCGAGTCTCGCCACGTTGACGCCTACCGTATTGGCCGGCTTCCTCGAATCGGCCCAGCAAGGCACGCTGGCCGTCGCGGGCCAGCCGCAGTGCGGCGTCTCCGTGTACAAGGTCCACTACAACACCATCGGCGGCGGCGGCGAAGCGACGGACGGCAGCGCCGCCATCTACGTGCCCACGGGCGGCGGCGCGTCGTGCAGCAACTCGCGTCCTGTTGTGCTATATGCGCACGGCACGTCGTTGCAGAAATCCTACGACATGGCCGACATCGCCAACAACACGGAAGCGCGCCTCGCGGCGGCCGTGTTCGCGGCCCAGGGCTTCATCGTCGTCGCACCGAATTACACGGGCTACAGCGGTTCGTCGCTGGGCTACCACCCGTACCTGGACCGCGTCGCGCAGGCTGCCGACATGATCGACGCGCTGCGCGCCGCGCGCACGTCGTTCGGGGCGATCGGCGCCAGGGATTCCGGCAAGCTGATGGTCACCGGCTATTCGCAAGGCGGCTATGTCGCGATGGCCACGCAGCGCGCCATGCAAGACCTGGGCACGAACGAGTTCACGTTGACGGCGGCGTCCGGCATGTCGGGCCCGTATGCCATCGCCCGCTTCGGCGACGACCTGTTCGGCGGCGCGCCGCGCAATGGCGCCACCGTGATCGTCCCGATGATTATCAACGCGGGCCAGCATGCGAGTGCCGCGTTGTACGCGACGCCGACGGAAGTCTACGAGGCGCAGTACGCCGCGTCGATCGCCGACCTGGTGCCGGGCAGCCTCGGCAGCGGTGATCTCGTCGACCAGGGCAAGCTGCCGGCGACAGCCCTGTTCGCTGCGGATTCGCAGCCGCAGACGCCCGGCTACACCGCGTATTTCGGCGCCAACAACCTGATCCGCACGGCATACCGCAGCGGCTACCTGGCCGATCTCGCCGCGCACCCGTGCGACCAGAGCACGAGTTCCCCGTTGGCCTGTTCTCCGACCCACAACCTGCGTAAATGGCTCGTGCGCAACGACCTGCGCAGCTATGCGCCCGGCGCGCCGACGATGCTGTGCGGGGGCCATGACGACCCCGTCGTGCCGTACTTCAACACGACGTCGGCCGCGAGCTATTTCAGCGCGCGCGGCAGCAAGATCACGTTGCTGGACATCGACGATACGCCGGGCCTGAACGACCCGTACCGCTCGGCCAAGGCCGGTTTCGTGGCGGCCAAGGCGGTCCTGCGCGCGGCGTCGGGTGGCGATGCCGTCGCGTCGGCCTATCACGCGGGTCTCGTGGCGCCGTTCTGCATGGCGGCGACGCGTGATTATTTCCAGACAACATTGTCACATTAAGACATGAACTCGCTGGCGGCGTTGCTATAATCGGCCGCGCTGCTGGCGGTGTCTCCCAGCCGTCACACCAGGGTGTTGTTGCCGGTGCACGACAAAGGTTTTCGCTATACAACGATGTCGAACACTGGCATATTACTTAAGACACGAATAGCACGGCCGTTCGTTGTAAAAGAAAAATTTCTTTAGGAGACACAATGCGTAAGACCTCATTCGCGCTCGCGCTGTTGACCGCTGCCGTCCTGACGGCCTGCGGCGGCAGCAGTACCAGCCCTCGCGGCGGCGACCAGACCCCGGGTATCAAGTTCAGCTCGCAGGTATCGTTCGGCGACAGCCTGTCCGACGTCGGCACGTATGCCGTCGGCGGCATCAAGGCACTGGGCGGCGGCAAGTTCACGATCAACTGCGACAACACGTCGATCAACGCTGACCTGACGGGCAAGAACTGGACCGAATTCGTCGCCGCCCAGCTGCAGCTGCCGGCACCGTGCGCGGCACAGACGGGTCTGCAGGGCGACGCGACCAAGGGCTTTGCCGTGCCCGTGACCACCAACGTCAACTGCCTGAACTATGCGCAGGGCGGCTCGCGCGTGACGAATCCGATCGGCCCGAACAACAAGGCCGTGAACCCGACGCTGGGTCTCCTGACCACGCCCGTCGTGACGCAGATCGCGAACCACCTGGCCAAGACCGGCGGCAAGTTCAGCGGCACCGAAGTGGTGACCGTGATGGCGGGCGGTAACGACATCCTGTTCCTGCTGGGCCAGCTGTCGACGAACGCCACCGCTGCCGGCACGACCGCCGGTTCACAGGCCTTCGCCGTGTCGCTGACGACGCAACTGGCCGCCGGTGCGACGAACCCGGCCACCGCAGCGCAAGCGATCGGCCTTGCGATCCAGACGGAAGCCGCGCGCGCCGGCCACACCGACGCCTCCATCGTGCAAGCCGCCGTCACCGCCGCCGTCAAGGCCGGCAACACGGCAGCCGCGCAGGCGACCGTGTATGGTCCGATGGTCACCAAGGCCCAGGCCGACGCCACGGCCGCCGGCCAGAAGGCGGGCGCGGACTACCTGACCGCCAACGCCGCCGGTGTCGTCAACGCGATGGCAACGGCCGGCGCCGAGCTGGGCGCCCTGGTCAAGACGCAGATCGTCGCCAAGGGCGCGAACTATGTCGTCGTGAACAACCTGCCTGACGTCGCATCGACGCCGTCGGGCAAATCGCAGTCCGCCGCCGTCCAGGCCCTGATCGTGAAAGCCGTCGACGCCTTCAATGCGCAGCTGAAAGCCGGTGTCGCGAACGAACCGAAGGTCCTGTACGTCGACCTGTGGACTGTCAGCCACGACGAAGTGATCAACCCGGGCCCATACGGCCTCACCAATACGTCGACCCCGGCCTGCGGCCCGAACGCGCTGGGCACCACGTCGCTCGTCTGCAATGCGAAGAACGTGATCGCCGGCGACGTCAGCCGCTACATGTTCGCCGACGAAGTGCACCCGACGCCGTTCGAGAACTGGCTGGTCGCGCGCTACGTCCTCGAGCAGATGGCCGTGAAGGGCTGGCTGTAATCGTCACGACAGGCCCGTCCGCGCAGAGGCGGGCGGGCTATCAATAAGAATCAGGAGATAACATGAAAGTAAGTTCCAATGTCGTGAAACTGCTGGTCGCCGCGGGTGCGCTGGCCGTGGCGGGCAGTGCCGCGGCGCAGGCCAAAGGGAAATGGGCCGTGTCGGTCGGCGCCATCGAGATCGAACCGAAGGTGGAGAGCGGCGCCATTACCGCACCGGCCCTGCCGAATTCGCTGGGCGATGTCGGCAAGGATACGGAACCGGTGCTCATCGTCAATTACGGCATCACCGACAACATCACCACCGAATTCACGATCGCGAAGCCGTACAAGCACAGCATCTACGGCGCGGGCGCCATCGCCGGTACGGGCGAGCTGGGCACCACGCATGCCTTGCCGCCGACCTTGTTCGCGCAATACCGTTTCTTCGCACCGAACGCGGCCTTCCGTCCGTACGTCGGCCTGGGCGTAACGTATGCCTACTTTTACAAGGAAACCGGTTCGTTCCGTATGACGGCGCTGACGAATCCGGGCGGTCCGGCGACGACGTTCAGCATCGACAACAAGCTGACCTACTCGGGCCAGATCGGCGCCGTGTGGAACTTCAACGAGAAATGGTTCCTCAATGCCGCGCTCGTGAAGACCCGCCTGCGCACCGACGTGCACTTCTCGACGAACCAGAGCCAGCACATGAAGCTGGATCCGAAATCGACCGTGCTGACCCTGGGCTACAAGTTCTGAACCTGTTTCGCCCACAAAAAAACCGCCTTCATGGCGGTTTTTTTGTTGCTGTAGGGCGGGCACCCTGTGCCCACCAAGCGTTCAGAATGCGGCAATGCCAGTCTGCGCACGCCCCAGGATCAGCGCGTGGATGTCGTGCGTGCCTTCGTACGTGTTGACGACTTCGAGGTTGACGAGGTGACGCGCCACGCCGAATTCGTCGCTGATGCCGTTACCGCCCATCATGTCACGCGCCATACGGGCGATGTCGAGCGCCTTGCCGCAGGAATTGCGCTTCATGATCGACGTGATCTCGACGGCGGCCGTGCCTTCGTCCTTCATGCGGCCCAGGCGCAGGACGCCTTGCAGGCCCAGCGTGATTTCCGTCTGCATGTCGGCCAGTTTCTTTTGGATCAGCTGGTTGGCGGCCAGCGGCTTGCCGAACTGCTTGCGGTCCAGCACGTACTGGCGCGAACGGTGCCAGCAGTCTTCCGCGGCGCCCAGCGCGCCCCAGGCGATGCCGTAGCGGGCCGAGTTCAGGCACGTGAACGGACCCTTCAGGCCGCGCACTTCCGGGAACGCATTTTCTTCGGGGCAGAACACCTCGTCCATCACGATCTCGCCCGTGACCGACGCGCGCAGGCCGACCTTGCCGTGGATGGCCGGCGCCGACAGGCCTTTCCAGCCCTTTTCCAGCACGAAGCCGCGGATCTTGCCTTCGTCATCCTTGGCCCAGACAACGAACACGTCGGCGATCGGCGAGTTCGTGATCCACATCTTCGAGCCGGACAGCGAATAGCCGCCGTCGACCTTGCGCGCGCGCGCGACCATCGAGCCGGGGTCGGAGCCGTGGTTCGGTTCGGTCAGGCCGAAGCAGCCGATCCATTCGCCGGTGGCCAGTTTCGGCAGGTATTTCTGCTTCGTTTCCTCGTTGCCGAATTCGTAGATGGGCACCATCACGAGCGACGACTGCACGCTCATCATCGAGCGGTAGCCGGAATCGACGCGCTCGACTTCGCGCGCGATCAGGCCGTAGCTGACGTAGTTCAGGCCGGGGCCGCCGTATTGCTCGGGGATGGTCGGGCCCAGCAGGCCCAGTTCGCCCATCTCGCGGAAGATGGCCGCGTCGGTCGTTTCATTGCGGAATGCTTCGAGGACGCGCGGCAGCAGCTTGTCCTGGCAATAGGCCGCGGCGGCGTCGCGCACCATGCGCTCTTCGTCGAGCAACTGCTCGTTCAGCAGCAACGGATCATCCCAATGGAACTGGGCTTTATGGGGCGAATCGGAACGGCTCATGGGGCTCCTGTCTCAATCTTTGTAAGAATGGGGCGGGCGAATGGATGGCCGCCCGGGTCGAGCCATTATAGAAACCCCGCCCCGTCGCATCTTTTCAAACTGCGACAGGCATTTTCATTTTTCAAACAAGGACTACGTGCTGCCGAAGCGTCCGCCGTGGAACAGCAGGGCGGACTGCGGATGCACGGCGCAGTCTTCCACTTCGCCCACGAAGATCACGTGGTCGCCTTCCGGATAGCGGCTGCGGTTGTGGCATTCGAACCACGCGGAGACGCCTTTCAGGATCGGCTGGCCGGTGCGCGACAATTCGTACTCGACGCCTTCGAACGGATCCTGGCCGCGCCGCGAGAACCGGCGCGCCAGCTCTTCCTGGCCGGCCGACAGCACGTTGATGACGTAGTGCGAGTTGCCGGTGAAGAGATGGGCAGGCTGTTGGCGACGTTCGACAGGCTCCACAGCACCAGCGGCGGCTCCAGCGACACGGAATTGAAGGACGATGCGGTCAGGCCGCGGAACTTGCCGTCGCCCAGGCGCGTCGTGATGACGGTGACGCCGGTCGCGAATTGCGACAGGGCCTGGCGGAAATGTGCGGAATCGAAACCGCGCGTGGTGGCGCGAGGTGAGCTGGTGTTCATGCGCGCATTATGCCATCAATGGCCGGCAGCTCCCCGAGCCTGCACGAGCCGGCAGTTTCGGTTACAGTGAAACCATGCACAACTATTTAATCCTCGAGGAGTCAGCATGAGCCAGCAATCAGCAACCGAAGTGGCCATCCTGGGCGGCGGGTGTTTCTGGTGCCTGGAAGCAGTCTATCTGGAAGCGCGCGGGATTCTCCGCGTGGAATCGGGCTATATGGGCGGCGCGACTCCCGCGCCGACGTATGAGCAGGTGTGCGCGGGCACGACGGGGCATGCGGAAGTGGTGCGCCTGGAATTCGATCCGAACGTGATCAGCTATCGCGACATCCTGGAAATCTTCTTTACCATCCACGACCCGACGACGCTCAATCGCCAGGGCAATGACGTCGGCACGCAATACCGCTCGGTGATCTTCTTCACGTCGCCGGAACAGGAAGCGACGGCACGCAAGGTCATGGCCGAGATGGCCGCCGTGTGGGACGCGCCGATCGTCACGCAGGTGCTGCCGGCCGAGCAGTGGTACAAGGCCGAGGACTACCACCAGAATTATTTCGCGCAACATCCATTGCAGGGCTATTGCGCGTTCGTGGTAGCGCCCAAGGTGGCCAAGTTCCGCAAGGTGTTCACGGACCGCGTTAAATAACGCTAGCGATACATGTAGCGCCGCGACCACGGCATCAGGTCCGGCGTTTCTCCCGCCTTGCCGCACACGATCTGATACAGGCTGATCCAGTCATGCGCGAAGCCGTACGCGCAGCCGGCCAGGTACACGTGCCAGATGCGGAAGGTCTTCGGGTCGCACGTCGCCCGGATGCGGTCGGCATTGTTCTCGAAATTCTCCGTCCACAGCGCGCACGTGCGGGCGTAGTGGCGGCGCAGGTTTTCCACGTCGCGGACTTCGAGGCCGCCTTCCTGCATCGTGCGGATGACGGTGGACAGGTGCGCCAGCTCGCCGTGCGGGAACACGTATTTGTCGATGAACTCGCCACTGCCGTGCGGGCTGTTGCGCTGCTCGACGTCGGTCGTGGTGATGCCGTGGTTCATCACGACGCCGCCAGGCGCCAGCAGCCTGCCGATGCGGTCGAAGTACTCCGGCAGGTGGTCCACGCCCACGTGCTCGAACATGCCGACGCTCGTGATCCGGTCAAACTGGCCCGCGACGTCGCGGTAGTCCTGCAACCGGATCTCGACCCGGTCCTGCAGCCCGGCCCGCGCCACGCGCTCGCGCGCCAGCTCGTACTGGCGTTCGGACAGCGTGACGCCGACGCAGCGCGCGCCGAACTTGCCGGCCGCGCGGATCACGAGCGCGCCCCAGCCGCAGCCGATGTCGAGCAGCGTCTGGCCCGGCTGCACGCCGATCTTGGTGAGGATGTGGTCGATCTTCTTTTGCTGGGCCGTGGCCAGGTCCTCGTCGCCGTTCTCGAAATAGGCGCAGGAATAGACCATGGCCGGGTCGAGGAACAGGCTGTAGAACTCGTTGGAGACGTCGTAGTGATAGCGGATGGCCTCGGCATCCTTCTCGCGCGTGTGCGGCGAGACGAGGCGCAGGGCGGCGTTGGCGACGCGGCTCGTGCGCGCCGGCTTGCCGGTGGTTTCCGCGAGGGCAGAGCCCACCTGGATCATGTCGGCCGCGCGTCCTTCGATCTCGAGCGCGCCTTCGACATAGGCCTCGCCCAGGTTGCCCAGCGATGGCGCGAGCAGGTAGCGCAGCCCGCCCGGGTGGGGGACCCGGATTTTCACACGTGGCTGGTGGTCGGACGACAGGTCGACCTGCGCGCCGTTCCATAATTCCACGCGCAGGGGCAGGTTGAATTTGCTGCGTATGCCTGAAGTCCAGGCAGAAAGCTTCATCTGGTCGAACACGCGATTTCTCCGGCTAGTCCTGAGCCGGATGCACCGGGTCAGGGTTGCAAACGTTGCCGCGTCCAAAGTCCATCTTCCTGCCGCGTGTAGACGATGCGGTCGTGGAAGCGTGAACGCCGCCCCTGCCAGAACTCGATCCGTTCCGGCACCAGGCGAAAACCGCCCCAATGTTGTGGCCGTGGCGGTGCTTCGCCATATTGACGCGCCACTTCCTCGTAATGCTGCTCGAGGGCGGCACGGTTTGCGATCGGTTCGCTCTGTTCGGACGCGATCGCCGACAGCCGGCTTTTCAACGGTCGGCTGTTGAAATACTTATCGCTTTCCTCGGCACTCGTGCGTTCGACTCTGCCTTCGATCCGCACTTGCCGTTCAAGTTCACTCCAGAAGAATAGCAGAGCTGCAAAAGGCTTGCTGGCCAGCTGCTTGCCTTTCTGGCTGTCGTAATTCGTGTACCAGGTGAACCCGCGCGCATCGAATTGCTTGACGAGAACAATGCGTGACGTGGGCCGCCCATCTTCGCCCACGGTGGCCACGCTCATCGCGTTCGGCTCGTTCACTTCGGCCTTCAGCGCTTCCTCGAACCAGCGCGTGAACTGGTCCATCGGGTCGTCGGCGACATCGCTTTCGTCCAGGCGGGCCTGGCCGTAATCCTTGCGCAGGTCGGCGACTGTTTCGCCGATGGAAGGCGTGGCCGGCGTTGCCGTCTGTTCCAGGCCACGGCGCCGGCGCATGGCGCTGCCCAGGCGTGCCATCTGATCCGGGCCAAACAGGCGCAGCGCCATCGGCGCGACGATGCCTTCCTCGCGTTCCATATGGCCGTGATAGCTCTGCACGAAGCGGCGCACGATCGAGGCCGACAGCTGCGTGCCGCTGCCGTCCGCGATGCCCGTCAGCTGTTCGTGCAGGTCTTGCCACATCGCATCCATGTCCTTGTGTTCCTGCAGGATCACGGGCGCGAGGGCCTGCAGGGTGGCCGCATCCTCGCCCTTGGCGACGGCCAGCAGCATCGGCAGCAGGTCCTGCTCTTCGTCTTCGTGGTGCAGGTGGGCGGCCTTGTCGAAGTATTTCAGCACGGCCGTCGCCGCCTGGCGCGCCTGCTCGTCGGCGCCGTGTTCCGGCAGATGGGCGAGCAGTTTTTCCAGCGTGGCAAGCTGCTTACGGATGCGGCCGTGGCAATGCTTGAGGACAGCAACGGGTTGGTCGAAATCGGGAGCGGGGTCGGCAAGGAGGTTGTTCATGATCGCTGTTGTGGACGTGCAGAATGCTGGGAATTTTTTGATTGACTGAAAGTTATTTTAGAGCAAGGAGCGCCGTTCCGTCCGGTAAAATGAAGGGATCATGACTACGACTACCACCTCTCTTTTCGATGACGTCGACTTCGAGCGGCGCTTCGGCGGCATTGCCCGCCTTTACGGCGAGCGTGCACTGGAACGCTTCCGCGCGGCGCACGTTTGTGTGGTCGGCGTCGGCGGCGTCGGCTCCTGGATCGTCGAAGCGCTGGCCCGCAGCGCCGTCGGCCGGCTCACGCTCATCGACCTCGACAACGTGGCCGAATCCAACATCAACCGCCAGATCCAGGCCCTGTCGACCACGGTCGGCATGCCCAAGATCGAGGCGCTGAAGCAGCGCATCGCGCTCATCAATCCGTACTGCGAAGTCGAGCTCGTCGAAGACTTCATCGATCCGGACAACATCCCGCAAATGATCGGGACGGACCGGTTCGACTATGTGGTCGACGCGATCGACAGCGTCAAGGCCAAGGCCGCGCTGATCGCGTACTGCAGCCAGCATGCGATCCCCTTGATCGTCATCGGCGGCGCCGGCGGCCAGCTGGATCCGACGAAGATCGAAGTGCGCGACCTCGCCCGCACCGAGCAGGAACCGCTGCTGAAAAAGGTGCGCAAGATCCTGCGTGCCCGCTACGGCTTCGCGCGCGGCGAAAAGAACAAGTATCACATCGACGCCGTGTTCTCGATGGAACCACTGCGTTACCCGGAGTCCGGCGACGCCTGCGAAGTCGACGCGAACAGCATCACGGGCCTGAACTGCGCCGGCTTCGGCTCGAGCATGGTCGTGACCGCGACGTTCGGCATGGTCGCGGCCGGCCACATGCTGCGCAAGCTGGCGGAAGAAGCCAATGCCGTGCCGGTGCCGGTGCATGTAACGGAATCCGTCGACGCTGTGCAACCCGAGGAGGCCTTGTTATCATAGGATCAGTTTTTTACTGATTCGTGAAAAGAGGCTCCATGATCCGTCGTATCGCCTTTGCCAGCCTGCTGCTGGCGGCTGTCGCCGCCAACGCGCAGGACGCAACCCAGCAGGCCGGCGACGGCCTGCAAGGTCCCAAGGACCCGGCCCAGGCCACCGCCAACGCCGCCCATCCCGGCAACCCGAACAATCCCGTCGACCCGACGCCCGCCGGCCAGGAACAGCAAGGACCGAAAGTACAGGTCGTCGACCACGTGATCGGCAAGGGTGCCGAGGCGATGGTCGGCAGCACGGTCGTCGTCAATTACACGGGCTGGTTCTACAAGCCGCTGGCCGCCAAGCAACGCGGCCGCAAGTTCGACTCGTCGCTGGACGCGGGCCGTGAACCGCTCGAGTTCCAGCTCGGCGCGCGCCAGGTCATCAAGGGCTGGGAGCAGGGCGTGCAGGGGATGAAGGTGGGCGGCAAGCGCACCCTGATCATCCCGAGCGAACTCGCGTACGGCAAGCGCGGCGCCGGCGGCGGCTCCATTCCGCCGGATTCCGACCTGATCTTCGACGTCGAACTCCTGAAGGTCAAGTAAGTCCAATTCACTCAACAGGGAGGACTGCATGCGCATCGCGAACGACGTCACGGAACTGATCGGCAATACCCCCTTGGTGCGGATCCGCCGCCTGGCGCAGGGCGCCAGCGCGGAGCTCACGGCCAAGCTCGAGTTCTACAATCCGGCCCACAGCGTGAAGGACCGGATCGGCTGGGCCATGATCGAAGCGGCCGAGCAGGCCGGCAAGATCGGCCCGAACACCATCATCGTCGAGCCCACCAGCGGCAACACGGGCATCGCGCTGGCGATGGTGTGCGCGGCGCGCGGCTACCGCTGCCGCCTCGTCATGCCGGAGACGATGAGCAACGAACGGCGCATGCTGTTGCGCGCGTACGGCGCCGAACTGGTGCTCACGCCGGGACCGGAAGGCATGCTGGGCGCCATCCGCCGCGCGGAGGAAATCGTCGCGGCCGACCCGAACTGCTTCATGCCGCAGCAGTTCAACAACCCTGCCAACCCGGACGTCCACCGCCGCACGACGGCCGAGGAAATCTGGCGCGACACCGACGGCAAGGTCGACATCCTCGTGGCCGGCGTCGGCACGGGCGGCACGATCACGGGCGTGGCCGAAGTGATCAAGGCGAGAAAACCGTCGTTCCAGGCGATCGCCGTGGAACCGGAAGCATCGCCGATCCTGTCCAAGGGCACGAAGGGCCCGCACCCGATCCAGGGCATCGGCGCCGGCTTCATTCCGGACGTGCTGAACACGAAAGCCTACGACGAAGTCATCACCGTCAAGAACGACGACGCCTTCGAGACCGCCAGGGCGGCGGCGCGTGAGGAGGGGCTGCTGGTCGGCATCTCGTCCGGCGCCGCGTTGTGGGCCGCGATCCAGGTCGCCAAACGGCCGGAGAATGCGGGCAAGCTGATCGTGACGATCATCCCGTCGTTCGGCGAGCGCTATCTCAGTACGGCGTTGTACGCGAACCTGGCCGGCTGATCCGGCTTCCCGTATGAACAAGGCCCGCTTGCATGCGGGCCTTGTCGTTTAATGCGCGTGCGAGTGACCGTGATGAGGGTCGTGGTCGTGGCCATTATCGTGGTCGTCGTGCGCGTGCGCTTCCAGGCCGTCATGCAGGCTGCAAGTGCGGTGCTTCGTCGTCCCTTGTTCCACCTGCAGCGTGCAGTGATGGATGGAAAAATATTCGCGCAGGTGTTCGACGATCTCGTCGATGGCCGTATCGCCCGGATAGCCGTCCGGCATGACGAGGTGAGCGGTGAGAGCCGTCTCCGTCGTGCTCATCGCCCAGATGTGGACGTCGTGCACTTCGGTGACGCCCGACTGTGCGGCCAGGTAGGCCGTGACGCCGGTCGCGTCGACGCTGGCCGGCACGCCCGCCAGCACCATCTGGATCGATTCCTTCAGCAGCGACCACGTGCCCACGACGATCACGACGACGAGCACGAGGCTGACGACCGGGTCGAGCCACGACCAGCCCGTGTAGATGATCACGACGCCGGAGATAACGACGCCCAGCGACAGCAACGCATCCGCCGCCATGTGCTGGTAGGCCCCGCGCACGTTGATGTCGTCCTTGCTGCCGGCCACGAACAGCCAGGCCGAGAAGCCGTTGATCAGCACGCCGACGAGGGCGACGATGGACACCGTCGTGCCGGCCACCGGCTCCGGATGGGCGAAGCGGTGCACGGCTTCCCACGCGATGGCGCCGCACGCGACCATCAGCAGCAGGGCGTTCGCGAGGGCGGCGAGGATGGTCGTGCCACGCATGCCGTACGTGAAGCGGCGCGTGGGCGCGCTCTTCGTCAGCAGCGCGGCGCCCCAGGCGAGGCCGAGGCCGAGCACGTCGGACAGGTTGTGACCGGCATCGGCCATCAGCGCCGTCGAGTTGGCGATGAAGCCGTAGATGAATTCGATCGCGACGAACGCCGTGTTCAGGGCGATGGCGATGCCGAACGCGCGGCCGTTGCCGTCCGGCGCCGGGTGGTGGTGATGGCCATGTCCATGGCCGTGGGAATGGTGGTGACTCATGCGTCCAGTCCTGAGGTTTATTCGACGATGGGTTCGGCGATGTGCTCGAACATATCGGAAAGCAGGCCGCTGATGTGGGCATCGGCGGCCGCATAGAAGACCTGCTTGCCCTGGCGCTCCGCCTTGACGATGCGGGCCGCGCGCAGCAGGCGCAGGTGGTGGCTGACCAGCGAACTGGACAGGTTCAACGCGCCGGCGATGTCGCCCACGGCCGTCGGCTGTGCGAGGCACGCAAGCACGATCCGCAACCGCGTGGGGTCGCCCAGCAGGTGGAACAGGTCGGCGAGTTCGTCGACCGCGTTGTCGATGTCGGGTGGGATGCTCATGCTTAACGTTTGAAGAACTGTTCACATGTTAAGCGCATAGCGGTCACGGGTGCAAGCGCTATCGTATGGACGTGGCTAAGGTGTCATGTTACGGCACCTGCCCATCCACATCCCGCACCTCCGGCTGCCCCAGCCCGAGCTTCCGCAACTGCGGCACAATCGCCGCCCGATCCCCGACCGTAATGACTTTCAACTGGTCGGGTTTCAAATATTTCTGCGCCGCCGCCTGCACCTGCGCCGCCGTTACCGCGCGATAGCGGTCGGGCAGCGTACGCCAGTAATCCGCCGGCAGGTCGAACACGAACGTGTCGGCCAGGCTCGCCCCGATGCCGCTGTTCGTCTCGAACTGCCCCGGCAGCGAATACACCTGCGAATCGCGCGCGCCCGCCAGCTCGGCTGCCGGCAGCGGCTTGTCGCGCATGCCGTTCACTTCCTTGAGGATCTCCGCGACGGATTGCCCCGTGACGTCCGTGCGCACGCTGCCCGCGATCGTGAACGGCCCCGGCGTGCGGTCGTAGCGGAACCCCGAGAACACGCCGTAGCTGTAGCCCTTTTCCTCGCGCAGATTGAGGTTGATGCGGCTCGAGAACAGGCCGCCCAGCGCCGCGTTCATGACCTGCATCGCCGGATAGTCCGGCGTCCTGCGCGCGGCCGCAATGGTCGTCACGCGCAGCGCCGTCTGCGGTGCGCCCGGTTTGTCGACGACGACCAGGCGCGCCTTGGTGCCGGATGGATCGCCGACCGCCGACACGGCCGCATCCGCGCGTTCCCAGCCGCCGAAGCGGGCCGTTGCCAGCGCGCGCAGCTCGTCCGCCGTGATGTCGCCGGAGACGACGAGGGCCGCATTGCCCGGCAGGTAGTGGCGGCGCCAGAAGCGCACGAGGTTCTCGCGCGTCGTCGCGCGGATCGCCTGTTCCGTACCCAGCTGGCCGTAGCCGTACGGGTGATCCGGACCGTACAGCGCGCCGGCCGCGGCGACGGCGGCGACGAGTGCGGGATCGTCGCGTTGCTGCGTCAGTTCGCCGATGCGGGAGGCGCGCTGGCGCTCGACTTCGGCGGTCGGGAAGGCGGGACGCAGCACGACGTCGGCCAGCACGTCCAGCGCCTGCGGGAACGTGGCACGCAGCGCCAGCAGCGACACCGTCGACGCATCGGACGACGCGGCGCTGTCGAGGAACGCGCCCAGCTGCGCGATTTCGTCGGCGATGCGCGGCGCGCTGCGCGTGGCCGTGCCTTCGTCCAGCATGTCCGCCGTGAAGCCGGCAAGGCCGGGCTGGTCGGACGGATTGGCGTCGGAGCCGCTTTTCACGACCAGTTCCGCCGCCACGAGCGGCAGCGCGGGGTTCGGGTGGACGATGACCGTGAGGCCGTTCGGCAGCTTGAACGATTCGCCCTGCGGCAAGGTGAAGCGCGGCGCCGGGCCCGGTTTCGGCGGCGTGCGGCGCCACGTTTCGTCGCGGTTGATGCCGGCGGCACGGCCGGTTTTCGACGCTTGCGGCGGCGCCGGCGTCGGCACGTCCGGGCCGAGGTCCGGCTTGCCCGGCACGGCGGACACGATCACGCGCGCGTTCGGCTGCAAGTACGCCTGCGCCACGCGCCGCACGTCGGCGGCGGTGACGCGGCGCAGTCGCTCGATGTCCTTCGGCAGGTAGCCCGGATCGCCCGTGTACTGGTTGTACTGGTTGATCTGGTTCGCAAGGCCCGTGCCGCCCAGCTTTTCGATCGACGTCAGCATCGCCGTCTCGATCGTGTTGCGGGCGCGTTCCACTTCCTGTTCGGACGGTCCCGTGTCGCGCAGCGCCTTGAGTTCCGCGTCGATCGCCGTCTCCAGTTCGGACGGATCGTTGCCGGGACGCGCGGTGGCGTCGACGATGAAGGTCGACGTGAGCGCGTTCGAATTCTGCGTGGCCGCCGCTTCCTGGGCGATCTGGCGTTCGTACACGAGGGTTTTATACAGGCGGCTCGATTTGCCGCCGGCGAGGATCTGCGCCGTCACCGCCAGCTCGGCGTCGCCCGGCTGGAAGGCCGGCGGCGTGAGCCACGCCATGTACAGGCGCGGCAGCTCCACGCGGTCCGGCACCGTGATGCGGCGCTCGCGCGTGATGGCGGGCGTGGCCACCTGCGGATGCACGACGGGCGCGCTGCGTTTGAAGCTGCCGAAGTATTTCGCGACGAGGGCGCGCGTTTTCGCCTTGTCGATGTCGCCGGCGATGACGATGCTGGCGTTGTTCGGGCCATAGTAGCGCTTGAAGAAGTCGCGCACGTCGGCCAGCTTCGCGTTCTGGATGTCCGCGTGCGAACCGATGACGGCTGCGTAATACGGGTGCGTCTTCGGGAACAGCGCGTGGTTCAGCGCTTCCTCGACGATGCCGTACGGGCGGTTCTCGACGCTTTGTCTCCGCTCGTTGCGCACGACGTCCTGCTGGTTCGACAGCACCGTCTGGTCCAGCACGTCGAGCAGGTAGCCCATGCGGTCGGCATGCACCCACAGCGCGAGTTCGAGCTGGTTCGACGGCACCGTGTCGTAGTAATTGGTGCGGTCGTAGTCCGTGCTGCCGTTGCTGTCGGTGGCGCCGGCGCCTTCCAGCAGGCGGTCGGCGAGGCCGCGCGGCAGGTGCCGCGTCCCGGCGAACATCATGTGCTCGAACAGGTGCGCGAAGCCGGTGAGGCCGGGCGCTTCGTTGGCGGGGCCGACGTGGTACCAGATGTTGACGGCCACGATGGGCAGGCGGTGGTCTTCGACGAGGATCAGTTCCAGGCCGTTGGGGAGCGTCGTCTTGTCATAGCGGACCTGCGGCACCTCGGCCGCCGCCGCCGGCCATGCGAAAACAAGCAGCAGACAGAAACTGGACAGGAGGCGTGTCATGCGGACTCCGTTGTTTTAATGACAGGCGGCGCTGCCGCGGTCGGGCGGGGCGACGCTGAAGGATGCGAGCCGTGTCGACTCGACGAATTCCCAGCCGTAGCCGCCCGTGTACAGGCGCAGGCGCAGCACGCCGGTGCGGTTGCTGTCGCGGACTTCGCTGTGCGCGACGGTGAGCAGGAACGGCGTCGGATACGCGCCGCCCGTGCCGACGACGAACTGGCGGATGCCGTGCGTCGGGTCGAGCCGGCCGTCCGCGTCCTGCGGGGCGAAGCGTTCGTAGTCGTGGTCGTGACCGGACAGCACCAGCTCGGCGCCGGCCGCGTACAGCAGCTGCCACGCGTCGCGCATCCTCGGGATGCTGCCGTGGCCGCCCGAGCTGTACAGCGGATGGTGCCAGTAGGCGAGCGTGCAGCGCGCGGGGTGGGCGGCGAGATCGGCGCGCAGCCAGTCCAGCTGGGCCGCGTGCTGGGCCGGGGCGAGGTTGCTGTCCAGTGAGATGACGTGCCAGGTGCCCAGCTCGAAGCTGTAGTAGCCGCGGCCGGCACGCGCGCCCCACCAGTCGAAATAGGGTTGGGCGCCCGGCGTGTAGTACTCGTGGTTACCGGGCGCGGGCCATGTGCGGTTCTTGAAGCGGCCCCAGGTCGGCGCGTAGCAATCGGTAAATTCCTTCATGGCGCCGCGCGGGTAGGTCAGGTCGCCCAGGGCCAGCACGACGGCCTCCGGGTCCTGCGCGAGCCCAGCGGCGACGGTGGCGGCCGTGTCGGCCGCGCCCGAATAGGCCGGATCGCGATAGGCGCAGCGCGCGATGTCGCCGGCCGCGTACACGGTAACGCCCTGGTCCGGATCCGCGGCGGCCGCGTGCACGGAAACGGCCGCCAGCAGCGCGGCCGCAGCACGCAACGGCGGGCGGCGCATTCTTACTCGAGCAGTCGCAAGAGGCCGGCCAGCGCGTGCGCCACCGTCTGCTCGCGTACCGCGTGGCGGTCGCCGGAGAACACGAGGCGTTCGGTGTACGTCGTGTCGCCCTTCGACCAGCCGAAGCACACCGTGCCCACGGGCTTGCCGGGGACGGCGCCGGTCGGGCCGGCGATCCCGGTCGTGGACACGGCCACGTCGGCGTTGCTGTTGGCGACCGCGCCTTCGGCCATCGCGCCCGCGACTTCCTCGCTGACGGAACCGAATTGCGCGATCAGCGCGGCCGGCACGTCCAGCATCTCCGTCTTGGAGGCGTTCGAATACGTCACGAAGCCGCATTCGAACCAGCCGGTCGAGCCGGGTATTTCCGTGATGGCCTGGGAGACGCCGCCGCCGGTGCAGGATTCGGCGGTGGCCAGCAGCAGGTTCTTGGCCTCGAGTGCCCGGCCCACACGGGTGGCCAGGTCGATGATGTCGTTCGTCACGTGTCGCTCCTCCTCGTAATGGCGGTAGCAGAGAACCGCCAGGTCTCCAGGATCCATCATGAGCATGCGGGCGCCGATGCGCCGCCGTGTGCCGGTCGCGGAAGGTCCGCCGCGCGCTCGCGTCCATTCTAGCGCGCCTTCCCGCCGTGCGGCGTCGGAATCTTAACGAAAAGCCATTCTTGCGGTGATGTCCCGGCTGTCCTTACAAACGCAAATGTCTTTACCGGTGCAAAAGCCAGGTCCCGTTCCGTGCGACATCGCTCCCGGGCGTGCTGCTATGCTGCACGCCTTGCGGGCAGCCCCGCAGTGTTGTTCATTGACCGAACCAGGACCTCGCATGCCGCTCGACCGTTTCGCGCATGATCATCCGGGGCCGGCATTCTCGTGATGGTCTTGTTTCTTGCAGCCGCGCGTCCTGTCCGCCGGGCGGCGCTGTGCCTGCTGATCCTCGCGGGTGCCGCCCAGGCCGGCACAGGCCCCCTTGGCGCGCCTGAGCGCAAGCTCAAGGCGGCCTACCTGTACCGTGTGGCCACGTTCGTCGACTGGCCGGACGCCGCGTTCGCGCATGCCGGCACGCCGTTGCTGGTCGGCGTCGCCGGGGACGACGCGCTGGCCGCCGAAGCCGGGCAGTTCATGGCAGGCCGCCTCGTGCACGGCCGTCCGCTGGAGATCCGGCGCGTCGACCCGCGCGCGCTGCCCCCTGGCCTGCACGTCCTGTACCTGGCCGCGTCGCCCGCGCGTGCCCGGCAGCTGGAAGCCGTGCGCAGCCGGCCCGTATTGACGGTCTGCGACGGCATCCCCGAACCCGGCTGCGTCGTCGGACTGGTGACGGACGGCGACCGCCTGCGGCTGCGCATCGACCGGCTCGAAGCGATGGCCGCGCAGCTGCGCATCAGCGCGCGCCTGCTGGCGCTGGCGACGTGGTGACGCCATGATCCGTCCGCGCCGCTCGATCCGCGAAAAACTCGTCACGATCGTGATGTCGACGACGCTCGCCGCGCTGGCCGTCTCGGTCGGCACCGTCGTCGTCTACGACCTGCGCAGCTATAAACACGCGCTGTTGAACGACCTGGCGACGCAGGCCGAACTGGTGGGCCACATGACGTCCGCCGCGCTGGCGTTCGACGATGCGCGCCTGGCGCACGAGAACCTGGCCCTGCTGCGCAGCCGGCCATCGGTGCGCGCCGCCGCGATCTACGACGAGAAGGGCGCATTGTTTGCGACCTATGTGGCGCCCGGCGCGGCCAAGACGTTCCCGGTGCGCCCCGCGAAAGGCGGCCGGCCCGTGCATGCGGGCGGCACGGAAACCTATGTCGGGAGCGGCGACGAACTGGTGCTGTACAAGCCGATCAGCGAAAACGGCGACCTGCTCGGCACCGTCTACCTGCGCTCGGAAAACCAGCTGATGGAACGCATGCGCGACTACCTCGTCATCTGCGCGTGCGTGACGGTGCTGGCCCTGTTCACCGCGTGGCTGCTCGTGCGCCGCCTCGGCCACACGATCACGACGCCCATCGACGCCATCACCCGCATCGCGCGCGACGTCGTGGCGCGGCGCGACTATTCGCGGCGTGCGCCGCGCATCAGCGAGGACGAGGCGGCGGAACTCGTCGATTCCTTCAACGCGATGCTGACCGAGATCGAGCAGCGCACGCGCGCGCTGGAAGACTCGAACCGCGAGATCGCGCGCCTGAACGAGGGCCTGGAAGCGCGCGTGCAGGAACGCACGGCCCAGCTGGAGCTGGCCAATTCCGAACTGGGACTGGCGATCGACGAGGCGAGAAATGCCAACCAGGCCAAGTCCGCGTTCCTGTCGTCGATGAGCCACGAACTGCGCACGCCGCTCAACGCCATCCTCGGCTTCGCCCAGATCCTGGCATCGAAGGACATGCCGACGACGCCGGAACAGAAGCTGGAATTCTCCGGCCACATCCTGAAATCCGGCCGGCACCTGCTCACCTTGATCAACGAGATCCTCGACCTGGCCAAGGTCGAGGCGGGCGCCGTGAGCCTGTCGATGGAGCCGGTGCTGCTGGCCGAGGTGCTGGCCGAATGCGAGAGCATGATCGCGCCGCTGGCCGCCGCGCGCGGCGTGCGCGTGCTGTTCCCGGCATCGCCCACCGCGCACGTGCAGGGCGACCGCACGCGTCTCAAGCAGGTCCTGCTGAACCTGTTGTCGAACGCGGTGAAGTACAACCGCGACGGCGGCGCCATCGTCGTCGACTGCGCACACCCGGCGCCGCAGCGCCTGCGCGTGTCCGTGCAGGATACCGGCGTCGGCTTGACGCCCGAGCAGGTGGCCGGCCTGTTCCAGCCCTTCAACCGCCTGGGCCAGGAAGCGGGCACGCAGGAAGGCACGGGCATCGGCCTCGTGGTGACGCGCCGCCTCGTCGAGCTGATGGGCGGCGAGATCGGCGTCACCAGCAGCCCGGGCGTGGGCAGCGTGTTCTGGATCGAGCTGGCCGTCGCCGGTGAGGACGGCGCGCCGCCGGCCGCCCTGCCAGCCGCGCGGGAGGTGCCCGTCCCGGCGGGTGGCGCCGCGCCGGGACAGCCGCATACGGTGCTCTACATCGAAGACAATCCGGCCAACCTGAAGCTCGTGCAGGAGATCGTGCGCTTCCGGCCCGACCTGCGGCTGGTGAGCGCGCCGGACGGCCACTTCGGCCTGTCGCTCGCGCGCAGCCAGAAACCCGACATCATCCTGATGGACCTGAACCTGCCGGGCCTCTCCGGCCTCGAGGTCCTGGCGCAGCTGCGCCGCGACCCCGAGACCGCGCGGATCCCGGCCATCGCGGTGTCCGCCAACGCCATGCGCGCCGACATCGACCGTGCGCTGGCGGCAGGCTTCACGCACTACCTGACCAAGCCGATCGACATCGGCCAGTTCAACGAGGCCATCGACGCCGTATTGTCAGCCCGAATGAGGACGACCCCATGATTTCCCCCACCGACATCCGCCGCGCGCACATCCTCGTCGTCGACGACGAGCCGGTGAACGTGCAGCTGCTCGAGTTCCTGCTCAAGACCAGCGGTTACGAGAGCGTCGCCAGCACCACCGATCCGCGCCAGGTGGCCGCGCTGCACCTGCAGCACCGTTACGACCTGATCATCCTCGACCTGCAGATGCCGCACATGGACGGCTTCCAGGTGATGGAGGCGTTGAAGCCGATGGAGCGCGAATCCTGGCTGCCGGTGCTCGTGGTGACGGCCGAGCCGGACAAGAAGCTGGCCGCGCTGGAAGCGGGTGCGCGCGACTTCATCGGCAAGCCGTTCGACACGGTGGAGGTCCTGACGCGCATCCGCAACCTGCTCGAAGTGCGGCTGTTCCACAAGGAGTCGCAGGACTACGGTGCGCGCATGGAGCGCAAGGTGCGCGAACGGACGGCCGAGCTGCAGCGCTTCCGCGGCGCGATGGACGCGACCACCGACGCCATCTTCCTCGTCGACGCGCGCACGATGGCGATGGTCGACGTCAGCGACGGCGCCTGCCGCATGCTGGGCTTTTCGCGCGAGGCGTTGCTGCGCATCGATCCGGTGGCGCTGGGCCTCGCGGAGCGCGCGCAGCTCGAGCGCTACGCCGACCCGGCGTCCACGTCGCGCGACCACGACATCGTCGAGACGGAGCTGCTGCGCTCGGACGGGCAGGGCGCCGTGCCGGTCGAGATCGGGTGGCAGCTGCAGCAGCAGGACAATAGCCACCGCATCCTGATCGCCGTCGCGCGCGACGTCAGCGAGCGCCTGCAGGCCGCGCAGCGCCTGAAGCACATGTCGAACTACGACAGCCTGACCGGCCTGCCGAACCGCAGCCTGTTCTTCCACACGCTGCGCGACGCCATCGAACTCGCGCAGGATAAAAACTGGCGCATCGCCGTGCTGTTCATCACGCTCGACCGCTTCAAGATCGTCAACGACTCGCTCGGTCCCGCATTGGGCGACGAGCTGCTGCGCCAGTTCAGCACTCGGCTGGTGCGCTGCGTGCGCCTGCGCGACACGATCGGGCGCCTCGGCGGCGACGAGTTCGCGCTGATCCTGACGATGACGCGCGAGCAGACCGAGGACGAGGCGGTCAGCGTCGCCAACGAGGTGCGCGAGGCGCTGCGCATGCCGTTCGACCTGAATGGCCAGCAGGCCGTGCTGACGGCCAGCATCGGTATCGCCATGTACCCGGACGACGCGACGGATCCCGGCACGCTGGTGAAATACGCGGACGTGGCGATGGTGCGCGCGAAGGAGGCGGGCCGCGACGGCTACCGCTTCTTCACGGCCGGGATGAACGTGCAGGTGCTGGCGCGCCTGGACCTGAACTGGCGCTGCGCGCGGCCATCGACGGCGACCAGTTCGAGCTGCACTACCAGCCCAAGCTGGACCTGAATACGGGCCGCGTGACCGGCGTGGAGGCGCTGCTGCGCTGGCGCCGTCCCGGCGTCGGCCTCGTGTACCCGGCCGAGTTCGTGCCCGTCATGGAAGACACGGGCATGGTCGTGCGCGTGGGCGCGTGGATCATCGGCGAGGCCTGCCGCCAGATCGCCGCGTGGAATGCCGAGGGCGTGCGCGACATCCGCGTGGCCGTCAACGTGTCGAGCCGCCAGTTCGTCGAGGGCGACCTGGAAGAGGATATCCGCGCGGCGCTGGCGGAACACCGCGTGGACCCGGGGCTGCTCGAACTGGAGCTGACGGAAAGCGCGCTGATGTCGAATTTCGAGCATACGGTGCAGGTGCTGGAACACCTGAAGACGCTGGGCATCCGCATCGCCATCGACGATTTCGGCACCGGCTATTCGAGCCTCGCGTACCTGAAGCGCTTCCCGATCGACAAACTGAAGATCGACATCGCGTTCGTGCGCGACATCACGACGAACCCGGACGACGCGGCGATCGCGCTGGCCATCATCAGCATGGCGCACAGCCTGCACATGCAGGTCATCGCGGAGGGCGTGGAATCGCGCGCGCAGATGGCGCTGCTGCGCCGCCACCGCTGCGACGAGATCCAGGGTTTCCACTTTTCGCGCGCGCTGCTGCCGGCCGACCTGGCGCGGCTGGTGCTGGAAAACCGCGCCCAGCCCACACGGCCGGCGGAGGACGACCGCAACGTCCAGACCTTGCTGCTGGTGGACGACGACATCAACGTGCTGGGCGCGCTGCACCGGCTGTTCAGGCGCGACAACTACCGTGTGCTGACGGCCGCGTCGCCGTCCGAGGGCTTCGAGCTGCTGGCGCTGTACCACGTGCAGGTGATCCTGTGCGACCAGAAGATGCCCGGGATGAACGGCACCGAATTCCTCAGCAAGGTCAAGGAGATGTATCCGGACACGATGCGCATCATCCTGTCCGGCTACACGGGCGTGGAGACGGTGCTCGATTCGATCAACCGGGGCGCCATCTACCGTTTTTATACGAAGCCGTGGAACGAGACGGAATTGCGCGACAACGTGCGGCTCGCGTTCCGCCAGTATTGGCTCACGCACGGGCCGTACGACGACCGCAAGACGCCGCGGGGAGACGACGAGGAAGCGGCGTGATCGAATATTCGTGGGCACGGGTTCCCACCCTACGATGCAGCGAATGCCGTAGGGTGGGCTCCCCGAGCCCACCTTCGATATCAGCCGGGGCTGAAATGATCCCAGCCGGCCAGCTGCAGATCGAGCGCCGCGCCGTCCGCATCGACGAGCTTTAATCCCGCTTCCGCCGTGATCGTGCCCACGCGCGTTACCGCCGTCCCGCTCGCGCTGCCTGCCGCCACGATGGCGTCGCGTTGCGCCACCGGCGCCGTGAAACAAAGTTCGTAATCGTCCCCGCCGGCCGCGGCGAAGCGGCGCCGCAAGCCAACCGGCTGGCGCGCCAGCGCCGGGCCGGCCGGCAGCGCGTCCACGTCCAGCATGGCGCCTACGCGCGACGCGGCGAGGATGTGTTTCAGGTCGCCGACGAGGCCGTCCGAGATGTCCAGCGCCGCGTGCGCAAGATTCCCTTCCGCCAGCAGGCGCCCGAGCGCTACGCGCGGCGTGGGCGCGTGCATGCGCTGGCCCGTCGCTGCGTGGTCGGCGGCGTCCAGTGCGACCTCGCTGCGGCGCGCGGCCAGCCACAGGCGTGCGTCGCCCAGGGTGCCCGAGATCCAGATGTCGTCGCCCGCGCGCGCCGCATCGCGCCGCAAGGCCTGGCCAGGCGCGAGTTCGCCGAAGATCGTGATGCAGACGTTCAGCGGGCCCTTGGTCGTGTCGCCGCCCAGCAACTCGCAGTGATGAAAGTCGGCGAGCGCGAACAGGCCGCGCGAAAAGGCATCGAGCCAGTCGGGTTCCGCCGCGGGGAGCGACAACGCCAGCGTGAAGCCGAGCGGCCGGGCGCCCATCGCGGCCAGGTCGGACAAATTCACGGCGAGGCATTTGTGCCCGAGCGTGTACGGGTCGGCGCCGGCGAAGAAATGGCGGTCCTCGACCAGCATGTCGGACGAGATGGCCAGCACCTTGCCGGGCGTGGGGGCCAACAGCGCGCAGTCGTCGCCGATGCCCAGCAGCGTGTTGGGACCGGGCGCGCGGTCGCGCTGGAAATAGCGTTTGATGAGATCGAATTCGGAGAGCATCCCGCGATTCTAATCCGGGACCGTCGCCAGGTGGGCCGCGCGCCGGTAACCTCCGGGGCCGGTCCCGTAGTGGCGCTTGAACACGCGGTTGAACGCAGCCTCCGACTGGTAGCCGACGGCCAGCGCCACGTCGCCGACAGCCCCCTCTCCCTGCAGCAGGGCGCGGGCGGCGCGCGCCATGCGCAGCTGGGTCAGCATGTCGGCGGGCGGCATGCCGCACAGGCGCGCAAACAGGCGGGCGAACGTGGCACGCGACATGTGGCACGCCTCGGCCAGGTCTTCCACCTTCCACGGCCGCTCGGGCGATTCGAGCATCCGGGCGAGCGCATTGCCCAGGCGGCGGTCGGCCAGGATGGCGAACAGGCCGGGCGCCTCATGGCCCGTGCCGGCCAGCCAGGCGCGCAGCAGCAGTGCGAACAGGGCGCCGGACAGCTGCGCGACGACGACGTCGCCGCCGGGCCGCACCACCGCCGTCTCGTGCTGCAGCAGCCGCACGAGCGCGTGCAGGCCGGGGAAGTCGTCGGCGCGGCTGGCGCGCACGACCATCACCTCGGGCAGGGCGCGCGCGAGGGCCTGGCGCGCGGCGCCGTCGAACACGAAGCTGCCGCACAGGATCGCGGTGGCGGGCCCGGTACCCTCGTTGCCCTTGCGCTGCAGCGGGCCCTCCGCGGCGCGCGAACGGACCGGCACGGCGTCCCCGGCGGATCCGGCGTGCAGGCGGTGCGGGCTGCCGGCGGGGAAGACGACGACGTCGCCGGTGGCCAGGTCCAGCGTGTCGTGGCCGGGGACGTCCACGCGCGCATCGCCCTCGACGATCACGTGGAACGGCGCCACGCCGGGCGTCGCGGCCGGTTCGTCCAGCACCCAGGGCGCGGCCAGCTCGCAGCGGATGTCGAGGGAGGTGCGGATCGTGTACAGCGACAGCAGGCGGCTCAGGGTGTCCATACGTTTTTATGTGTAGATGAGACGATCGATCAAATTATCGCAGCATCCGGGCATTCATCGTACCAGTCCAAAGGCCTAGACTTCTTTCCACACCAACTGAAAATGAAAGGAAAGATCATGAGCCGCCTGAATGCCCTGGGTACCACCGCCACCGGCCGTACCGCCGAACTCTTCACCGCCATCAAGTCGAAACTGGGCAAAGTGCCGAACGCGTACGACGCGATCGGCAGCAACAGCCCCGTGGCCCTGGAGGCCCTGCTGAACTTCGATGCGAAGCTGGCCGACACGAACCTGTCGAAGAAAGAGATCGAGGTGATCAAGCTGGGCGTCAGCGAAGTGAACGGTTGCGACTACTGCCTGGCTGCACACACGCTGATGGGCAAGCTGGCCGGCCTCGATCCGGATGGCATCCTGGCCGCACGCCGCGGCACGCCGGGCGGCGACGCGAAACTGGACGCGCTGTCGACCTTCGTGCGTGAAGTGGCGGGCACCCGCGGCACGGTGCCGCAGCCGGTGGTGGACGCCTTCAAGGCGGCCGGCTACACGGATGCGCAGGTGGTGGACACGATCTTCGCGATCACCAGCATCACGTTCACGAACCTGCTGAACCGCATCAACGATACGGTGGTGGACTTCCCGAAAGCGCCCGCCTGAGGCGGAAACGGGGCGGGAAGCGGAGGCGGGTGCCATGGTACCTGCCTCCGGTCACTACTGTCGATACCAAGAAATACGTAGACGATTAGAGGTGACACTCTGCTAAAATCGGAGACCCCCGGTCTTCAGGAAGGCAGCACAGCATGGATTCGTCAATCGATAAAAAAGAAGAACTTCGTCAACAACTGCGGGCTGCCGCGCTCGAGTACCACCAGTTTCCCTCTCCCGGCAAGATCGCCGTCACCCCGACGAAATCCGTCCTGAACCAGCGTGACCTGGCCCTGGCGTACTCGCCGGGCGTCGCGGCGCCGTGCGAAGAAATCGTCAAGGACCCCGCCACCGCCTATAAATATACGGCGCGCGGCAACCTGGTCGCCGTGATTTCGAACGGTACCGCCGTGCTCGGCCTTGGCAACATCGGCCCGCTTGCCTCGAAACCGGTCATGGAAGGCAAGGGCGTGCTGTTCAAGAAGTTCGCCGGCATCGACGTGTTCGACATCGAGATCAACGAGAACGATCCGGACAAGCTGATCGACGTGATCGCCGCGCTGGAACCGACGTTCGGCGGCGTAAACCTCGAGGACATCAAGGCGCCCGAATGCTTCTACATCGAGCGCAAGCTGCGCGAGCGCATGAAGATCCCCGTCTTCCACGACGACCAGCACGGCACCGCGATCATCGTCGGCGCCGCCATCCTGAACGGCCTGAAGGTCGTCAATAAAGATCTCAAGAAGTGCAAGATGGTCGTGTCCGGCGCGGGCGCGGCGGCGCTGGCCTGCCTCGACCTGGCCGTCGACCTCGGCTTCCCGATCGAGAATATCTACGTGACCGACCTCGCCGGCGTCGTCTATAAAGGCCGCACCGAGCTGATGGACCCGGACAAGGAGCGCTTCGCGCAGGACACCCCGCACCGCACGCTGTCCGAGATCATCCCCGGCGCCGACATCTTCCTGGGCCTGTCCGCCGGCGGCGTGCTCAAGCCGGACATGGTCGCGAAGATGGCGCCGAATCCGCTGATCCTGGCGCTCGCGAACCCGAACCCGGAAATCCTGCCGGAAGACGCGAAGGCCGTCCGCGACGACGTCATCATCGCCACCGGCCGTTCGGACTACCCGAACCAGGTCAACAACGTGCTGTGCTTCCCGTACATGTTCCGCGGCGCGCTGGACTGCGGCGCGACGACGATCACGCGCGAAATGGAAATCGCGGTCGTGCACGCGATCGCCGACCTGGCCCACGCCGAACAGTCGGACATCGTGGCGTCGGCCTACGGCATCTCGAACCTGTCGTTCGGTCCGGAATACCTGATCCCGATGCCGTTCGACCCGCGCCTGCTGACGCACATCGCGCCGGCCGTCGCCAAGGCCGCGATGGACGGCGGCGTCGCCACCCGTCCGATCGCCGACCTGGCCGCGTACGCCGAGAGCCTGCAGCAATTCGTCTACCGCAGCGGCAGCTTCATGAAGCCGCTGTTCCAGATCGCCAAGACCGCACCGGCCGAACTGAAGCGCATCGTCTACGCCGAGGGCGAGGAAGAGCGCGTGCTGCGCGCCGTGCAGGTCGTCGTCGACGAGAACCTGGCCCGCCCGATCCTCGTCGGCCGTCCGGCCGTGCTGGAAAAGCGCATCGAGAAATTCGGCCTGCGCCTGAAGCAGGGCCAGCACTTCGACGTCATCAACCCCGATTTCGACGAGCGCTACCGCGATTACTGGCAGTCGTACCACCAGATGGTCATGCGCAAGGGCGTCACGGAAGACCTCGCCCGCCTGGCGATGCGCCGCCGTCACACGCTGATCGGCGCGATGATGATCCACAAGGGCGACGCCGACGGCATGATCTGCGGCACCTACGGCACGACCGACGTGCACCTGCAGTACATCGACCAGGTGCTGGGCAAGCGTGCCGGCAGCAACGTCTATGCGGCGCTGAACTTCATCATCACGCAGGAACGCCAGATCGCGATGGTCGACACCCACGTCAACGAGAACCCGACGGCGGAAGAGCTGGCCGAGATCACGCTGATGGCGGCCGAGGAGCTGGAGCGCCTGGGCATCAGCCCGCGCGTGGCGCTGCTGTCGCACTCGAACTTCGGCACGTCGAACAGCGCCTCGGCGAAAAAGATGCGCGCCGCGCTGGCCCTGATCCAGCAGAAGGCGCCGAACCTGGAAGTCGACGGCGAGATGCACGGCGACACCGCCCTGGATTCGAAGCTGCGCGCCAAGATCATGCCGCAGTCGACGCTGAAGGGCGACGCCAACCTGCTCGTCATGCCGAACATCGAAGCCGCGAACATCGCCTACAACGTGGTCAAGACGGCGGCCGGCAGCGGCATCGCCATCGGCCCCGTGCTGCTGGGTTGCGCGCGTCCGGTGCACATCCTGACCCCGTCGGCGACCGTGCGCCGCATCGTCAACATGACGGCGCTGTGCGTCGTGGATGCCGTCTCGGAGCGTTAATACAACTGATTTGTGTTGTAGATTCGCCACCTGTGACGAAGTCACAAAAAAGGGCCCATCGCGGCCCTTTTGTCATTGAAATGTAGAAGTTCCCGACATTTCGTGAATATGTAATAAAGCTTGAGGGACTCGTAACAATGCGTAATCACGCGACGTGTTTGCCAGCTTTCAGGCGATAATAGACGAGTACATATTGTTTCTTTTGCACGATTTCTTTTGTGCAAGGGCCAAGGCACCACTCTGATACAATGCGGGGTTGTCGGAAATTTATCTGGTCCGCGCGAGCGCGGCCGACATCCCGCATGCCGACCCGCCTCGGCTGTCGCGGCGGCCGCCACGGACCACCATTGGATCACCAAGAACATGCAAACAACAAAAAAGGCCCTGATCACCGGTATTACCGGGCAGGATGGCGCCTATCTGGCGCAACTGCTCCTGGAAAAGGGCTACCACGTGACCGGCACCTTCCGCCGGTCCAGCTCGGTTAATTTCTGGCGCATCGCCGAACTCGGTATCGAGCAGCATCCCAACCTGAACCTCGTCGAATACGACCTCACCGACCTCTCCTCGAGCATCCGCCTGATCGAATCCAGCCGTCCCGACGAGGTGTACAACCTGGCGGCACAAAGCTTCGTCGGCGTCTCGTTCGAGCAGCCCGTGACTACCGCCTCGATCACCGGCATCGGCGCCGTCAACCTGCTGGAAGCGATCCGCATCGTGCATCCGAAGGCACGCTTCTACCAGGCGTCCACGTCCGAGATGTTCGGCAAGGTGCAGGCCGTGCCGCAGGTCGAGTCGACCCCGTTCTACCCCCGCAGCCCGTACGGCGTGGCCAAGCTGTATGCCCACTGGATGACCGTGAACTACCGCGAGTCCTACGGCATCTTCGGCAGCTCGGGCATCCTGTTCAACCACGAATCGCCACTGCGCGGCCGCGAGTTCGTTACCCGCAAGATCACGGACTCCGTCGCCAAGATCGTCCTGAACAAGCTGGACGTGCTGGAGCTGGGCAACATGGACGCCAAGCGCGACTGGGGCTATGCGCGCGAATACGTCGAAGGCATGTGGCGCATCCTGCAGGCCGACGAGCCCGATACGTTCGTGCTGGCCACCAACCGCACCGAGACCGTGCGCGACTTCGTCACCATGGCGTTCCGCGGCGCCAACCTGGACGTCGAGTGGAAGGGCGAGGGCGAGCAGGAGACGGGTCACTGCGCCCGTACCGGCAAGCTGCTCGTGCGCGTGTCGCCGAAGTTCTACCGTCCGGCCGAGGTCGACCTGCTGATCGGCGACCCGTCCAAGGCGCAGCGCGAACTGGGCTGGAAGGCCGAGACGTCGCTCGAACAACTGTGCCAGATGATGGTCGACGCCGACTTGCGTCGCAACGAAACCGGTTTTTCGTTCTGACATGAACCGACTGGTCACGGAAGATCTCGTCCGTATCGCTGAACCGCACGAAGGCGAGGGCAAGCGCGCCCTCATCACCGGCCTGCGCGGCTTCACCGGCTACTACATGGCGCGCGAGCTCACCGCGGCGGGCTATCACGTGTTCGGCACGGTGCTGCCGGGCAGCGAGACCGGACCGGACATCTTCACCGTCGACCTGAACGACCGCGCCGCACTGGCCGCGGTCATCGAACAGGTGAGGCCGGACGTGGTCGTCCACCTGGCCGCCATCGCGTTCGTGGCCCACAATGACGCCGAGCAGATGTACCGCGTCAACGTGGTCGGTACCCGCAACCTGCTGGAAGCGTTGGCGCAAGGTGCGCACAAGCCGTCCAAGGTGCTGCTCGCGTCGTCGGCCAACATCTACGGCAACGCCGCGGTGCCGGTGATCGACGAATTCGTGCAGCCCGCGCCCGCCAACGACTACGCCGTCAGCAAGCTCGCGATGGAATACATGGCGCGCCTGTGGATGGACAAGCTGCCGATCGTGATCGCGCGGCCGTTCAACTACACGGGCGTGGGCCAGAACGAAAACTTCCTGCTGCCCAAGATCGTGTCGCACTTCCGCAAGGGCGCGCGCCGCATCGAGCTGGGCAACCTGGCGATCGCGCGCGATTTTTCCGACGTGCGCATGGTGGCGAAGAGCTACCGGCGCCTGCTCGCGGCCGCACCGGCGGGCGAAGTCTTCAACGTCTGCTCTGGCCGCTCGCACTCGCTCGAGAGCCTGATCGACATGATGAGCGACATCGCCGGCTACCGCATCGAAGTGCACGTCAACCCCGCCTTCGTGCGCGCCAACGAGGTGCTCACGCTGTCCGGCAGCAACGCCAGGCTGGCAGACACGATCGGTACGATCGAGCCCACGCCGCTGGTCGAGACGCTGCGCTGGATGTATCAGGCGTGAACAGGGTGCCGACGGGCCTGGACACCACCATGATCGAACTGGGCCTCCCGAAGCGACTACCTGACGGCACACCTGCCGTGCAGGACCGCGTGCGCACGGTGCCGGGCCCCGCCGAGGCTGCGAACGATGCAGTGGTGCAGCCGGACCTGCACATCGGTATCGGCACGACCATGATCGAACCGGCCTTCACGGGCGGCCACCTGGACGGCATCGGCGTCTACACGCACGCGCTGCTGCGCCACCTGCCGCATGCCGGCTGCGCGATGCAGCCGTATTCCTGGCCGCGCCTGCGCAGCGCCGGGCCCGTGACGAAGGGCGATGCCTTGCCCCACTCCTTCGAGCGTGCCTCCTTCGTCGATCTCGTGACGCCGCACGCGCACCGCGTGCACATGCCCGTCGACGTGTTCCACGTGACGGACTATCGCGTCGTGCGCATGGATTGTCCCGTGGTCGCCAGCCTGCACGATGCGCTGCCCGTCAAGCATCCGGAATGGTGCAATCCCCGTATGCGTGGCCTGAAGAACTGGCTACAGCGCAAGGCCGCGCAAAAGGCCGACCACGTGATCGCGCTGTCGCACTTCGCCATCGACGAACTGGTCGAGTGCTTCGGCATCGACGAGCGCCGCATCACCGTCGTGCCGTGCGGCGTGGATGAAGAATGGCTCGACCCGCCGCCGGCGCACGCCGTGGCGACGACCCTGCAGGCCAATGGCTTGCGACCGGGATATTTCCTGTTCGTGGGCACGCTGCAGCCCCGCAAGAACGTCGAGCGCCTGCTAAAGGCTTACCTGTCGCTGCCGCCCGCCGTGCGCGCGGAGCGCCAGCTCGTCATCGTCGGCAGCGCCGGTGCGCGCTCGGATGAGGTACTGCGCCGCATCGCCGCCGCCGTGCAGGACGGCGCGCACGTCGTCTGGCTGAACCGCCTCACCGACAACACCGAACTGCGCCACGTGTACGCCGGCGCGGGCGTGTTCGTGTTCGCCTCGCTGTACGAAGGCTTCGGCATCCCGGTGGTCGAGGCGTTCGCGTCCGGCGTGCCGGTCGTCGCATCGAACACGACCTCGCTGCCGGAAGTGACGGCCGGCGCGGCGCTGGAGGTCGATCCGCTCGACACGGGCGCGATCGCCGACGCCATGCTCACGCTGGCGCGCGAACCCGCCGTGCGGGCGCGCTGCATCGCGGCCGGGCGTGCACGCGCCGCCCAGCTGACCTGGACCGCGACGGCGCGCCAGACCGCGGCCGTCTACCGTTCCTTACTCTGATCAGACCGTCTCCATGTCCCAGCCCATGCGTGTCCTGCACTTCTACAAGACCTATTTCCCCGATTCGGTCGGCGGGGTCGAACAGGTCATCCGTCAGATGTGCGTGGGAACAGGGCGTTTGGGCATCACGAACCAGGTGTTGTCGCTGTCGCGCGACCGGCGCCTGGAACCGTTCGACTACGAAGGCCATACGGTGCACCGGGTGCCGCTGAATTTCGAGCTGGCCTCGAACGCGGTCTCAGTGCAGGCCATCGGCAAGCTGGCACGCATGGCGGCGGAAGCCGACGTCGTGCACTACCACTTCCCGTGGCCGTTCATGGACATGGCGCACTTCCTTGCCCGCATCGACAAGCCGACCGTCGTCACGTACCACTCCGACATCGTGCGCCAGAAAGCGCTGCTGAAGCTGTACCAGCCGCTCAAGCACCGCTTCCTGGAAAGCGTCGACACGATCGTCGCGACGTCGCCGAATTACCTCGCATCGTCGGCCGTGCTCGACCGCTATCGCGACAAGACGCGCGTGATCACGTTCGGCCTCGACAAATCCAGCTATCCGGAACCGGACCAGGCGCGCCTGGACCACTGGCGCGCGCGCGTCGGTCCAAAATTCTTCCTGTTCGTGGGTGTGCTGCGCTACTACAAGGGCCTGCACATCCTGCTCGACGCCGTGGCCGGCACGGATTACCCGGTCGTGATCGTGGGCGCGGGCCCGATCGAGGCGGAACTGAAGGCGCACGCCGAACGCCTGGGCCTGAAACGCGTGCAGTTCGTGGGTGCCGTGGACGACCACGACAAGGCCGCGCTGCTCAAGCTCTGCTATGCGGTCGCCTTCCCGTCGCACCTGCGCTCGGAAGCCTTCGGCATCTCGCTGCTGGAAGGCGCGATGTACGGCAAGCCGATGATCTCCAGCGAGATCGGCACGGGCACCACCTACATCAACGTGCACGGCGAGACCGGCCTGGTCGTGCCGCCGTCCGACCACGAAGCGTTGCGCGCCGCGATGACGCGGCTGTGGAACGATCCGCGTATGGCGCAGGAGATGGGCCAGCGCGCGGAAGCGCGTTACTGGCAGCTGTTCACGTCGGCGCAGATGGCCGACAACTATGCGCGCCTGTACCAGGAACTGGTGGCGCGCCGGGCGGAAGTGCGGCTCGCGGCAGCACCGCGATTGGGTTGACGTTTGGTGGGCGGAGGCCGCCCACCCTACGACTGTTTCGGCCGTAGGGTGGGCTCCCCGAGCCCACCATGCATATCACGCCGCCACGGCGATCGGCGCCGATACCTCGTCCTGCTCCGCCCACCGCTCGCGGATCGCGCGGATCGCCGGCATCTGCTCGAGGAAGAGGTCGACCAGCTCCGGATCGAAATGCTTGCCCTTCTGTTTGACGAGGAAGTCGAGCGCCTCCGCTTCCGTCCACGCCTTCTTGTACGGGCGGATCGACGTCAGCGCGTCGAACACGTCGGCGATGGCGCAGATGCGGCCTTCCAGCGGGATGTCCTTGCCGGCCAGGCCGTTCGGATAGCCGCTGCCATCCCATTTCTCGTGGTGCGAGAGAGCGATGTTGCGTGCCAGCGCCAGCACACCGTGATCGTGCTGGCCGATGATCTCGGCGCCGATATGCGCGTGGGTCTGCATGATCTTCCATTCGTCCGGATCGAGCGGTCCGGGTTTCAGCAGCACGCGGTCGGGGATGCCGATCTTGCCGACGTCGTGCATGGGCGAGGCGTGCAGCAGGTCGTCCGCTTCCGCTTCCGTCATGCCGGCGGCGAGGCCCAGGATGCGCGAGAAATGGCTCATGCGGATGACGTGCAGGCCCGTCTCGTTGTCCTTGTATTCGGCGGCCAGGCCGAGGCGCTGGACGATTTCCAGGCGCGACGCGCGCAACTCCTCCATGCGCACGAGCGACAGGTGGGTGCGCACGCGCGCACGCACGATCGGCGGGCTGACGGGCTTCGTGATGTAGTCGACGGCGCCGGCTTCGAAGCCTTCCACCTCGTCGCTCGTGTCGTTCAGCGCCGTCACGAAGATGACGGGAACGGCGGCCAGCGCCGGGTCGGCCTTGAGGGCGGCGCACACTTCATAGCCGCTCATGCCGGGCATCATCACGTCGAGCAGGATCAGGTCGGGTGTTTCTTCGCGCGCCAGTTCGAGCGCGCGCGGGCCGTCCTTGGCGAAGCGCAGGCGGAAGTGGTCTTGCAGGATCTGGCGCAGCAACTGCAGGTTGCTGGCCTCGTCGTCGACCGCGAGGATCAGCGGTTGGTTGACGGTGGTCATTCGGCGATCTCCTGTGCCGGCTCGTCGATAGTGGCCAGCACGGTGTCAAGTTGTTGCAGGGCGAGGTCGAACTCGAAATCGGAAATGGCGGCGTGGACTTGCGCGACGCGAGCGGCCAGCGGATGGCCGCTGGTGGCGGCGGCCAGGCCGGCCAGCGCGGCGTCGTCCAGGCCGCCCAGCTTGAGCGCGTCGCGCAGCACGTTGCCGGCACGGCGCGCGCGGTCCAGGTCGGCCGCGGGGCGTGCCGCTTGGGGCTTCGGCGATGCCGCACTGGCCGGCTGGGGCTGGACGGCGCGGATCGCGTCCAGCGCGCCATCGAGCAGGCTGCACAGACCGTCCAGCGATGCGTTCAGCGTGGCCTCGGCGCTCGGGTACAGTTTGCCGCTGTCGCCGTCGACGAGGCCTTCCAGCTTGGCCAGCGCATCGGCCAGCAGTTCCAGGCCGAGATTGGCGGCGATGCCGCGTACCTTGTGCGCGTGCATGCGCAGCGCGCGGTAGTCGGCCGCCGTGGCCTGGGCCGCGAGCGTCGCCCCGAGGCTGTCGTGTTGCGTGGCGAAGTGGGCGAGGGCTTCCAGCCACGCGTCTTCCTTGCCGCTCCAGCGGCGCACGCCGGCGTGACGGTTGAGGGTATGGCGCTCCTGCGCCGGCAGATCGTCCGCCTGGTGGCCGGAGCCGAGGCCCAGCACGCGCGCGATCTCGTGCGACAGCGCGAACCAGTCGACCGGCTTGCTCGCGAAGCCGTCCATGCCGACTTCGACGCTGGCGCGGCGGTGCTCGGGCAGCACGCTGGCGGTCATGGCGATGACCGGTACGCGTGCCCGGCCGGTAGCGGTTTCCTGATCGCGGATCATGCGGGTGGCACCGAGGCCGTCGAGAACCGGCATCTGGAAGTCCATCAGGATCACGTCGAAGCGCTCGCGCGCCGCCATCTCGACGACGGCGGCGCCGTCGCCGACGGCCGTCATCGTGTGGCCGCGGCGCGCCAGCAGCAGCTGCAGCAGTTCCTGGTTCTGCGGCACGTCGTCCGCCACCAGCACGCGCAGCGGCGGCAGGGCGGCGGCCGTGCGCACGCGCGGCTGCTGCGGGGCGAAGCGCGCGAGCACGAGCGGCAGCACCACGTGGAACGTCGTGCCGCGGCCCGGTTCGCTCTCGGCCCAGATGCGGCCGCCCATCAGCTCGACGAGCTGCTTGCAGATCGTGGTGCCGAGGCCCGTGCCGCCGAAGCGGCGCGTCATCGACGCGTCGGCCTGGGTGAACGGTTCGAAGATGGCGGACAGGCGCTCCGGCGCGATGCCGATGCCGGTGTCGCTGATCGTGAAGTGCAGGTGCTCGTCCTTGAGGTCGGCGCGCAGGGTGACGCTGCCCTGTTCCGTGAACTTGATCGCGTTGTCGAGCAGGTTCGTCAGCACCTGGCGCACGCGCAGCTCGTCGCCGCGCAGGCAGGTCGGCAGCACCGGATCGTAATGGATGTCGACATGCAGACCCTTGGCGCGCGCATTCGCCGCCAGCGTCGACGACAGTTCGTCGATCAGCGACAGCAGGTTGTAGTCGTTCTGTTCCAGTTCCACCGCGCCCTTTTCCAGCTTGGCGGTGTCGAGGATCTCGTTGAGGAGGCGTAGCAGGGCACGGCCCGAGCTGCGGATCGTGTCCAGGTGGCGGCGCTGGTCGGCGTTCAACTGCCCGTCCAGCAGCACGTCGGTGAAGCCGAGGATGGCATTCATCGGCGTGCGGATCTCGTGGCTCATGTTGGCGACGAAGCTCGCGCGCGCCGCGGCCGCCTGTTCGGCGTTCTCCTTCGCCACGCGCAGCGCGTCTTCCATCTCGCGCCGTTCCGTGATGTCGAGGATGACGCCGTCCAGCCAGCACAGCTCGCCCGCTTCGTTGCGCACGCCGGTGCCGTTTTCCCACATCCAGCGGGTGCTGCCGTCCGCGTGCAATAAACGGTATTCGACGAGGTACGGCCGGTCCTCGCGCAGCGCGGTGGCGATCGTCTCCGACACGCGCACGCGGTCGGCCGCGTGGATCAGCGGTGCGAACGTGCGGCGCGGCGCGGTGCCGAGGAAGTCGCGGCCAGGATAGCCGGTGATGCGCTCGACGGCATCGCTGATGAACAGCATCGGCGCCTCGCCGTCGACCAGGCTGCTACGGTACGAGATGCCGGGGATGTTGCCGATCAGCGAACGGAACTGCTGCTCGCTGGCGCGCAGCGCCTGCTCCATCTTGCGCCGGTCGGTGATGTCGGTGATGAAGCAGACGAACAGGTCCTGCCCGTCCAGGCGCGCGTGGCCGAGGGCGCGCCGGATCGGCACGATGCTGCCGTCCTTGCGGCGGCCCGTCACGTCCGCGCCGCGCGCGCTGGGGCTGATCTGGCCCGTTCGCAGCGAATGCAGCAGGCCGACTTCCTCGGACGCGGCCTCGTTGCCGATCACGAGGCGGATGTTGTGGCCGACGATCTCGTCGCGGCGCCAGCCGAAGATGCGTTCGGCCGAGGCATTGAATTCGCGGATGGTGCCCTGGCGGTCGACCGTGATCACGCCGTCGACCGTCGTGGTGAGCAGTGCCCGCATCCACGCTTCGCTGCGCGACAGTTCGCGGAACAGCTGACGGTAGCGCAGCAGGCCGTTCGCGGCCATCACGAAGACGGTGAACGCGACGGTGATCAGGGTGATCGCCAGCGCGAGGAAGGTGCTGGTCTTGTGGGCCGTTTGCGTCACCGCGTGGCCGACGAAGCGCGCGGCGGCCATGCCCGTGTAGTGCATGCCGGCGATGGCGCAGCCCATCACGATGGCGGCCAGCAGCAGGCGCTGCTGTTCGCTCAGCTTGTGCGACAGGCTGGACAGGCCGAAACGCACCCACAGCGCCAGGGTCGCCAGCACGACGGCGACGACGATCGACAGGCCGAACATGAGCGGGTCGTAGCGCAGTTCCAGGCCCATCTGCATGCCTGTCATGCCCGCGTAGTGCATGACGCCGATGCCCGCGCCGACGATCACGCCGCCGGCCAGCAGGCCCCAGCCGCCCAGGCGCTCGCGCGCGATCAGCGTCAACGCGACGAACGAGGCGCCGATGCTCGGCAGGCTGGAGAAGATGGTGGCGGACGGGTCGTAGTCGACTTCCGTGCACAGGTCGAACGCGAGCATGCCGATGAAGTGCATGGCCCAGACGCCGGCACCGAGCGCAAGGCTGCCCGTGCCAAGCACGATCCAGCGCTGGGCACGGTTGGCGGCCGCCTGGCCGGCAATCTGCAGGCCCATCCACGAGGCGAAGATGGCGACGAGAACGGACAACGCGACCAGCTTCGGCGTGTACAGGCCGTAGCTGAGCAGCGACGGATCGGAGGGTAAAGTGAACACGGATAGCATGATCGCGTGATTTTTAGTGAGAATGACGGAATTGAGCGCAGCCTCGTCAGTATGGCATTTTCATGACCCAAAGTCTTTCTTTGGGGAATTAAATATCAAAATGAACACGGGAAATGTCGCAAAGTCGCCACCATGCGCTTGCGGGATTGCCGGGGTATCACGCGTTGCCGCATGCGCGATGTTGCTGCTATGCTAGTTACACGGGCCGTCCGCCGGGGACGCCCGCATTGGGTGCGAACGTATGAAAACGACAGTTCTTGCTACGCTGCTGGCGGTGGCCTGCACGGGCGCGTGGGCGGAGCCGGCGCCGCGGCTGTACCTGACCACCGAGACCTCGGCACCGTACAGCATGCGCGACGGCGAGCGCGTGACGGGCATCGGTACCGACATGGTGCGCGAGATCATGGCCCGCTCCGGCATCGCCTATTCGATCGACCTGCTGCCCTGGAAGCGCGCCTACACCGCCGCGCTGGAGCGCAGCGACGCCTGCGTCTTTTCGACCACCCGCACGCCCGAGCGCGAGCCGCACTTCAAATGGATCGGACCGATCGGCGAGGCCGAGTGGGTCCTGATGGGCCGCGCCGACCGCCGCTTCGACCTGAAGAGCCTGGATGAGGCGCGCGCGTACCGCGTGGGCACCTACAACGGCGACGCGCGCGACCAGTTCCTGCGCGCGCGCGGCTTCAACGTCGACCCCGCGCCGAACGACCTGATCAATCCCCGCAAGCTCATGATGAATCGCATCGACCTGTGGGCCGCCAGCATCCGCCGCGGCAGCCTCACGCTCGACCGCTTGGGCTACACGGGCAAGCTGGTGCCCGTCCTCGTGTTCAACCGCATCCGCGTCTACCTGGCCTGCAACCGCGCCGTGCCGGACTCTCTCGTCGCACGCATGAACGGGGCGCTGGAAGCCATGGAACGTGACGGGACCTCGCGGGCGATCGTGCACAAGTATGATGATTGGGGAGTGCCGGCGCGTTGATCAATGTTGCCGGACGATTGACGGTCCGAAGGCGTTTCATTAACAAAAACTCGCGTTCTCACTAGGAGAGTTGCGGGTTCAGTGGACCTTCTTGGACTGCTGAAACTTGCTGTTGGTGCTCCGGCCGGAATCGATGAGTCCGGTGGAAGCCGCTTGGCTGCTGGGTTTTCTTGGCGGGCTCAGCTGTGGCATGGATACACCTGTGGGTACACAACCGTTTAGGGTACGGATGCGGTTTTCTAACGCGGAATCCCGCTGACCACTTTGACCGTTGTCGCGGATCTTGGTTCACTGTCGTTTCGAGGCGAGGATGACTGATGTTGCGCCAGCTATTGCCGATCAGACTTCGATCACGTGGAGCGGCGCGAGCTGCGCGATGAAGGCAAGGTGCTCGACCGCCTTGACCTTTTGCAGGTGAGCGAGCGTTAGCGTTCCGCCGAGCGCGGGCGCGGGAACGAAGCCGTACATGTCCTCGTGTGCAAGGCGTCCCAGCTTTTGCAACGCGGGCGCGAACAAGTCTTCGACGTCATTGAAGTGGCGCCACAATCCCCCAAAGAACACGCGCATGGCGAAGTCGCGATCGATGCTTTCATCCGGCATAGACGAAAAGCAGCACGACGCCGGCGCAAAGATACGCAGCGTGTCACCGGTTTTCTCGCCCCACAGGTAAAGCGTGCCGAATGCACTGCGCGCGATGACGTGATACGCGTCTCGTTCCATGAACGGCGTATCGCCGATCCATGCTTCGAGCGCAGGTTCGTATTCCTGAGGATCGACGGTCCAGAACAACCCATCCGCATAGCCACACCAGCCGTACTCGTCCCAGTACGCCAACAACTGGTCCGGCAGCTTGCCGCGATAGCGTGCGATCGTCGATGGCGGCACGTCGCGCCTATCGATCGCCGGTCCAAACTCTGCCAAGAAGCAGGCGAAATCTTCATCCATGTAAAGCGTCCTTTGGCGGGAAGCGGCTGCGCCATCGCGGCCTGGACTGAGGCCGGTCGCGGCCGGACGGCGCCCGCCCGATCACATTACGGTTACGTCAAGCGGCGCAAGCTGTGCAAGGAGGACGAGGTGCTCGACCGCCTTGACCTTGCGCAGGTTAGAGAGCGTTAGAGCGCCACCCAGCGCGAGTGCTGGAACGAAGCCGTACATTTCGTCGTGCGCGGGGCGCCCTAATTGCTGCAGGGCCGGCGCGAACAAGCCCTCGACGTCAATGCCCTTGCGCGACATTCCCCCAAAGAACAAACGCATTTCGAAATCGCGGTCGATGTCGTTCTCGGGAGGCGATGCGAAACAGGTCGAGGCTGGCGCGAATATGCTGAGTGTGTCCCCGGTCTCTTCGCCCCAGAGGTAAAGCTTGCCGAAAGCGCTGCGTGCGATGACGTGGTAGGAGTCCTGTTCCATGAATGGTGTATCGCCGATCCACGCTTCGAGCGCAGGTTCGTATTCCCTAGGATTGACGGTCCAGAACAACCCATCCGCATAGCCACACCAGCCGTATTCGCCCCAGTACGCTAACAACTGGTCCGGCAGTTTGCCGCGGTAGAGCGCGATCGTCGATGGCGGTACGTAGCGCTTATCGATCGCCGGTCCAAACTCTGCCAAGAAGCAGGCGAAATCTTCATCCATGTCAAGAGTCCTTTGGCGGGAAGCGGCTGCGCCGGCGCGGGCCTAGACTGTGGCCGGTCACGCGTCCGGACGGCGCCCGCCCGGTCAGATTTCAGTTACGTGAAGCGGTGCAAGTTGTGCAAGGATAACGAGGTGCTCGACCGCTTTGACCTTGCGCAGGTTGGAAAGCGTTAGAGCGCCACCGAGCGCGAGCGCCGGAACGAAGCCGTACATTTCGTCGTGCGCGAGGCGCCCCAACTGTTGCAACGCCGGCGCGAACAGGCCCTCGACATCATTGGCCTCGCGCGACATCCCCCCGAAGAACAAACGCATTTGGAAATCGCGGTCGATGTCGTCGTCGGGAGGCGATGCGAAACAGGTCGAGGCCGGCGCCATCACACTGAGTGTGTCTCCGGTCTCTTCGCCCCAGAGGTATAGGGTGCCGAAAGCGCTGCGTGCTATGACGTGGTAGGCGTCCTGCTCCATGAACGGGGTCTCGCCGATCCATGCCTCCAGTGCCGGCTCGTACTCTTGGGGATTCACGGTCCAGAATAACCCGTCTGCATAGCCGCACCAGCCATACTCTTCCCAGTACGCCAGCAACTGGTCAGGGAGTTTGCCGCGGTAACGATCAATCGTCGAGGGCGGCACGTAACGCCTGTCGATCGGCGGTCCAAAATGCGTCAGAAAAAGAGCGAAATCCTCATCCATGTTGGGGGCATCCTCATTTGCAGCGTTCAAGTTTTGCGTTCATTTTCATTGTAGTGCGCAGCGATTCGGGTACGCGTTCGGCGGCTTTGTCCAGCTCGGCCAGTCGAGTGGTTCTCGCGCCGTTCTCTTTAGTCCACGCCTTCCATTGTGCTCCGATACGCGAATTGATCGAGCGGTCGCCAAACCCGGCGATCACGTCCTTCCCGCCGGCGACCATATCCGGATTATGCAGTGCTGCGAGGACTTTCATCTGGTCGGTCGCCATCTCGGCGGCCTTCGCCGTCGCTTCGAGGCCAGACAATCCCTGGTTGCGCAGTGTGTTGAAGAACTTGCGTTCCAGCTTGCCTTTATGGGTCGCACGGGCCGTGCGCGCCATATTCGGATTGCGCACCACCGTGCCGGTTTCGAAAGCGTCGCGACCACCGAGGTAATCGGCCACCGACATGGCGTTGAGCCCGGTCTCCTGCCCGGCCAGCTGGCGGTCGAATTCAGGAAAGCGTGTCGACGGCAAGCCATTGGTTTTGAAACACGGAACCCTCGCCGTCGGCATCAGGAGCGGGCGGGAGCCCTCGCTCTCGCGTCGTCCGTCACGTGGCCGCGATGGCGGCGGCTCCTGCGCGGGCCCGTGAGGACCGCCAGCGCCTCCATGGGTCGCCTGCAGCGCCGGTTGCCGGCGCAGCCGTTCTTCGTTCTGCTCGATCCAGGCCGCGACGCGCGGACCGAGCCGAGGACTGCGCTCGATTTCGTTTAGCAGGACCGCCCGGTCAGCCTTCCCTCGCGACATATACGCCGTCATGACGGACAGGATCGCCATCATTACAATCACGTGGCCGTTGGCGAGGTCGAACGCTGCCGTGGCCGTATCGCCGCGCACGCCCAGGCCCAAGCGGTCGTCCTGCCGCTCGGGGCCCCATGCCTCCGCGATTCCCTTCTGGTACTGCCGCAGCGCGGCGGGTATCGCCTCTGCGATGCCTTCCACCAGCGACTTCAAGCCCAGCACGCTCAAAATAAGGCCGCCGACGTAGCTACCCGCGGCGGCGCCGGCGGCAGCGCCCGGTACTGCACCGATGCCGCCGAAGAAGGCGCCGCCGACACCGCCGATGAATCCACCGATAACGGTCGAACCACCATAGATCAGTGCCAGGTCCTGGCACGCCGACATGAGGATGGACGCGATCATCGACATGTCGATACCAACGAGGCGCTCGACGATCATGCGCTGCGCCAGCGGCCCCGAATCGTGCAGCGCCTTGCGCACACGGTTTACGCGGCCGAGCTGGTCGTAGCCCCACGCGCCGCCCAGGTGCGCCAAGGTGCCGGCAGGCCGCCCCATGCTGTCGTACTGTTCGCCGTGACCGGGATAGCCACCACTCCACGTCAACTGGTCTTCTTTTCGCTTCAGATCGTTCCAGACACGTGACACTTCCTGCATCGTCAGTCCCCTCGCGCACACCGTCCGATTCCGTTTACTGCACGTCGCCCGCAGTCGCAACTGTCGCCGACAGAATCTCCCGCGGCGGCAATGGCATCAGGCCTTGGCGCAGACGCGCATTCAGACGGCAGCGCTGACTCGGTCGAGTTACCGCCTGGCATGTTATCCGAGTGTCCCGACTACCCGCGCTCGATAGACGCGATGCCCGGTCGGGACGATGGTGAATCACCGGACATCGGAGCTGTCGGGCGTGTCTGTGAGCTCGCCGTCGTTCGCAATGATGGGAGGGCCATCGTCGCGGCGGCCCCAAACACAAATTTCGTCATAACGAATTCCGGTGCTGGCGCGGTCGGACTATTGCTGTGTGAGCGGCGTGGCACTGGCAGGGACGGCACCCTGACCGGTAGGTTCGGCTGCAGCCTTGCCGGCCTCGGTCACCGTGGGGCCGAGAATCATGGCCCGGATGGCCTCGACCTTTGGCTTGTTACGCGCCTGGAAGCGGACGGTCCGTATGCCCGCCTGTTCGAGTCGCGCGTCCCGCAGTTCATCCTTTGCGCGTGAGTGTGTTTTGTCGTCCAGTTCGACGACCGCGACGACCTCGCAGCGTCGGGTGCAGACGACGTAATCGACGCGCTGCTGGGCGATCCTCAATCTGTCTCCGTAAGCTGTTCTCCTGTCGCTACTGGCCGGATCGAGTAGGGCCGACATCGCCACCTGTGGAAAAATGTAGTGTTCGGGAAGTGCCACGACGAGCCGGCCGAAGAACTCTTCCTCGTTATCGGTCATGAACTTGCGGCGGCGGTACGCACCCGTGCGGCCTTTTCCTTTCGCCGTCTTCAACTGCACTGCTAAGAGTCCCGCTAGCAGAACGGCAAGGACGACGATGACGAAGATGATTTTCATGTGTGCGAACTCATTCGATAGTCGGTTGATGCATTGACGGAAGGCTTGCTGCCGCAGCCCGGTTGCGACCGGTAGTATTGGCAGGCTCCCAAGGGCGCAGTCCCTGATCCTTGCTTAACCTAATGCGATGGAATTTCATCGCGTCGATGACGTCGGCCGGCTCTGGAGTGGCTACGAGAATCGGCAGCGTCTGCGACGCTTCGAGGAAGAACTGGCGCCGCAGGCCGTCACCCTGACTCAGGAAGGCGTCGTTCCACCAGTTGCTGATGGTGTCGCTGGCGCGCTCCAGTGCGGCCTGGGTGACGAGCCGGTTCGATTTCTGGATGTTGACCTGCCGTGACGCCGGCATCAGGTTCCACGCGTCTCCGCACGGCCAGGCGGCGAACGGGAAACAGTGGTCGACGTCGTATTCGTCGCGTAGGCGCGCACCGGACCAGACGCAATACACAGGCTTGCCGGCCGCACGCATGCGATCGACCGCCGCGCGGGCGAAGCTGGTGTCGCGCGCCGGATCCACCCATGCAAGCAGCGAGTGGGCAAGGGTGCGCACGTCCGGGCGTCCGTCGTTGCAATAGGACTCGATCAGCCTGACCCACTCCGACACGAGCACGGGCTCGATCCACACGTTGTAGTGCGTGAGTGCCTGCCAGATCTCGAGCGGGATGCGGAAGTCGCCGAGGCTCCACAGGAAGGCTTCGTCGATCTGCAGCGAGGATGGCGTAGGCACCATGCGGCGCCGCGTGACCTCGAAGATCGGCTTGTCGCTCGCGGGCCAGCGCAGGTAGTTCGCGGGCATGTTGCGGATTACCTGCGAAATCTCGGAAAGACTTTGGTGCAGGTGCTTTGCCGTCTGGTCGCTGAACACGGAGCCGATCCGCAGTTCGACCGCCGTTACGGACCGCAGCGAGGTGAAGCTGTTGGTGACGAAGCCCGGGCCGGTCCTCTGCGGCATCTGGGGCAGGGCGTGTTCGATCAGGGGCTTGTACATGCGGAGCCAGAACAGCGATACGAGACCCAGCGGCACGACCACGGATTCCGCGTCGTAGCGGGCCAGTCCCGCAGCGGTATCCGCGATGCGGGCCAGAACGCGCAGTAGCGCGATCTTGTACGTCGACGACTTTTCGTCCACGAGGATCAGGTGCCGCAGCAGGGGCAGGGCGCCAAGGCCGTCGTCGGGAAGCCCCAGCAGGACGTTCGTCCACGACACTTCGCTTCGTCCCAGCTTGTCCTGACTGTCGCTGGTGTGGACGACGCGCAGCCCGAATTGCTGGGCAAGGCCGGCCAGTTCCGGCAGCGAGACCTCGTGCATCGCGCGTTCGGTGTCGGGCGTACCGAGCCGGAGGCTGATCGCGATGCGCCCTTTCGGCGCCAGAAGCGTCGCCAGCTTGCGCAACGCACGCTGGCGATCGGATGGAGGAATGTGCATCCAGACGGCGGACAGCAGGATGAGGTCGAAGCTCAGGCCGAGGCGGCGGACCTTCGCGAGGTCGGGCAGGCTGTCGGACAGCCATTGGATCCGGCTCGATGTGTGTTTCGCCCGCGCGTGGGCGAGCATGGACTCGGACGGCTCGACGGCCACGACGTCGTGTCCTTTTGCCGCGAGCCATGCCGCGTCGCGGCCGGAACCTGCGCCGATATCGAGGACCGTGCTGCCGGGCGCCGGCAGTATGGCGATCAGGTCCGCATGGACGTCCTCAAATGACAGCGACTCGTACTGAGTAACCAGCCGAGTTGCGTGCTGTTCGTAATAAGGGATAGCGGACATCGGCTGTTGTCGTTGCTGTTGAGCTACTTGCTATTGTAATGTGGGACTGTTCAATATCCATATTTTTGTTTCGTTTAGGTAACTTTTGGCTGGCTTCAGGGGACAAATTTCGTCATGACGAAATCCCAGCCTGTCTGCCCAACACCGGTTGAGATTATGAACAAAACCTCGGCAAATATGGATAATTGCCTAGATTTTGTATAGACTGGTGAGATGAACCATCAGGCCGACCGAATTCTTGAGCTGGCGCGATCCAAAGGCGTGCTGCGCACCCGGGACGTGGACAGTGCCGGTGCATCGCGCGCGCTCCTCGCGTCGCTGACCGATGAAGGCAAGCTGCTCAAGCTTGGTCGCGGCCTGTATGCTTTGCCCGACCGCGCAGCATCCGCCTACGACAGCTTCGCCGAAGTGGCCGCGCGCAGCGAAAATGGCGTGCTATGTCTGCTGTCCGCGCTGCGCTTCCACGACCTGACGACGCAGCAGTCCTCCGACGTGTGGCTCGCCATCCCGCACAAGGCCCACGCGCCGCGCTTCGACTATCCACCGCTGCGCGTGTTTCGCATGTCCGGACTGGCGATGACCGAAGGCGTGGAGACGGTCGATGTCGCCGGTACGCAGGTGCGCGTATTCGGCGTGGCGAAGACGGTTGCCGACTGCTTCAAATTCCGCAACAAGATCGGTCTCGACGTCGCGCTGGAAGCGCTGCGCGAAGCCTGGAACGGTAAGCGCGCAACGATGGATGAACTGTGGCGCTACGCTGAGATCTGTAGAGTGGCGAACGTTATGCGTCCGTACCTGGAAACCGTAGGGGTAGCATGAAGGCGACGAATCGCGCCGCATCCATCCGCGCGCGCCTACTAAACCGCGCACGCGCCGAGGGGGCGGACTTTAACCTGATGCTGACGCGGTATTCGCTTGAACGCCTGCTGTACCGATTGAGCGTATCGCCTTGGGCCGACCAGTTCCTGTTGAAGGGTGCGCTGCTCTTCGACCTGTGGTTCGACCAGCCGCATCGACCAACCCGGGACATTGACCTCCTCGGGTTTGGCCCTCGGAAGTCGGCCACTTGATCGAGGTCTTCCAGCAGGTCTGCACGATGCCGTCCGATGATGGCATCTCCTTCGACCACACAAGCGTGCGGGCAGCACCGATCCGCAAAGAGGCAAATTACGAGGGCATGCGTGTCACCCTGATTGGAACTCTGGATAACGCACGCTGCTCGGTGCAGATCGATGTGGGCTACGGCGATGCCGTCACGCCGGCGCCGGAACTCGTGCAGTTCCCGGCTCTTCTGGACGATGTCGAGGCACCGTCGTTGCGCGCCTATCCGGTGTACACCGTGATCGCAGAGAAGTACGAAGCGATCGTCAGCCTCGGCATGGCGAATACGCGCATGAAAGATTACTTTGATCTCTGGTTCCTTGCGACCTATGCCGAGATCGATGCCGCTGTCCTGCGACAAGCTGTTCACGCGACGTTCGCGCGTCGACAAACCGAAGTGCCTGCGACCGTCCCGATGGGGCTGAGCGGCGCTTTTTTGGCGAGTCCGGTCAAGCAGCAGCAGTGGCGCGCGTTTCTCTCCAAAAGCAAGCTTGAGGCTCCGGGCCTGGACGAGGTGATAGCGACGCTGCGACGCTTGCTTGCAATTGGTGACTGAGATCGGACTCGCCCGCAGGCGCTAAGTCGATATTGGCGCATGCGATACCGCTTGCCTTGACCGTCATGCCCGGCGCCCGTTAGTAGTCGACGGCCTGTATCTCAAGGCCTTTGATCCTGTCGGCTGGCGCGAATGCATTCGACCGCCCACTGTTCGACTTCGCTTTTAATCCACGCAGACGACCTACCGCTAAGCTTTACCGGTTTTGGGAAGTCCCCCTTCTTTATCGCGTCGTAGACGCTACTCCGCGACTTGCCGCAGATGGCGAGCACTTCTTTAAGTCTGAGGAACCGAACGTCGGCACGATTGCTCGACGCACGGCGTTCAACGGTAATCCCCCCGCAAAAAGAGCGCGTTTAGAAGTAGAATTTTCTACTTAACAGAAAGCTCTACATGAAGACGTCCCGCTTTACCGACAGCCAGATCATCGCCATCCTCAAGCAAGCCGAAGC